>ERZ1292640.3338-Hain-H43-02um-R1-3338-length-12517-cov-8_pt1 | contig 12517 bp, 6 predicted proteins | sample MGYA00564404_ERZ1292640 | MGnify/ENA primary metagenome ERZ1292640 (study PRJEB36523, sample SAMEA6512636) | groundwater metagenome | collected 2019-01-08 | study: AquaDiva: Metagenomics assemblies of 32 groundwater samples | reverse complement strand
AAGCGCAGCGGTTGAAGATGCCGGCGCTCGCCGTCACCGAGCACGGCAACATGTTTTCGTCGGTGGTGTTCCACGACGCGGCGCGCAAGCGCGGAATCAACCCGATCCTGGGCTGCGAGGTCTACGTGGCGCCGGGAGACCGGCGCGACAAGAGCGGCACACCGGGCGAAACCGCCAACCACCTGGTGCTGCTCGCGGAAAACGAGATGGGGTTCAAGAACCTCATCAAGCTGGTGTCGTCGGGCTATACCGAGGGCTTCTATTACAAGCCGCGCATCGACAAGGAGATCCTGGCGCAGCATGCGGAGGGGCTGATTGGCCTCAGCAGCTGCCTCAAGGGCGAGGTCGCCACCGGCATTCGCTCCGAGCAGATGCCGAAGGCACTCGCGGCCGCGGCACAGTACCGCGACATTCTCGGCAAGGGCAACTTCTTCCTCGAAATGCAGTTCCAGGGTATCGAGGAGCAACGGATCGTCAACAACGGGTTGCTGCCGATCGCGCGCGACCTGGAGATGCCGCTGGTGGTCACCAACGACGTGCACTACCTGCGTCACGGCGACCACAAGCCGCACGACATCCTGTTGTGCATCGGCACCGGCAAGTCGGTGAACGACGAAAACCGGCTGAAGTATCACGGCGACCAGTTCTTCCTGAAGACCGCGGCGCAGATGGCGGAGGTGTTCGGCGATTACCCCGACGCCATGAAGAACACGTTGCTGATCGCCGAGCGCTGCAACGTCACCATTCCGTCGGGCCAGAACCACCTGCCGAAGTTCGCCGTGCCCGAGGGCTTCACGCTCGACGAGTACTTCGAGCATGTCACCCGCGAAGGCTACAAGGTCCGGCTCGAACGGCTGCGCCAGCTCGACGAGAAGGGCGAGCTGCGCCACACCCTGGCGGAGTACGACGAGCGCCTCGCCTACGAGATCGCCATGATCAAGAAGATGGAGTACCCCGGGTACTTCATGATCGTGTGGGATTTCATCCGCTACGCGCGCGACCACGGCATTCCCGTCGGCCCCGGCCGCGGGTCGGCCGCCGGCAGCCTGGTGGCGTGGGCGCTGCGCATCACCGACGTCGACCCGCTGCATTACGACCTGATTTTCGAGCGCTTCCTCAACCCCGAGCGCGTCTCGCTGCCCGATATCGACGTCGACTTCTGCGAGCGCCGCCGCGGCGAAGTGATCGAATACGTCACCACGAAGTACGGCCGCGAGAACGTCTCGCAGATCATCACCTTCGGCACCATGAAGGCCAAGGCGGTCATCCGCGACGTCGGCCGGGTGATGGACATGCCGTACGCCGACGTCGACCGCATTGCCAAGCAGATTCCGCCGGCCCTCGACATGACGCTCGAAAAGGCGCTGGCCGAGAACCCGGTGCTGCGCGACATGGCCAGGGCCGACAGCCGCGTCAACGACGTGCTGGAAATGGGCAAGCGCCTCGAAGGCGTGTCGCGCAACGCCGGCGTCCACGCCGCCGGCGTCGTGATTGCGCCAGGCCCCATCACCGACTACGCGCCGCTCTACAAGAGCAACCGCGACGAAATCACGACCCAGTGGGCCATGAAGGAGGTCGAACGGGTCGGCCTGCTGAAGATGGACTTCCTGGGCCTGAGCACCCTCACGCTGATCCAGGACGCGCTGTCGGAGATCAAGCGCACCGAGAACGTCGTCCTCGACATCGACAACGTGCCGCTGGACGATGCCCAGACCTACCAGTTGTTCGTGGACGGCCAGACCTACGGCATCTTCCAGTTCGAAAGCTCGGGCATGCGCGAGATCCTGCGGCGCGCCAAGCCGCAGCGGCTCGAAGACCTGATTGCCATGAACGCGCTCTACCGGCCCGGCCCGTTGAAGGGCGGCATGGTGGACGACTACATCAACCGCAAGGCCGGACGCAGCGTGGTGAAGTACGACCTGCCGGTCCTGGAACCGGTGCTGGCCGATACTTACGGCGTCATCGCCTACCAGGAACAGGTCATGCGCATGGCGTCGGTGGTGGCCGGCTTCACCATGGGCCAGTCCGACGTGCTGCGCAAGGCCATGGGCAAGAAGGATCCCAAGGTCATGGCCAAGCAGCGCGAGGCCTTCATGAAGGGCGCGCTGGAAAAGAACGTCAACGAGAAGAAGGCCAGCAAGATCTTCGAGCTGATGGAGTTCTTCGCCGGCTACGGCTTCAACAAGTCGCACTCGACGGCCTATGCGTTCCTGGCCTACCAGACCGCCTACCTGAAAGCGAACTACCCGCGTCACTTCGCGGCCGCGCTGCTGACCATTGAAGCGGCCAACACCGAGAAGCTGGCCGTCTACATCAGCGAATCGCGCGAGCGCGGCATCCAGGTGCTGCCGCCCGACATCAACGAAAGCCAGTTGCACTTCACCGTGGTGCCCGAGGGCGTGCGCTTCGGCCTGACGGCGATCAAGGGCCTGGGCGAAGGCGCCATCCGCAGCCTGATCGAGGTGCGCGAGCGCACCGGGCGCATCACCTCGATTCATCAACTGTGCGAGGAGCTCGACCTGCGCCTGGTCAACAAGAAGGTGCTCGAGGCCCTCGTCCGCTCGGGCGCCTGCGACGGCTTGGTGCCGGCGGGGGTGCCGCTGATTGCCGGACGCGCGAAGCTGTTCGGCGCCGTCGACAGCGCCATCGAGCACGGCAACCGCACGCAGCGCGACCGCGACCAGGGCCAGGCCGACCTGTTCGGCGGCGGGGAGGACGGCGGCCTCTCGATCATCCGCCTGCCGGACGCGCCGCCGTGGACCGAGATGGAGCTGCTGGCGCACGAGAAGGAAGCGCTCGGCCTGTATTTGAGCGGCCACCCGATCGATCGCCACGCCGACAGCCTGCGCGCGTTTGGCGCCCGGACCGTGGGCGACCTCATGCTCAGCGACATCCCGCAAGGCGTCGACGGCGCGCCGGGCCGGCTGCTGCTGGACGATGTCTTCGTTGGCGGCATCGTCGGCGGCTTCCGCGGCCTCAAGACCAAGAAGGGCGATCCGATGTGCGTGTTCACGCTCGAGGATCACCAGGGCTCGGTCGAGGTGGTGGTGTTTCCCGAGATGTACGGCAAGCACCGCATGGTGATCGAGAACGGCGCCCTGCTGCTGGTCCGCGGCAAGTTCGAGCGTGACGAGGAGAATTCGCGCTTCCAGTGCACCGACATCATGCCGCTGGCGCTGCTCAAGGAGCGGCTGTCGCGCGGCGTCAGGATCCGGTTGAAGGCGACCTGCCCGCGTGAGACGATTGAGGCGCTGTGGGAATTGCTGCCGAAGCACCGCGGCGACCGGCCCGTGGCGGTGGAGGTGGAGATGAACGGCGGCTCGCGCCACATCATTGTCCGCGCCGAGGTCACCGCGTCAATTCGCGTGCGCACCTCGGAACAGTTCGTCGCCGATGTCGAACGTATTTGTGGACCCGGCTCAGTTACTGTCCATTCGTGATGGCCAAGCCCCAAGTCCCAAGCCCCAAGCCTTCTTATGCCAGACCTGCTTGAGTTCGAAGAACCGATTGCCGTCCTGCTGAAGGAGATCGAGGCGCTGTCGATGCTCGCCGTGAGCGACGACCGCGACCGCGAGATCGCCCGGCTCGAGAAGCGTGTCGACACCATCCGCGGCGAGCTCTACAAGAACCTCACGCCCTGGCAGCGCGTCCAGGTGGCGCGGCATCCGGGCCGTCCGACCACGCTCGACTACGTCGAGCGGCTGTTCACCGACTTCGTCGAGCTGCACGGCGACCGCCGCTTCGCCGACGACCACGCCATCGTCACCGGCACGGCGTTCTACAAGGGCGCGCCGGTGCTTGTGGTCGGCCACCAGAAGGGCAGCGACACCAAGCAGAAAATCTACCGCAACTTCGGCTATGCCCGGCCCGACGGCTACCGCAAGGCGCTGCGGACCATGCAGTTGGCGCAGAAATTCTCGCGCCCGATCATCTGTTTCGTCGACACGCCGGCGGCCTTTCCGGGCATCGAGTCGGAAGAACGCGGCGTCGCCGAAGCCATTGCCCTCAACCTGCGCGAGATGGCGATGCTGGAAGTGCCGGTGATCGTCATCGTCCACGGCGAAGGCGGCAGCGGCGGCGCCCTCGGCATTGCCGTCGGCGATCGTATCCTGATGCACGAATTCGCGATCTACAGCGTGATCCCGCCGGAAGGCTGCGCCGCCATCCTGTGGCGTGACTCGGCCAAGAAGGTCGAGGCGGCCGAAGCGCTCAAGATCACCGCCCCCGATTTGTTGAAGCTCGAGGTCATCGACGAGATCGTCCTCGAACCCGTCGGTGGGGCACACACCAATCCCAACCAGGCGGCGGCCCTGCTCGATGTCGCGCTGCAGCGCTCGCTGGCTGAAGTGTCGGCGCTGGGCGTGCAGGAGCGGCTCGACCAGCGCTACGCCAAGTTCCGCAAGATGGGCTCGGTTGGAATCATTGAAGGGTAGGAGCTTTTCACTTCCCTAATGGCCGTCCCCCCAATCTGGAATACCCGTCCGCACGACGAGGCGCAAGCGAACGAACTGGCGCGGGCCCTTGGCGTGTCGCCGGTCACCGCACGGCTGTTGGCCATTCGTGGACTGACCGATCCGGACGAGGCCGCCCGTTTCCTGAAGCCGTCGCTCGATCAGCTCCTGGATCCGTTCCGGCTGACCGACGTCGGCAAGGCTGCCGATCGCCTCCTGGCGGCCATCGCCGCGCAGGAACGCATTGCCGTGCACGGCGACTACGACGTGGATGGCATTACCTCCACCGTCATCCTGCGGCGCGCGCTCGAGCTGCTGGGCGGCGACGTCGGCCACTTCATCCCCGAGCGGCTGACCGATGGCTACGGCCTGCAGCCCAACACCATCGATCGGCTGCATGCCGAGGGCGTGAAGCTGATTGTCTCGGTCGACTGCGGCATTCGCGGCGCCGAGGCCGCGCGGCGGGCCCGCGATCTGGGTGTCGACCTGATCATCACCGATCACCACGAGCCCGACAGCGACCTGCCGGAGTGCTTTGCCGTGGTCAACCCGAAGCGCCACGACTGCAGCTATCCGGACAAGAACCTGGCCGGCGTCGGCGTCGCGCTCAAGCTGGTGCAGGCGCTCTGCCACCGCACCGGCAAGTCGTCATGGCTGCCGGCGTTCGTGAAGATTGCCGCCATCGGCACGCTCGCCGACGTGGTGCCGCTCGTCGGCGAGAACCGCGTCATCGCCAAGCTGGGCCTGCAGATGCTGACCAAGGGGCCGCACAAGGTGGGCCTGCGCGCGCTGCTCGAGGCCGCGGGCCTCGCCGGCAAGACCATCGACGCGTACCACATCGGCTTCATGGTGGCGCCGCGCATCAATGCCGCCGGCCGCATGAGCACCCCCGACATTGCCACCCGCCTGCTGCTGGCCTCAGACGAGGCGATGGGGGCGGAGGCGAAGGCGCTGGCGGAGCAGCTCGAGGCGGAGAACACCCGCCGCCGCACCGAGGACCAGGACATCCTGGCGAAGGCCAAGAAGATCGTCGAATCGGATCCCGACGTCGGCGCGCAGAGCGTGCTGGTGGTCGCCGGCGAAGGCTGGCACCGCGGCGTGATCGGCATTGTCGCCTCGAAGCTGGTCGACGCCTTCTACCGCCCGGCCATCGTGTTGTCGATTGAAGACGGCGTCGCCCACGGCTCGTGCCGCAGCATCCCCGGCTTCGACATGCTGGCCGCGCTCGAATCGTGCGCTCATATGCTCGGCCGCTTCGGCGGGCACAAGCAGGCCGCCGGCCTGCAGCTCGAGGCCGCGCGCATCAAGGAATTCAGGCTGGCCATCAACGCCCACGCCGAGAACCGCCTTGGGCCCGACGACCTGCGGCCACGACTGTGGCTGGATGGCGCCTTGAAGTTGAACGAGTTGAGCGACCGGGTGATGGCCGAGTTCGCGGCGCTGGCGCCGTTCGGTCCCAGCAATCCCAAGCCACGCTTTCACACCGGCCCCGTCGCCATCGTCGACGGCCCACGCGTCCTGAAGGAGCGCCATCTCAAGATGAGCGTGAAGCAGGAAGGCCGCGTGCTGCGCGCCATCCAGTGGAATGCCGCCGACCGCGAGCCCAGATTGACCGAGCAGAAGGCCGGAGTGGAGATCGCGTATACCGTCGAGGAGAATGAGTTCCGCGGCGAACGATATGTGGAACTGCGATTAGACGACTTCCGATAGCACCGATGGGCCATCCACGGCCGCAGATGACACAGATGACGCCGATTGACAGAAACGAGCTGGTCTCGGCGATTCTCTCGTTCCTCCCGAGTCAGGGCTTGCTGGCGCTCAACGATATCCGATCGGTGTTGGACAGCGAGATCGATCGCGCCGGTTCCGACGCGCTGATGGCGCTACGCACCCGGCTGACTGCCGACAGTGGCTGGGACTACTACGAACCCGATCCCCTCGCCCGGCGCATCCATCGCGTGCTGGCAAACCGGTTTCTCGCCCCGGGATCGGAACCGCGCAATGCGCATCACCTGGAAGCGATCGCAGGCATGCCGGTCGTGATCATCGCCAACCACCTGTCGTACGCCGATGCCAACGCGATCGAAGTCCTGCTGCACTCCGGCGGCGGGGCAGAGGTGGCAAACCGCCTGACGGCTGGCGCCGGCCCCAAGGTGTATTCGGATCGTCAGCGCCGGTTCTCGAGCCTCTGCTTCGGCACGATCAAGGTGCCGCAGAGCGCCGAGGTGTCGAGCGAAGAGGCCGTCATGAGCCCTCGCGATGTCGCGCGAGCCGCGCGCCGAGCCATCGAGGTCGCACACGAACGCCTGGACGCCGGCGATGCCTTGTTGATCTTCGGCGAAGGCACGAGGAGCCGCACCGGTGCGCTGCAGCCGATGCTGGCGGGTGTGGCGCGGTACCTCGAGCGGCCCGACACCTGGGTGCTACCCGTCGGCTTGGCGGGAACCGAGGCGCTCTTTCCAGTTGATGAGGCGACGCTTCATCCCGCCCGCGTCACGCTGACGCTGGGACCGCCGATTCGCGCCAATGCCCTGAACGCCGAATCGCGGGGGGATCGTCGCCTGCTGATGGACGCCGTTGGCCTGGCCATCGCCGAACTGCTGCCCGAGTCGTACCGCGGCGTCTACCAACCCGCGCGTCCGAACGACGCTTCAGCCATCCTCCGCCGTGCGCGCCAACCGATCTGAGGCGGGTTACTCCTGCCGAAGCGCCTCCACGACGTTGATGCGTGCGGCCCGCCAGGCCGGGAGATACGAAGCGGCGATTGATGCCGCCGACAGGATCGCGAACACGGCAAGGTAAGTGCCTGGATCGGTCGGCGTTACTCCGAACAAGACGCCTCGGGCCGCGACGCCGGCGACCACGCTGAGCACAAATCCAACCGCCAGCCCGCGCCACGTCAATCGAAGTGCTTCGCCGATGACCTCGCGCTGAATCTGTGCGGCGCTGGCGCCGATGGCCATGCGGACGCCGAAGTCCTTCGTCCGGCGGCGCATGTTGAACATGGCGACGGCATACTGTCCCAGCGCGGCGACCACCAGCGACGCCAGCGCAAACACCATTAACAGCGTGGCGATCATCCGCTCCAGGACCGTCACGCTCTCGAGACGCGCGTTCATGGTCGACATGGCGACGATCGGAACGCTGGCGTCAACCTCGGCAAGCACCCGGCTCGCCGCCGCGGTGGCGCTGTCGAGGCTACCGCGGTATCGAAGGTAGAACGTCGGATCCACCGGCGGGTCGCCGGCCGCCTGCTGCTGCGCGAGGAACAGATAGCGCGGACGCGCCTCATGCACTGGGCCGTCATAGAGAGCGTTCGGCGCCACGCCGATCACTTCCGCCGGCTCCCGGCGATCGCCAACCAGTAGCGTGTGACCAAGCGGCGACTGCGCGCCAAAGAGCTCGGTGGCCAGGTGCTGGTTGATCACGGCGACGCGGGTGCCGCCGCGCCGGTCGGCCATCGTGATCTCGCGGCCCGCACTCGGCGTCAGGCCAAGCGCGCGCAGATAGTCCGGGCCAACCGGTCGAATGATGGCCGGCGTCGGCTCCGCCTCGGCATCGCGCGCCACGGGATTGGTGCCGACGAAGTTGCCGTTGGGGACTCGCCGCGAGTAGGTCGCCGAGGCCACGTCCCCCAGGGCGGCCAGTCGTTCGTGCATGCGGGCCAACAGCGCGAACCCGGCCTCGCGTTGGGCGGCACTCGGCTCGGACGTCACATACGCACCCGTCCGGCCCGTGCGCACGGTCACCAGTAGCAGGTTGTCGGTGTCGAAGCCCGGCCGGCCACTATCGAGCAACGACAACGACCGATAGGCGAGGCCCGCGCTGGTGAGGAGGAGCACCGAGAAGGCCAGTTGGGTCACGACCAGCACGCTCGACAGCCTCGAGCGCCCCGGTGCGACACCAGGCTCGCCGCTGCGCAGCCATGGCAGCACCCGCAGTCGCCACGTTCGCACGGCTGGGGCCGTCGTGAAGGCCACGGTCGCCACCATCGCCAGCACCATGGCGTACGCCGCGACTTGCCAGTCCGGCTCGATCTCGCCCAGTACGCCGGCCTGCGGTTCGACAATGCGAATCAGCAAGCGGCCAGTCCACCAGGCCAACAGCGACGCGGCCACGCACGCCACGGCGGAGATCGCGGTTCCCTCGGCGACCAACATGCGGATGATGCGGACACGGGAGGCGCCGAGTGCCTGGCGAACCGCCGTGTCGCGCTGCCGCATCACCGAGCGGCTCAGCATCAGGTTCGCCACATTGGCCGACACGATCAAAAGGGTGAGCAGGGTCACGATGCTGAACAGGGCGAGGAACCTCGGCGCCATCACCGCGACCGGGAGCAGGGCGGCGGCGGAGTAGTCGGTCACCACCGTGCGCGCATCCTTGAGATCGGCCGGGTAGCTGGCGCGCAGCTGATTGGCCATCGCCATGAACTCGGCGCGCGCGCCGGCCAGCGTCGCGGCCGGCGCCAGTTGGCCGGCCATCAACACCAACCACTGCCCCCGGTTCTCCAGGACAGCGCTGCTGCCGATGGCCTGGTAGTACGGCGTCAGCGGCAACCACAGATCCTCGCCTGGCGTCAGCGTGGCACCGCGAAAACCGGCGGCCGTCACACCGACGATGGTCGCCGCGCGGCCGTTGACGGTCAGCATCTGACCGATGGCATCGGCCGATCCTTGAAGCCGTTCGCGCCAGAAGCGGTCGCTGACAACGGCGACCAAACCATCGCTGGCACGGTCATCTTCCGCGCGGAATCGGCGGCCCGCGGCCATCGGCACGCCGAGGGTGTCGAAATAGTTGGGTGTCACCAGCGCACCGAAGTAGGCAAAGCTCCCGGATGCGATGCCCACGGTCAGCCGCTCGTCGGACCAGCCGGCCAGGCCGCGGACGGTTGTCGACTGGGATGCGTAGTCGCGGTAGTTCGGGAAGCTCACGTACGGGTCGCTCAGCATCCGGCCGGGCTCGGTGTGCTTGATGGTGACCAGGCGCTCGCCGAGCACTCCGCGAGCCGGACTGGTGAGGACCCCCCGAACCACGGAGTAGACCGTGGTATTGCCGCCAACCACCAGCGCGACCAGCAGCACAGCGGTCAGGCTCAGTCCTGGCGATTGCCACAATATCCGCGCGCCGAACCGCAGATCCTGCAGCAACTGCTCGAGCCGGATCCACGACCACATGTCCCGCGTCGTTTGCGCCACGAGCGGCACGTTGCCAAACTCCCGCAAGGCCGCCTGACGGGCCTCGGCCGGCGACTCGCCGCGCTCGATGCGATCGCGTGTCGCCATCGCGAGGTGCGACTCGATCTCCTCGGCCAGCCGCCGATCGCGCTCGTTACGCCTCATGGTCCCGCACCGACATCAGCGCCGCCATGGCATCGACCAACTGGAGCCAGCGGGATTGCTCGCTCGCCAGCCGCTTGCGGCCGGCGGCGGTGAGCTTGTAGTAGTTGGCGCGTTGCTTGTTGTCGGAGGTCTTCCACTCCGAGGCAATCCAGCCCTTTTCCTCGAGCCGGTGCAGGGCCGGATAGAGCGTGCCCGTTTCCGCCTTGAAGGCCTCGCGCGAGGCGGCGTTAATGGCCTGGCTGATGCCGTAACCATGCTGCGGCCCGCGCCGCAGTGTCTGCAGGATGATCAGGTCGAGGGTCCCCTGCATCAGGTCCATCCGGCTCTTGTAGCGCACCGTCCGAGGCATGTAGGCACCCTACACCCATGGATGTAGGCTGTCAACCCCCTTCGGGCGGGGAGAGAGCGAGCCTGTCTGGATTCCGATCTGCGTCATCTGTGTCATCTGCGGCCCTGGAGTCATCTGTGTCTGCGGCCCTGGAGATGTTGGTACAATCTGAGTTGTGAGTGCCTGGCAGAAGCGCGCCCAGATCGCGCTGGCGGTCGTTGCCGTCGGCGTCGTCGGTGTCGTCGGCTATACGCTGCGTCCGCGCGAAGCGCGTGTGGCGCCGGCGCCGATCGAGCGGCTCGATCCCAAGGCCATGGTCGAGACGCGTGGCGGTGACGTGATCCAGCTCAAGGGCTCGCGCCAGGATGCCCGAATCGAGTTCGAGGGGCAGGTCACCTACGACACCGGCGAGACCAAGCTGATGGGCGTGAAGGTGACGGTCGACAACCGCGCCGGCCGCAACTACACCATCACCGGCAAGGAAGCGCGCGTCGGCAAGGACCAGGCGAGCTACGACATCACCGGCGACGTCAAGCTCGAGACCAACGACGGGCTGACCGCTTTCGCCAATTCGGCGACGTATTCCGACGCGGAGAAGATCGTCAAGGCGCCCGGTCCCGTACGATTCAAGCGCGGCCGCACCTCGGGCACCGGCGTCGGCTTCACCTTCGACGAGCAACGCGACACGCTGTGGCTGCTCGACCAGGCGGTGGTACAGGTCGAGCCCGAGGGCCAGAGCGGCCAGATGGAGATCACGGCGGGCGCGTTCGGGTTCGCTCGCAAGGATCGCTACATGCGCTTCGAGCGGACCATGCACATGGATCGCGAAGGGCAGATCATCGACGCCAACGAGGCGGTGGTCACGCTGTTTCCAGATCGCGATGAACCGGACCTGATCGAGTTGCGCGGCGACTCGCGGGTCAGCGGCAGCGGCATGGGCGCGCTTCAGTCGATGGCGGCGCGCGACATGAACCTCGACTACGCCGATGACGGCCGCATCCTGAAACAGGCGACGCTGGCGGGGCAGAGCTCGATCCAGCTGGCGGGTAGGGGCGGCGTCGCCGGCCAGCGGCTGAGCGGCGAGTTCCTCGACATTGCGCTGGCGCCCGACGGCAGCGTCAGCAGCCTGTCGTCGCGCCAGAACGTCACGGTGACCCTGCCGGCCACCCGCGACACCTCCGCTCGCACCATCAGGTCGAACGTGCTGAATGCCAGCGGCGGCGCCCAGGGATTGTCGGCCATGACGTTCCAGGAAGGCGTGAACTACACCGAGGCCGCCAGCAAGACGCAAGGCGTCAGGACCGCCCGCGCGCAGAAACTCGAGGCCGCACTCGACCCCGCGTCTGGCGCGTTGCAGGAGGCCACGTTCACCGGCACCTTCCACTTTACCGACGGGCCACTGACGGCCACCAGCAATATCGCCCGCTACCGAATCGCCGCCGGCACGCTGGCGCTCAGCGGCAAACAGGGCAACGCCGACCCGCAGATCAAGGACGAGGCCCTGACCATCGACGCCGAAACGCTCGACCTCACACTGAACCCGCGGAAAATGGTGGCCAGCGGCAAGGTGCGAAGCGCGTTGCAGCCGCCGGGCAAGGGCACCGCCGCCGCACCGGCCGCGAAGCGACCCGGGTTGCTGGGCGACAAGGAACCCGTCAACATCATTGCCAACTCGCTGACCTACGCCGAAGCGTCCCGCCGCGGCGAGTACACCGGGCAGGCGGTGTTGTTGCAGGGCCAGACCAAGATCAGCGCCGACGCGCTGACGATCGACGAGAGCAAGGGCGACCTGCTCGCCGTGGGCAAGGTCATCACCTCGCTGGACATCCTGCGCAAGGACTCGAAGGACGGCACGCCGACACCGCCAACCATCGGGCGTGGCGGCTCGTTCGCCTATACCGACCAGACCCGGCGCGCGACCTACCAGACGCTGGCGTCGCTTGATGGCGAGAGCGGCAATCTCCGGGCCGAGAAGATCGAAATCGTGCTCGCGGCTGATGACAACAGCCTGGCGCGTCTCGACGCCACCGACCAGGTCACGGCGATTGTCGACAAGCGCACGGTCACTGGCGCACGGCTGTCGTACGTGCCGGCCGACGAGAAGTACGTGGTCAACGGCGCGCCCGTCACCATGGTCGATGCCGACTGCCAGGAGCTGAGCGGCAAGACGTTGACCTTCTTCAAGGCGTCCGATAGAGTCCAAATCGACGGTAACGATCAGGTCCGCACGCAGACCAAGGGCGGCGGCAAGTGCGCGCCAGTCCCGCCCAAGTGACGCCAACCAGGTAGCGCCTCCATTTGATGACCTCGACCCTCAGCACCCACGAACTGACCAAGACCTACAGCGGCCGCACGGTGGTGCGCGGCGTGAGCCTCGTGGTGAATTCGGGCGAGGTGGT
>ERZ1292640.3337-Hain-H43-02um-R1-3337-length-12519-cov-6_pt1 | contig 12519 bp, 12 predicted proteins | sample MGYA00564404_ERZ1292640 | MGnify/ENA primary metagenome ERZ1292640 (study PRJEB36523, sample SAMEA6512636) | groundwater metagenome | collected 2019-01-08 | study: AquaDiva: Metagenomics assemblies of 32 groundwater samples | reverse complement strand
TGAACTCTTTCAGAATGTCGTTCTGAATCGTTCCGGACAACTTGTCCTGGCTCACGCCCTGCTCTTCCGCCGCCACCACGTAACCGGCCAGCACTGGCAGCACGGCACCGTTCATGGTCATGGAGACGCTGACCTTGTCCAGCGGGATCTGGTCGAACAACACCTTCATGTCTTCCACCGAATCGATGGCCACGCCGGCCTTGCCGACGTCACCAGTGACGCGCGGGTGGTCGGAGTCGTAGCCACGGTGGGTCGCCAAGTCGAAGGCCACGCTCACGCCCTGGCCGCCGGCAGCCAGCGCCTTGCGGTAGAAGGCATTGGACTCTTCGGCAGTGGAGAAGCCGGCGTACTGGCGAATGGTCCAGGGCCGCACGGCGTACATGGTGGCCTGCGGGCCGCGCAGATAGGGCTCGAAGCCCGGCAGCGTGTCGGCGTGCGGCAGGTTCTGGGTGTCGGCTGCGGTGTACAGCGGCTTGACGCTGATGCCGTCGGGCGTGACCCAGTTCAGGGCATTCACGTCGCCGCCCGGTGCGGATTTGACGGCTGCTTTGTGCCAAGCCTCAAGGCTGGCTCTCTGGAATTCGGGGTTTTTCTGGCTCATGGCGTGGCGGCGGGGCACAACAAGGCGCCCGGTGTTGCGTTGCGTCGAGTTTACATCATTCATAATTATTGATGCAAAATATTCCGTAAAGCTTACAATCCGGATCATGTCTGCCGTATCCCTCTCCCCCCGCGCACTTTACGAGGAAGTTGCCGAGCTCCTGCGCCAGCGCATCTTCAAGCGCGAGCTGGAGCCCGGCAGCTGGATCGACGAACTGAAGATTGCCGAAGACTACGGCATCAGCCGCACACCGCTGCGCGAGGCGCTCAAGGTCTTGGCGGCCGAAGGCCTGGTGACCATGAAGGTGCGCCGCGGCGCCTATGTCACCGAAGTCAATGAGAAAGATCTGGCCGACGTCTACCACCTGCTCTCGCTGCTGGAGTCCGACGCTGCCGGCGTGGCGGCAAGCCGGGCCACGGAGGCCCAGCTGCACGAGTTGCAGGCCCTGCACGACGAACTGGAAGCTGCCGCCCGCCCGCAGAAGCAGGACCGGGAACGCTTCTTCGAAATCAATGAGCGCTTCCACATGCACCTGCTGGAGATCGCCGACAACCGCTGGCGCAACCAGATGGTGGCCGACCTGCGCAAGGTCATGAAGCTCAACCGCCACCACTCGCTGCTCAAGTCCGGTCGCATCGAGGAGTCGCTGGCCGAGCACCGCGCCATCATGGCCGCGCTGGCCGCCCGCGATGCCGCTGCCGCCACGCACACCATGCAGGCGCACTTCCGCAACGGACTGGAAGCGGCGGGTTGACCTGTCCCAGGCATGTCTAGAATGCAGGGTAGACACTCCCCTGGCCCGCAGACGAGCATGAATCAATAGACGGAGACCCGCGGCCCATGGTGAAATGTCGCTGCGCCTACATGCCCGACACATCCACACCGCAACCCGACCGCTCGCAGGAGGCCTCGATGCAGCAAACCCTGCTCGAGTACCAGGCGATTCTTGAAAACGCTTCGGTCGGCATTCTGTTCACACGAGACCGCAAGGTACTTCACTGCAACCCCAGGTTTTCCGAGATCTTTGGCTGGCCTCATGGCGAACTGGTCGGCCAAGCCGGTTCGGTCTTTTATCTCACTGAAGACGACTACCGCGAGATCGGTCGCACCGCATATCCCATCCTCTCCAGCGGCGGCTTGCTCGATCGGGAGTTGCACATGCGCCGCAAGGACGGCAGTGCGGTCTACTGCCGGATACGGGCCAAGGCCATCAATCCCCAGAACACCGCCGAAGGAACGATCTGGATCGCCGAGGACATCGGCGAACGCAAGCGTGCCGAGTCTCAACTTCAGGATCTCCTGCTCAAGCAAAAAGCTATTCTGGAATATGCCTCATTGGGCATCATGTTCACCAACAATGGCCGGATCGTGCACTGCAACCCGCGGGCCGAAGCCATCTTGCACTGGCCGCCTGGTTCGCTGGAAGGACAAATCGCCGAGGTATTCTTCAGCAGCCGGGACGACTATGTCCGCTTCGGCCAGACGGTGGGACCTCAGCTGGCAGCCGGCGAACTGGTCGACATCAACTGGCAGAACACCCGCCGGGACGGCACCCCGATCTGGTGCCGCCATCTGGCCAAGGCGCTGCCCTCGACCGACGGCAGCCAGAGCACGATCTGGATCACCGAGGACATCAGCGAGAAAAAGGCGGCGGAAGAAGCCCTGGCCGCAGCCCACCGCGGGCTTGAACTGCGGGTGCAGGAACGCACGGAAGAACTGGCCCAAGCCAATGCGCGCCTGATGCTCGAAGTGGCGGAACGCAAGGAAATCGAAAAGCACCTGCGTGCCAGTGAAGCGCGCTTTCGCGACCTGTCGGAGATGTCCTCGGACTGGTTCTGGGAGCAGGACGTCAACTTCCATTTCGTGGAAATGTCTGTCGGGCTGATGGCCACCAGCCTGCATCCGAACCGCACCATCGGCAAGACCCGACGGGAGCTGCCCATCGTCGGCGTCTCGGAAGCGCAGTGGCAGGAACACCAGAAAATCCTCGATGCACATCTGCCCTTCAAGGACTTTGTCTACCAGATGGAAACCCAGCCCGGCCATTTGCGCTGGTTCTCCATCAGCGGCAAGCCGGTGTTCGAGAACGGCGAGTTTCGCGGCTACCGGGGCATCGGTACCGACATCACCGAGCGCAAGACATCCGAGCATCAGATCGCCTTTCTGGCCTACCATGATGCGCTGACCGGTCTGCCCAACCGCGTGCTGCTGGAGGACCGGCTCCAGCAGGCCATGGCCCATGCCGATCGCAGCCAGACCCGGCTGGCACTGCTCTTTCTGGACCTGGACAACTTCAAGCAGATCAACGACTCGCTCGGGCACGCGACGGGAGACACCTTGCTGCAGGAGGTTGCGGTGCGCCTGGGCGAGTGCGTCCGGGATACCGACACCATCAGCCGTCAGGGCGGTGATGAATTCATCATCCTGCTGAGCGATCTGCAGGACCCCGATGCCTCCTTGCCGGTGCTGGCCAAGATCATTGGCCGATTGCAGGATCCGTTCATGGCCGACGGCAATGAACTCTCGACATCCGTCTCCATCGGCGTCGCCATCTACCCGACTGACGGACGCGATTTCGAGTCACTGCGCAAAAAGGCCGACATGGCCATGTACCGAGCCAAGGAAGCCGGCCGCAACACCTACCGTTTCTTTGATGAGGCCATGAACTTCGAGGCCGTCGAGCATCTGGTCATCCGCAACGGCCTGCGCCGCGCCCTGGAGCGCGACGAGCTGGTTCTGCATTACCAGCCGCAGATCGACCTGGCTTCGGGCCGGATCATCGGCGCCGAAGCCCTGATCCGCTGGCAGCACCCGGAACTGGGCCTGGTGTCACCGGCCAGGTTCATCCACATCGCCGAAGAAAGCGGCATGATCGTGCCGATCGGCGAATGGGTGCTCAACACGGCCTGTCGGCAGGCCGTCGCCTGGCAGCAGGCGGGATTGCCCGAACTGGTGGTGGCGGTCAACCTGTCTGCGGTCCAGTTCCGGCGCGGCAATGTGGAGCAGGATGTCGTCAGCGCCCTGGAGCGGTCGGGGCTCGCCCCCACTCTGCTGGAACTGGAACTGACGGAATCCATCCTGATCCAGAATGTCGAACAGGTCCTGGCCACCGTCAAAGGGCTCAAGCGGCTCGGCGTCAAGTTGTCGATCGACGACTTCGGCACCGGCTACTCCAGCCTGTCCTACCTCAAGCGCTTCGACATCGACAAACTGAAGATCGACCAGTCGTTCATTCGCGATCTGGCCACCGACCCGGACGATGCCGCCATCGTGCATGCCATCGTCCAGATGGCGCACAGCCTGAATCTGCAAGCCATTGCCGAAGGCGTGGAAAATGCCGCCATGCTGCAGCAGCTGCGCGACTTCGGCTGCGACGAGGCGCAGGGCTATTACTTCGCCCGCCCCATGCCGGCCGAAGAATTCGAACGCTACCTCGCTGGTCTGCAACTTCCCCCGCCCTGAAAGCCGCCGAAAAGTCGCTCCGGTTCAGGCCGCCAGTTGCTGGCGCCCGTGCGCCAGCGCCATCACGTCGTTCGGATCCAGGGCTTTCAGCTTGTGGTCGCTCCAGACCTGGCGCCAACGCCGCGCGCCGGGCAGGCCGTGGCGCAGGCCCAGCATGTGACGGGCAATGGCATGCCAGGGCGTGCCATGTTCCGCCATCTCGCGCGTCATGTAGTCCACCATCTGCGCCTCCACCGTCTCGCGCGTCAGGCCAGACGGTGCGGCGCCGTAAAACGCCGCGTCCCAGTCGCTGAGCCACCAGGGGTTGTGGTAGGCCTCGCGCCCGACCATCACGCCGTCAAGCTGCTGCAACTGCTGCGCCACCTGCTCGCTATTGGTGATGCCGCCATTGACGACGATGGTCAGGTGCGGGAACTCGCGCTTGAGCTGGTGCACGAGCTCGTAGCGCAGCGGCGGCACCTCGCGGTTCTCTTTCGGGCTCAAGCCCTTGAGCCAGGCATTGCGCGCATGGACGATGAAGGTGGAACAGCCGGCCTCACTGACAGCACCGACGAAGTCGCGCACGAACGCGTAGCTCTCGGTCTTGTCGATGCCGATGCGGTGCTTGACCGTGACCGGCACCGAGACCGCATCGACCATGGCCTTGACGCAATCAGCCACCAGCTGCGGCTCGGCCATCAGGCAGGCACCAAACGCCCCACGCTGCACGCGCTCGCTCGGGCAGCCGCAGTTCAGGTTGATCTCGTCGTAGCCCCACTGCTCGCCCAGCGCCGCACAGCGCGCCAGCTCGACCGGCTCGCTTCCCCCCAGCTGCAGGGCCACAGGATGTTCTTCAGTATTGAACCGCAGATGGCGCGCCACATCGCCATGCAGCAGCGCACCGGTGGTGACCATCTCGGTGTAAAGCAGGGTCTGGCGGCTCAGCAGACGGTGGAAATAGCGGCAATGACGGTCAGTCCAGTCCAGCATGGGCGCAACCGACATTCGCCAACGCTCGGGAGCAACGGGCTTCTTCAATGGCATGGCGCGAATTATCCCAGCCAGCCCGGTCTCATGGGCGCAGAAGGTCAAAAATCCCTAAGGCGTGGCACACCAGGGCGCCGTGTTGTGCACCAAGCCCATCCACAAAGCCCAAGCCGAACTGGCCGCCAGGGCCAGCCCCGCCAAGCGCATGCCCCAATCGCCTGCCCCGGGCTGGCCGCGCAAGCGCAGCCACAGCCAAGGGCCGGCCATCATCGAGACACTGGTGCCGAGGGCAAACAAGGCCATCACCGCGGCGCCCTCCACGGCATGGCTGGTCATGGCCGCCACCAGCAGGGCCGAGTACAGCAGGCCGCAGGGCAGCAAAGCCCACAGCATGCCGATCACCAGCGGCGCGCCATGCCCCCGGCCGGCCGCCAGCGCCCGTGCCCCGGCCCACAACTTGCGCCCGGCACTCTCGAGCCAGACCGGCTGCTGCGCCTTCCACAGCAGCAGCAGCCCCACCAACAAGGCCGCAACGTGAAACAGACTCCAGACCGGCCGCAGGGCAGCGGACTGGATGGTGAGCCAGCCCAGCCCCTGGATGGACGCTGCGGCCAGTGCGCCGAGGATGGCGTAACCGATGATGCGGCCGAGCTGGAAGGTCCACATGGCCGTGTTCTTGTAGGCTCCGGCGGCCTGGCCGATACCGGCACAGGCGGCGCCGCACATGGCAATACAGTGGGGTCCGCCCGCCAGCCCCATGAGCAGGGCCGTGACGGCAAGTGATGTCTGCATGCGCCGAGTCTAGTGGATCCCTAAATGATCTTCGAGAAACGCGCTCGGTTGCGGTCAGCCTGCAGGTAACGGTCGAACACCATGGCCACGGCCCGCACGAAAAACCAACCGTTGGCAGTGACCTGGATGCCGCTGTCATCAATGGTCACCAAGCCCTGCTCGGCCAGTTCCTGCACAGCCTCCATCTCAGCGGCAAAGTAACTGCGGAAATCGACCAAGTAGGCCAGGTTGATGGATTCGAACAGCACCTGCCCCTGGCACATCAGGGCCATGATGACACCGCGGCGCACCAGGTCATCGCGCGACAGGGCCAGTCCGCGCACCACGGCGAAGCGGCCGTGGTCGATGGCGTCGTAGTACTCCTCCAAGGTCTTGGCGTTCTGGCTGTAGGTTGCACCGATGCGGCCGATGGAGGACACGCCGAGGGCAATCAGATCGCAATCGGGCTGCGTACTGTAGCCCTGGAAGTTGCGGTGCAGGCGCCCTTGTCGCTTGGCCACGGCCAAGGGGTCGTTGGGCAAAGCGAAGTGATCCATGCCAACATAGATGTAGCCGGCACCCATGAAGGTTTTCAGAGCGTCCGACAGCATCGACAGCTTGGCGGCCGCACCCGGCAATTCGGTCGTGACGATACGCCGTTGCGGCTTGAAGCGCTCGGGCAAATGTGCGTAGGCGTACAGGGCAATGCGGTCCGGCCGCAACTCAGTAACCTGCTTGAGCGTGCGCTCGAACGACTCAGGCGTCTGCTGCGGCAGACCGTAGATCAGGTCCACGTTGATGGAATCAAAGCCGCGCTCGCGGGCGGCCTGCACCAAGGCAAATACCTGTTCTGCCGGCTGCACACGGTGTACCGCCTTCTGCACCGCCGGATCGAAGTCCTGAACGCCGAAGCTCAGGCGGTTGAAGCCGAGTTCGGCCAGGGTATCCAGGCGCTGAACGTCGATGGTGCGGGGATCGACCTCGATCGAGTACTCGCCACCCGGCGCGAGTGTGAAGCTGCGCCGCAGCATGGCCATGAGCTCACGCAGTTCGGCATCGCTAAGGAAGGTCGGCGTACCCCCCCCCAAGTGCAGCTGCGTCACAGCCTGCCCCACCCCGAGCTGAGCCGTGTGCAAATCCACCTCGCGACTCAGATAACGCAGGTATTCGGCAGCACGGTCATGGTGCTTGGTGATGATCTTGTTGCAGGCGCAGTAGTAGCACAGCGACTCACAGAACGGGATGTGCACGTACAGCGACAGCGGCAGCACCAGCGCAGCCGCGCCGGAGCGGCGCTGCTGCAGGGCCCGGGCGTAGTCATCCGCGGTGAAGGCTTCTACAAAACGGTCTGCCGTCGGATAAGAGGTATAGCGCGGCCCGGCCACGTCATAACGGCGCAGCAATTCTGAAGATACGGGCTCAACGGTTTCGGCATTCATGAAGGGTCCTCGACTGATGATCACTGTGCCCGGAAAGCACAAATCTCTTCTTGATGTGCATCAAATACTGTTAAGGTATGACCCTGTGTACGAGGAAACCAGGAGGATGCTCCTATGGCTGATGTCAAAATACTGCGTATGAATCCGCAAACGATCAAAGTCGCCTGTTCCAACTGCAACCTGCGCGAGTTGTGCCTGCCCATGGGGCTGAGTCCCGAAGAGATTGACCGCCTGGACAACGTGGTCGCCAACCGCCGCAAGATCAAGCGTGGCACGTCGCTGTTCCGCAATGGCGAGAAGTTCAGCTCGCTCTATGCCATCCGCACCGGCTTCTTCAAGACCTGTGTTGCCTCCGAGGACGGGCGCGACCAGGTCACCGGGTTTCAGATGGCCGGCGAGATCATCGGCTTGGACGGTATCGTCAACGACCAGCACACCTGCGATGCAGTGGCGCTGGAAGACGCCGAAGTCTGCGTCATGCCCTTCGACCGGATCGAGGATCTGTCGCGCGAGATCAATGGACTGCAGCGCCACGTCCACAAGATCATGAGCCGCGAGATCGTGCGCGAACACGGCGTCATGCTGCTGCTGGGCAGCATGCGCGCCGAGGAGCGGCTGGCCGCCTTCCTGCTGAATCTGGTGCAGCGCCTGCACGCACGCGGCTTCTCGCAATCCGAGCTGATCCTGCGCATGACGCGCGAGGAGATCGGCAGCTACCTGGGTCTCAAGCTCGAGACGGTGAGCCGGACTTTTTCAAAGTTCGTGGAAGACGGCATTGTCGAGGTCAAGCAGCGTCATGTACGCATTCTCGACACTGACGCACTGTCCCAGATCGTCAACCACCAGGAATGCCACTAGGGTTGTTGCAACCTTAGCAGCAACTTTCCTGCTTGGGGCAGCCCTCAGGGCGCTCATCGCCCGGCAAGGGGCACTGGTTGACCTCAAAGGGTGACATCGACAGCAAGGCTGTGAGCCCGCTGGAGAGCATGGTCGTCACCCAGAATACAAAAAATGCCAGGGTATAGACACCCTGGCGCGACAGCGTCACCGGCTGGCCGAACCAGTGCAGGTCTTGTGGGTCCACCATGGCAAACACCAGCATCTCCAGCACCCCCGCCACCAGAAAGGCTGGCCAGGCTATCCACATCATTTTTTGCATCTTCATGCTTGTCTCCTGATGGCCTGAGTGTAATCAGGGCTGTGATGGTTTGGCGGCAGGCACCACCCCCGTGGCAGCATGGTTGCGCGCCTGGATCGCCGGGGCCAGACTGCTGGCGTCCGTTGCCAGGGCCTTGTTGATCTCGATCCCCTTGCGGTAGTAGTCCTCGCTCACCACCGGGTCTGCCGTACGCACGGCCAGGTAGAGCGTGACGAAACCGGCCACCACCACCACGGCCGGTCCAGCCAGCACCATCCAGACGTGACCGAACTTCCACCAAGGCTGGACTGCCATCGGGACACTCTTACGCATAGGGACTCCTTAACGCGGCACCAGAAAGACGGATTTTTCGCTGACACGTGCGGGTGCATCCTGCGCAGCGATTTCGAAATGGATCGTATGGGAGCCAGGCGGTGCCGCTTCATAGGGCAGCTGGACGCGAATCGCCACCCAGCGCGACTGGGTCGCTTCCACGGCAACCAACTGATCCTGGTCGGCCGCGACCTTCAAGCCGGGCAGACCGGAGGCCGTGATCCGGTAATGCTGCACGCTCTCGGTCGCGTTCATGACCTGCAGGCGATAAACGTTTTCGATCATGCCGCCAGACACGATGCGCGCCATGACCCCGCGATCGCGCACCACATCGACCTTGAGCGGTGTGCGCAGTGCCAGGCTGACCAGCATCGCCAAGCTGACGGCAAGGAGAATGCTCGTGTAAATCAGCACGCGGGGCCGCAACACATGCCGCAAGGTTTGCGAACGGGTCCAGCCTAGCTGGACCGAGTTCTGCGTCGTGTATTTGATGAGTCCGCGCGGATAGTTCATCTTGTCCATCACGTCGTCACAGACGTCAATGCAAGCCGCGCAGCTGATGCACTCGTATTGCAGCCCCTTACGGATATCGATTCCGGTCGGACAGACTTGCACGCACAGGGTGCAATCGATACAGGACCCGAGTCCCAGCGCCTGGGGATCAGCCTTGCGCGAACGGGCACCCCGCGGCTCACCGCGCTTCTCGTCGTAAGAAACGATCAGCGTGTCCTTGTCGAACATGGCGCTCTGGAAGCGCGCATAGGGGCACATGTATTTGCAGACCTGCTCACGCATGTAGCCGGCATTGCCGTAGGTGGCAAAGCCATAGAAGAAGACCCAGAAGGTCTCCCACGGCCCCATCGTGGCATGCAGGAAAGACTGCCCCAATTGATGGATAGGAGTGAAATAACCGACAAAAGTGAAGCCTGTCCAAAGCGCAACAGCCATCCAGGCCAGCTGCTTGGCCCCTTTGGTGGAAAACTTCTTGAGCGACATCGGCGCACTGTCCAGCCGCATCCGCGCGCTGCGATCGCCTTCGATCTTGCGCTCGATCCAGAGGAAGATCTCGGTGTAGACCGTCTGCGGGCAGGCATAGCCGCACCACTGGCGGCCCGCCACTGCCGTGAAAAGAAACAGCGAAAGCGCCGAAATGACCAGCAGCCCGGTCAAATAGATGAAGTCCTGCGGATACAGGACCAGGCCGAAGATATAGAAACGCCGGGCATCGAGGTCGAACAGCACGGCTTGGCGCTGGCCCCACTCCACCCACGGCAGACCGTAGAACACCAACTGGGTCAGAAACACCAGCCCCCAGCGCCAGCGTGTGAACAGGCCGGAAACACTGCGGGGATAGATCTTCTTCTGAGCCTGGTACAGAGACACCATCACCTCATCGTCCGCATCGGGCGATGCCGCCTCCTGCGCAACGATGGGGATGATTTTGTTACCTGTGGTGTCGGGATGATTCAAGAAAACTCCGGTCGATGGTCTGGCTTACTTGGCAGCCACTTTCGCGCCGTTGGACAACCCCCAGACATAAGACGTCAGCACCTGGATCTGGCCATCGCTGAGCTTGCCTTCCTGCGCCGGCATCTGGTTGACCTTGCCGCTGTTGATCATGGCAACAATAGCATTTTCGCCATAACCATGCAGCCAGATGTCGTCGGTCAGGTTGGGTGCACCCAAGGCCTGGTTGCCCTTGCCGTCCATACCGTGACAGGCGGCGCAGGCACCGAACTTGGCCTTGCCCAGCGAAGCGCGCAGCGAGTCATGCGGGCTGCCCGACAGGCTCAGCACGTAGTGCGCCACATTCTTCACGTCATCCGGCGTACCGACAGCGGCCGCCATGGGGGGCATGTTGCCGATACGGCCCTTGGTGATGGTCTCCTTGATCTTGTCCGGCATGCCGCCATGCAGCCAGTCGCCGTCGGTCAGATTGGGGAAGCCTTTGCTGCCGCGTGCGTCAGAGCCGTGGCACTGGGCGCAGTTGTTCATGAACACGCGCTCGCCGATGGCCATGGCCTGCGGATCCTTGGACATGTCCGCCGGCGTCATGCCGGCGAACTTGGCGTACAGCGGCGCCACGTCCTTCTCGCCCTTCTCCATCTCGGCCTTGTGCTGGCCCAGTGAAGTCCAGCTCAACTTGCCCGGGCTGTTGCCCAGGCCCGGGTACATGGCGAGGTAGACCGCACTGAAAACGATGGTGATGACGAACAGCCACACCCACCAGCGCGGCAGGGGATTGTTCATTTCGCGCAGGTCGCCGTCCCAGACGTGACCGGTCGTGTTGTCGTTGGCGGTCATGGCCTTGGCCTTGCCGGTGAACCACAGCAGCAGCAGACACGCCGCGATGCCCACCACCGTGATGGCGGTAACGTAAACCGACCAGAAGTTACTTGTAAAGTCGCTCATTTTTCTTCCTTTGACGGCTCGTTATTCCTGTTCGAAAGGCAGCATGGCCGCCTGCTCGAAATCGGCGGCGTTGCGCCGGGACCAGGCCCACAGCACGATGCCGATGAACGTGATGAAGCTGACCACGGTCGCAATTGAACGAAGGGTATTGACATCCATGATGTGATCTCCCGGTCTTACTTAAGGGCCGTACCCAGAACCTGCAGGTAGGCGATCAGGGCTTCAATTTCCGTCTTGCCCTTGACTTCATCCGAGGCCTTGGCAATCTGCTCGTCGGTGTAAGGTACGCCCACGGTACGCAGTGCCTTCATGTGCGCCGGCATGACCGATGCGTCCACCGTGTCCTTGAGCAGCCAGGGGTAAGCCGGCATGTTGGACTCGGGCACCAGGTCACGCGGGTTGTTCAGGTGAATGCGGTGCCATTCATCGCTGTAGCGGCCGCCGACACGCGCCAGATCCGGACCGGTGCGCTTGCTGCCCCACTGGAACGGGTGGTCGTAGACCGACTCGCCAGCCACCGAGTAGTGGCCGTAGCGCAGGGTTTCGGCACGGAACGGACGGATCATCTGCGAATGGCAGTTGTAGCAGCCTTCGCGGACGTAGATATCCCGCCCGGCCAACTGCAGCGCCGTGTAGGGCTGGATGCCCTTGATCGGCTCGGTGGTGGACTTCTGGAAGAACAGCGGAACGATCTCGACCAGACCGCCGACCAGCAGCACCAACAGGATGAGAACGATCATCAGAAAGTTGTTCGTCTCGATTTTCTCGTGCGACAGGCCGCCGCTCGTGTTGTGGTTTGCCATGATGATTTCCTTCTTCTTAGGCGTGGGACGTTGCAGCCGGGATGGTGACGCTGACCGAACGACCAGCCGTGGCCGTCTTGATCACGTTCCACAGCATGACCAGCATGCCGCCGAGGTAGAGCAGACCGCCCAGCAGGCGCAGCACATAGAACGGGAAGGTGGCCTTGACCGACTCGACGAAGGTGTAAGTCAGCGTACCGTCGGTATTGATGGCGCGCCACATCAGACCCTGCATCACGCCGGCAATCCACATGGCGGCGATATAGATCACGATGCCGATGGTGGCAGTCCAGAAGTGGACCTCGATGGCCTTGACGCTGTACATCTGCTTCTGGCCGAACAGGCGCGGAATCAGGTAGTACATGGAACCCATGGTCACCAGACCGACCCAGCCCAAGGCGCCGGAGTGCACGTGACCCACGGTCCAGTCGGTGTAGTGGCTCAGGGCGTTGACGGTCTTGATCGACATCATCGGACCTTCGAAGGTGCTCATGCCGTAGAAGGACAGGGACACGATCAGGAAACGCAGGATCGGGTCATCGCGCAGCTTGTGCCAGGCGCCCGACAGCGTCATGATGCCGTTGATCATGCCGC
>ERZ1292640.3335-Hain-H43-02um-R1-3335-length-12522-cov-4_pt1 | contig 12522 bp, 9 predicted proteins | sample MGYA00564404_ERZ1292640 | MGnify/ENA primary metagenome ERZ1292640 (study PRJEB36523, sample SAMEA6512636) | groundwater metagenome | collected 2019-01-08 | study: AquaDiva: Metagenomics assemblies of 32 groundwater samples | reverse complement strand
GAGGTGGAGGGGCGGAAGGCTGTGCTGACGACGATCCCCTCCGACCCCCACCCCTGGCTTGCGCCCCCCCGCCCCCTTATCCTCTCCCGCCCCATGAGCCGCCCGAAGGATCGCGAGCCGCCCGTCGACGGCCTCCTCATCGTGGACAAGGCCCGCGACATGACCTCGCACGACGTCGTGGACGTCGCCCGCCAGGTCCTGGGCTTCCGCCGGATCGGGCATACGGGCACGCTCGACCCGCAGGCGACGGGAATTCTGGTGCTGTGCCTCGGCCGGGCGACGCGCCTCTCCGCCGCGATCACCTCCACGGACAAGGCCTACAAGGGCGTGATCCGGCTCGGCGTGAACACCGACACCTACGACGGCGACGGCGATCCCCTCGGGCCGCCCGTCCCCGTGACGGCCACCCGCGAGGACGTGGAAAAGGTCTTCGCGGCGTTCCGCGGCGAGACCCTGCAGATCCCCCCGCCCTTCTCGGCGAAGCGCATCGCCGGCCACAAGCTCTACGAATACGCCCGCAAGGGCAAGATCGTCGAGGCCCCCCCGAAGAAGATCAAGGTGACGCGTCTCGACATCGAGTCCTTCGAGGGCGACCGCGTCGCGTTCCTCTGCGAATGCTCCGCCGGAACCTACGTCCGCTCCATCGCCTTCGACACGGGCTCGCGCCTCGGGTGCGGGGCGTACCTCGAATCGCTCAACCGGGTCCGCAACGGCCCCTTTTCGCTGGAGTCCGCGCTTCCGCTCATGGAATTGCGCGCGATGTTGCGGGCCGACGCGCTGCGCCGGGTGATCCCGCTGGCCGACGTCCCCGTCTCGATCCTCAAGGCCGCGCGAGCCTTGCGAGCGCCCAGCGGAACTCCCCCTCCAAGCCCGCGATGAGTCCGGGCCGGGAAACCGGCCGCGCGGGGTCCGGCAGGACCGACCAGGTGTAGGTCTCGATCACGACCGGGGCGAACCCGCCCTCGGGAACACCCGCGAGGAAGGCGTCGAGCGCGGCTTCGGTCTCGGACACCGTCGTTTTCAGGCCCGGCGGAGGCGAAAGATCGAGGGGCACGTGGAGGTGAACCCGGCACTCGGAGATCCGATCGAGGGATTCCGGCCGGGCGAGAAGGTCGGGCAGATCCGGGGCGAGCCGCGAGACGGCCTGGTTTTCGGCGCGCCCGAAGACCTGGTGCATGAACCGGGGCTCCTGCAGGCGGGCGAGAAGGCGCCGGTTCGCATACGGCTCGGCGACGGCAACGGCGTTGGAGAGGTGCATCTTCAGGACGGGAATTCCGGCCTGCCGGATCGAGCGGACCCCTAGGGCTGCATTCTCGAAGACGACCGCGTGATGGCAGGCGTCCAGGTTCATCCCGACGAAGTGCCGCAGAAGCGCCTCCGCGTCGCGCGGCGAGAGGCCGACGCCGGCCTGGAGGTGCTCGCGTCCCGCGCGGAGGAGGTGGTTCTCGTAGAACGCCGCGAACTCGCGGGTCGTCTCGATCCAGGTCCAGGGCTCGGGCTCGATGCAGAGCCGCACCTCGCGGCCGGTTTCGTCGAAAAGCCGCCTAGACTCGTAGGCGGCCTCCGCAAGGGCGCGCGCGAAGGCGTCGAGGGCATCCGCGGCCGGCTCGGGATCGCGCCAGCCCCCCGCAATCGTGGAGACGGTGCCCGGAATGTCCACGGGAAGGAACTCGCCGAGGAGCCGGATCATCCGCTTCGTCGCCTCCAGTCGGGCGGGGTCCGTCCAGGGCGGCTCGTAGGCCGATCGTTTCACGACCGTGGCCTGGAAATCGCCCAGGGCGTAGCCGTTGATGGAGAAGATGAAAAGGCCCACGGAGAGCAGCGCGTCCTTGACGGCCGGAACCGCCCGGGAATCCGAAAAGGCCTCGAGCAGCGACGAACCGACCCGAAGCTCCAGTCCCATCTCGCGATCAGGAAAGAGGCGCTGCTTCAGAGGAATCGTGGTGCTGCGGATGAATTCCCGGACGTCCGGCAGGGATTCGGAGGGGTGGACGTTCGTCGAATAGGACAGCAGGACGATGCGCCCGCGGCGACGGATCCGGGACATTGCGGGATTCTAAGGGATAGGATGGAAGGCGAGGAACCCGAAGCCTCCATGCGCCTCGCACCCGCCGCCGCGCTCGCGGCCCTCCTCGCCGCCGCGGGCTGTCGCGAAGCGCCCCCCCGGGCCGCCGCCCCCCGGCCGGCCGCGCGGCTGCTCCCCCGGCGCCTCGCGCATGACGCCAAGGTCAACGCCCTCGCCTTCTCCCCCGACGGGAAAGTCCTCTACTCGGGCGACGACGGTTCGGAGGGAGGCGGAAGCGCGTTCTACGCCTGGGATGCCGGGACCGGCAAGCGAAGGTTTCGGATCGCGGCGCCCGCCGGCGATCGCGCGTCGGAGCCTGTCTCGGCCCTTGCCGTCTCCCCCGACGGCTTGACCCTCGCGATCGCGCGCGGGCCGGACATCGAGGCATTCCCCGTCGACGGGACGCCAAAACCCCGATGGGTCGAAAGCCGCCTCCACCCCGGCGGGACGACCTCCGTCGCATTCTCGCCGGACGGACGGGTCCTGGCCTCGGGCGGCTGGGACCGCCGCATCGCCCTCCTGGATCCCGCTTCCGGCCGGATCATCGCCCGCCTCGAGGGCCACGAGGCCCAGGTCATGACCGTCGCATTCTCGCCGGACGGCTCGGTCCTCGCCTCCGCCGGGCTCGACCGCTCGGTCCGGCTCTGGAGCCCGGCCGACGGATCCGAAATCCAGAAGCTCGCGGGGCCCGGAGGTCGCGTCTTCGCCCTCGCGTTCTCCCCCGACGGGAAATCCTTCGCGGCCGCGCGCCTCGATCGGACGATCGCGCTGCACGAGACGTCCACGGGCCGCCCGATCTTCCCGCTCGCCGGGGGTCTAGAACGCGCCCAGACGCTCGCCTTCTCGCCGGACGGGCGCTTCCTCGCCGCAGGCGCCATCGACGGGTCCGTCCAGGTCTGGGGCCTCGCGGACGCGCGGACGGCCCTCGCGCTGCAGGGGCAGTCCGGTGCGGTGACCTCGCTCGCCTTCTCGCCGGACGGGCGCACCCTCGCCACGGCCAGCCTCGATCGGACGATCGCGCTGTGGGATCTCGACGGACGGCTGCCGGCGGCGAACGCAGCGGAAAAGCCCTCCGGCCGGGAAGCCCTCGAGGCCGCCTGGCGCGACCTGGAGGGCGAGAGCGCCTCGACGGCTTACGCCGCGATCGCGCAGTTCGCGGCCGCCGCGCCCGGGTCGCTGCCGTTTCTTCGCGATCGCCTGCGGCCCCCCATCCCCGATCCCGAGAACGTCCGCCGGCTCGTCGCCGCCCTTGATGCGGACGATTTCGCGGAGCGCGAAGAGGCGATGAAGCGCCTCGGGGCGATGGGACACGCCGTGGAAATCCCGCTCCGGAAAACCCTCGAGGCCTCCCCGTCCCCCGAGGCCGCCGATCGCATCCGGAAGCTGCTCTCCGACCTGGAAATTTCCCTCCCCATCCCGCCGGGACCGACGCTCGCGAAGATGCGCGCCGTCCAGGCCCTCGAACGGATCGGCTCCCCCGAGGCCCTCGGGATCCTCGAGGAGATATCAAAGGGGCCGCCGTCCGCCCCCGAAACCGCCGACGCGAGATCGGCCCTGGAACGCCTCCGGGCCCGGCAGAAGCCCTGACTAGTCCTCGGGAAAATCGTCCGGACCCGGCGGAGCGAATGGGTCGCCCGGAAGCCGGACGGCGAAGATCTCCGAGAGGTAGAGGGAGGCCTCGCGGTCCCACTCGGGGCTCGTCCCGCGGACCCAGTCGCCGGTCAGCTCGAGGGGCGCAAAATCGACGGCCCGGGCCCACTCGTCCTCGAAGGGCGGGAGACTCCCGTAGACGATCTCGGTCTTTCGCTTTTCGGCGATGGCCTGATCAAGCAGTTCGTAGATCGTCGGCTCGCAGCCCACGTTCCATTCGACGCCCCGGTACTCGTGGATGCAACCGACGTGGAGCATGAGGTAGTTGTGACGGATTCCATACTGGTGGAGGGCATACAGGGTCTTGAGATCGGAATGCAGGCGCTGGAAGAGGCGCCCCTCCTGGCCGCGCCGGGCGTAGGAGGCGATCCGCTCGGGATCGGACAACGGCTTCCTGATCCGGAGGTTCGAACGCAGGATCTGATCCGGCGTGAACCGGACGAGACGGCCCGACGCGCCGATCCGCTTGCTCCGGATCGGCGGGGTCAGATCGATCCGCCGGGCCCCCTCTCCGATTCCGATCCGCTCGAGGTCGCGCTCGATCCCCATCCCGACGAGGAGGTCCGCGCGGCTAAGGTCGAGGCGCAGGGCGTCGAGATCGCCGGGCCCATACTCTCGGAACGCCTTCGCGTCGGGATCGAGCGTGCAAGCCCCCCGCAGCCGCGACCTTTCGAAGATCGCCCGGAGAAAGCGCTTTTCCGAGGCGAGGTAGGCGAGATTCGCGAGGCCGTCCTCCTCGTCGCATCGCCGGTCCTGGCGCTCTTGCGTCCGCGCCTCCTCCGCCTGCGCGGCCGCATGCCGGAGGTGCGTCTCAAGCTTCGAGAGAAGGGCCTGGAAGCGGGGGGTGTCGTCGAGGAGGCGCACGGTTCCGTCCTCGCACGGCCCGAGCAGGGGCGGCCGCGCGACGACCCGGAGGGCGCGGGCCAGGGCGGCGGCGGCGCCCCGATTCTTCACGCCGCGAGCGAGGAGAAGCGCGGCGGCCTCCGCAGGCGTTAGCGGCCGGCCCGCCTCGGCGATGGCGAGAGCGAACAACTCGGCGTACGTGAAGCGCTCCGCCGGGATCTCCGAGAGGACCGAGGTTCCCATGGCCTACATCTAGTGTCCGCCCCGGCCGGAAAGTTTCAATCCCCACCCCTGGACCCTTGACCCTCGACCCTCGACACCGGACCCTACGTTCGTCTTATGCCCTCCACCCGCTTCTTCCGCGGCAACACCCACTGCCACACCTCCCTCTGCGGCCACGCGGACGCGCCACCGGAAGAGGTTGCCGGATGGTACCGGGAGGCCAGCTACCAGTTCCTCGTCCTCTCCGAGCACGACACCGTCATCGAGCCGGACCGCCTGCGAATCGGGAATGTCCCCGGCTTTCTCCTGATCCCGGGCGAGGAGGTCACCCAGGACGCGCCGCGCTTCGCGGCCCACGTGAACGCCATCGGGATCCGCCGCGCGGTCCCGCCGATCCCGGCGCCGCTCCCGGAGGCCTCCGAGGTCCTCCGGCGGACGGTGGACGCGATCCGGGCGCAGGGGGGATTGGCGCAGGTGAACCACCCGAACTTCCGCGGACCGCTGACCGTCGCGGACGTGGAGGCCGTCCCGGAGGGCCCTCTCCTGCTCGAAATCTGGAACGGCCACCCCCTCTCGAACAACGACGGAAAAGAAGGACACCCCTCGGCGGAGGCGATCTGGGACGCCCTTCTCGCCAAGGGCCGTAGGATTTGGGGCGTCGCCTCCGACGACGCGCATCGCTACAAGATCTGGGAGCCGGGCCGATCGAACCCGGGGCAGGGCTGGGTCATGGTCCGCGCGCAGCGGCTTGACGAATCCTCGATCCTGGCCGCCCTCGCCGAAGGCGATTTCTATGCCTCCACGGGCGTCATCCTCTCGGGCCTGCGCGCCGCCTCCGACACGATTTCGCTCTCGATCGTCGGGATCCCCGGTGAAACCTACCGGATCGAATTCATCGCGGACGGCGAGGTCGTGGAGCAGCGGGACGGACTCGAGGCGGCCTTCCGCCGGCCCGGAGGGAAGGCCTATTTGCGGGCCCGGATCCTGGCGTCGTCGGGCCGCCGCGCGTGGATTCAGCCGCTCTTTCCTTGAAAGATCGCGCCGAAAACCGGACACTGCTTGCCCTCTCAACACGATGGCAACCAAGATCTTCCAGATAGCAAGGGAGCTGAATCTCCCGAGCAAGGCCATCCTCGAGATCGCCCGGAAGATCGGCATCCCGGCGAAGATTCCGATCTTCGTCCTCAACCCGGAACAGGAAGCGGCGCTCCGAAAGGCGCTTCCGGCGCTCAAGGCGGCAAAACCCGCCGGCCGGCCGGCCCCCAAGTCGGCGCCCCAAAAGCCCGCGCCGCCGCCGCCTCCGCCTCCGCCGCCTCCTCCTCCGCCGCCTCCTCCGCCGCCTCCTCCGCCGCCGCCGCTTCCGCCCCTCGGCACGCTCATCCGGTCCGCCCCCGCGGTCCTCCCGTTCCCGCTGAAGCCTCCCCAGAAGGCCGCCGTCCCGGCAACCACCGAAACGCCCGCGCCCGCCGCGCCCGCCGTACCTCCCGCGAAACACGCCGCCCCCGCAAAACACGCCGCCCCTGCAAAACACGCCACCCCTCCCGCAAAGGCGCCGCCTGGCGCCAGCGCCAAACCCCCGGCAATCCCAGCAAAACCGGCCCCGGCACCGAAGCCCGCGGCCCCGGCGCTCCCCCCCCTCGGCACGCTCATCCGGCCCGCCCAGGGCGGTCCCTCGAAGCCAGCCGCCGTCACCGCCCCATCCTCCCCGCCGGCCGCCGCCCCGGAACCGCCCCGGAAGCACATCCCGCCGCCGGGGCTCGTCCCGCCATCGCCGTTAAGGAAGCCGCTGTTGAGACCGCCGTCGCTTCCGCCCATACCCTCGCCCCCGATGAAGCCGCGGGCGCCGATTGTTCTCGTTGCGCCCATCACGATCCGCGCCTTGTCCGAAAAGCTGGGCGTAAAAACATCCCAGATCCTCAAGGTCCTGCTCGATCACAAGGTGTTGGCCACGATCAACCAGACGCTCGATCCGGACGTCGTGAAAGAGATCGCCGTCGCCCTCGGCATCCCCGTCGAGTTCAGAAAAACGAAGGCCGTCGAGGATGAGACCCAAACAGACGCCACGCTAGATCGGCCCGAAAGCCTGAAGCCCCGCCCCCCCATCGTTACGCTGCTCGGCCACGTGGACCACGGCAAGACATCGCTACTCGACGCGATTCGGAATACGAACGTCGCCGCCGGGGAGGCCGGGGGCATCACCCAACACATGGGCGCCTATCGGGTCGTCTCGAAGGGCGGGAAGCCCGTCATCTTCCTCGACACCCCCGGCCACGAGGCCTTCACCGCGATGCGGGCGCGCGGGGCGAACGTCACCGACGTCGTCGTCCTTGTCGTCGCCGCCGACGACGGGGTCATGCCCCAAACCGAGGAGGCTATCCACCACGCCCAGGCGGCCGAGGTTCCGATCGTCGTCGCGCTCAACAAGATGGACAAGCCCGAGGCCAGCCCCATGAAGGTGAAGCAGCAGCTCTCGAGCCTCGGACTCATCCCGAGCGAATGGGGCGGGAAGACCGAGATCGTGGAGGTCTCGGCCCTCACGAAAATGGGCATCGAAAACCTCCTCGAAATCCTCGCCCTTGAAACCGAACTGCTCGAACTGAAAGCGAACCCGAAAAAGCCCGCGCAAGGAACCGTCCTCGAGGCCAGCCGCACCCAGGGCCAGGGCATCGTCGTGACCCTCATCGTCCAGGAGGGAACACTGCACCGGGGCGACATGATCGTCGCCGGCTCCACCCTCGGCCGCGTCCGGGCCCTCCTCGACGAACATGGCCGCCCCCTCAAGGAAGCCGGCCCTACCACCCCCGCCCGGGTCCTCGGCTTCGGGGAGCCGCCGCAGGCGGGCGATCGGTTCTCGGTAACCTCGGACATCGTCAAGGCCCGCGCGATCGTAGAGGGACGGACCATCGCGAACCGGGAGGCCGCCCTCGCCAAGCGCCGCCACGTCACCCTCTCGGAATTCCGCTCCCTGCACGCGAAAGGCAAGGTCCGGGAACTGCGAATCATCCTGAAGGCCGACGTCCAGGGATCCCTGGAGGCGCTCGTGGGCCAGATGGAAACCCTGCGCAAGGGGGACGTAACGCTCCGGATCCTGCACCAGGCGATCGGGAACATCACCGCCTCCGACGTCTACCTCGCCGACGCCTCCGACGCGACCATCATCGGGCTTCACGTCGGGGTCGAGGAGATGGCGCGCGTGGCCGCGGACGAACGCCAGGTCGAAACCCGCCTCTACGACATCATCCTCAAGCCCCTCGAGGACCTCCATGCCGCCCTCGAGGGCATGCTCGAGCCCGAGGAAAAGCCATCGCGAATCGGCTTCCTCGAGGTCCGGAGCCTCTTCGAGATTTCCCGGTTCGGCACGATTGCCGGAAGCTTCGTCACGCAGGGCCGGATCACGCGCGACTCGACCATCTACGTCATGCACGAGCGCCGGAAGGTCTTCGAGGGCCGGCTCGCCTCCCTGAAGCGCTTCAAGGATGACGTCCGCGAGGTCACCACGGGACTGGAGTGCGGCATCCGAATCGAAGGCTTCAACGACGTGCAGGTCGGCGACGTCCTTGAGGCGTGGCGCCAGGAGAAACCCGCCCGGAAGAGCGGCTCGTAGGGGGCGCGCCATGGTCGTCGGGGTCCTCACCCTCCGGCTCGTGTTCCGGGAATCCCACTCGCTCAAGGACAAGCGCCGGTTCGTCCGGAGCATCAAGGACCGGGTCCGGAACGATTTCAACGTATCCGTGTCCGAGGTCGGCGAGCAGGACCACCTCCAGCTCGCAGAACTCGCCTTCGCGATGGTCGGGACGGATCGGGCCTACGTCGAAGGCGCCCTCGCCCAGGTCCGGAACAAGGCCCGCGGCTTCCCGCCCGCCGAGATCTCGGCGGCCTCCGTGGAATACTTCTAGCCCAAAAATCCCATGCGCCCCATCGAGGTAGGAAACGACCAGGCCGAGCAGCGCCTCGACCGGCTGCTCCGGAAGCGCTTCCGCGACGCCCCGCTCTCGCTGATCTACAAGGCCGTTCGGCGCGGCTGGGTCCGCGTGAACGGACGCAAGATCCCTCCCGACGGGCGAGTCCGGCCGGGCGACCGGATCGAATTCGGGGAGGGGATGCGGGACTTCGAGCGGTTCATCCGAGACGAATCCGCCGCCCAGGCCGAGGGGTTCCGGCGGATCAGCCTTCACGTCCTCTACGAGGACGAAGACCTGATCGCCGTGGACAAGCCCCCGATGATCATCTCCCAGGGGATCTCGAGCGCCCCGGAGGGAAGCCTGCTCGATCAGGTCCGGGCCCTCCTCACCGGAAAGATCCCTGCGCGCTTCCACCCGGAGCTGGTCCACCGCCTCGATCGCGAAACCTCCGGCGTCGTCCTCGCCGCCAAGACCCCGCGGGCGCTCGCCGCCCTGAACGCCGTCTTCCGGGAGCGCCGGATCGAGAAGTCCTACCTCGCCCTCGTGAAGGGCCGGCCCCGGCCGCCCGAAGGCGTCCTTTCCGGCGTCGTCGTGACGTGGCGCGAGGGCGGCCCGGGGGGGCGCAAACACCGCGCCTTCCGATCGAGCGGAGAGCCAGTCCCTAAGTCCGGGGAGACGGCCGAGGCGCGATCCCGCTACGAGACGATGGAAACCCTCGGGGACTTCTCGCTCATCCGGGTGCGCCCCGAGACGGGACGGACCCACCAGATCCGGCTCCAGCTGCAGGCCATCGGCCACCCGGTCGTGGGCGACAAGAAATACGGGGACCCGTCCGCGAACGGAACCGCGGCACAGTTTTTGGACCTGCACCGGCTCTTCCTGCACGCGGAGCGCGTGGTCCTGACGCATCCCTTCACGGGGCGATCCCTGCGGATCGACGCCCCCATGCCCCCGGACCTCACCGGCCCTTTGCACTCGCTCCGCCGCCACGCCAAGCGCGCCTAACCTTGCGGCCCTTCGGCCCCCTCCCTAGAATCCCCCGCACGATGGCAACCGAAGAAACCGCCGGTGAGACCCCCGAGACCCCGAAGATCCCCGTGGAAGTCCAGATCGCCGATACCGGCCCCTGCAAGAAGCAGGTCCGCATCGTCGTCCCGAAGGCCCGGGCCGACGAGGAGGAGAAGGAGGCCTACGACCGGTTCATACAGCAGGCCGACATCCCGGGCTTCCGCCGCGGCCACACCCCCAAGAGCGTGATCAAGAAGCGCTACGGAAAGGAACTGCGGGACGAGCTCCAGCAACACCTCGTCGGAGAGACCTTCCAGGAGGCCGCAAAGACCCACCGCCTCCGGCCCCTCGGCCATCCCGTCTTCGACAAGATCGAATGGAAGCCCGAGGAGGGCCTCGCCTACGAGGTCACCCTCGAGGTGAAGCCGGACATCGAGGTCAAGGACTACCTCGGCATTTCTGCGTCCGCCGCGCCCGAGGAAGTTCATCCGGGCGAGATCGACGCCGTTATCCAGCAGATCCGATACCAAGGCGTCGTCTGGAAGGTTCTCCCGAAGGAGGAGGCCGCCACGAAGGGGGACCAGGTCGTCTGCCGCATCTCCCTCGAGAGCGGCGAATGGAAGACCGTCCGGGAGAACGTCCCCCTCTACGCCGCCGCCGGCACCGTCCTCGGGATCCCGATCGGCGATCTCGAACTCGCCCTCTCGGGAGCGACCCCCGGCGGCGTCCTCGAGCGCGAGGGCGCGGCCCCCGACTCCTTCCCCGAGGAAGCCGTCCGGGGCAAGACCGTCCGGGTGCGCCTGGAGTTCCTGGAAATCAAGCGCGGCTCCCTCCCCGAGGCGACCGACGAGTGGGCCAAGACCCAGGGCGCCGACACGATCGAGGATCTGCGCGAGCGGATCCGGATCGAGCTGCGCATGCGGAAGGCCGCGAAGGCCGAAACCGACGCCCGCGCGAAAATCGAGGAGCATCTCCTCAAGGCCCACGACTTCCTCCTCCCCGAGGACATCCTCAAGAAGTGGCACGAGGTCAGTCTCGACCGGATCCGGCTGAACCTCCGCCTCCAGGGCGTCCCCGACGACAAGGTCGAGGAGGAGATCCAGAAGGTCCAGGAGGCATCCAAGGAGGCCGTCGTGCGCGAACTGAAACGCACGCTGATCCTGGAGGGCATCGCCGAGAAGGAGAACATCCAGGTCTCCGAGCAGGATTTTGAAGGGCGGATTTCCGAAATGGCGCGGGCCCATCGGACCCAGCCCGCCGTCATCCGGAAGGTCGTTGCGGAGCGCGAGCTGGAGGACACGCTCCGCGCCGAGGTCCGCGAGGAGAAGGTCTTCCAATTCCTCCTGGAGAAAGCGGCGAAATGAGCGCGATTCGCGACGACTTCGAGCGGCTCCACCGGCTCTGGCACTCCCCCTCCAATGTCTCGATCCCCTACGTGATCGAGAAGAGCGGCCGCGAAGAGAAGGTGTACGACCTCTTCAGCCGGCTCTTGAAGGACCGGATCATCTTCATCGGGACGCCCATCGACCACACCGTCGCGAACATCGTCGTGGGCCAGTTGCTCTTCCTCCAGATGGAGAACCGGACCCAGGACATCCAGATCTTCATCAACTCCCCCGGCGGGAGCATCAACGCGGGGCTTGCGATCTACGACACGATGCACCACATCGAGTGCGAGATCGCGACCTACTGCGTCGGGATGGCGGCCTCCATGGCGAGCGTCATCCTCGCCGCCGGGGCCAAGGGCAAGCGCCACGCCCTCCCGAACGCCCGGATCATGATCCACCAGCCGTGGGGCTCCTTCGAGGGAACCGCGGCCGACATCTCCATCCACGCGAAGGAGATCCTCTACTACCGGGCGCGGCTCAACCAGATCCTCTCCGAGAAGACCGGCCAGCCCGTCGAGCGGGTCGAGAAGGACACCGAGCGCGATTTCTTCATGTCCGCCGACGAGGCCAAGACCTACGGGCTACTCGACGAGGTCCTCCCCGCCGCGAAAAAGTCCCAGGGCCCCGCGGCGAAGTAGCCGGCGGCCGCATCCCCCGCCCCCGGCCAAGTGCCGGATGAGGGCGCGGGACGGTAGGCCGGACCGGGGGGTTGCCACGGCGCAGGAGCAAGGCGAGACTGTATTTAGATGTCCTCTCCTCGAGCAAGCAAGCCGTCCGGCGGGGGCGGCGGGAACGACCGCGAATCCTGCACGTTCTGCGGAAAGTCCTACCGCATCGTCCAGAAACTGATCGCGGGCCCGCCGGGGACCTACATCTGCAACGAGTGCGTGGACCTCTGCAACACGATCCTCGACACCGAGGGCGGCCGGTCGAAGCGTGCGGTCAAGCGCGTCGTCAGCCGCGTCCCGAGCCCAGCCGAGCTGAAGGCCCACCTCGACGAATACGTGATCGGCCAGGACTACGCCAAGCGCGCCGTCTCCGTCGCCGTCCACAACCACTACAAGCGCCTGCTGCACCTCCAGGACCGGAAAGACGACGTGGAAATCGAGAAGTCCAACATCCTGTTCATCGGCCCGACGGGCTCTGGCAAGACCCTGATCGCAAAGACCCTGGCGCGCGTCCTCGACGTCCCCTTCGCGATCGGGGACGCCACGACCCTCACCGAGGCCGGCTACGTCGGCGAGGACGTGGAGAACCTGCTGCTCAAGCTCTACATCTCGGCCGACCACGACCTTGGTCGCGCCGAGCAGGGCATCATCTACATCGACGAAATCGACAAGATCCGCAAGTCCTCGGCCAACGTCTCGATCACCCGGGACGTCTCCGGCGAGGGCGTCCAGCAGTCGCTGCTCAGAATGCTCGAGGGGACGACCGCGAACGTCCC
>ERZ1292640.3333-Hain-H43-02um-R1-3333-length-12527-cov-8_pt1 | contig 12527 bp, 10 predicted proteins | sample MGYA00564404_ERZ1292640 | MGnify/ENA primary metagenome ERZ1292640 (study PRJEB36523, sample SAMEA6512636) | groundwater metagenome | collected 2019-01-08 | study: AquaDiva: Metagenomics assemblies of 32 groundwater samples | reverse complement strand
ATCGCGATGGGCTTCGTGGTGATCTACCGCGCATCCAAGGTGTTCAACTTTGCACAGGGCGAGCTCGTGGTCTTCGGTGGCTACATGGTGTGGTGGACCGTCATTCAGATGGGTATGCCGGTGTGGATCGGTTTGCCGGTGGCCTTCGCCAGCGCGGCGATCTTCGGCTTGATGATCGAGCGCATATTTTTCGCGCGCCTCGTGGGCGAGTCGGTGTTCTCGATGGTGATGGTGACGATCGGCCTGTTGATCTTGATTCGAGGAATCGTGCTGGTGCTATTTGGTCCTCAGGTCCGCGCGTTCCCGATCATCTTTCCGCTGGAACCCGTCATCCTCGGGGATATGGTGATCTCCCGCTCGCTCCTGTATGGCGGCAGCCTGACCATCGTCATTGGCCTTGGCCTTTCTTGGTTCTTCAACCGGACCCGCGTGGGCTTGACGATGACGGCAGTGGCCGAAGACCACCAGGTGGCGATGTCCATGGGAATTTCGGTGCAGCGCTCCATCGCATTCGCTTGGATGCTGGGAGCCGTGCTCTCGACGCTGGGAGCCATGGTGCACCTGAGCGGTCGGTCGATCAACATGATGAGTTCCGACATCGGTCTGGCGGCGCTGCCAGTGGCCTTGCTCGCCGGCTTGGAATCGCTTGCCGGACTGCTGCTGGCCGGCCTGCTGGTCGGTGTCATCCAGGGGCTGGCGTCTGCCTACCTCGATCCGTTGGTGGGCGGGGCACTGGGCTCTGTCTTTCCTTTCATCATCATGCTTTTGATGTTGTTGATCCGTCCCACCGGCATGTTCGGTTGGAAAACCATTGAAAGGGTATGAGCATGGATCCCGCAGGTGTTTTTGCAACGTCCTTTGCCCAAGACCAGGCGCTGGTCCGCACGCGAAGCCAGGCCGTGACGCTGGGCTTGTTCGTTCTGTTCATGTTCGCTCTGCCGTGGATCGCCGACGCCCGCTCGGTGGCGGTGATGACCTCGATGCTGATCACCGCCGTGGTGGTGACCGGGTTGCAGATCAACACCGGTCTTGCCGGTCAGATCAACCTGGGCCAAGCGGCGTTCATGGGCGCGGGCGCGTACGCCACGGCGCTGCTCGCGACGAAGGGCAGTATGCCGCTCTGGATCGCGCTGCCGATCGGTGGTGTGTGCGCCGCTGCGTTCGGTCTGGTGTTTGGACTGGCTGCGGTCCGGATCAAGGGTTTCTATCTGGCGCTCACGACGATTGCGGCACAAATCCTGTTCCATTTCATGGTGCTGAACCTACCCGCTGCCTGGATGGGTGGCTCCAACGGCATCACGGTCGAACCGGCGCGGCTGTTCGGCTGGGTGCTCGACACCGATGCAGGCGTCTACTACCTGTGTCTGGTGGTCGCCTGCATCATGATCGCGGGTGCCTATGGCGTGGCGCGCAGCCGCCATGGCCGGATCTTTGCGGCCGTTCGGGATGACGACGTCGCCTCCGGAATGATGGGTATCAACGTGGTGCGGACCAAGGCATTGGCTTTCCTTCTGGGCGCCTTCTACGCGGGCATCGGCGGCGGTTTGTGGGCGTACTACGTGCGCTTCGTCTCGATCGATCAGTTCACCCTGATCCACTCCATCTGGTTCATCGCCATGGTCATCGTGGGCGGCATGGGATCGGTGACCGGCGCGCTGATTGGCGTATTCGTCATCCGGTTCGCTCAGGAATTCTTCACCAGCGTGGGTCCTTCCCTGGTTGAGAACTTCTCGTTCCTGAGTGGCGACTTGGTCTTCGCCGCGCTGAACATTTTTCTGGGCGGCATCATCGCTGGCTTTCTGATCTTTGAGCCGCGTGGATTGATGCACCGGTGGAACATTCTCAAACGTTCCTACCGGATGTGGCCTTACCCCTACTGATGCCGAAATTCGCGGCCGTCTGTTTCGCTGGAGGACGGTTGATTCGTGTTGGACAGCGTGATCAAAACCAGGAGACTTGTGTGAATACAAACAAAGAATGTCTGTCGGCCTTCGCCCGTTTGGCGCGATGCAGTGCTTTGGCCGCCGGTGTGTTCGGTCTGGCGGGCGCTGCCCAGGCACAGACCACCTACAATATCGCTGGCCTCGCGGACTTTACCGGTCCGTTTGCCGACGTCATGAAAGACATGACGGGTTGCCGCAAAGGCGTTCTCGACTGGTGGAGCGATGAGGTGGGCAAGGCGCAAGGCGTGGCACTTCGCGTCAAGGAATACGACACGCGCTACGACGTGGCGCAGGTGGCCAGTTTGTGGCCCGGCATCAAGTCGGAACTGGACCCCGTGGCCATTCTGGGTATCGGCGGCTCGGATGCTGCGGCCCTGCAGCAGCGATTACCCAATGATAAGGTGCCTCAGGTCCTTGCGACCGCCGGTTATGGCTTCGCGTGGAAGAGCGACAGCTGGGTGTTCAACGCCCGGGCCACCTATCCGCACGAGGCGGCGGCTTTCTACACCTGGTTGCAGAAGAAATCGGGCTCCAGCGCACCCATCAAGGTCGGTGTGATCTCTTCCGAAGTGTCCCCGGCTTATGTGGATATCCACAAGGGCATCGAGAAGTTCGCGAAAGACAACCCCAAGATCCTGGAGGTCGTGGAGACGGTCTACACCGAAGCCCAACCAACCGACCTGACCCAGCAAGTGAACCGGTTGATTCGCAAGGGCGCGAACGTGCTTCAAGTCTTCAACAACACGGCCTCCGTCGTGGCGACTCGTCGAGCCCTGCAAAGCCTTGGAAAGACCAACATCCCGATCGTCATGTCGGCCCACAACGGGTTGATTTCGTCGGGCAAGGCCTTGGGCGGTCTAGAGCAGATGGAAGGCAACTACGAGGTCTACGGGATGGCCATGCCCACGGAAGATCCGACCACGGCGCGGGCATTCTTCGAGAAGCTGCGCACCAAGTACAAGGCACAGGTCAGCTACACCTCAGCCTGCATCATGGGCATGAGCCAAGGCCTTATCGTGGCCAGAGCCTTCGAGCAGGCGGTCAAGATCAAGGGTATCAAAGACGTCAAGGGGGAAGACGTCCGGGCGGCGCTGCTGTCGACGCCGATGTCGAGCGAACGCAGCTTCGGTGTGCTGCCCAACATCCAATATAGCAAGGACGCGCCGTTCCCCACCGAAGGCATGGCCGTCAACATCGGTACTGTTGAAAAGGGCCATTACAAGCTCCTTGAGCAAAGCGTCCCCGTGCCTCTGCTGAGCAAGTGGTAACTGCAACCCGGCGTGGATTCGGTTCGTTCGGGATCCACGCCAATCCAACCGGAGACACTTGTGCTTGAACTGAACAACGTTGAGGTGTTGTACAGCGATGTCATTCTCGCTGTAAAAGGCATTTCAGCCAAAGTGCCTGCTGGGCAGTGCGTGACCTTGCTGGGCGCGAACGGTGCTGGAAAGAGCACCACGCTGAAGGCCATTTCGAACCTGATCAAGACCGAAGATGGTCGCGTGACGGCAGGCGCCATCACCTTTGATGGTGTCGACATCGCGGGGGGAAATCCGGCCGCCCAGGTCCAGAGGGGGCTGGTACACGTCATGGAAGGTCGCAAAGTTCTGCGCCACATGACAGTGGAACAAAACCTGGTGGTCGGCGGGCACATGGGCAATGGGCGCGATGCCAAGGAACTGCTTGACGAGGTGTACGGCCGTATCAAGCGGCTCGCCGCATTGCGCAACCGTACCGCGGGCTATCTGTCCGGGGGTGAGCAGCAGTTGCTGGTGATCGGGCGTGCCCTTATGGCCAGACCGAAGCTGGTCATGATCGATGAACCCTCGCTCGGCTTGGCGCCCCTTATGGTGGAAGAGGTCTATGGGTTGCTGTCTGAACTTAAGGCCAGTGGCCTGACACTGCTGATCGTCGAGCAGAACACGCGCGTCGCGCTGGAGCTGGCCGACTACGGATACGTGATGGAAAGCGGCCGGGTCGTGCTCGAAGGCCCATCTGTCAGCCTCAAGAGCAACGAGGACGTGCGCGAGTTCTATCTGGGTCTGACGGTGGACGGTGAGCGCAAGAGCTTCAGGGACATGAAACATTACCGCCGCCGAAAGCGGTGGCTAGGCTGATGGGCACGTGCCCCGCAGGATCGACAACATTCAAGGATGAGCGATGACGAGCGTTTCCAATGCATTTTTGAGCGAACAGGAAGTGATGATCCGGGAGTCGGCCCGTCGCGTGGCCAGCGAAGTGGTGGCCAGCACTGCGGCGGAACGTGACCGCAGCAGCGCCTGGCCCTACGATGAAATCCGCGCAGTGGCCGAGGTTGGCTTCATGGGGATGCTGGCGCCACAGGCCTATGGCGGCGCCGGGTTGTCGTTCGTGGAGTACTGTCTGGCGATTGAGGAGTTCGCCGCAGCGGACGGTGGTTTTGCCACCCTGATGCATGTGCACAACTCGTCCGCGCACGTGCTCCGATCGTTTGGCACCGAGGAGCAGATGCAGTTGTACCTGCCCGAGTTGGCCAACGCCCAACGCATTGGGGCCTTCCTGTTGTCGGAGCCGCATGCCGGGTCCGACACTGCGGCCATCCGCACCACGGCCAAACGCGATGGCGACAGCTATGTGCTCAATGGCAGCAAACAATGGATATCCAACGGCAGCGAGGCCGGCTTTGCCCTGGTGGTAGCCGCCACGGGAGCGCCGGGCGCTCGCGACCGCTTCAGCTTGTTCATCGCGGACCCGAAGGACCCGGGTTATCAATGCCTTCGAGTCGAAAACAAGCTGGGCCAGCACACGGCGCACACCGCCCAGATTCAGCTGGACAATCTGCGTGTGCCGGCGAAGAACATGATCGGCGAGGAAGGGCGCGGCTATGGCAAAGCGCTCTCGTTGCTGTCCGACGGCCGCATTGCGATCGCGGCGCTGTCCATCGGCATTGCCCGCGCAGCCTTGGAGGCTGCGATCCGGTATGCGAAGGAGCGCGAGGCTTACGGAAAACCGATCGCCGAGTTGCAGGCCGTCAGCTTCGACCTGGCGGACATGGCCATGCAGGTCGACGTGGCTCGCCAGTTCATGCTGTACGCGGCGCGCTTGACGGATGCGAAGCTCCCGTCTATCAAGGAAGCCGCGATGGCCAAGCTATTTGCCAGTGAAATGGCGGAGAAGGTCTGTTCGGCTGCGCTGCAGGTGCATGGTGGCTATGGCTACGTGAACGATTTCCCTGTCGAGCGATACTACCGCGATGTGAGAGTGACGAAGATCTACGAGGGCACCAGCCACATTCAACGGTTGATCATTGCACGTCAGATACTGACGAGTTGACATGCGTGCGGGCTTGGTGCTTGCGATTTGTCTGTCCGATATCATTGAAACCATGCCTTTTTCGGGGCGAATGCATAGAGGACACAGTAAGAATGAGCACGAAAGTCGACGCCAAACCGAAGCCGAAGCCGAAGCCGAAGCCGAAACCCCGTGGCCCGGCCGTCAAACGCCCGGCCAAGAGTGTGAAGTGGAACAACGCGGTCGGCGGCGCTGATGAGCAATACCAGCTGAAGAAGCAGGCGGTCATTGCGGAGGCGTCACGCACGTTCGGCCGCCATGGATACAAGAATGTGTCCTTGGACGAGATTGCCGCTGCGCTCAACGTCACGAAGCCCGCGCTCTATTACTACTTCAAGAACAAGCAGGAACTGATCTACGAGTGCCACGAGCTGTCGATGGGGCTTGGGGACCAAGTCCTCAAAGACGCTATTGCCTCGGAATCAACGGGGTACGGACGCATCACGACCTTCATCAAGAACTACATCTCGCTGCTGACTGACGAAATGGGAGCGCCTGCGATCCTTCACGATTTTTCGGCGATGACGCCGGCGGACCAGACGAAGATCACCGCGAGGCGCCGCAAGTTCGATCTGGAACTGCGCAAAGTGTTTGAGGATGGCATTCGGGACGGGTCCATCGCACAATGCGATGCCAAGCTGGCCGTGTTCTGGTTCATGGGGGCTGTCGGCGGGATTTCCCAGTGGTTCCACGCAGAAGGCCGTCTGCGCGGCGATGAGGTCGCCGACATCTTCATTGGATTGCTGGCCCACGGCATTCGTCCGGTTGCCGTCGGAAAGACGGATACGAGGGCGAAGTCGGCCGACAAGTAGGGGGCCTCTTGACAAAATCCGAATCTCTTGGTGGATATGAGAATTTTCATGTAAAAATTTTCTTTCAAGATTCATGCCGCTAAGACATCCTGATCACTCATGCTCGGCCCGTCGTTCAAAGCTGGTCGTCCGACAATGCCAATGTGCTGGACGCGGCGGTGACCACGATGTTGCGCAAAGGTGAAGCCTCTACCAGAATGTGCGTCGCATAGCGTCGAGCTATGATGCGCTAGTGTTCTGTCCCGTAAATAACTGGCATTAGTTTTGCATGTCATTGCGGTATCTTTGGAACGGAGATACCGCGATGAGAACAGGCAGACCGAAAGTCGATTTGGTGTTGTCGGACGAGGAGCGCTCGCAACTGCAGTCCTTTGCGCGTAGCCGCTCGCTGCCCGCATCCTTGAGCAATCGAGCGCGCATTGTTCTGAGCAGTGCCGATGGCGAGCCCAACAACTTGATCGCAGAGCGCTTGGATTTGACCAAGGCTACGGTGGGCAAGTGGCGATCACGACTCATCGATCGACGCATCCCTGGTCTGTGCGACGATGTGCGCCCAGGCAAGCCGCGCTCGATTGACGATGAACGTGTGGCGCAAATGATCAAGACCACGTTGCACACCAAGCCGGCCAATGGTTCCACGCACTGGAGCGTGCGCACGGTGGGCCGCCCAGACGGGCATCTCCAAGAGCAGTGTGGCGCGCTACTTCCAACTCTTTGGCCTGCAGCCGCACCGCACCGAGGGCTTCAAGCTCTCCAACGACCCGTTCTTCATCGAGAAGCTGCGCGACGTCGTCGGCCTGTACCTGAGCCCGCCGGACAACGCGCTGGTCATCTGTGTCGATGAGAAGAGCCAGTGCCAGGCGCTGGAGCGCACGCAGCCGATGCTGCCTATGGGGTTTGGTTACGTTGAGGGTGTCACCCATGACTACAAGCGGCATGGAACGACCACGTTGTTCGCAGCGCTAAACGTGTTCAACGGTGCCGTGCTGGCTAGTTGCAAGCCACGGCATCGACATCGGGAGTTCTTGTCGTTCCTTCGCGAGATCGACAAGTCTGTGCCACACGAACTGGACGTTCACTGCATCGTCGACAACTACGCCACCCACAGCCATCCGAAGATCAAGGTCTGGCTGGCAGCGCGCCCGCGCTGGCACATGCACTTCATACCGACCTACAGCTCATGGCTCAACCAGGTCGAGCGATTCTTCGCGCTCATCACCGACAAGGCGATCCGCCGCGGCTCGTTCACCAGCGTCAAGCAACTCGTGCAGCGCATCGATCACTTCGTCGCCGCGCACAACGCAAATTGCCAGCCTTTCAAGTGGACTGCTACTGCCGATTCGATCCTAGAGAAGTTGCACCGACTTTGCTCACGTATCAGCGGGACAGGACACTAGGCTCAGATGAGGCTCGCGTTGCCCGAACCCACCGATAGTTGCGCCGTGGAGGCTTCGGCCATACGTGCCAGCAACCAGCCTCCGATCACAATGCCAGTTAGCTTCAGGAAATGCACCGCACCTGCCTCGCAGTCCTGAGATTACGCTTTGCCGTGAGCGAGCAACCAGTCGGCGCTTTCCTCCAAGGTCCGATTTACTTTCATCAAGGCGTTATCACTTTGCGCGAGTTGTGGGTCACGCGTATCAACCTTGAAGAAGCTGCATGCGCATCAGCGCGGAGCCATACGAATGGCACCATCCACTCGGATGGACTCAGCGTTCATATAACCGCAAGTGGCGAGAAACTCGACGGCCTGCGCAAATTCGTCGGGTTCACCCAGGCGCTTCGGAAACGGCACAGACGCCGCCAGCGCCTGTCTGACGTTGTCGGGCAGGCCTTGCAGCAACGGCGTGCCAAAGAGCCCGGGCAAGATGGTGTTGACCCGGATCCCTTCGTCCATCAGGTCGCGTGCGACAGGCAAGGTCATGCCCACAATGGCCGCCTTGCTCGCCGAGTAGCTGGCCTGGCCGATCTGGCCGTCCTGCGCGGCTGCCGAAGCGGTGCTGACGATGACGCCGCGGTCGCCGTCGGACAGCGCGTCGAGTGCCATCATGCCCGCCGCCGACTTGGCAATGCAACGAAAAGTGCCCACCAGGTTGATCTGGATGATGCGGTTGAAGCGATCCGCAGATGCCGCGCGAATCTCGCCAGTCTTCTTGTCGCGGCTGGCAGTCTTGGCGGCGTCGGCAGTGCCTGCGCAGTTGACCAGAATGCGTTCCTGCCCGATGGCTGCGCGGGCTTTGGCGAAGGCTGCGTCCACCTGCTCCTCTGACGTCACGTCCACCTTGCAGTACACGCCGCCGAGTTCGCTTGCCAACGCCTGACCGATGGTTTCGTTCATGTCGAAGATGGCGACTTTGACGCCATGGCTGGCCAAACGCCTGGCCGCAGCAGCCCCCAGACCGGAGGCGCCCCCAGTGATGACGGCAGAAATGTTGGAATTCAGGTGCATGGCTTTTCCTCGATGGATCACAGATAGGCGCTATTGGCCGGTGAAGCTGGGCGCGCGCTTGCCCAAAAATGCCGCTTGCCCTTCCAGGTTGTCGGCTGAACGCAAGGCGATGAAGAAATTGCGCTTTTCATGCTCCAGACCCTGCGCAAGCGGGGTTTCAAAACTGGACAGGGCCGCATCTTTCGCCAGCGCCACGGCTAGCGGCGAATTGGCCGCAATCCGACTGGCCATCGCCAATGCCGTTGGCAGGGCCTGGCCGTCAGCCGTCACTTCGGCGACGATGCCTGCCGCGCAGGCTTTGCGGGCGTCGATGAAATCGCCGGTCAGAAGCAGGGACATGGCCTTGGATTTGCCGATGGAACGGATCAGGCGCTGGGTGCCCCCGGCACCCGGAATGGCGCCTAGCTTGACCTCCGGCACGCCGAACTTGGCTGACTCGCCAGCGATCACGATGTCGCAGGCCAGCGCCAGCTCCGTGCCGCCGCCCAGCGCGAGCTTTTCCACCGCCGCGATGACTGGCTTGGGGAAGCTCCCGAGTTCGGACCAGAAGCTGCCGCCCACCGCCGCGCGTTCGCCCAGCAGCGGCTCGGCGCGCAGAGCGTCGAAGGTCGTGATGTCGGCGCCGGCGCAGAACACGCCCTCGGCACCGGTGATGATGACCGCTCGCACGGCATCGTCGTCGCGCAGTTGCGCAAGCTGCGCGCGTAGGCCGTCGAATACCGCACGGTTTAAGCTGTTCTTCGCGTGCGGGCGGTTGATGGTCAAGGTGACGATGGCACTTTCACGGACGACAAGCACTTCGCTGGCTTCGGTCATGGTGGTCAAGCTCATGCAAGCCGCTCGATGATGGTGGTATTTGCCGTGCCCGAGGCCTCGCAGATGGTTTGCAGACCATAGCGGCCTCCCCGGCGCTCCAGCTCGCACAACAGGTCGGTGAGCATGCGCGCGCCGGTGGAGCCCAGCGGATGGCCGATCGCCACCGAGCCGCCATTGACGTTGAGGCGGTCGTCAGGGATGCCAAATTCCTGCTGGAACATCAGCGGCACGCCGCCGAAGGCCTCGTTGACTTCAAACAGGTCGATGTCGGCCAGGCTCAGGCTCGACTCTTTCAGTGCCTTGCGGGTGGCGTCGAGCACCGCAGTGAACTGGATCACCGGATCGGCGGCGGCCACGGCGGTGCTGACGAAGCGCGCGCGCGGCTTCAGGCCATGCTGCTTGGCATAGGCGCGGCTGGCGATCAGCAGCGCGGCGGCGCCATCGCTGATCTGCGACGAGTTGGCGGCCGTGGTGGCGCCGTCGGCAGCAAAAATCGGCTTGAGCGTGGCCATCTTCTCGGGGTTGGGGTCGGCGCGTATGCCCTCGTCGGCGGTGACGAGCGGGCTGTCCGGGTCGGCCGGGTCCTCGGTCAGCCGCACCAGTTGATCCTTGACGCGACCGGCCTGCGAGGCCTCGGTGGCACGCCGATGGCTGCGCACGGCGAAGGCATCCAGTGCTTCGCGTGTGAGGCCGAAGCGCTTGTTCATCAACTCCGATGAAGCTCCTTGCGGCAGCAGCGGGTTGTCCTGGTAGCGCGCCAGCTCGCGCGGGCTGTACTGCGAGCCCAGCGGCGCGCCGGGCTTGAACGACGGCGGCATGGGGGCCTGCGACATCGACTCCACCCCGGCGCCGATGACCAGTTGGTAGGCGCCCGCCCGGATGCCGTGCACGGCAAAGCCCACCGCCTGCTGGCCGGAGCCGCATTGCCGATCGACCGTCACCGCAGGGACGGATTCGGGCAGCCCCGCCGCCAGCACGGCATGCCGGCCCAGGTTGCCGTGCTGCTGATCCCATTGCAGCACGCAGCCGACGATCACGTCGTCCAAGTCCGTCGGATCGATGCCGGAGCGCTCGACCAGTTGGCGCAGTGTTTCGGCCAGCAGATCGACGGGGTGCCATTTCTGCAGGCGCCCGCCGCGCTTGCCCACGGGGGTGCGCAGCGCACCGACGATGACGGGTTCTTGGTCATTCATGTTGTTCTCCTGTAGCAATAGGTTGGCTCACTCGACATAGCGACCCGCATGCTCCGCGCGAATGCGCTTCTTATCGAGCTTGCCGACGCTGGTCTTGGGGATGGCCTCGACGAACAGGACCAGATCCGGCAACTGCCACTTGGCGAAGGTGCTGGTCAGGTGTTCCTGCAGTTGTTCCTGGGTCGCCTGCTGGCCGGGCTTCAACACCACTAGGGCCAGCGGTCGTTCCTGCCACTTCGCATGGGGAATGCCGACCACTGCGGCGTCGCGCACAGCCGGGTGGCCCATGAGCAGGTTTTCCATGTCAATAGAAGATATCCATTCACCGCCGCTCTTGATCACGTCCTTGATGCGATCGGTGACCTTGAGGTAGCCGTTCCCGTCCACCGTGCCGACATCGCCCGAGCGCCACCAGCCGCCCTCCAGGAAGCGATCGCCGGAATCGGGCATGTCGTGGTAACTGGTCGTGATCCAGGGGCCGCGCAGGCAAATCTCGCCTGCCGACTGTCCGTCATGCGGCAGGTCCTGGTCGCCGGCGTCGAGGATGCGGATGTCAACCCCGGTCAGGACCAGGCCCTGCTTGCGCTTGAGGTTCCACCGCTCGTCCTGGGTCAGGTGCTTCTTGAGCGTGGGCTTGAGGCGGTTGACGGTCACCAGCGTCGTGGCTTCGGTGGCGCCGTAGGCGTGCACCACCTCGGCGCCCGTGGTTTCGTGGAAACCGATCATCATCGACAGCGGCGGCTCGCTCGCGCCGGACAGCATGCGCATGCGGCTGAAGTCCGGCTTGACCGGCAGCGTCTCGATGTACTGCAGCATGGGCTGGAAGATGGCCGGTGCGCCGTTGGTGATCGTCACGCCCTCGGCAATCATGGCGTCAACCAGCGGCATGGTGTCCTCGGCGGCGTAGCGGCCCGGCAGCACGATCTTGTCAGCCAGCAGCGTGGCGGCCTGTGGCAGGCCCCAACACTGCCCGTGAAACATGGGCGTGATGAGCATGACGCAGTCGTCCAGCGTCATGCCCATGTTGGTGGCCATGGCCGTGGAGTGCAGGTAGATGCCGCGGTGCGAGTAGTACACGCCCTTGGGTTTGCCCGTGGTGCCGGTGGTGTAGCAAGCGCTGTAGGCCGAGGTTTCGTCGATCTCGGGCCAGTCGATCTTCGTGTCGGCGGTGGCCAGCAGGTCTTCGTAGTGCCGTAGCGGTTTCAGCATGGTCTTGATCTGGTCCAGCGGCTTGTCGGTCATGACGATCCAGCCCTTGATCTGGGGCGAATTCGCTGCGACGGATTCGGCAATGGGCAGCAATGACTCGTCCACGCAAACGTAGGACACCTTGCTGTGACCGACCACATAGCCCAGGTCCTCTGCGCCCAAGCGCAGGTTCATCTGCAGCATGACCGCGCCCAGGCCGGGGATGGACCAGTACAGCTCGAAGTGGCGCCGACTGTTCCAATCCAGGATACCGACCCGGTCGCCCGGCGCAACGCCGAGCGCGCGCAGTGCATTGGCGCTTCGGCAGACGCGCGCGTAGCAATCGGCATAGGTGTAACGGTCCCAGCCCCCATCGGGCGTGCGGTAGACGATCTCCTGGTCTGGGTGGGTGCGCGCGGCGTGCCGGATCAGCGTCGTGGTGTTGAGCTGGCGCTCGTTGCCCGTGGTGGACGGGCAACCGCGGACGGGCTTGGCAGGGTGGGTGGTGTTGGTCATTTTCTTGTCTCCTGAGTGGTTGCGTTGAGTGCCTGGAATCGTGGGGCCGTGGCCGCTTCGATGGCGCCGGAGGGGGTGGATTGGTAGATGCCCCTTGCCGTGTTGTGCGGATGTCGCACCGCCTCGGCCAGGCTAAGCACGGGCGCAAAGCAGGCGTCGCTGCCTTCGAGCAGTTCGCTCCAGTGCGCCTGGGGTAGGCTGCGGATTAGGGCCGCGATGCGTTGCTTCAGCGCTGGCCACGTCGCCGAGTCGTACTGGACGGCAGGGACCACGTCCCTGA
>ERZ1292640.3332-Hain-H43-02um-R1-3332-length-12527-cov-11_pt1 | contig 12527 bp, 11 predicted proteins | sample MGYA00564404_ERZ1292640 | MGnify/ENA primary metagenome ERZ1292640 (study PRJEB36523, sample SAMEA6512636) | groundwater metagenome | collected 2019-01-08 | study: AquaDiva: Metagenomics assemblies of 32 groundwater samples | reverse complement strand
CGTGGGAGAAGGGGTTTCTGATCGGCGTCGTCTGGGACGAGCTGGTCACGAAAGAGAAGAACCGCTGGCTGTATTACTACCTCGAAGAAACGGTCAAATCCTTAATCTAACTAAATGCGCGATGGGCAGGTCTCACGCGACAGGCGCGACGAGCAATTTTTCTTTTCGCATGTCTCGCTTTTCCCGCTAGTCTCGCTCGTTATCCTGCTACGCGTAAGCCGTCAGTTTTTGTTTGACGCCTTCCAGTTCGGCTGAGAGCGTTTCCCACCTGGTGGTGAGCCGCGCCAGATCGCTCTTCCAGCCGTCGTATTCCGTTTGCAGCACGCTCCACTTGGTAGATTCATCTTTGTAGAGTGCCGGGTTGGCCAGTTCGAGGTCCCGCGCTTTGATCTTGGTCTCGCAGTCGGCGATATCGGCTTCAGCTTTGACGATTTGTTTCTCCAGGCGGGCCTGGGTTTTACTCAGATCGCGGCGCTCTCCGGCTGAGGGTTTGGTCTGGGTCTGCGACAGCATGGCCTTGGTCGGGCCAACGGTTTTCTCGCGATCCGCCCCCTTTAAGTCGTCGCTCGATTCCTTGATGGATTCGATTTCCTGCGCCTTCTTCCACAAGTAATATTCATAGTCGCCGGTGAAGCTGCGGGCTTTGCCCTCTTCGATTTCAATGACGCGCGTGCAGACTCTGGTTAGAAATGTCGGGTCATGTGAAATGAAGATGATCGTGCCGGGAAAGTCCGAGAGGGCGTCGGTGAGCATGTCGACCGATGCCGGATCGAGGTGGTTGGTCGGTTCGTCGAGCAGCAGGGTATTGGCCGGTTCGACCAGCATCCGTGCGAGCGCAACGCGGTTGCGTTCGCCTCCGCTCAGGGCCTTGATCGGTTTCTTTTGATCGTCGCCGGTAAATAGGAAGGCGCCGGCAATCCCGCGGAGGAAATTCGTTTCCGCCTGGTTGGAAACCTCGGCGAGGGACTCCAGGATCGTATGTTCCGGGTTCAGTGTTTCCGCCTGGTGTTGGGCGAAGTAGTGCAGGGTGACACCATGGCCGATAGACCGTTTGCCGTTGTCCGGCTCCAGCACTCCGGCCAGCATCTTGAGCAGCGTGCTTTTGCCCGCTCCGTTCTCTCCTACCAACGCCACGCGCTGGCCCCGTTCGATCGAACAATCGACTTTCTCGTAGACCACTTTTTCGCCATAGCGTTTGGACGCGCCCTGGAGCTCCAGCACCTGCCGTCCGCTCGGCGGGGGGATGGGGAATTTGAATTTCACCCGCTTGGGATCGCGTTTCACCTCAATCATCTTGACCTTATCAAGCTGCTTGATGCGCGATTGGACCTGGCTGGCTTTGTTCGCCTGGTAGCGGAATCGATCCACGAAGGTTTGCACCCGCGCGACTTCTTTGGCCTGGCGTCCCGCGGCAGCTTCTTGCTGCGCGTCCCGTTCGGCGCGGATTTTCTGGAACGAGGTATAGCTGCCGCGATATTCTTCGATCTTATGGTGCCGGAGATCCCAGATGTGGGTGACGACACGATTGAGAAATTCCGTGTCGTGGCTGATGATCAACAGCGTCATTTCCGAGTCCAGGAGGAATTGCTCGAACCAGCGCTGTGTCGGTTTGTCCAAGTGGTTGGTCGGCTCGTCGAGCATCAGCACGTCAGGCTTGCTCAGCAGCAGATGCGCCAAGGCGACGCGCATCCGATAGCCGCCTGACAGCTTTTCGACTTCACGCCCGAAGTCGAGCTCCGAAAATCCCAATCCCATGAGGATGCGTTCGGCTTCATGCTCGGGATAGATGTCGCGGTGCGTGGCGTCCAGCACGTTTTTGCCCGTGATGGTTTCGAGCTCCTGCGGAAGATAGCCGATGCGGAGCCGGGGCCGTTTGCGGATGGTGCCCTTGTCCGGCGACTCCTCCCCGAGGATCATGCGGAAGAGAGTCGTTTTGCCGGCGCCGTTAGGCCCCACCAGGCCGACCCGCGAACCGGGGCGGAGATGCGCCGTGGCGCCCTCAAGCAGCACTCTCGTGGAATATTGTTTATAGACGGATTCGATTTGGAGCATGAGAAATTTCGTGAACCAGGCGGATCGCGCTTACCGGGAGGAGCCGATGGTCATTCGGTGATTAGGGGTGGATGTCGAGGTTTGCTGAGCCTGCGTGATTATTTTGGTGGAGCTGGCCGGGATTGAACCGGCGACCTCGTGAATGCCATTCACGCGCGCTCCCAACTGCGCTACAGCCCCACATCGATGGACTTGGAAATAAGCGAAAATCCTCGTGAAACAGCGCCGATGCTAACATGGCTTTCCCTCGGCAGTCAAGAAAAGGAGAGAGGGCAGACCTAACTGTCTCTCGTGCTCGCGGAACGCGCAGTCGAAGGCTCCCCTTGTTCGACGTGCGCAAGAAGAGACGGGTTGGGCCTGCCCTTGAAGGTGAGGGGTAGGTAAAAGGACGGCACGAGGAACGATTTGGCCATGACGGTTCTTGACAAACTACAGTGCCACCCCTACCATGGCTCCTCCGCTCTGGCCCCCGGTTGGCCAGGGCTCTTTTTTTGGGAGCATTTCAGGCGATGGGAAATCTCGTAGTCATCGGGGCGCAGTGGGGCGACGAAGGCAAGGGCAAGATCGTGGATATCTTGGCCCGCGACGTCGATGCCGTCGTGCGTTATCAGGGCGGGTCCAATGCCGGGCACACCGTGATCAATGACCGGGGCACCTTCGTGTTTCACCTCATCCCCTCAGGCATCCTCTATCGCGGCACGCTCTGTGTGATTGGGAACGGGGTCGTCGTGGACCCGGCCTCCTTGATCGAGGAAATGGATCATCTCCAGACTCAAGGGGTGAAGATCGGCAAGAATTTTGTCGTCAGTCAGCGCGCCCATCTCATTCTGCCCTACCATAAGGCTATCGACAAAGCAGCGGAACAGTCGAAGGGCTCTCGCAGAATCGGCACGACGGGCCGTGGCATCGGCCCCTCCTATGCCGACAAGATGGCGCGGATCGGGATTCGAATGGGGGACCTGCTCAATCCAAAGGCCTTTCGCACCAAACTCGAAGAGAACCTGGTCGAGGTCAATTGGTTTGCCGAGAAGCTCTATAAGATGGAGCGGTTCGAAGTCGAAAAAGTATTCCAGCAGTATATGGGCTATGCCGATCGGCTCAAGAGCCATATCGTCGATACGGTCATGCTCGTCAATAAGATGGTCGACGGAAAGAAGACCGTCTTGTTCGAAGGGGCGCAAGGGACGCATTTGGATGTCGACTTTGGCACCTATCCCTTCGTCACCTCCTCCAGCTCAACGGCCGGCGGCGCCTCCACAGGAAGCGGCGTGGGACCGACGAAGATCGACGCGGTCCTCGGGATCGTCAAGGCCTACACGACTCGTGTCGGCAGCGGGCCCTTCCCCACGGAATTGACCGATGAAGTGGGAGGCGGGCTCCAGGCCAGAGGAAAAGAATTCGGCTCGACTACGGGCCGCGCGCGCCGCTGCGGCTGGTTCGACGGCGTCGTCATGCGCTACGCCACCAAGGTGAACGGACTCACGTCATTGGCCGTCACGAAACTGGACGTGCTCGACGGCTGCAAAGAATTAAAAGTCTGCACCGGCTATCGCTATCAAGGGAAGCTCCATCGCGACATGCCCTCCGATCTTCAGGTCCTGACCGAGTGCGAGCCGGTCTATAAGACGTTCAAGGGCTGGTCCGGCTCCACCTCCGGCGCGACCGCCTACAAGCAGCTTCCCGCGGAGGCCAAGCGCTATCTCCAGTATCTGGAGGAGATCGCCGAATGTCCCATCGATATTATTTCGACCGGTTCGAAGCGTAGCGAAACCATCATTCTGCGCAATCCGCTCAAGACCCGTTCCCGCGCGCGGTAAGAAATTGATTTCCTCTCTAGGCATAGACCGATCTTCAGTGGTAGAATTCGCACCCGCCATTTTGTGAGCCGGTAGCTCAGCTGGTAGAGCATCGCCCTTTTAAGGCGAGGGTCCTGGGTTCGACCCCCAGCCGGCTCACCAAGAGTCAGTAGGTGATAAGGTCTCCCTCCCGTTTCCCTGCGTGCAGACGGCGGCTAAAATCAATATTAGCGTCTTGACCTACCTCCGCGTCTGTAGCACTGTGCAATGCGCTTCTGAAGAAAATCGTAACAACGAATGGCCCTGCATTGAGTACTAAGGCGGTTGAACTCACTCATCCCCCCTATCGTGCGGATATTGACGGGTTACGGGCGATAGCCGTGCTCGCGGTTGTCGCCTTTCACGCGTTTCCCAGCTCGATCCAGGGCGGCTTTATCGGCGTCGATGTCTTTTTCGTCATCTCTGGATTTTTAATCTCAACCATCATTTTTGAGAATCTGGAGCGCAGCAGTTTCAGTTTCGTCGAGTTCTATAGCCGCCGCATCAAACGGATATTTCCGGCGCTCCTTGTGGTTTTTGTCGCGAGCTTTGTGTTCGGCTGGTTTGCGTTGTTTGCCGATGAATACAAGCAGCTGAGCAAACATATCGTGCGCGGAGCCCTGTTCATTTCGAATTTTACCCTGTGGCGGGAATCCGGCTACTTCGATAACAGCGCTGAGACGAAGCCGCTGCTTCACTTATGGTCGCTGGGTATTGAAGAGCAGTTTTACATTCTTTGGCCGCTGTTGCTGTGGTGCGCGTGGAAGAAGCGGTTCAATCTGCTGTTCGTGACCCTGGCCATCACGGCCATCTCCTTTGCCTTCAATATTTGGAAGGCCAATAGCGACGTGGTCGCCGCGTTCTACTCTCCGCAGACCCGGTTCTGGGAACTGTTGAGCGGTTCTTGTCTGGCATATGTGGCGCTCTTCAAGCCGCGCGTCTTGCAGCAATTCAAGATCGGCAGTAACAGTCTGCAATCGTGTTACGGCGCGGCACTTCTTGTGGCCGGCGTCATGTTCACTACGAAAGAACGGGCGTTCCCCGGTTGGTGGGCCTTGCTGCCAACGGTCGGCGCGGTGCTGATTATTTCGGCTGGCGCGCAGGCCTGGTTTAATCGCGCCGTGCTCTCCCATCGCCTGCTGGTATGGTTTGGCTTGATCAGTTTTCCCCTCTATCTCTGGCATTGGCCCCTGCTCGCCTTTGCACGGGTCATCGAAAGCGAAACGCCTACAGTCGAGGTGCGGCTTGCAGCGGTGTTCATCTCCATAGTGCTGGCTTGGCTGACCTATCGATTGATCGAGCGGCCTGTGCGATTTGGCAAGCCTGGCAGGGCACGAGTCATCGTGTTGATGGTGTTGATGCTTGCCGTGGGACTCGTCGCTGGCCTCAACCAGGAGAAGGGCGGGTTGTTATGGAAAGAGGGCATGAGTCCGCAAGAGATTAAAAACGATGGCGATATCGGGCAGGATCAGTTTCATGAATATGTTGGCCGCACGTTTTATCCCTGCACGCCGGTCAGTATCCGAAACGAAGCCGTGCAGTTGAACGGATCTGTCAGATGTTTCCAGTCCCGCAAGGATACCCAGGTCGATCTCGCCATTATCGGCGATAGCCATGCGGAACCTTTGTTTCTAGGGCTCGCAGAAGCGCTCCCTGGTATGAACGTGGTCTATTACTTTAGGACGAGCCTCCCCTTCACGAGCTATCACGAGTTTGAGCATATCTTCAGCCATGTAGTCGGGGATGAACGTATCCGCACGGTGATCCTGTCGGCGAAGTGGAGTGGAAACGGACGGACGGGATTGATGATGGACCGCGGCAAGTTCAGAGATGAGCTGGCTGCAACGATTGACCTGCTCGCTGCCGCGCATAAAGCCGTGTACGTCACAGACGATGTCCCGAATTTTACGTTCGACCCGCCGAAGTGTAAGTACGAGAGAATGTTTAGCCGGACGAGTGCCTGTGCCGAAAGTCGCAACTATTTCTCTCACCAGTATGAAACCTATTATCCCATTCTTGAGTCTGTGGTACTCACGAACGGACCGGCGGAAATTTTGCACACCGTCAAATACTTTTGCGACGACAAGCTCTGTACGATGGCGAAGGACGGACAGTTGCTGTACCGGGATCGAAATCATTTGAACATTAATGGCTCGAAATATTTAGGGCAAATGATCGTCAAAGATGCCCCGGATTTCCCGAGATAATCAGTTCACGTCTGTTTGGTTGGCCTCCTAGTATTTCAGCTTGACAGGGCCTGTCAGCCCGCGTTAGGTATCACTGTTGATAAGTCAGTAACCTCTCGGATGCCCGTAAGGGCGAAAAAGGGAAGTCCGGTGAAAATCCGGCGCGGTCCCGCCACTGTAAGTGGGAAGCACCCCCTGTTTCAGCCACTCGACGACCTCGTCGGGGAAGGTTGGGGGAAGCGTTGAAGGTCCGACCTTCTGAACCTGCGAGCCAGGAGACCTATCCGAGATGACATGGCATTGTTTCTCCGCGCGGTAACGGAGGATCTCTCCTGCCTTTTGGGCAAGCGACCTCTTGTTCCTGTTGTGGAGCCGGAGGTTTTTTTATGCCTGCAGCATGGCCCGGATCGGTCCCTGTCGCATGACCACGGGATTGCTCATCGTCGGGCATGGCAGCCGCGATCCCAACGCCAATACCGAATTCGAGTCCTTAGTTGCGGCCTATCGCGCGACGCGTCCCGATCTCGACGTGGCGCACGGCTATGTGGAGCTGGCTCGCCCGTCGTTGGCTGACGCCCTTCGCGAGCTGGCGCAACGGACCGATTCGGTGGTCATGCTGCCGCTATTTCTCTTTGCCGCTGGGCATGTGAAGAACGATATCCCTCTCGCGCTGTCGCAGGCCCGGCAGGATTTCCCTGCCGTTCGTTTTACCGTGGCCAACGCCCTGGGCGTCCATCCGAACCTTGTGGAGCTGGCGTTCGAGCGGGCGAGGGCATCGCTGGAAGGTGTCCGCGAGTTTGCGAAGACTGCCGTCGTGGTCGTGGGCCGTGGCGCCAGCGATCCGGACGCGAACGGGGATTTTTGCAAAGTTGTGCGCCTCCTTGCCGAAGGGCGCGAGATCGGGTGGGTGGTGCCTTGCTTCGTCGGCGTCACGAGACCGCTATTCGAGGAGACGGTGGAACTGGTCGCCCGTTCGCGTCCCGAACGGATCGTCGTGGTGCCCTATTTTCTCTTCGGCGGGCGGCTGATCACTCAGATTCGCGAGCAGGTGGAATCGTTCCAGGCCCGCTATCCCTGGATCAAGACTGAGCTCGCGCCTCATTTGGGAATCGACGATCGTTTGATCAAGCTAATGGATGAGCGGCTCCATGAAGCGATGGAGGGAGAACGTCCGCTTCCCTGCGACACCTGCCAATATCGCGTGCCTGTGTCCGCCGTGACCGGGAAGGTGGGAGGGCTCAAAGCGCTGCTCTGGAGTCTACGGCACGGATTCACCCATGCGCAGGCTATGCCGCACGTCCATGCCCATCGTCCGCTCGCCAAACATGTGTTGGTCTGCGGGAATGCCGATTGCGCCGATGCCGGGAGCATCACGTTGATTGCCACCTTGCGGCGGCTGATTAAGGAAACAGGCCGCGAGCTGGATATCCGGGTGACGAAGACTTCTTGTATGGGCCGCTGCGGAGAGGGGCCGACGGTGGCGGTCTATCCGGACGGCATCTGGTACCGGGGCGTGAAAGAGACGGATGCCAAGGAATTGATCGAGGAGCATCTGCTGGGCGATCGGCTGGTCAGTCGCCTGGTCGACAACATTATGCAGTAACGGAGGAGAGACGATGGCCTGTCATGAGATCGCAGGGCTGCGGTTGGGGTTGATGGACATACTCGGAATCAAGAATGAAGCAGAGCGGCAGCACGAGCTGGCGGAGCTGGGGACCGGGGCCGATCAACCGGGACCGATTCGTTCTATGTGCGGGGCCAAGGATTTGGCGTCGCTCAAGCAATTTTACGAAGGCGCGGTGTCCGCGTTGGAGCAGCGCGTGTCCGCGACCCGCCCCGACGATCCGAAGCTGCCGTATTTGCGCACTCTCATTGTGCTGACGAAGAAGGTCGAGCTCGACCTGACGCATCAGATCGAGGGACTCATGCATCTCTACCGCGATCTCGACGAGATGCATGATTTTGTCCATGAGATTTATCCAGCCGGGTAGACACGATGGCTGTGGCGAAGACGGCTCATGTGGTGGGAACCGAGAGGCTGGGGCCCGATACCCTGCTCCTCGATCTTTGCGCGACCGAGCCCTTGGGGTTCGTCGGCGGACAGTACCTCATCCTCGACAGCCGAATTATTTTGCCGAGCGGCAAGGCCGTCAAGCGGGCCTATTCGTTTCTCACAGGCGATGCGGAACAACTGCGTTTTCAGCTTGCCGTGAAGCGCATCCCCGAGGGATTGGGTTCCGCCTTTGTGCATGGGCTGACAGCTGGGACGGATATTTCGTTCAGCGGGCCTTGGGGCAAGTTCTGTCCGAGAGAGGGGGCTTCCGGCAGGACTCTGATCCTGGCGACTGATACAGGGATTACCGCCGTGCTGGGATTGTTATGCGCGACTCATTTTGCGTCGCTGCTGCCTCAGACTCAGCTCATTTGGTTGCGCGGTTCGGCGGAGTATTTTCTCCCGGATGAGTTCGTGCAGCAGCAGATTCCAGCCGCCTGTGGCGAGGTGAGGATTGAAGCGATCCCTGCGGTCGGTCATCAAGACCGGATTCCTCATGCCAGAGCCATTCTCCATGAGGTGTTGTCGCGCGGCGATCTTACCCAGGCCTTCATCGCGGGCGATGGAGCCGTGAATCAGGTGTTGTTCGATGACCTGGTAATTGCCGGAGTGGCCGTGGACAAGGACCATGTGGAGTCGTTCTTCAATATGCCGAAGAAATCCGCATGACCGGGCGAGAGCAGATTCTTTCCGCGCTGGAAGCAGCGCTTGCGTTCGGGGATACGAGCGTCATCGTCCGTTCGTCCGGTGCGATTGCCGAGGTCCATGGGCTCTTGACCCTACGGCAGGGGGCTGAGTGGGCCACCCTTGGCGAGGAGGGCCGGACCCATGTTCATCTCAAGATCGAGGATGGAGGCAGACTGCTCTATCGGCAGCAGGACGAGGGCAATGCGGCGCTTGAGTTGTTAGGGGCTGATGGGGATTTGCTCTGTCGCCTGTCGTTCCGGGGCACGAACCAGGCGAAGACAGAGAATTACAGCTCTGAACGTGCGGCGAAGATCCGTGAGCGTTTCGGTTGTCTGGCGGAATGTGCCGGGACCTGATTAATGGATAAGAACGTACCGCCGAAAGATCGGAAGGGGCTACGTACCGGGTTCACTACCGGCGCATGCGCGGCGGCGGCCGCTAAGGCTGCAACCCGTTGCCTCGTGAAGGGGGCCATGCTGTCTGAAATTGAAACGACCCTGCCGAATCGGACGAGAGTCACGTTCGCCCTCGCCCGTTGCGAGCGTCTGGACGGCCGCGTGGTCTGCAGCATCATCAAGGATGCAGGCGACGATCCCGATTGTACGCATGGGGCCGAGTTGACGGCCGAAGTGGAATTGCGCACCGAGTCGGGTATCGAGATCAGGGGAGGCCAGGGTGTCGCCACCGTCACCAAGACCGGCTTGGGTTTGGAGATCGGCGGGCCTGCGATCAATCCGGTTCCTCGGCGCAATATTACGGAGATGGTGGGTGAGGAACTCGCCGGCGCTTCCTACGGGGGCGCGGTCGTGACGATTAGCGTACCGGGCGGCGAAGAGATGGCTAAGAAGACCACCAACGCGCGGCTTGGCCTCCTCGGCGGCATCTCTATCCTCGGTACGACCGGCATCGTGAGGCCCTATTCCACGGCGGCCTTCAAGGCGAGCGTGATGCAGGAGATCGACGTTGCAGCGGCAGGCGGCTTGCGTGAATTGGTGCTTACGACCGGCGGTAAGTCTGAACAGTATGCGATGGCCCTCTATCCTCATTTGCCGGAGCAGGCTTTCATCCAGGTGGGCGATTTCATCGGCGTCGGAATCAAACAATGTGCGAAGCGAGGGATTGCGCGAGCCATCATCGTCGGGATGATGGGGAAACTCTCGAAGATGGCCAACGGTAAGATGCAGACCCATGTAGCGGGATCGGAAGTGGATATGGAATTTCTGGCGTCGCTGGCAGTCGAGTTGTCCGCATCGGAGGAGTTGGTGGCGGCCATCCGCCAGGCCAATACAGCCCGCCATGTGTTGGAATTGTGCCGCGAGGCTGGTCTCGTCGGTATCACGTCGCTGATTTGCAAGAAGGTCGTCGAACATTGTCAGGCCCACGCGGGCGGCAAGCTGGTAGTGGAAACCTGTCTGGTGGATTTCGGCGGCTCGTTGCTCGGTCGTTACCCGGAGGTTCAGATATGAATGATATGAGACAGATGACCGCGCTCGGGCGGAGCATCGAGGATGGCAGTTTCGCGATCATCGACCAGGAGGCAGGTCCGCACGATTTCGGGCAAGACGAATGGCAGGTCGTGCGCCGGGTAATCCATGCCACGGCGGACTTCGAGTTTAAGACCCTGATGCGGTTCCATCCCGATGCGGTTCGCGCCGGGGTGGCGGCCCTTCAAGGAGGCTGCCCCCTCTTGGTCGATGTGAAGATGATTTCCGCCGGTTTGAACGAGGAACGGCTTTCTTCCTACGGCTGCAAGGTTTATTCGTTTATCTCAGACGAAGATGTGATCGCGACGGCCAAGGCCAACAACTCGACTCGCGCGATCGAGGCCATGAAAAAGGCCCATCGCCTCAACCTGCTCGATGGAGCGGTGGTAGCGATCGGCAATGCCCCGACTGCCTTATTGGAGTTGGCCCGCCTGATTCGCGAGGAGGGAGCGAAGCCGGCTCTCATCATCGGGGTGCCGGTCGGGTTCGTGTCGGCGGCTGAGTCCAAGGACGTCACGCTGGAACTTTCGACTCCTTCTATCGTGGCCCGCGGCCGTAAGGGGGGCAGCCCTATCGCCGTTGCGATCATCCATGCTCTGTTGCTCCTCTCGGCAAAGGCTCCTGCATGAGTCCAAGACGCGGCATTACCTTGATCGGGATCGGGGACGACGGCTGTGCAAGCCTGACGAGCCGCGCCGTGAATGCGGTCATGAAGGCAGCGGTGCTCGTGGGTGGCGAGCGCCATCTTGAATTCTTCCCGCAGTTTCAGGGCGAGAAGATCGTCCTCAAGGGCGGCGTGGCGTCGGTGTTGGACCGGGTGGCGGAATTGGCAGAGGAACAGAATGTCTGTGTCGTGGCGTCCGGCGATCCATTATTTTTCGGCATCGGCAGTCTGGTGATCAAGAGGCTGGGGGCCGAACATGTCGAGGTGCTGCCTCAGCCCAGTTCGATGCAATGGGCCTTTGCGCGAGTTGGATTGAAGTGGGACGATGCAGCATTTGCGTCTCTGCATGGCCGCTCGTCCGAGGGATTTCTCACCAGGCTCAAGGGACAGGCCAAGGTGGCGATCTTCACCGATGAAAAGAATTCGCCATCGGTGTTGGCCCAGCGGATGGTCGAATATGGAGAGACTGCCTGGGAGGCCTGGGTCTGTGAGAATCTTGGCGGCCCGGACGAGAGGGTCCGGCGATTCGACGTGGCAACTTTAGCTGCTTGCCAGGATATTGGGCCGCTCAACGTTCTGTTGCTCGTCCGCTCCGATCCCTCCTGGCGCGCCCCCTGCACCATCCCTTTTCTCCATGAGGATCAATTCGCGAAGCGAATGCCCAAGAAGGGCCTCATCACGAAGCGAGAAGTGCGATTGTTGTCGCTGGCTGCGATGGGGATCAGACCGGACAGTGTGGTCTGGGATATCGGGGCCGGTTCCGGCTCTGTGTCGATCGAGGCGGCCTTACTGGCGCCGAAAGGCCTGGTCTATGCGATCGAGGTCGATCCGGAAGGTGTCGAGATCTGCCGGGAAAATCTGTTGGCCCATGCGGTGGACAATGTGCGAGTCATCGCAGGCCGGGCGCCGGAGGCGTTGGCCGATCTGGAGGTGCCCGATGCGGTTTTCATCGGAGGCAGCAAGGGGCGCATGGAAGAGATCATCGATGTCGTCATGGACCGGCTGCAACCGGGCGGTCGTCTGGTCGTGAACGCCATTACGCTGGAGAATGTGGCGGAGACCTATCAAGCCCTGCGGAAGCGAGGGTTGGTGCCGGAGGTGACCTTGCTCCAAGTGTCGCGAGCCGAACCCTTGGCCCATTACCTTCGGTACGAATCCTTGAACCCGATTCAAATTTTTGCAGTCGAGAAGCCCAGCCAGACAGGAGCGGCCTCATGAACTACGGAACATTATATGGAGTCGGGGTCGGTCCCGGCGCGCCGGATTTGATTACGCTCCGTGCGCTCAATGTGTTGAAACAGGCGCAGGTCCTCGCTCTGCCACGCAGCTCCGATTACGGAGAGTCGATGGCCTGGAAGATCCTCAAACCCACCTTGGGCGAGATCTCGGGACAGGAACGGATTTTTCTGACGTTCCCGATGAACAAGGATCCGGAGCGGTTGCGGCCCGCCTGGGATGCGGCCTTCACCGCGATAGGGGAGCGGCTGGAGAAAGGGCTGTCGGTTGCCTTCGCGACGGAAGGAGATCCCTCGCTTTTTAGCACCTTCATCTATCTGCGCCGGGAAG
>ERZ1292640.3330-Hain-H43-02um-R1-3330-length-12528-cov-44_pt1 | contig 12528 bp, 10 predicted proteins | sample MGYA00564404_ERZ1292640 | MGnify/ENA primary metagenome ERZ1292640 (study PRJEB36523, sample SAMEA6512636) | groundwater metagenome | collected 2019-01-08 | study: AquaDiva: Metagenomics assemblies of 32 groundwater samples | reverse complement strand
GCTCGGCCAGACCGGCCCCTTTAAGACCACCAGCACATCGATGTCGGAATACTGCCTGGCATCACCACGGGCGTGTGAGCCATAGAGGATCATCTTCACCAGCCGGTCGCCGTAGAGTTCTTCAAGCCGGCGGCGCAGCTCGGCGAGGATGGCCTTTACCTTGGGGTTGACGGTGGACGTGCTGGCCAGTGGAGGCATACAGTTCTGCCTCCAGTTTGCCACATCCGCGACGACGCTTCCTTTACACCGCGTCCGAAACGCTGCTGAAAGTGAACTCCGACGCCACCATCGGCGGGGCCAGCATCGTGCCGCCTTCGAAGCCCCGCGTGCGCACCACGCGGCCCAGCTTCTGCGCGTTCTGAAGCAGCCGCACCGGGCTCTCGTTGAAGCGGAAATTCATCACCGGCGTGGTGACCTTGCCCTTCTCGATCAGGAACAGCCCGTCGCGCGTCAGCCCGGTGAGCTGAAGCGTCTGCGGGTTCACCACGCGGATGTACCAGAAGTGCGTCACCAGCAGCCCGCGCTCGGTGGCGCCGATCAGCTCTTCCAGGCCGGCCTCGCCCCCTTCGAGCACCGCCGAGGCCGGAAACGGCGTGGGCTCTTTGCCCGCCTTGGCGGCCCAGTAGCGGTCATAGAACAGGTTCTGAACCACGCCTTTGTCGATCCAGGTTATGCGGCGGCCCGGCAGGCCCTCGCCGCTGTAAGGCAGGCCCGGCAGGCGGCGGTCGAAGGGATCGGTGCGCAGGGTCACTATTTCGGAAAAGAGCTTGTCGCCGAGATGCGTGCCCCCGCCCTTCTTGCTGAGGAACGACTGGCCCTCTTCGGCGTTGCGGGCGCTGAAGGAGAAGCCGAGCATCCTGAGCAGGTCACCCACCGCATTGGCTTCGAGCACCACCGTGTACTTGCCTGGTTCGAGCCGCACCGGCTTCCGCCAGCGGAGGCACTTGGCAATGGCCGTCTCGGCCAGTGCCGCGCCCTGCATCTCGCTGATCGAGACCGCCGGCTGCCCCGCCCACCCGGAGCTGCTCCCGTCCGCCGTGCGAACGGTCGTGCTCAGCCGCGAGTCGGTCTCGCGGCCGAAAGCGAACAGGCCGTTCTTGTTGGCCAGCGCCGAGGCCGTCGCCGCGCGCTGGAAGAATCCGGCCGCCACCAGTTTCTGCCCCTGCGCGGCTTCAATAATGGCGCGGACGTGCGGCGCCATCGCCGGCGCGCCGGCCCGCGCCGTCGCCTCGTCGAACTTGTCCAGCGCCGGGTAGTCCTGCTTCCCGAGCGGCGGCATGTGTTCGGGGTTGGGCAGCGCCAACCCGGCAAGTTCCTCGGAGCGCTTCACCACCGCCCGCAGCGAATCCTCGTCGATCTGGGTGGTGCTGCTGGTCCCCGTTTTCCCGTCGCGGGTGGAAGAGATCGCGATGGTGCGCTCGACGGTGAATCCCGAAGTCGTGATGCCGTTGTTGGCGAAGCGCACGCTGACCTCTTCGGAGGAGGCCAGCGACACCGTGCACTCGGGGAAGGTCGAGTAGGAGAGGATCTTCCCGGCCAGCTTCTGGGCTTCTTCTCTGGTGAACATATTCAGTCCGTCCGAATCACGTTGATCTGGCGGAAGCGCGCCGGCGAGCAGCCGTGGCTGACCGCGTTGACCTGCATCGGCTCGCCCTTGCCGTCGCTGGGGGAGCCGAACTGCGCCCAGTAGCTCGAGCCGGCGATGCCGTCGCAGACCTGCCAGAAATCGGGCGTGCGCGACTGGTAGGCGACGCGGGAAATCATGCCCCGCTTCTTGCCGCCCTTGATCTCGTAGAAGGCGTCGCCGCCGAACTGGAAGTTGTACCGTTGCTGGTCGATCGAGTAGCTGCCGTCGCCGTCGATGAGGATGCCGTCCTCCACGCCGGCGATCAGATCCTCCAGCGTCGTCTCCGGCTTGCCGGGCGCGAGCCAGATGTTCGGCATCCGCGCGAACGGGACGCTGGACCACGAGTCGGCGTAGCAGCAGCCGCGCGATTCCTTCTCGCGCACCAGCGGGGCCAGCTCGCGGGTGGTCTGGTAGTGCTTGAAGATCCCCCGCTCGATGATGGGCCAGCGCGTGGTCTTCACGCCGTCGTCGTCGTAGCCGGCGGTCGCCAGCCCCTGCTCGTATGTGCGATCGCCATAGAAGGTGACCATCTCGCTGCCGATCCGCTCCTTGCCCATCTTGTCGGTGGTCAGGAAACTGGTGCCGGCGAAGTTGGCCTCGTAGCCGAGGGCGCGGTCCAATTCGGTCGAGTGGCCGATGCTCTCGTGGATGGTCAGCCAGAGGTGGCTGGGCAGCAGCACCAGGTCCTTCCTGCCGGGCTGGACCGGCGGCGCGGCCAGGTGCTCCAGCACCTCTTCGCGTATGCGCCGGGCGTTCTCCTTGAGATCGATTTTCAGCACGTATTCCCAACCGGCCGACAGCCCCGGCGGGTCGTAGTTCCGCGTGCGCGACAGCCGGTTCTTCAAATCCACCGCCGTCGCCCCGAGCCGGGGGTAGATCTGCACTATCAACTGCTGGATCGACGAGCCTTCCGAGGATGCGAAGTACTTGTCCTCGGAGCGGAAGCGCAGCATGCCGAACGCAGAGCGGACGCGCTTCTCTTCCTTGACGATGGCGGCCGCTGCCCGCAGCAGCTCGAGCTTCTCGCCGACGGGAACCTCAAACGGGTTGCGCTCAAACGGCGACCTCCAGCGGTCTCTGTACGCCTTCACCGGCGTGAGCACCACCGGCTTGCCCGCCAGCCGGGCGCTGGAGCGAGCCACCGTGACCGCTTCGGCGGTGATGCGCGCGATCTCCTCCGGGGTCACCACCGGCGAGGCCGCAAAGCCCCAGGCGCCCTCCACGATGACCCGGACGCCGAAGCCGAAGCTGTCCGCGTCGCTGACGCTCGGCACCTCCAGCGTCTTGCCGGTGCCGCGCTCGGGGCTGAGCCGCACCGCCGCCATCTGGTTGCGGTAGCGGTTGATGCGGATGTCGCAGTAGCTGGCCTTGTGCTTCTTCGCCTCGCGCAAGGCCGCCGCGCCCAGCGCTTCCAGCTTCGCAGAGGGTTTGGCCGATTCAGCCGGCGCGCCGAACAGGTCGGCAGCCAGCAGGGCGGAAGAGCCGATGAAAGTCCGCCGGGTGATCATCTCGTCTTGTCCTTCGCGTAGCAGAGCGCATCCAGCGGGCATTCCGCGCACGCCGGCTTGCGGGCCGCGCACAGCCGCCGGCCGTGGTGGATCAACTGGTGCGAGAAGACGATCCACTTCTCCTGCGGCACGGTTTTCATGAGGTCCCGCTCGATCTTGCCGGGGTCGGTCTGCCGGGTCAGGTCCAGCCGGCGGGCGATGCGCTGCACATGCGTATCGACCACCACGCCGCTCGCTATGCCGTAGGCGGTGCCCAGCACCACGTTGGCCGTCTTGCGAGCGGCCCCGGGGATGGTGAGCATCTCCTCCATCGTGCGCGGCACTTGGCCGCCGAAGTCGGCGAGGATCGTCTTCGCCGCGCCGATCAGCGACTTCGCCTTGTTGTTGAAGAAGCCGGTGGAGCGGATGTCCTGGGCCAGCTCGGCCTGGCTGGCGGCGGCGAAGTCGCGCACCGTGGGGTATTTCCGCAGCAGGCCCGGGGTGACTTCGTTGACGCGCTTGTCGGTGCACTGCGCCGAGAGGATGGTGGCCACCAGCAGTTCCCAGGCGTTGTGGTGACGCAGCGCGCAGGTGGCCGCCGGATAGGTGTGGTCAAGGATGCCGAGAATCTGGCTGGCGCGCTGGCGCCGCTCGGCGGCGTTCTTGGGCTTCGTGACGGGCCGGCGGGCTGGCATAGGTGCATCGGCTCACCGCGCCGGCGAGGTGATCCTGAAGTCGGCCCGCAGGAACTGCCAGTCGGGCAGCTCATACACTCGCAGCTTCGTGGCCAGCGGCGTCTTGACCTCTCGGGATTCGTAAGGTCCCAGCGCGGCCACCTTGAAGGAGAACGTGCCAACCGCATTCTGTTTTCCGTCGGCGGTTACCGCGATCACGCTGGCCTGGATGCCGAGGTCGCCGAGATCGGCGCCTGAATGATTGACCACCACGCACTGGATGGTGGCCTTCTGTTTGGCGTCCTCGTGGAGCCGGAAGCCGGTGATCTCAATATGCTTGGCCAGCGGATGGCCCGTGGCGACCGGGACTGGGGCCGGCGGGGGCGATTCCAACGCGGTCTTCGCCGCCGCGGGTTTTTCGGGTGGCGCGCTCAGCACGCGATAGGCCCCGTAGCCGATCAGGCCGACGAGCGCCACCCCCACGGCAGAGAGCACGGCCAGCAGCCACGCGGGCAGGCCCGCCCGCGCCGGCTTCTTCTCCTCCGCCGTGACAGCGGCTTCAGCCGGTGCAGGCGCTTGCGGCGCCCGCTGCACCTTGCCGGCGCAGTTCGGGCATTCGGATTCGGAGGGCGAGACTTCCCGCCCGCACTGTGGACAAATCCAGGTGAACATTCCTCACTAATCTAGCGCGAACCGGGGTGCAACAGGCGTCCACCGTCCGCTCGCGGCCGACCGCTCCACCGCATCCAGCACAAGCTGCACCCGCTGCGCATCCTCGAAGTCCGGGTGGAACGCAACGCCAGCGGCCAGCGCCTGGAGGAAGTCGGCCAGGGCGGCGATGAACGTGTGCTCGTAGCCGATGATGTGGCCCGGTTTCCAGAAGCTGGCCGAGTAGGGGTGGTCCGGCCCGGTCACCAGCAGGTTGCGGATGCGGTAGCCGGTGGCGAACCGCGTGGCTTCGAACGAGCCGAGGCTGCCGTTTTCGAAGCGCGCCAGGAACAGCCCGGCGTCCTCCACCTCGCGCCCGGCGACGAAGCGGTGCGTCATAGCCGTGACCTCGCGGATGGGGCCGTTCAGCCACACCGCCAGGTCGATGGCGTGCGAACCCAGGTCGCCGACCACGCCGAAGCCGGCCTGCGCGCGCCCTCCTCCGCCGAGAGAGCCAGCGGATTCTCGCACAGCACGGTCTTCCCCGCCCCGGCGGCCGCGATGGCCACTTCGGCGTGCATCGCGTTCGGCAGCGCGATATCGACCACGTCGATGTCCTCGCGCTCCCCCACGCCGCCGCCAGTTGTTATACAAGCTACAAGCCACGGGCAACCTGCGCACGGCTTTACCATAGCTCTATGGACTTCTTCCGCCGCGCCGCGGGAAAACCCGCCAGGCTCGCCGTGCTGGCCGGCACGTTTAACCCGCCGACGCGGGCGCACCTGGCGCTGGCCCGTGGCGGGCTGGCCGTGGCGGACGAGGTCGTGTTCGTGCTGCCGCGCGCCTTCCCCCACAAGCAATACGAGGGCGTCGGCTTCGCGGAACGGGTCCGCATGCTGGAACTGGCCCTGGAATCGGACCCGCGCTGTTCAATCGCAACCACCGCGACCGGTCTCTTCATCGACATCGCGCGTGAGTGCCGCCGCGCCTACGGCGATGGAACCGAGATCTACTTCCTTTGCGGCCGCGACGCAGCCGAGCGGGCCGCGCACTGGGACTACGGCCCTCCCGGCGCGTTCCTCGAGCAGCTCCGCGAATACCAGCTTCTGGTCGCGCCGCGCGGCGGCGCCTGGGAGCCGCCGCCGGAAATGCGCGACCGCATCCACCCGCTCGCCATGGAAGCGGATCACGACGAGGTCTCGGCCACCAGAGTGAGGGAGTGCATCCGGCGCGGCCTGCCCTGGGAGCACCTGGCGCCGGCGTCGATTGTGGAGTTGGTCAGGCAGGCGTACGGGAACAACTGATCGCGGCTCAGTCCTTGCGGGCCTGGTCGAGGAATGGCCGCAGGCGGTGGCTGCGGCTGGGGTGGCGGAGCTTGCGCAGCGCCTTGGCCTCGATCTGGCGGATGCGCTCGCGAGTGACGGCGAAGTGCTGGCCCACTTCCTCCAGCGTGTGTTCGCTGCCGTCCATCAAGCCGAAGCGCATCTTGATGATCTTCTCCTCGCGCGGGCTTAGGGTCTTCAGCACCTCGGCGGTCTGCTCGCGCAGGTTCAGGTTGATGATCGCCTCGGAAGGCGAGGTGACGCGGCGGTCCACGATGAAGTCGCCCAGGTGCGACTCTTCCTCCTCTCCCACCGGCGTCTCCAGCGAAATCGGCTCCTGGGCGATGCGCAGCACCTTGCGGACCTTCGGCACCGGCAGCTCCATCCGCTTGGCCAGCTCCTCGGTGCTGGGCTCGCGCCCCAACTCCTGCTGGAGCTTCCGCTGCGTGCGCACCAGCCGGTTGATCGTTTCGATCATGTGGACCGGGATGCGGATGGTGCGCGCCTGGTCGGCAATGGCGCGGGTGATCGCCTGGCGCACCCACCAGGTGGCGTAGGTCGAAAACTTGTAGCCGCGCCGGTAGTTGAACTTGTCCACCGCCTTCATCAGGCCGATGTTGCCTTCCTGGATCAGGTCGAGGAATTGCAGGCCGCGATTGGTGTAGCGCTTGGCGATCGAGACCACCAGCCGCAGGTTGGCTTCGATGAGCTGCTTCTTGGCCGTCTCGGCCTCCGCCTCGCGGCGCTCGACGATCTGCAAGGTCCGGCGCAGCTCGGTGGCGGTGGCGCCGCAATCCTCCTCGCGCTGCTGGATGCGCTGGTTGCACTGGCGCAGCTCCTTGCGCAATTCGCGCGCGGCCGCCGCCGAGGTGGCCGGATCCTCGCACTTGCGCTGGAGGCGCGCGACCTCGCGTTCCAGCGGCCGGAACTCCTCGACCGCCTTGTGCAACTGGTCCACCAGCCGGTGGTGGATCATCGGGCTGAACTGGATATTGCGGATGGCCCGCGAGATCTTCACCACCGTCCGGGCCAGCGAGTAGCGGAGGCTGCGGAACTGCTTCGGCTTCATCGTCCGCGGCACCGCCAGCATTTTCTGGCGCAACTGCTGCCCTTTCTTATGATGCCGGGCGATTTCCTCGACCATCTGGAGAAATTCCTGCTTCTGGACTTCGAACGAGTCGTCGGTCGAGACCAGGTCGGGCAGCACCAGCAGATCGCGGATCGGGAGCGCGTCACGCTGGAGGTCTTCGCTCAGGTTGCAGATTTCCTGGACCACCAGCGGCGAGCGCGAGAGCGCCTTGCGCACCGCCCTCTGGCCCCGCTCGATGCGCCGGGCCAGCTCGATCTCCCCCTCGCGGGTGAGCAGCGCCACCGTGCCCATCTCCCGCAGGTACATGCGCACCGGGTCGCTGGTCTTGTCGCTAAGGTCCGGCCCCAGATCCAGCTCGGCCAGGTCCTCTTCCGCGACCTTCTCCAGCTTGGGCTCCTCGAGGATTTCCACCCCGGCCCCGTCCAGTTGCACCAGCAGATCGTCCAGCTCGGCGCTGCTGGCGATGTCCTCGGGAAGCAGCTCGCTGACGTCGTCATAGAGGACGAAGCCCTTCTCCTTCCCGGTTTCCATGAGCTGTCTCAGACGCCGGTATTTTTCGTCCTCTGCCACAGGCTCCCCAGTCCCCGCCATTTTACAACACTCAACGCCGCCAAATGGTCAGCCCTTGTCCAGCCGCACCAACTCTTCGGTCAGCCGCAAGGCTTCGGCCCGATTCCCGGCGCGCTCCGCCTCCTTGACCTGTGTCTGGAGCTGCGCGCGCTGCGATTGCCGGCCGGCGTTTTCCAGCGCCGCCAGGCAGGCGTGCGCCTGCGCCAGCGAATACTCCGCCTTCTTTAACTCATCGGCCAGCACGATCGAGGCCAGCAGTTCCCGGTCGTTCTCTTCCAGCCTCGCCTCCAGGTCGGCGAAGCTGAAGCGGCCCTGGCTCTCCTCCAGCGCCAGCAGCGCCTGGAAGATGCGCCGCGTGACGAACTGCTGAAGGGCCGGGAGGGCTTTCAACCGGGGCGCGATCTCGTGGCGTATTTCGGCGTTTTCCAGCAGCGCATTCAGCAGGATTTTCTCCACCGGCCGCAGCGGTTCGCGAGCCGGCGGCAGCGTTTTCTGGCTGCGCTCGGCGGCCGCCCTGCGGAAACGATCCCGCACCAGCCCCGGCTCGATGCCGAGGTAATTGGCCAGCTCGTTGCCGACGGCGTCGCGCTCCAGCTTGTCAGGCACTCGCTGCACCGCCGGCAGCAGGAACTGAAGGCAGCTCAGCCGCCCTTCGGTGGTGCGGAGATCGTAGCGGCCGCGGGCGCGATCGGCCAGCCAGTGGAAGTAGCCCGGCGCCCGCGCGAGCTGTGCCGCGTAAGCCTCGCCGCCGCGCTGCTTGACGTACTCGTCCGGGTCGAGCCCGCCGTCGAGGCCGAGAATCCGCACCCGCACGCTCTCGTCGAGCAGGACCTGAATGGAGCGCTCGGCCGCAGTGGCGCCGGCCTGGTCGGGATCGAAGTTGACCACGATGTTATCCGCGTGCCGCTTCAGGGTGCGCACTTGCTGCGCCGTCAGCGCGGTGCCGCAGGTGGCCACCACGTTGCGCACGCCCGCCGGCCAGACGCCGATCACGTCCATGTAGCCCTCCACCAACACCGAGCCGTCCGCCTTGCGAATCCCTTCCTTGGCGCGATGAAGGTTGTAGAGCACCTGGCTCTTGCGGTAGATGGTTGTCTCCGGCGAGTTGAGGTACTTGGGCTCGTCGCCCGGCGCCAGCGCGCGCCCGCCGAAGGCGATGACCTTGCCGGACTCGCTGTGGATCGGGAACATCAGCCGGTTGCGGAAGCGGTCGTAGAAGCTGCCGTCGGGGCGCTTTAGCGCCAGTCCGGAAGCTTCGATCTGCTCGGCCGCGAATCCCTCTCTCTCGAAGGCCCGCGCGAGAACGCTGCCTGACTTCTCCGCGTAGCCGAGTTGAAACTCTTCCGCCAGCGCGTCGCCGACGCCGCGCTGGGAGAGGTAGGCGCGCACCTCCGCGCCGCCCGCTTCGCGCAGGGCAGAACGGAAGACGCGCGCGGCCAGCTCGTGCATGCTGTAGACGGCCGCCCGCAGCTTGGTCTCCGGGTCGGAGTACTCGGCCCGCTTCGGCAGCGGGATGCCGTGGCGCTCGGCCAGCAGCTTGACCGCCTCCCAGAAGGTCAGCCGCTCGATCTCCATCACGAACTTGATGACGTCGCCGCCGGCGTTGCACCCGAAGCACTTGTAGAACTGGTGGACGGCGTGAACCGAGAACGACGCCGTCTTCTCGGTGTGGAACGGACACAGGCCCACGTAGCGGACACCGGCCTTCTTCAGCCGCACGTACTGGCCGATCACCGCGACGATGTCCACCGCCGACTTCAGTTGTTCGACGAACTCCATGCGCGCCTGATCTGTCCATTATCCCTCACACCAGAAGAGGGACACCCGCGACTGTCCCAGTTCTTAGAACGACACCCGCGCCCCTAGCTGAAACGCTCGTGGGCCGCCGGAGCCGAACACCTGCTGCACCCGATGAGTCGGCTGGCCGAAGGCCGCCGTCTCCACCAGGTTGCCGCTGTGGCCGAGCAGGTTGGCGACGTTGAAGAGATTGAACACCTCGCCGAGCACCGTCAGCGTGTAGCGCTCACGCAGCTTTACCGTCCGGCTCAGACGCAGGTCTTGCGAGAAAAGGCTGTCGCCGAATTCGTAGTGCGCCGGCAGGGTGATCTTCGGGATCAGTTGCCCGCGCGGCGTGCGGCCGCCGGCCCGACTGTCATTGAAGACGGCGACCAGGCGCGCCAGTTCGGCCTTGCCGAGACCGCGGTTGAACTGATTGGTGCGGCTGCCCGGCAACAGGTCGTCGTTGGTGCCGTCGCCGTTGAAGTCGGCGCCGCCCACCACCGAGGTGAACGGGGGGCGGCTGGTGACCGACGAAATGAAAGCCAGCGTGAGGCTCCAGGGCAGCTCGACCAGGCCGGATGCGTTGAAGATGTGCCGCCGGTCGGTCGGCAGCGGGCCAAAGCTCTCGAACCAGTTCTCCTTGTTGATCACGGGGTTGATGCCCACGCTGCTGGAAAGAGCGTACGAGACCAGGCAGCGCGTCCGCTGGGAAAGGCGCTTGTCGAGCTTCACCAGCAGGCCTTTGGAGGCGAAGCGCCCGCCCGGCGTCTGCACTCCGATCGGACCCGTAGAGCAGCGCGCGTTCACATCGAGGGCCTCCAGGCCGGCGCAGGCGCGGATGACCGGGCCGCGCACGCTCTCCCAGCGGTTGTAATCGACGTTGTAGAGCGGCATGTGCACGAACCGCCGGAAGACGAAGTCCGCGCTCAACACCAGGTCGCGCGCCAGCTCGCGCTGAAGGCCGGCGTTCAGGTGAATGCCATAGGGCATGGGGAAGTCGCGGGGGATCAGGTCCTGCGCCTGCTTGAACATATCGACGTTGCGCACCGTGAGGTCGGCGGAGGGCTCACCGATGTGGCGCTGGAGCAGCTCGCGAAGACCTGGCAGGATCGACATGAGATGCACACCGGTGAAGGCGGTGGGGCCGCCGGTGAAGCTGAGGGGCTGGAACAGCGGCACGCCGGGAATGCCCGAGATCGGGTTCGGAAAGATGGCTCCAGTGACCGGGAAGCGGCCGTTTCCGCGCGGGCTGATGATGGTCCGCTCGCGCAGGCGGTCGTTTTGCAGGACGGTGTCGTGATAGACGCCGGCGCCGGCGCGTACAACCGTCTTCCCGTCGCGCGTCGCGCCCCAGGCCAGGCCCGCTGAAGGACCGAGGTTGTTCAGGTCGCGGCGCGTGGGCCCGAGGCCCCCGGCGCCCAGCACCGGCGCCAGATACTCGGGCTTGTCCAGATCGTGGTTGACGGCGCCGGTCTCCAACGAGTAGCGCAGCCCGTAGTTGAGCGTGAGCCGCGGCCGCGCCCGCCAGGTGTCGTGCCAATAGAAGAGGAAACGCTGGTTCTTGCGGGCGCGATCAGCCTGATAGAGCGGCGGCTGGCGCGGATCGCCGATGCCGGTCGAAAAGGAAACCAGCGGCAGCCGGAGAATATCGTCGAGCGTCCGAAAAGAGCCGGGCAGCGGGATCGGCGCTTGCGCGGCGCGGACCGCCTCGGGCGAGTACAACTGGATGAAGGCCGGCTCATCGAACAGGAAGACGCCGCCGGAACGGTACGACTCCCACTCGCCGCCGAAGCGGACGCGGTGCCGGCCGCGCTGCCAGGTGAGACTGTCGGTGGCCGTGAACCGCCGCAGGTCGGCGCGGCCGGAGTTGTAATGGCCGATGGTAAGCCCCGTGCCCAGGACCTCGATGCGCGGGGCGCCCAGGCCGATGCAATCGCCCGGACAATCGGCCGCCGTGGGCAGCCGGTCGCGGATGCTCCAGTAGGTGTACGACAGGCGCGCGTCGTTCACCACGCTGGGCCGCAGCACGCTGGTCAGCCCGGCGATGCTCTGGTCGGACCAGTTCATCTCCCGCAGCCAGTTGGAAGGCAGGCTGATATATCCGTAAGGCGGGGTGAAGCTGTTGTTGCCGTCGTGCGAGTAGCGGAGGAAGACATTCTGGCCGTCGCTGGGCCGGGCGTCGAAGCGGGCGCTGAGCTGCTTGCCGGTGAGCGGGCTCGGCACGATGCGGCCCAGGGCGGCGAACTCCGGCGCGCGCGGCTGCACGGTCACCACGCCGTCCTGGTTGGTGTGCTCCAGGTTAGCGAAGAAGAACAGGCGGTCCCTGCGCGCCGGGCCGCCCAGCGACAGGCCGCCCTGACGCCGCGCGAAGAACGGAGCGGGATTGAGCGGCTCGCGCGCCAGTGCGGGGTACGCCGCCAGGTGGTGATCGCGGAAGAAGTAGTAGCCGCTGCCGTGATACTCGTTGCCGCCGGAGCGGGTGACGATGTTGATGGCCCCGGCGCCGGTGACGCCGGTTGACAGGTCGAAATTGGCGGCCGAAATCTGGAACTCGGCGACCACTTCCTGGGAGAGGTTCAGCGCGTTCTCCCCGAGGACGTAGTTCAGAACATCGCCGCCGTCCACCGTGACGCGGGTGCGGTCGGAAGGCGCGCCGAACACCGAAACCTGGAACTGGCGGTTGGCCCCGCCGCTGATGGAAGCGCTGACGGTGGCGCCGGGCTCCAGCTTGGCCAGCTCGAGAAAGTTGCGCCCGTTGAGCGGTAGGTGTTCCAGCTCGACGCGCGAGATGACGCCGTCGAGGCGGTGGCTCTCATACTGCATCTGCGGCGACGCGTCGCTGACGGCCAGCGTTTCGGTCCGGGCGCCGACGCTAAGGGGCAGGTCCACCTCGGTCGTGCCGCCTGTGGCCACGGTGGCGTTGCGCACCACCGGCCTCATGCCGGGGGCTTCCGCTTTAACCTCGTAGACGCCGGCGGGCAAGGCGGCGGCCGCGTAGGTTCCGTCAGCGCTGGTCACCAGCGCGCGACTCAGGCCGGTCTCGGTGTTGGTGACAGTGATGCGGGCGCCGGGGATCACCGCGCCCGATTCGTCCCTCACCACGCCGGCGATGGTCCCCACCGGTTGCTGGGCGTGCGCGGCCGCCAGCGTAAAGGCCAACAGCAGCAGGCAAGCAGGCACGGCAACTCCCACTCCACCACAGTGAAGCTAGCCGCGCAAGGTGGGACCGGCATTCGGGTGCGCGACATGGAAGTGGTAAGGTGGTCGGAGTTGCGGTCTGAGTGTAGAGATACGCCAGGCTGAGCCGCGACCGCAGGGAGCGGTTGTCATC
>ERZ1292640.3328-Hain-H43-02um-R1-3328-length-12531-cov-5_pt1 | contig 12531 bp, 10 predicted proteins | sample MGYA00564404_ERZ1292640 | MGnify/ENA primary metagenome ERZ1292640 (study PRJEB36523, sample SAMEA6512636) | groundwater metagenome | collected 2019-01-08 | study: AquaDiva: Metagenomics assemblies of 32 groundwater samples | reverse complement strand
GGTCTCCACGCCCATCTGAGCGAACAGGGATCGGATCATGCCCAAGGATATGGCCGCAGAATCACCTCACAGAGCCGCGAGCGTCAGCGAGCGACGAATGAGCCGCGGACCACCGACGCAACGCTTGTTCGGTCTCCCCAGGATCTGGGCGATTGCGAACGGAGGCCGAGCCGTTTGCCTCACGGCTTCCTCGCGTCCTCCGGCGCCCTCCACAGCACCTTGCCGTCGGCCCCGAACAGAATCAGCGTGGACTCGGGGAGCGGGGCCTGCGACTTGTCGGGCTTGGTCGCCTTCGCCGCTCCGACGACGGCACGGCTCTGGCCCTTCTCATCGCTCAGAATCAAGAAGGGCGTGCCGTCGTTGTTGAGTCCGAACGTGGCTCGTGGCTTCTCTTTCGAATCGGTCATGCCCAGCATGGGCGAACCGTCGGGTGTCAGGAAGAGCGACGAACGGGTCTTGCCCTTCTCGTCGTGGAGGTCGAGCACGGGCGAGCCGTCCCTGAGCAGTCCGAGCTGCACCCGGCTCCCGGCCTTCTCGTCGTAAAGCTCGAGCTGCGGCGTGCCGTCCTGGTCGAGCGCCAGCACCGCACGCCCCTTGGCGTTGTGGTCCATGAGCTCCAGACGCGGCGAACCGTCCTTGAGCAGGCCAAAGGCCGCATGGGTCTCGCCCTTCGCGTCGACCAGAAGGAGCTTTCGGACGCGGAACTCTTCGGGGATCTTGTCTTTCTCGGGCTGGCCGATGGCGCCGAGGGCAAAGAGGGCCAGCACCCCCGCGAGCCCCGCGGCGATCGATCGGTCGCGACGGGCGGCCCGACGGCAACGTGCAATCTCAGTCTCAAGGGCGGCCAGTCGTTCATTGGTCGTGTTCATGATGTCATCCTTGCTCACATCGTGGCGCGGGAGCACGCGAAAGAGACTTTGCGGGAATTGTTCTCTACTTGAGTCCCACGCCCATCTTCTCCATGAGCAGCGGCATCCACAGCCCCCCCACCACCGTTCGCGAGTGCATGCCCATCGTCCGCCCGTCGGTCGTCTCGTACCAGTCCGACAGCGGCACACGGCTCGGCGTTTCGTTCACCCAGGTGTACACCGGGCCCATGATGGCGTCGAAGTCCGCTCGGCGGCCGGTGAGGCAGGCCGACCAGCTGGTCCAGTCGAGCTTGGTATAGGTCTTGCGGCTGTCGAGAGGGAGGCCGTACTTCTGCATCTTGCTTGTGTAGAGCTTCATCTCGCGGTCGAAGACATCCTGCGGAAAGAGCCCAAGGCCCAGGACGCGGTCCCAGACCAGGTTGTACTTCTGGCTCCAGGTCCCCGGCTTGCCGAAGACGAGGACGGTCGCGTCCTTGTCCTTGGCGAGCTCCTGCCACTTGGCGGCGAAGTCGCGGGCCGTCTTCATCCACTTCTCCGAGCCCGCTTTGTCCCCGGCGGCCTCAAGAAGCTGGGCGTACGCACCGAGCGCGACGACGGTCTTGGCGGAGAGGTTGGCGTTGCGTGCAAGGTGGCCGGCGAAGTCGTCGGTGCAGAGCTGGTTCGCCGGATCGAGGCCGTGGAGGGCGAGATAGTCGGCCCACTTGGCGAGGATGGGGAGGTAGGGTTTGGAGAAGTCGGCGTTCTTCTCGACCTTGGCGAGGGCCCCGAGCATGATGAGCATGTTGCCGGATTCTTCGACGGGCATCTGGTCCTTCTCGGTCTTCTCGCCGCCGCCGTAAATCTGGCCGTTGGCTTTGGGATAGGTGCCCAGGTCGTGCGGGGCGAAGGGGAACTTCCATCGCGGGCTGGCGGCGTACTGCATGAGCGGCCTGAGCTGGGCCTTGAGCATCTCGGGAGAGTGGTAGAGGAAGAATGGGCACGCGGGGTAGATGACATCGACGGTGGCGATGCAGCCGTTGCTGGTGTTCTCCTTGGAGAACATGAGGGGCGTGCCGTCCTCATCGGCGACGATCTTGTGGCCGGCCATGACCTGGCGGTAAGCGATGGTGGTGAGTTCGGAGAGGTGGTCGTAGCGTCGAAAGAGTGGGCGGCCCTGGGAATCGACAATCGGGAGACTTGGTCTTGCCTGCATGTGGCGTTCTTCGAGCGCGAGCTTGTTTGCGTCGCCAATGGCATCCGCGATCGTCTTGCCATGGACCATCCAGAGGGGACGAAGCTTCTTGCCCATGAGTTCAATTCCATACCCATCGTCGTAGGCCAGGAGCATGTGCCCAGACCCATAGGTGAACTCCTCGCCGCGTGTGTCCAGCTTGACGACGCCCGCGATCACCGGCCAGTCGTCGTTCGCCGCGCGCGGCATCCGAGTGTCGTCGGTCGCGGGAGCGCGCCCCGTTGTTGCAAAGCTCCGCCTGGACGATTCGTGCGAAGCAACCGAAAGGTGCGTTTTCTCGCCTTGGTCCTTCTCGTGCGGGATCGCGAGGGTCAGATTGCCCCAGTCGATCCGAAGATTGTCGCCGGACTTGGCGAGCACGGACTGCTCTTGAGAGCCGATGGAGATCGATTCGACGTCGCCCATCTGCGCGCGCGACCAGCGAACCGGCTGTTCGGGCTTATTCACCGCCCACTCGCCCGAGAAATCCAGATAGGCGCTGACTTCGTGGGGTCGACCATCGGTTGCTGTTGCTCTGAAAAGAATGAACGAAGCCGAGCGAGAGACGCTGGCCAAAGGAGCGCCGTATTTGCCGCCGTATACGGGAGAGAAAAACTGGACGCGGAGCGAGACACCGGACTGCTCGAACACATAGTCCGTGCGAGTGATATCACCCAAATACGCATGCTCTTGTCTCATGGCGGGAATATCGGCGGGTGCTGGTCCGCACCAGCGATAGGTCTTGCCGTCGATGCGGACGAGGCCGCACATTCCCATGATCGCGCCGGTCCAGTGCTTGGGCCACTCATCGGTGAGCTTGTCGGACATCGACCAGACGCTGAAGTACGGGTCGTGCGTAATGAGCGGATAGGCAGGCGGTCGCAAACGCTTTGACGGCGTCAGTTGGAATTGGGACGCGAACACATCCGCCGGCATTGGCGGTAGAGTCAGGGTTGGCGCGGCGACGTGTCCAGGTGGCGAGGCGGTGCAAGACGCGAGGACCAGGGGCGCAAGTGCAAGCAGGTACTTCATGCCCAGAGCATACTCGGCGGCCCGTCAGGACGTGCCCGCTCCCACGGCCGCAAGGCTCCCCGCGACCGGCGCGCCGCACTCGGGGCATTTGTCCGCGCGAAGGTCGAGCAGGTTGTAGTTGCACGTCCTGCACCGCGGCTCGGCGACCTGGATCAGGAGGATCAGGTTGCAACCCGTGCAGTTCGACTGGCCGCGCCCCGCGTTGAACTTCGTGGCGCAGCGCGGGCAGACCACGGCGATGGACTTGATCTCGGCGATGCTGTGGGCCTGGGTGACGACAAAGCGCCGGTTGAAGGCCATGAGCACGGCGATGGCGAGGATGCCGCAGGAGGTGACCACGCAGGCGGCGGTGAGCAGGCGGACATCGATCTCGTCGAAACTGCGGAATCGCCCGTCGCTGGCGAGCTGGTTGACGATCATTCCCAGCACACCGGTGACCAGCAACATGCCGGTGGTCGCAAGTCGCAGCCAGTTCTGGACGGGCGGCAGCGGGAGGCGAACAAGCACGTTGGCCCCGCCGATCACGCCCGCGACGATGAAGGAGTGCACGATGGATGTCGGCATGCCCCCGGCGTGCGACCAGATGCCGATGAGCCCCAGCGCGACGCCCGTGGCGGCGGCCAGTGCGCCCAGAAATCGCCAGTGGCGACCGGACTGCAGGGTCCCAAAGAGGTTCGCGACCACCGGCAGAGCCGCGACGGCGAAGATGCCGGCGGTGCCGGCCCAGTCGTCTGCCGGCCACGCTCCAAAGTGGCTTCCCCAGATCGCCAGCATCCACGAGACGAAGGTGGCGGCACAAAGGGCGATGCCGGCGCTTCCGGCGATGCGTCCCTGGGGCCTCGCGGCAATCGCCAGGAACGCCAAACCAGGCACGACGGCCGCGACATACGCGAGAGTGGTGAGCGTGAGGTCCCAGTCGAGCCTGCTGAACAGGAATTCAAGCCATATTGCGCTAAGCCAGAGGCAAAAGCCCACAACGTCCGCGAGCATCGCGATCAGGCCGCGGGTGCGGTCTTCCTGGCGGGCCAGTCGCTTGGAGGCAGGGATGGTCAGCCCTATGGCGACGGCCGCCAGGACCAGGGTACCCGCAATGCGAAAGACGAATTCGCCGCCCGGGAGGAAGATGGTGCTGACGCCCGCGACGGCGGCCAGACCCAGAAGGGCGAGAATGGCGTGGAGGAGGCGGCGCTGGAGGGACATGGGGGCTCCGGTGCGATCTCGGGCCGCAAGACATCAAGAGGCCATGCGCAGCATACCACCGAACCCAGGTGGGCAGAGTCGTGGCACCGCCCTTCTGGGCGGTGTCGAAAGGCAAACACCGGGCAGAAGCCCGGTGCCACGCCGTCACTTCTTCTTATTGGCTTTCTTGGCGGCCTTCTTGCTCGCCGTCTTGGCGACCGTCGCCACCTTCTTCGCAAGCTCGCCGCGAGCCTTCTCGACCAGGTGCGAGGCCTCGACACGGCTTCCCTTGTGCGAGGACATCGTGGGCGAGCGCTCCTTGCGCCCGCTGCCGCTGGAGAGATTGCCGCGTTGACCGCCTGAGTTGCTGACGCCTGCCATGAGGGAGCTCCGTAGGTTGGCGCGGGTCACAAACCGAGGCCGCGACGCCGCCTCATGGTACGGCCGGGCCGGCAAAGCAATCTTGAGGTCGACGCCGGCGACGACCAAGAGCGATCAAAGCCACCGGCCCGACCACGAGCGTCCCCGGTGTCGGTACCGTGCCCACCCACAGGAGAGCCTCGACGGTGCCGTTGAGGCCCGCGCCAGAACCACTCACGTAAAGGCGGTCGCCGTCGACCGAAACGGCATACGCGGCGGCGTTTCCCCACCCGGGCGCGAGGAACTGGCGAAGGTTGATGAAAGAGGATGGGCTGTCGTTCATCCAGACACAAGGGTCCCAGCCGTGGCCGTCGTTCATGAAGACCGAGCCGACGTGGATGCTTCCAGTCGTCGCGTGAATCTGAGCGGAGTAGGCTCCGATCGGGTTGAGGCTTTGGAACGATTCAGCCGTGCCATGCCAGAGCGCGGCCATTCTCACCCCGGCGGGAGTCGTCGCATAGCCAACTTGAACCCCCGGCGACATGCCCTCAACTCGTGACGTGAGAGCGGCAACTGGCTGCAGGTCAATATAGCTCTCAGCCGTCCCGTGCCACATTGCGGCATGAAGGTTGACGCGAACACCGGGATTTGCCCACCCGCCCTGATATTCACCATCGGTCGCGAACAGCTCGGACTGAGAGAATCCGGCACCAGGATGGATGTCCCGAAATGTCCCATGATCTACATCCCATACGGCCGCGTGGGTCCCTCCCACAATAAAGTCGCGGGCGTATCCGACGGCCTGCCCGCCTCGAATGGCATTGGCTTGAGAACCACGGTATTGAGCCGTCATGGGGTCCAAGTCGACGAAGGAATCTCCTGTTCCCGTCCACAGTGCCGCATGAAGCCGACCGTCCTGGTTCCCGAGCCAGCCGACCTGTCTGGAGCCATTCATGCCGAGGACTTCACCCCCTAACCATCCTCCGGACTGCGGAAGGAGAACTCGCATCGATTGAGCACTTGAATTCCACAGCACAGGGCGGTCGATCCCACCAATTTCCGCCCAACCACCCTGCGTGCTACCCGAGGCGGCGAATGACTGCGACTGGTACGATGCGGCATTATGGAGATAGGTCACGACCCAGTCGGCACGCGCAACTCCAGTTGGTGTAGCGAAAATCGCGGCGCACGCCGTCGCTGTCCCGCGCAACATCGCATGGCCACAAGCTCGCTCATTTGTCGTCATGGCGACACCCCCGTGGATTCACACCAGTAGAACAATAGTTCGAGGTCGTCAAAATCAACGGTGCCATCTTCGAGGATGTCCCCGCCTGGTCCACCTTCGGCGATTGCGCCCAAAATCGCGCCCGCGTCACTCGCGGTGAAATTGCCGCTGTCGGAGAGAGGGCAGAGGTTCATAGTGATCTTTCGCAGAAAGCACCTCTTCGCGTTCGCCCAACCATTGCCCTCAGGGACGGTGATGACATACGCCGAATAGAGAACTCTTGCGGAGGGGCCTGCCGAGGCCAGGGTCATGAAATCGCCGAATCCGCCTGCAAACATCGACGTTGACGTGAAGCGTGTCGTCGTCACGGCCATTGACGCCAGTCCGAAGTTCGTAATGCGGCTGTAGTAGACATCAACCATGTCATTCGTGTAGGGCGTTCCGGCAAGATCGTTTCTTGTGTCGTAGTAGACGACGTTCACGCCGCCCTGGCAATCGACCGTGATCGCGGGCATGACTTGGTCGGGGCCGTTGACCGATATCTGCCCGGTCGGAATGCCCAACATGGCGTCGGTGAGGTGGACGTAGTCACCGTTGGGAAAGGATTGCCCACCGTTCGTGCTTCTGAAGATGTAGAGGTCAGAATTACCTTCAACCGTACCCGCATTCGGCTCTGATCTCGCCGCGAACGCGACGTAAATCCAGTCGGTGTTCGGATCGCGCGCGATTGAGGGCGCGGAAGCTCTCCCATCGATGCCAAAGGGCGTATCGCCTGGTCCGCCATCCCAGATCTTGTTCGCCTGGATGGGTGGAAATCCTTCCAGATTCACAGGCGTTCCACCGTCCGGCAGCCAGTGGTGGCCGCCGTCCTCGGATCGCACCACATAGGGGCGTCCCTGGTTGTAGACGAACGTGCCGCTGGACCGCTTCGCGTCTCGGGCGGCCGCAACCACGATGCCGTCGCTCAGGACAACCCCCGTGATCCCCCACCCCTCATAGTCGCACTCGTGGCTCGACGTATCGGGTTTGACTCGATACCTAACAAACACGGGCTGCGCCTGCGGATCGATCGGAATCGGAGGCTCGATAAAGGCGTCGGAAAATGAACCGACGCCGGTTGGAACTGCGCACGAGCCCATGCCGGTTTCGCGGCGGTTGAACAGCACATGTTCCCGATGAACGCCCATGTCGCCCGGAATCGGGCCGATGCAAAGCGAGGGTTTGTCGCTGATGATCGACGGAACAAAGATCGGGTTGAGCCCGAGCGTGGCGTCGTCCGGGAGCTTGTAAGTCAGGCGAACAAGGTAGTCACTGGGGCTAAACCCACCCATCCAGATGGTGCCGCTTCCGGGGCCACACGCTACAAACGGATCACCAGAACTCCAGGAAGTGTTGCCCCGAGTCTGATGAACACCGCCGTCAGTTGAAAGCGCGAAGTGACCGTTGTAGCAAATGGCGACGAATTCGCTTTCATTGGTCTGGCTCCCCCCAATGGCGGTCTCACGCCAGTCCTCGCCGTCGATACCCAACTGCCGGGCAGGCCCAATGTTCACCGGTGGAAACATGATCTGTCCCGACGCCAAGCCCGCAATCGTCATCGACAACACTAACCCAAGGAAGGGCCACTTTGGAGCGGAACGCCACCTTCGCCGATAGTGCGATGCGGCGGGCACTCCACCGTGCTTCGTCGCGGTTCCAATGCCTTGGTTCGTCATCGTGGACTCCCGTTCTTGAAAGCCCTCCCCTCAGCCGGAGAACGCGAACACAGAGCGAAGGTATCACAGGATTGAAAGCTTGCCAGCCAAACCGCTGGTCCGATCACCAATTCGCCAAATGGGCGGGTATTTTCACGAAATCCGCCCCACCGGACTTCTTCCCGCTCTCGCATACCCTTCTCACATGCGAGAACCATCGGACATGCCCCTCAACAACCCCGCCCGCGGCGAACGCCTCCAGCGGGTCATGGCCGACGCCGGCGTCGCCGCCCGACGCCAGTGCGAGGCGCTCATCGAGCAGGGGCTCGTGCGGGTCAACGGCCGCAAGGCCGACCGGCTCCCGATCTTCGTCGACCCCGCGAGCGACAAAATCGAAGTGCAGGGCAGGCCCCTGCGGCCACCCGAGCGCCTGCTGTACATCATGCTCAACAAGCCCACGCGGACGCTGGGTCAGCCCGGCGAGCGGGCCGACGATGACAGGCCGCGGGCGATCGATCTGATTGATCACCCGGCCAAGCCGCGTCTGGTCGCGGTGGGCGGGCTGGACTTTGACACGACGGGGTTGATGCTCTTCACCAACGACGGCGAGCTTGTCAATCGCCTGACGCACCCCAAGTTCGGCGCGACCAGGATCTACGAAGCCGTCGTCCGCGGCCAAATGAAGGGCGAGACCATCCGCTCCCTCTCCAAGGGCATCTTCGTGATCGACGAGGATGCTCAGAAGGCCAAGGAAGAAGCGGCGGCCGCCGCAGCCTCGGCTTCCGCCTCCCCGCGTCCGCACGGCTCAAAGGCCGGCAACCGCAAAGCCGTCACCAAGCGCACGCCCAAGCGGTCAGGCCTGGCCGCCGGCGGCAACAGCGGGCGCGGGAGCGACGACGAACGAACAACCCGCTCGCGCAAGGTCCACCTCGATGTGCGCGTGGCCGCGGCATCGGCCGAACGCTCCACGCTTGAGATCACCGTGCGCGTCGGACGCGACGACGAGATCCTCACGGCCCTGCAGATCGTGGGTCACCCCGTCAAGCGCCTCACCCGCATCGGCATCGGCGGGCTCAAGCTGCGCGAGCTGGCCATGGGCCGCTGGCGCGAGCTCAACAAGATCGAACTCAACGCCATCCGCAAGGGGCTCAAACGCTCCGAAGCCACCGGCGGCCGTGCGGCCGCCCCCGAGCAGCGGGTCGTGACGACCGGCCCGGTCGAGCAGCCGATGATGGGCGGCATGGATGTCTCGAGCCGCAAGCCCAGGGTGATTAGCGACAAGTAGCCGTGATGAGCGACAAGTAGTCGGTTCGCAGTGGAAGGCACGCATGTCCGAGCAACCCAAGAATCAAGGCACAGGTCCCAAGGCGACTTTCTTCTCGCAGACGAGCCGGGCCGCCCTGGGCCTGTGGCGCTCCGCCCGCGCCGACGCCCGGGCACACAACATGCCCGCCTCGCCCATCGGCATCGTCTCGATCGCCATCCACAGCGCCCTGCGACTGCAGATCACCAGCATGGCGGCCGCCCTCAGTTTCCGCACCGTCTTCAGCCTCATCCCCATCATGGTGCTGGGGCTGGTGCTCCTTGGTGCGACGCGAAGCGAGGATCAGGTGCGCGAGGCGGTCACCCAGGTGCTCAAGTTCAGCGGGCTCTCGGAGATCGCCATCAGCCCGCCCGCGCTGGACACGTCACCTCTCTACGCGGAAGAACCGAGCGCACTCCCCCTGCCCGTGATCGAGGCCGGCAAGAGCGAGGATTCGGAGGCTCCGGCCCGCCTGGACGACTGGATCGCCAAGCTGGTCGTGGGCGTGCGCAACGTCCCGTTCAAGGCCATCGGGTTCGTCGGGCTCCTCGCCCTCTTCTACGCGGCCCTCTCGATGATGGTCGAGGTCGAAACGGCGTTCAACCACATCTATCACGCGCCCGGCGGCCGCCCCTGGAAGTACCGCCTCACGCAGTATTTCACGACCCTCACGCTCGGTCCGCTCATGCTCTTCGCGTCGTTCTGGATCGGGTCGCAGGTGCAATCGGCGGTGACCTCCGGGGCCCAGTCAGTCGAACTGCTCTCGGGCATGCACGACACGCTCGTCTTTGCGATCGGGTACGTGTCCACCGTCAGCATCAGCACCGTGCTCTTCCTCGTGCTCTTCATCACCGTGCCCAACACGATCGTGCGTCCCTGGCCCGCGTTCTGCGGCGCCCTCTTCTCCGCCGTCCTTTGGGAGCTTGGCAAGTGGGGCTTCGCACACTTTGTGGTGCTCGCGGGAAGCGGCGGCACCAGCAGCTACGCGAAGCTGTACGGCGGGCTCGCGCTCATCCCGCTCTTTCTGCTATGGATCTATTACACGTGGCTCATCGTGCTCACCGGACTCGAACTCTCGTACTCGATGCAGGCCTTCCGCCACGCCAAGGAGCGGGGCCCGGGATTCTTCGCACGCCTCCTCAATCCCGAGCTTCGCGACGAGCCCGCGATCGTCGACTCCGGGCTCGCCCTGCCGATGATGGTCGTGATCGCCGAACGGTTCCGCGACGGCGTTCCCGCCAGCGCCGCCGAGCTCGCCCGCGAGTTCGCCCTCACCGAGCCCGTCATGCTCGAGGTGCTCCAGCAGCTCGCCTCGGCCGGACTGCTCCATCGCATCGAGCGACAAGAGGGCGGCGGCGGGCTCGAGCGCGAGTTCTCTCTCTCCAGACCCCCCGAATCCATCACCGCAGAGGCCATCCTTGCCGCGGGCGACGCGAACTCGGGTGCCGCTGCGTGCAAACACTCCGCGCTGGTACGACAGTTCCGCGACCTTCGCACGCACTGGATCCATGGCAAGGCCCTCGCCGACTTCATGTCGCCAAGGCCCTCGCCCCCGCAATCGCCCCTGCCGGGGGAACCGGTCCTCAATCAACCGTCACCAGCGGCCTGAGTTGCTCAAGCCTCGCCGGCCCGATGCCCGAGACCTTGTCAAGCTCCGAGATCGTCCTGAACTTGCCGTGCTTGATGCGGTAGTCGATGATCTTCTGTGCCGTCGAACGCCCGATGCCCGGCAGGAGATCCAGCTCCTCAATCGTCGCGGTATTGATATTGATCTTGCGCCCCGCGGGCGGCGCCGACTGTTGCTCCTTGGCGTCGTCTGGCTTATCGACCGATGTCGCAAGCTCGGGCGGGGTCGTCTCGGTCGCGGTCAGGGGTGGGGGCGCGGGCGCATCGCCCGCCGCTTTGGGCGAGGGTGACGCCGGCAGATTGAACACAAACGTCGGGCCCGCCGCGGGAGGCGTCTGAACAGCCGGAACGACGGGCGCCACGGGTGTTACGGGTGCCATGGCCGGCGCAGAACCGCGGCTCGAAACGTACGCCCACACCGATGCAACAAGCGACGCGCCCCCCAGCACGCCCACCGCCGCCCATCGTGCCGGGCCCCTGGTCCAATCGTAAGTTTGCGGTTGCTGTCCCGATGTCATGTCGTAAGCATATCGTAACACCCGCGACATTTCACGCCCCATCGTCCGCGATCAAAACTGCCCGAGATTCGCGATGCCCACGGGGGCCTTCCCCTCCCGCACCGCCTTGTGAATCTCCATCATCCGCTGCATCGACGCCTTGGGCACGCCCCCCGCCGTCATCAGCCCGCCCAGCGGCATCTCGCCCGCCAGACTCCCCGGTGCGTTGGGCGGCAGGTCGGCCAGCTGCTGCCAGCACACGCTCTGAACGTAAGGCTTGGCCAGCATGATCGTCAAGGCCTGCGACGCCCAGTCGGCCTGCCACGCGTCCGACCAAGGCACGCGCCAAGTACCCCCCTCGTGGCGGTCGTCCTCGGGCGTCGTGTTGGGCGTCATGCCGCTGGGAACCCCCACCGCCGTGATGCTGATGGGCCGGTTGAACTGGGCATAGCGGTCCAGCAGGGCCGAGAGCGACGCCAGGTCGCGCGTCGACCTGCCCGACGCGTGCTGCCCCATCGCGATGCGGATCCCCAACGCGTCGATGTTCAGCCCCACCTGGATCATCGCGTCGGCGTACAGCAGCGGCGGGAGCGAACGCTTGCGGGCGGCGTGGTACTCGCCCCAGGGCTCGTCGATCCCCAGCTGCACCCGGGCCTGCGGGTGCAGCTTGCGCACCACCGAAACCGCCACGCGCGTGATGTCGATCACCTGATCGACCGAAAGCTTGATGTTGCTGTTGACGTGCAACCCGCCGGCGACCGTCCACCGCGAGACCGTCCGGCGATACCGCGTCACCACCTGCTGCACGTGCTCGACCACCAGCTCCCGCAGCGTCTCGTAGTCGTTCTCCCAGATCGAGAGCCACTCGGGCACGCACCCGGCCCGGAAATCCAGCAAGGGCCCCGCCACCACCGGCAGCTTGGCCCCGCGCACCGCCCACTCGATCCACCGATCCGTCCCCACAAACGAGTACTTCCCCTCCGTCGGCTCCATCTCGCTCCACCGCATCGGAATCGAGATAAAGTCGGCGATCAGCGGGATCACCCGGTGCAGCGGCTCCGCAAACTGCGTGGGCTCCACCGCGATCCCCATCTGCGGCGATCCCGAGAGAAACACCCCCGTCGCCGTGCTCAGCGCGATCGCCGCCCCGGCCGCCGGCGTCTCCGCCGTCGCCCGGACATAGTGCCTGATCGCCTCCTGATACATCTTGCCGTTGAGCCTGGAGGGCAGCTGTCGCATCGCGTCGAGCACCGCCAGCCGCTCGCCCGCGTCGATCGTCAGCGCCAGCGCCTTCATCGCCATCGTGTGCGCCTCGCCCCGAGGGTCGGGGGCGTGCGCCGGGGCCGTCTTGCGCGAGGCGACCAGGGCGGCCGTGAAGCACTGACGCGCCAGCTCAAACTCCCGCAGCACCGGCTCGGCGGTGGGCTCATCAAAAAGCCCCCAGTCCTCGAGCTTGTTCAGAAAGAGCATGATCTGACGCCGGGCCAGCTCCAGCGCGAGCACGTAAGGCTCCCCGCGAGGCGGCAGGAGGGCCGT
>ERZ1292640.3327-Hain-H43-02um-R1-3327-length-12534-cov-5_pt1 | contig 12534 bp, 10 predicted proteins | sample MGYA00564404_ERZ1292640 | MGnify/ENA primary metagenome ERZ1292640 (study PRJEB36523, sample SAMEA6512636) | groundwater metagenome | collected 2019-01-08 | study: AquaDiva: Metagenomics assemblies of 32 groundwater samples | reverse complement strand
CCGACAGCGACTTCACGGGAGACTCGGCCCGCTCGCGCGGGAACAGGAAGTCCGCGAGTACTCCGACCCGTTCGATCGCCGTTTCCACGCGCAGCCAAACGCGTGCCCGGCCTGCGGCCCGTCGCTGCAGCTCTGGGCCGCGCACGGTCGGGTTCTCGCGCACGAGGACGAGGCGCTCACCGGCGCCGTTGCCGGAATCAGAGCGGGCCAGATCGCCGCGATCAAAGGCATCGGCGGCTTCCTGCTGGTGGCCGACGCGGCGCGCGACGATGCGATCGAGCGGCTGCGCGCGCAAAAGCGGCGCGAAGAACAACCGTTCGCGCTGATGTATCCCTCGCTCGCGGCGGTCGAGGCCGATTGCGAGGTATCGCCGCTCGAGGCGCGCCTGCTGACCTCGCCCGAGTCACCCATCGTCCTGCTCCGGCGCCGCGACGTGTCGAGTGCGTCGATCGCGCCGTCGGTCGCGCCGCGCAATCCGTTCCTCGGCGTGATGCTCCCCTACGCGCCGCTGCATCACCTCCTGATGCACGACCTCGGGCGGCCGGTCGTCGCCACGAGCGGCAACGTGTCGGACGAGCCGATCTGCATCGACGAGCGCGAGGCGCTCGATCGCCTCCAGGGCATCGCGGATCTCTTCCTCGTGCACAACCGGCCGATCGTCCGGCACGTGGACGATTCGATCGTGCGCGTCATGCTGGGGCGCGAGCTGGTCTTGCGGCGGGCGCGGGGCTACGCGCCGCTGCCCATTCCGCTCAAGACCCCGTCGCCGCCGATGCTCGCTGTCGGCGGGCATCTCAAGAACACGATTGCCCTGGCCGTCGATCGCCACGTCTTCGTGAGCCAGCACATCGGCGATCTCGAGACGGCCGAAGCCACCGACGCCTTCCGGCGCGTCATCCGCAGCTTCCACGACCTCTATCGCGCGACGCCGGAGCGCATCGCGGCCGACCTGCACCCGGACTACCTCTCGACCCGCCACGCCAAGTCGCTCGGGACGCCGGTGACACAGGTGCAGCATCACTACGCGCACGTCGCCGCCTGCATGGCCGAGAACGAGCTGAACGGATCGGTGCTCGGCGTCTCGTGGGACGGCACGGGCTACGGACTCGACGGGACGATGTGGGGAGGTGAATTCCTCCTCACCGATGCCACGTCGTTTCAGCGCGTGGCGACGTTTCGCCGCTTCCGCCTGCCGGGCGGCGAGCGCGCGATCAAAGAGCCACGCCGCACGGCGCTCGGCGTGCTCTACGAGATGTGGGGCCACCAGATCGCTACGCGCGCGGACCTGGCGCCGGTCGCCGCATTCAACACCGCGGAGCTGCCGCTCCTGCTCCAGATGCTCGCGCAGAAGGTCAATACGCCGGTCACGACGAGCGCGGGGCGGCTGTTCGACGCGGTCGCGTCACTCATCGGTCTGCGCCAACGGATCAGCTTCGAAGGCCAGGCCGCGATGGAGCTGGAGTTTGCGATCGACGAGTCCGAGCCACCGGAGGGGCTCTACCCGTTCGGCGTCGACCAACGTCCCGCGCCGGCCGCCGAAGGCCCACCGGCGCATTCGCTGCTGGTGGTAGACTGGCAGCCGATCGTCGAGGGCATCCTTCAGGACGTCGCGCGCGGCACGCCGGCCGGCGTCATCTCGGCCCGGTGGCACCACACGCTGGCCGAGGTCGTCGTCGCGATCGCGCGCCGTATCGGCGAGCCGCACGTCGCGCTGACCGGGGGATGTTTCCAGAATCGCTACCTGACCGAACAGACGGTCGGGCGACTCGAACGCGCGGGCTTCCAGCCGTACTGGCACCAGCGCATTCCGCCGAACGACGGCGGCATCGCGGTCGGACAGATTGTGGCGGTGTTACGATCGGAGCTACGCAGCCACGAAGGCACGAAGGCGTGAAGCCACGACGTGATGAGCCACGAAGACACGAAGAATCGATGGCAGCAGCACGTGTGATCTTCGTGATCGAATGCCTTCGCGGCCCCGCGGATCTTTCGTGTCTTCGTGCCTTCGTGGCCTCGTACGTGCTCGTGAATGCAGCGTGACAGAGTGAGAAGGCGACACAACCATGTGCCTCGCGGTTCCCGGCAAGATCCTCAGCATCGACGGCGTCGATCCGATCCTGCGCAGCGGCCGGGTCGACTTCGCCGGTGTCGTGAAGCAGATCAACCTCGCGTACGTGCCCGAGGCACACGTCGGCGACTACGTGCTCGTGCACGTCGGGTTCGCCATCAGCACGGTGGACGAGGCCGAGGCGAAGCAAGTCTTCGAGTATCTGAAGCAGATGGGCGATCTCGCCGAGCTCGACACAGGCGAGCCGTCATGAAGTTCATCGACGAATACCGCGACGCCGACGCCGCCGTGCGCTTCGCGCACGCGCTTCGCCGCCTCACGACCAAGCCCTGGACGCTCATGGAGGTCTGCGGCGGCCAGACGCACGCGATCGTCAAGTTCGGCATCGACGAATTCCTGCCGCGAGACGTCACGCTCGTGCACGGGCCCGGCTGCCCGGTCTGCGTCACCCCGCTCGAGCTGATCGAAAAGGCCATCGAGATCGCGGCTCGACCCAACGTCATCTTCTGCTCCTTCGGCGACATGCTGAGGGTGCCCGGCCGCTCGAAGGACCTGCTCTCGATCAAAGCCGAGGGCGGCGACGTGCGCATCGTCTACTCGCCGCTCGACGCGCTGACGATCGCGCAGGACAACCCGGCGCGCGACGTGGTCTTCTTCGCGGTGGGCTTCGAGACGACGGCGCCCGCCAACGCCATGGCGGTGTTCCAGGCCGCGAAGGCGGGCGTCGAGAACTTCTCGCTGCTCGTCTCGCACGTGCTCGTGCCGCCGGCGATGGAAGCGATCCTGTCGTCGCCCTCCAACCGTGTGCAGGGCTTCCTCGCCGCCGGTCACGTCTGCACCGTCATGGGCTACACCGAGTACGAGCCCATCGCGCGGAAGTACCGCGTGCCCATCGTCGTGACCGGCTTCGAGCCGCTCGACATCCTGCAGGGCGTCTACCTGTGCGTGAAGCAGCTCGAGGAGGGCCGCGCCGAGGTCGAGAATCAGTACACCCGGGCGGTGCGCCGCGAAGGCAACGCGCCGGCGCAGGCGCTCATCAAGGATGTCTTCGAGATCGTGCCGCGCAAGTGGCGCGGCGTCGGCGAGATTCCGCAGAGCGGGCTCGGCCTGCGCGAACCGTACAGGCGGTTCGATGCCGAGCGGCGTTTCGGCGTCGCGCACCTCACGCAGGATGAGCCAAGCGTCTGCATCAGCGGCCTCATCCTGCAGGGCCTGAAGAAGCCGCACGAGTGCCCCGCGTTCGGCACCGACTGCACACCGGAACACCCGTTGGGCGCGACGATGGTGTCGTCGGAAGGCGCGTGCGCGGCGTACTATCGCTACCGGCGCGTGCAGATTCCCGGGGCCGGTCGAGAAATCCATGGCGGCTGATCACGATGCCGATCGCGAGATCGGCTCCACCTGCCCGATTCCCATCTCGCAGTACCCGCGGGTGCTGCTCGCGCACGGCGGCGGCGGCGCGCTCATGCACCAGCTCATCGAGCGGATGTTCCTGCCGGCGTTCGGCGGCGCGCACCTCCAGTCGCGCCACGACGGCGCGCGGCTCGACATCTCCGGCGCGCGCCTCGCCTTCACCACCGACTCCTACGTCGTTCGGCCGCTCTTCTTTCCTGGCGGCGACATCGGCGCGCTCGCGATCAACGGCACGGCCAACGATCTGGCGATGTGCGGCGCGCGACCGCTCTACCTGAGCGCGGGCCTGATTCTCGAAGAGGGCCTGCCGATGGAGACGCTCTGGCGCGTCGTCCAATCGATGAAGCGCGCGGCGGACGAAGCGGGCGTGACGCTGGTGACGGGCGATACGAAGGTCGTGGATCGCGGCAAGGGCGACGGGGTGTTCATCAACACGGCAGGCATCGGCGCCGTCGAACACGATCGCGTCATCGCGCCGTCGAACGTGCGCGCGGGCGACGTCGTCATCCTCTCCGGCGACATCGGACGGCACGGCATGGCGATCATGGGCGCGCGCGAGGGGCTGCAGTTCGAGTCGGCAATCGAGAGCGACTGCGCGCCGCTCGCGCGGCCGGTGCTGGCGCTGCTCGAGGCCGGCATTGATGTCCACTGCCTCCGGGATCTCACGCGCGGCGGGTTGGCCAGTGCGCTCGTGGAAATCGCCGAGGCGTCAGGCCTGCACGTCCGAATCGAGGAGCGCGCGATTGCCGTTCGGGAAGACGTGCGGGGCGCGTGCGAAATCCTGGGATTCGATCCGCTCTACGTGGCGAACGAGGGACGGTTCGTGGCGTTCGTCGCGCCGGCCGACGCCGACCGCGCGCTCGCCGTCCTTCGCGCCGATCTCCTGACGAACGACGCCGCCACCATCGGCGCGGTTGCCGACAGCCCCGCGCGCCTCGTCACCATGAAGAGCCGCATCGGCGCCACGCGGGTGGTGGACATGCTGAGCGGCGAGCAGCTCCCGAGGATTTGCTGACAGGATCGGTGACTCGTTCGGCGAACCTCAGCGATGCGCTGTTTCGGTCTTCCCCAACAACCCGACCACGCGCTCGATGACGGCCTGTTTGGCTTTCAGTTGCTCCTTGAACTTCCGGGAATCGGTATGGTGAAGCTCGTGGTGCAGGTCGTGAAGCTCGGCTTCCAGGAACTCGCGCAGTATGAGGACTTCGTGCTCGGCCAGCTCGATCCGCACCATGGCGACGGCCTCCCTGGTGCCATTATAGCCCCTCGCCCGATCCAATCCGAACCTGGCACCAGTTTCGCAAGAGAGCGCGGCAACCCCCAGCAACAACGCCGGAATCCGTGAGTGGACGTGTGTTCGCCGCACAAGGCTGGCATCGCGGCGACACATCTGTGCGAGGTGCGGCATGGAACTGCTGAAGCTCATCGCAGCGGTGGCGCTGGCATCGGTGCTCGTGTGGAAGGTGCTGGGACGAGGCAAGCTGCGGAGGTATCTCAGGCGCGCGAAGGGACAGGCGTGATTGGGCCAAGCTGAAGCCGGGCCCCCCAGCCGACATCGTGATCGGGCCGAGCCCTTCGACTTCGCTCAGGGCAGGCAAGCTCGGCCCCTACGCAGTCTCTTCGGCGCCGCTGCGCGGCTGCGAGACCCAGTAGCCCGTCGTCGCGAACACCTGGGCGCGTCTGGCGACGTCCGCGCGCGCCGGCGCGTCGAGCGGCCTGAAGCTCCGCGCGTTCTCGATCACGCCCTGGATCGTCGGCAGCGAGTCGATGCCGACGACGGCCGTCGCGATCGGAAGCGAGAGCGCATAGTGGAGGTCGTCGCGATAGGTCGGCAGATCCGGTCGCGCGAGCGCGTCCGTCGGCGCGCCGTACCGCTCGACGCGATCCGGCTTGGTCTCGAGAAACACCTTCGCCCGGTGCGTCTTCATCGCGAGGCCGATGCGCCGCTCGCTCTCGCCGTTCTCGCCGTAGTTGGCGCTCGTTTCGATGAAGCCAATCCCTGAGTCGATCGCCCGCCGCACCAGTTCCGCACCCTGGTCGTCGATTTTCACGGGCTCGCAGAAGCGTGAGCCGCCGCCGAGGCCAACCAGGGTGACCTCGACGCCGGTCTTGCCAAACGGACGCCTCGCCAGCACCGGAGTCTGGGCGAGCGCGTCGAATGGCGCGAGCAGGCCGGCGCCCGCGACGGCTGCGGTCTGGGCCACGAAGTCGCGACGAGTCATGTGAGACATGGGACGCTCCTCACGCGCTCCTACTGTTTCCTGATGCTAAGTCGAATCAGTTCTGCCAGGCTCGGGCGACGAGCTGGCTTCAGGGAGATGCATCCGCCGTAGCAGATCTTGAAAGCGCGGGTCGTCTCGCAAACTGTCCCAGTCCCAACCCACACCGAGATGAATCAACGGTGTTTCGCGGTTCTCGTAAGCTTGCTCCAGCCACTCGATGGCTCGATCCTTTTCAGAAGCGTGAGCATACAGTCGCGCAATCCGGATCGCTGGAACGTAGCTCCGCGTCGCACGCTCCGCCAGCTTCGCTGCTGCCCGGCGCATCGCCTCTGAGTAGCCCTGGTCGTCGCGGTACACGAGGCATTGCTCGACGTCAGTGTCGCCCAGCGCCGCAAAGAACTTCTTGGCTGCGTCGAGAGCCTCCTCAAACATGCCCTTTTGATAGAAGGCACCCCAGAGAGCGAGATGCGCGGATGCAAAGCTCGGTTCCGCCTGAAGCGTCTTCTTCAACTGTGCGATCGCGTCGTCATACTGGCGCAAGTACACCAAGTGCCATCCCAGGAAGCACTGGAGGAACGAATTGAGCGGGTCCAATTCCAGCGCTCGCGCCAGCTCTGTTTTCGCTTCATCCGGACGTTTCATCGAGATCAGGAAATCCGAATAGAAGAAGTGAGCATCTGCATAGTTGGGATTGAGCTGGATTGCCCGCTGGAACTCCGTCTCCGCGCCGCTCCAGTCCCATTCGTAGAGGAACTTGATATTCGCGGAAGCCTCATGAACCTCCGCAATGGTGTCGTCCAGCTCGATGGCCTTCGACACGGCCGCCTTCAGGTTGGGAAACGCGGCACGTGCAGGTATGACGCCGGAATCACCTCGCATCGCCCACGTGTTGGCGATGCCCGCATACGCCAGCGCGTAATTCGGGTCTTTCTCCAGCGCGAGCTGGAAGTACTCCAACGCGGTGTCGTAGTGCTCTCGTGCAATCTTGTACCAGTGGAACCGTCCCTTGAGATAAGCTTCGTACGCCTCGGCGTTCACCGGGCGGCTGCGCGCCAGCCGTGCCTGCTCCTGCGGAGTGAGCTGCAACTCGATGCCATGCGCAATCGCCGCCACGATTTCGTTTTGCAGCGATAAGACGTCCTGTATCCCGCGTTCGTAGCGGCCGGCCCAGAGGTGCTCTTCCGTCGACACGTCGACGAGTTGCGCGGTGATCCGTACGCGGTCCCCGACGCGCATCACCGAGCCCGTCAGCACCACGTCCACTTTCAGTTGCTCGGCAATCTCGGAGAGCGGCGCCTCCCGGCCCTTGTAGCGCATGACCGATGATCGGGCGATGACACGCAGGGCGCTGATGCCGGCCAGGTCGGTGATCAAGGCCTCGTGCGTCCCCTCGACGAAGTACTCCTGCTCGGGGTCGCGGGAAAGGTTCTGCAGCGGCAGCACCGCCAATCGCCGCCGCCCGAGGCGGGAGCGCCACATCACAGAGGCAGTTGCGGCGCCGGTCTGGATCGCGTCGAGTGCCGCTCGAACTTCGGCGCCCTGCCGATAGCGGCTGGCGGGCTCCTTCTCCAGGCAGCGCTCGATGACCGCGGCCAACTCCTCCGGCGCCTGCGCCGGAAGCCGCGGCGGCGGCTCATGGAGAATCGCCGCACACAACTCGAAGTGCGTGCGCCCCTGAAAGGGCCGCGCGCCCGCCACCATCTCATAGAGCACCACACCCAGCGCCCAGACATCGCTGCCCGCATCGGCGCGCTGACCGCGCAACTGCTCCGGAGCCATGTACGCCACCGTACCAGCAACGATGCCAGGCGCCGTCGCCGACACGTGGGTCGTGGCGTCGACCAACGCCTCGCCGCTCAGCCGCTGTGCCAGTCCGAAGTCCAGCACCTTCGCGCGTCCCTCGGGCGTGATGATGACGTTCGCACTCTTGAAGTCGCGATGCACTACGCCGCGATCGTGCGCGTGCGCCAGCGCGTCGGCCAACTGCAGCCCGTAGCGCACGACCTGATCGACCGGCAGCGGCCCGGTCGACAGCCGCGCACTCACCGTCTGGCCTTCGACCAATTCCATGGCGATGTAAGCCTGGCCGCCCGACTCGCCGACTTCGTGGATTGTGCAGATATGCGGATGGTTGAGTTTCGAAGCCGTGCGCGCCTCCCGCACCAAGCGCGCGCGGCCCGCCGGATCGCTGCAGCGGCTGGCAGGAAGAACCTTGATGGCCACGTCGCGGCCAAGCTGCTCGTCGTGGGCCCGATACACTTCGCCCATCCCACCCGCGCCGATCTGTTCGACGATGCGGTAGTGGCCGAGCATCCTGCCAATCATCGAAGGGAACCTGACGATAGGGGAGGCATGTTAGGACGGGGCTGAGGCTCCGTCAAGCCTGCTCGCCTGCTGCTCCTTCGGCAGTCTAACATCGCGGCACGATCCTTACGGACGCCGCGGAATCGAGAACGCGTGCGGATCCTGCGAGAGCCGCAGCCTATCCAGGCTCCCACCGCTCGGTGGTGTAGGATCGTCCGACAGGCAGACCGGTGTCATGGACCTGACTCTCGTCATTCTCGCCGCCGGGCTCGCGAGCCGCTACGGCGGCGACGGCCTCAAGCAGATCGACGCGGTCGGCCCGCGCGGCGAGACGCTGATGGAGTACAGCGTCTACGACGCCATCCGCGCCGGCTTCACCCACGTTGTCTTCGTCATCCGGCCGGAGATCGAGGCCGAGATCCGGGCGCGCTTGGCGCGCTTCCCCGCCGGCGTGCGGGGCGACTGCGTGTTCCAGTCGCTCGAGGCCGTGCCCGGGTGGTTCACGGTGCCCGCCGGCCGACGCAAACCGTGGGGCACCGGCCACGCGACGCTCGCCGCGACCGGCGTCGTGCAAACGCCGTGTGTGGTCATCAACGCGGACGATTTCTACGGCCGGTCGGCGTACGAAGCCATGGTCGATCACCTGCGGCAGACCGCCGGCCAGACGCCGCCGCTCTTCGCCCTCGTGGGCTATCGCCTGCGCGACACGCTCTCGGAGTTCGGCGGCGTCTCGCGCGCGCTCTGCCGGTTCGGCCCCGATGGTCTCGTGCAGTCCGTGACCGAGGTTCTCAGCATCGCGCGCGACGGCGACCGCATCACGGGCCGCACACCGGAGGGCCAGGCCGCTGAGATGACCGGCGACGAGCTGGTGTCGCTGAACTGCTGGGGGTTCACGCCCGACGCGTTTCCGATGCTCGACGCGCGGTTCGCGCAGTTCCTCCGCGAGCGCGGCACGCACGCCTCCGCCGAGTTCCTCATCAGCACGGCGGTCAACGATCTCGTTGCGGCTGGACAGGCGCGGCTCAGGGCCCTGCCCGCGCAGGACAGGTGGTGCGGCATGACGTCGCGCCAGGACCGCAAGGACGTCACCCGCCGCATCGCCGAGTTCGTGCGCCACGGCGACTACCCCGCGCGGCTCTTCGATCGCTGACCCTGCCGCCATCCGCCATGGAACTCACCTTCATCGACTGGATCGTCGTCGCTGTCTACGGCCTTGGCACGCTCATCATCGGCCTCATCTACACGCACCGGGCCGGCAAGGACCGCGAGGAGTTCTTCCTGTCAGGACGCCAGCTCTCGTGGTGGCTGCTCGGCACCTCCATGTCGCGACGACGTTCTCGACCGACACGCCGAACCTGGTGACCGACATGGTCCGCACCGGCGGCGTCAGCCAGAACTGACTCGCCGATGAGGTTCACGCGACCCGGGGCGCGAACCAGGACGGTCGGCGACGTGTCGAACTGGTCGCGAAAGGTGCGGTGGAGGGCGGTGAGTCGGTCAAGGTGCAAGGTTCAAGGTGCGGGGTGCGACGTGCAAGGTGCGACGTGCGAGGTGCAGAGGTGCAGGGTGCGTGGATAATACAACGATACCGAACGGCGCAGTCCTTCTTCACGTAATGAAGCGCATCAGGGGGATCCGGCCATGCGCGTCGCTCGGCCGGGATCTACGTGAGTGCTCGGGCCGGCTAGACCCGGCCCCTGCGTGAGGTCGTGGGGGCCGCCTTCAGGCGGCCCAGCGAGGAACTGTCATGGAGACCCTCTGGCAGGATGTTCGCTTCGGCGTCCGCACGCTCGTCAAGAGCCCGGTGTTCACGCTGGCCGCCGCGATCTCGCTCGCACTCGGCATCGGCGTCAACACCACGATCTTCACGCTGGTCAACGCGGTGTTCCTCAATCCGCTGCCGGTCGAGCAGGCGTCGGAGCTGGTCGGCGTGTTCACGGTCGATGAACGGAACCAGGGACCGTTCACCAACCTGCTCCAGACCTCGTATCCGAACTACCGCGACTACCGCGACAAGAACGAGGTGTTCACCGGCCTGGCCGCCTCGCTGCCCGGTTTGGGCGCGAGCCTGGCGCTGGGATCCGACCCGCAACAGGTCAACGTCGAGCTCGTCACGGGCAACTACTTCGACCTGCTCGGCGTGAGGCCAGCGCTCGGACGATTCTTCGCGGCTGGCGATGACCAGAAGCCCGGCGGGCATCCGATCGCCGTGCTCAGCCACGGTCTGTGGCAGCGCCGCTTCGGCGGCGCGCCCGACGCGCTCGGCCGCACGTTCACGCTGAACGGCACCTCGTTCACCGTCATCGGCGTCGCGCCGCAGAACTTCAAAGGCGTCAATGCGCTGTTCGGTCCCGACCTGTGGGTGCCGACGATGATGTACGCCACGGTGCTGCCGGTGCAGTTCCGGCAGTGGGTCGAGGACCGGCGCGCTCTGCTGATGAACATCGCAGGGCGCCTGAAGCCGGGCGTAACGATCGAACAGGCCGAGGTGCAGCTCGAGACGCTCGCGAAGGCGCTCGAGCAGGAGTACCCGCAGCCGAACAAGGGCCGCAGCATTTCACTTCGTCCGCTGGCGCAGGTCACGATCTTCCCCGGCCTGCGCGAGGCTCTGCTGCTCGGCTCGGTCGTCCTGATGGTGGTGGTCGGACTCGTGCTGCTGATCGCGTGCTCGAACGTCGCCAACCTCCTCCTGGCCCGGGCGTCGGCACGGCGGCAGGAGATCGCCGTCCGGCTCGCGCTCGGCGCCAGCCGCGTGCGGCTCGTCCGGCAGTTGCTCACCGAAAGCGCGCTGCTCGGTCTCGCCGGCGGCGCCCTGGGATTCGTGTTCGCGATCTGGGCGCGCAACGCCATCTGGGCGTCGCGCCCACCCATCGTGCCGCAGAACTTCGTGAGTCTCGAGATGGACGCGCGCGTCATGCTGTTCACGCTGCTCGTCTCCCTCGCGACGGCGCTTGCCTTCGGGCTTGCGCCGGCGCTGCAGTCCTCGCGTCCGGCGGTGGTGGAGGCGCTCAAGGAGGAAACGCGGTCCGGCGGCCGCAGCCGGCGCGGGGTGACGGCGGGTCGTGCGCTGGTGGTGTTCCAGGTGGCCCTGTCGCTCGTCGCGCTCATCGCCGCCGGATTGTTCTTGCGGAGTATCCAGGGCGCCTACGCCATCGATCCGGGCTTCGCCACGAAAGACGTCGCCGTGCTGCTCGTCAGCCCCGGCCAGCAGGGCTACGACCAGCCGCGTGGGGAGCGCTTCTATCGGGAAGTGAAGGAGCGCCTGCTGGCCGTGCCCGGTGTACGGTCTGTGGCCTGGGCGGCGAACCTGCCGCTCTTCGGCGGCTTCGCCCGCAGCGTGTTCATCGAGGGACGCGAGGAGGACAAGGAGCGTAGCGGCATCCTGACGATCGCCAACACCGTCGATCCCGGCTACTTCGCGACAACGGACACGACGGTGCTGCGGGGGCGCGATTTCACCGACGCCGATCGCGAGGGCGCGGCGCCGGTGGCGGTGATCAACGAGGCGATGGCGCGGCGCTTCTGGCCGAACGAGGATCCGATCGGCAAACGCTTCCGGTTCTACGGCGACACGTTCTACCGCGAGGTCGTCGGCATCGTCGAGACGGTCAAGTACACGACGCTCGGCGAGGCGCCCCAAGCGTGCGTCTTCGTGCCGCTCGCGCAGAACTACGGCGACACGATGACGCTCTACGTCCGGTCGTCCGGTGGCATCGCGCCCGTGCTCGGCGCGGCGCGTGGCGAGCTCCGCGCGCTCGACCCTCAGGTGCCGGTCGTCCAGACGTTCACGGTCACCGACGTGATCGACCAGTCGCTCTGGGCGGCGAAGTTCAGCGCGGCGCTGCTCGGGATCTTCGGCCTGCTCGCGCTGGTGCTCGCGAGCGTCGGGCTCTACGGCGTGATGGCGTACGCGGTGAGCCAGCGGCAGCGGGAGATCGGCCTGCGGATGGCGCTCGGCGCACAGCAGACGGAGGTGCTGCGGCTCGTGTTGCGTGAGGGCCTGACTTTGGTTGCGACCGGCGTTGCGATCGGGCTGGCCGCCGCGTTCGTCGTCTCGCGCGGCGTTGCCTCACTGCTCTATGCCGTGAGCGCCACGGACGCGACGAGCTTCCTCGGCGCGGCCGGTGTGCTCGTCGCCGTCGCGCTCCTGGCGAGCTACCTGCCGGCGCTGCGCGCGAGCCGCGTGGATCCGATCGTGGCGTTGCGGGACGTGTGACTCTCAGCGGGTCCCGGGTGCAACGTGCTGGGTGCAGGGTGCAACGTACGAGTCCTGTGGGGGCCGGCTTTCCTGGCCCGAGCCCAGTCGAGGGCAGCCGGCCCTTTTCCGGTAGTGTCCGGCTTTAGCCGGACCAGCCCAGTGCGCGCTGCAGCGCCGCGCGCGCGGCCGCGACCGCCTCCCCGGCTTGTTCCAGCGCGGCGTCTGTCTCAGCCGCGCGCCGCTTCGCGGTTCTCTGTTCCTCGACGGCCCTCGTCGCGCGCGCCATCGCGTCGGCAAGCCGCACCTTCGTTTCCTCGACCGCCTGGCGC
>ERZ1292640.3323-Hain-H43-02um-R1-3323-length-12543-cov-5_pt1 | contig 12543 bp, 12 predicted proteins | sample MGYA00564404_ERZ1292640 | MGnify/ENA primary metagenome ERZ1292640 (study PRJEB36523, sample SAMEA6512636) | groundwater metagenome | collected 2019-01-08 | study: AquaDiva: Metagenomics assemblies of 32 groundwater samples | reverse complement strand
CTTGGGCGATATGTGTGCGATAGAAATTAGCTGCTCCTTCAAACTCCTTATCAATCAGGGCCTTCCTTAGCTCAAGATCGAAATCAGATTGAATCAAAGCTGTTGTATCGCCAGTAATGGCTGGTGTTTCAACGGCCTCACCGAAAACTTCGACTCCATCATCGGTCTTGATATGGAACTCAAGAACTGAAAGTTCATTTATGCTTCGAAGTGAAGTCGAAAAACTAGTTTGTAATGGTTCTCTTCTAACTCTGTACGAAGTTTCTACTATTTTCGTCATAGTATTGACCTCATGGAAATATTGGTTCGCCCAGCCACTGAAACCGATCTCATCTTGCTTGTTAGAATTTTTAGGGCATGTTGGCTGACTTCATATAAAGATATTCTCACACAGGCAGTTCGAGATGAAATGACGCAAGAGCGGGCGAATGAGATGTGGACACTCTCAGTCCAACCGCATCCCGACCGAACCACTTTTGTCATTGAAGAAAATGGTGTCACCGTTGGAATGGCACGTGTCGGTCGTGACATAACTAATGGTAGGCGTGGCCATCTTTTTTCCCTATACGTACACCCCGATAATGCGGGAAGAGGTTTAGGCAAAAATCTATTGAAAAAAGTGTTGGCATTTTTGCGTGAGGCTGGGTTTGAGGAGATTTCGCTCTGGGTTTTTAAGAACAATGTATCGACTCAAAAACTATATTCCTCGTTTGGTTTTCTTGAAACTGGGCAGGAGCGCATTGATGAGCGTTGGAAAAACACGGAAATTGAAATGCTTGCACCATCTAAATTATTTTAACTCGAACTGGTTTTATTAAGTTTTGTGTTGGAATCGAAAAACTATCTTTACCCGGAGTCAGTGATCCTAGAATTCTCTCTCCACGGGCACCCGTACAACTTGGTACTTGACCTGCATGACCTTTCATTGATAGAAAACCGATCAAGGCAAAAGTCACGCCCTCTTTAGCGCGCGGATCAATGCCTAATGCACTCATTAAAAGGACTTCGCAGTTCGGGAGTCGCTGCGTCAGTCTTGCCATAAGCACCGGATTAGCTGATCCACCACCTGCTACATAAAGTTTTGCTAACTTGAATTTTTCAACCTCTAGCGCAACTGTCTCTACCGTTAGTTCAAGTAGAGTTGCCAAAAGATTGGCAATGTTCCATGTATTGACTTCTCCAGCGCGCTCGATGATATACGGAAGATGAAAGAGTTCTTTTCCTGTCGATTTAGGCGCAGGAAGATCATAATATGGCTCAAGCAGGAGTATTTTGAGAAGTTCTCGATCTACATTTCCGCTGCCAGCGAGTGCACCTTGCTCATCAAATGACTTCAAACCTTTTGAATGAGCAGAGATGGCCGCATCCATTAATCCATTTGCTGGACCAATGTCATAGGCGATTGAAGTTAAATCTTTCCCTGCAACGGTAATATTTGAAATACCACCTAAATTGAGTGCACCCTCTGGCTTTTCGCTTGCGCTAAAGAGCAAGTGGTCAAGAATACTAACTAATGGTGCGCCGTGTCCGCCTGCTGCCACATCACGCGAGCGAATATTCGATAGAACAGCAACTCCGGTTGCTTCAGCGATCCAAGTAGGCTCACCCAACTGCAGAGTTCCCTTGGCTTCATGTGCTGCATTAATCCAGTGAAATAGAGTCTGACCGTGTGAGACGATGAGGTCGGGTTGAAAATCAAAGCGCTTCATAACCACTAGGGCCGCACGTGAAAACTCCTGTGCAATATATGTATCCAGAACACATACGCGCTCCATCGAGATTTTGCGCGGTGGCATTGAATCAGCTATTAAATCATGGAGTTTTTGCGAGTATTCGACACTAGAAAATCCAATCTGCTTTATTTCAATTGTGTCGCCAACTTGCTCAAATTCGCAGCAGGCTATATCCATGCCGTCATAGGAAGTTCCTGAAATCATTCCAATTATCTTCATGCTTGCACCTCCATGCATGCGACTAAATGTTGTGAGCTAATTTCAATCAGGGTTTGTGTAGCAAAAGTGCAAGCTGGGGTAGCTTTGATGCAGCGAAGATGAAAAGCGCAGCCAGTGGGTAAGTTTACCGGATCTGGAACCTCGCCTTCAAGTGTCTTTGCTAATGACTCCGGATTTCCTATAACCGTATGGTCAGGCATTGCTTGTATAAGCGCTTGAGTATATGGATGCTTTGGATTATTGATGACCTGCTCCCATTGACCAAACTCAACAATTTTACCTAAATACATAACGGCAACTAGGTCACTGATATAACGTATCATCGCGAGATCGTGGCTAATGAAGATGTATGTAAGATTTAATTTTTCACGCAAATCAATAAGTAAATTCATGACCTCGGCTCGAACAGATACATCTAGTGCAGAGACAGGCTCATCTAAGACCAAAAGACTTGGCTCGGCAGCGAGTGCACGAGCGATGCTCACGCGCTGTCGCTGTCCACCTGAAAGTTGATGTGGATATCTATGCTTTAAATCATTCGCTAAACCAACTAGTGCTAAAAGCTCTGATACTCGACTATTAATCATCTCCTTTTCTGCCAATTTATGAACTGAAAGAATCTCACTGATTGCATCACCTATACGTTGCCGTGGATTCAGAGATGAGTATGGGTCCTGAAATACTAATTGGATAGCAGATTTCTTGGTAGAAAAGCTGCCTTTATTTACATCATGTATAGGAAGGCCATTCCATAAAATGCTCCCTCGATTTGGGGATTCAAGTCCTGTTACAAGTCGTGCCAAAGTTGATTTTCCGCAGCCACTCTCACCAACAATTCCGAGAGTTTTTCCTCTAGGAAGTGTAATATCCACGCCATTAAGCGCGTGAATGATGGTTTGGGTTGAGACTATTTTGTAGAGCTTCTCAACGTTCTTAATTTCAAGGTTCATTATTTACTCCCTATCGGGAAGAAGCATGCAACTGTGCTGTCATCCTTTGCTACTGAGAGTGGAATTTCATTATGGCATCGGCTCTGCACGCGCGAGCAACGAGCGGCAAAGCCGCATGAATTGCCTACTAACCAAGGCTTCTCGGGAACCCCTGAGATCGAAGTTAGCCGCTCTCTATTGGTGCCGGTAGATGTTGGAAGGGATGAGAGAAGTCCAGCTGTATATGGATGCTTTGGCCTTCTGAAAATCTCTTCGACCGTACCCGATTCAACTATCCGTCCTGCATACATAACATTGAGTCGGTTCACAAGATTTGCAACAACTCCCAAATCATGTGTTATCCAAAGCATCGACATGTCTCGCTTCTTGCGCGCATCCGAAACCAGGGCCAGAATCTGTTGCTGAATGGTGACATCTAAAGCTGTTGTTGGTTCATCTGCAATAAGAAGTTTAGGCGAAAGCAAAAGCGCCATAGCAATCATAATTCGTTGGCGCATTCCACCTGAAAATTCATGCGCATAACTTTCCATTGCACGGTTCACATCTGGAATTCCAACTTCAGAGAGAAGTGCTCTGACTCGATTATCCGATTCAGAATCAATTCCGTCATGAGAGGCGATTACTTCTAGTAACTGTTTGCCGAGTTTCATCACAGGATTCAATGCAGTCATTGGATCCTGATAAATCATTGCAATTTCATTGCCACGAATCTGTCGTAATTCTTCGGGTTTGAGAGTTAGAAGGTTTTTGCCGTTGAATAATATTTCGCCACTTACAACGCCAACACCTCTAGGTAAAAGTCCAAGAATTGAGAGCGCAGATAGGGTTTTCCCAGATCCACTTTCGCCAACAACGCCGACGGCCTCACCTGGATTAATATGAAATGAAACGTTGTTTACGAGTACCCGTGGATCTTGAATAGTTGAAATTCCTAAATCAATAACTGATAACAATGGTTGTACGGTCATGAGCTTCTCCGGGCTGGATCTAAGGCATCACGTAAGCCATCACCAACTAAATTCAATCCCACCACTACAATCGTTATAAAGAGTGATGGGAAGACCAGGGTCCACCATGCAAAGGCCGCGAGAGGTTGAGCTTCCGAGACCATTAAACCAAGTGAAGGGGTCGGTGGTTGGGTACCTAAACCAAGGAAACTTAAGCCAGATTCAGTCAAAATCGCCCAAGATAGCGAGAGTGCTATCTGTACAACAATTGGCGCAAAAACATTTGGAAAAACATGTTTTCTCAAAATTCGAAAGGATGAAAAGCCAAGGACTCTTGAAATTTTAATGTAGTCCATCTCTTTAACTGTTAAGACAGGACCTCGTGCTACACGAATAAATATCGGTGTGTAAACAACTCCAATTGCAAGAGCTGTGTCATACCAATCATTGCCGAGGCTAGCCACAATCGCTAAGGCCAACAAAATTGCTGGGAAAGCGAAAAATACATCACTTACGCGTGTTACTAATTGATCGAACCATTTACCAATATATCCTGCGAGAATTCCGAAAGGGACACCTAAAGTGGCGGCGAGAGTGACAGCGGTAATCGACACAGTAAGCGATCTGCGCATTCCCTCTAATGTTCGCGAAAATACATCTCTGCCAAACTCATCTGTTCCAAACCAAAAGTGGGCAGAAGGGCCTTGCAAAATATTCTCAATGTGTTGTTCGACTGGGTCATAGGGCGTTATACCAAAGATTGAACAGATGGCGACAATAATCATGACCAAAACTAGTACTGCGCCAACGATACCGCTCGTGCTTTGTAAATAGTAGTGAAGCGCGCCTTTTGCCTTCTCCTCTTTATTTCTCATTTTTTTATCCGAGGATCAATTTTACGATAGATAATATCTGTTGCAACATTAATTAATACAAACATAATGGCGAAAATCATGATGCTGCTTTGTACGGTTGCATACTCGCGCTTCATAATTGCATCCAAAATCTGTCGTCCCATTCCGGGAAGTGCGAAAATCTTTTCGACAATTACCGCACCACCTAACAAGTATCCGAATTGAATTCCCGTCATTGTCACAATGGGTATCAAAGAATTGCGTAAAATGTGTCTAAGCTGCACTGTATTATTTGGTACACCTTTACCATGGGCCGTGCGTACGAAATCTTTGTCAACAGTTTCAAGTAGCGCAGATCTTGTTGTGCGCATAACCGGAGCAGCCACAGCGATACCAAGGACAAGACCCGGAAACATCATCTGTTGGAAGTTCATCCAGGGGTTTTCCCACGGTGTCATGTACTCATAACCATTGGGAAAGTAGTGAAACTTATTAGCCATAATTGTGACTATTCCAGTGCTCAAGACAAATCCTGGAATTGCTAAGGCCAATAATCCAAATAGTTGGCCAGCGAAATCCCTTGTACTCCCTGGCTTTTTAGCGCTAAACATTCCAATTGCAATCCCGAGAATTACGCCAAGCACAGTTCCAATAATTGCAAGTTCAATGGTTACTGGTAACGAGGACTTAGTAAGCGTGGCAACTGAAACGCCTGTGGAGTAGGCAAATCCAAATTTTCCCGAAAGGAAACTTTGCATCCAAGAGATGTACTGCATAAACAAGGATTGATCGATGCCATAGTAGACACGAAGCTCAGCTATCTGTTGTGGTGATAGCGCCCCTGTTTCAATTCCAAAGGCTCCAGTAATCGAGTCTCCAGGAATAACGCGAAGAACTAGAAATACGAAAACCGATATTCCAAATAGTGTTGTTAGTACACTGAGGGTACGAGAAACACCGGGGTACTTCATAATTCGTCTAAAGTTCATCGCTAGCTGCCTCCCATCCCTAAGCTGACATACTATGAAATTTCAAGAAAAGGGCGGTGTGTGAAATTAGATTCCACACACCGCCCTCATGTACTTACTTGAGGTCTACCTTACGTAGTTCAATTAATGAACCTGTTGCAAGCGGGATGAATCCCGTTACATTCTTCGTAGCTACGCGGTATTCGTATGGTGAAAACAGCCAAATCCATACAGCGTTATCTTCCAACTCATTTGAAATAGCCGTATAAGCAGCTTTTCGGTCTGAGTCGCTGCCCGATGATTTACCTTTAGCAAAGTTAGCATCGAGTGTCACAGATGAATATCCAGCAACTTTATTAAGGTTACCTGTTGATGTGAAGTAGCGGGTGTACATCGTGTCTGGATCGATACGACCACCATTGTTTGCAACAGATGATCCAAAGTTTCCAGCTAACCAGCGAGAAATGAAGGTTGAATCATCTACTGCGTCAATCTCCATTGTGATTCCAGCTTTAGCTAGTTGAGATTTCAAGCTTTGAGCTGTGCCTGAAGCAGTAGCAAACTGAGTTGGAGCAACCATTGTTTTGAACGTTAATCCATTTGGATATCCAGCATCGGTCAAATATTGCTTGGCCTTAACTAAATCAACATTTGGACATGGGCGAGATTTTGGATTCGATGCATAAGCAGGACTTGTAATTGGCCCAATCACTGCACCTTCACCTGATGAAGCTGTTTTCACAACTTCAGCGCGGCTCACTGCGCATTGAATAGCAAGTCGAACACCGAGCTTGTCGAATGGAGCTACTTTTGCATTTAGTTGAAGTGCAACATATGCCAAACCTGGAGTCTTATAGACTTTTAGGTTTGATCCTGCCTGCTTTGCAACGAGCGGACTTGTAATCACTGAGAACTGAATTGTTCCTGCATTAAGCGCAGAGATAATTGAAGCCTCTGTTGGGATCACACGGAATGTAACTGTATCTAACTTTGGCTTTCCTCCCCAATAGGTTGTGTTGGCTGTAAGTTTGACACTTTGACCAGGCTCCCAGGAAACATACTTAAAGGGACCAGTTCCGTTTACAGTTTTACCAACATTACCCTCTTTAATATCATCGCTCGAAAGCATGGCCATGTTAACTCCATCTAGCGCAGCTAAAATAGCCACGTTAGGAATTGTTAGCTCAAGCGTAACTTCATATCCTGCAGCGCGAATCGATTTAATTGTCAATATATTTGCACGTGCTGCCGCTTTCGTAGCAGGATCAAGAATTCGCTCAAGAGATGCTTTTACATCTAATGCATCAAAGGCTGATCCATCTTGAAACTTAACACCTTTGCGAAGGTGAAGACGTAACTGCGTTCCCTCTGCATTGAATCCCCATGAGCGGGCAAGACCTGATCGAATATCTAACTTTGGTCCTACTTCGACAAGAGAGCCATAAACAAGACCTAGTGCGCGAACTGTTGCAAAGCTAGTTGCTCGCTGTGGATCCAAATTATCGATATCAAGCGTTAATCCGATATTTAAATCTTTGCTAGCCGCTTGTGCTGGTCCTGCTGCAATGAGTGATCCAGAAATTATGGATACTGATGCAGCAATCGCCACCAATCCGCGGATGCGGCGTTGTGAGATTTTCACTTATTTCCTCCTCGTTTGCGATTTGATGGTTGCGAGCGCATACCCTCGTCTGCGTTCACTTTTGCTCCAGAACGACTACCAATGGCCGATCTAGACTCTTCAAGAGCTGACTTAGTGCCGCTCCAGTTTCTCTGTGCCAAAGCGACGCAGAGACAATCAACCACTGTTAACTGAGCAATTCTGCTCGAAGTTGCTCCAGAACGGAAGGTGGTTTCCCGAGCGGATGTATGAAGAACAAGGTCTGCTAACGCCGTTGCTGGCGCTCGTAATGCATTAGTAATTAAAATAATTTTTACTCCGCGTTTCCTAAACTCTTGCATAACTTCCACCACGTCAAGTGTTGTACCACTATGGCTAATCGCAACTAATGAATCTCCAGCTTTGAGCATCGATACCGATGTCAAGGCCGTATGTGCATCGCGCCATGCAACAGCGCTCTTGCCCTGTCGATTCAATTTAAGTTGTAGATCCATTGCAACAATTCCACTAGATGCTAAACCAAATATTCCAATTACTGGTGACTTATCCCAAGCATCAACCACGGCTTTGAAGTTAGTAACATCTAATCTTTCAGCAGTTGTTTGAATCGCTTGCGAATCTGCAAGCGCAATCTTCCTAATGATCTCTTCAATTGGATCTTCAATGGTTATTCCACTATCAAGCTCTGAAATCCTTGTACTACTAAAACCAATCCGGCTAACTTCGCTTACTAATGCCATTCGGAACTCTGGATAACCTTTATATCCAATTGCTTTACTAAAACGAACAACAGATGCAACAGAAGTCTTGCTGTAATCGGCCAACTGCGAGATATTCATCTGTGCGACTGCATATGGATCGTTAATTATGCAGTTTCCAATTGCTGCTTCGCTTGCATGAAAAGATTTAAATGAACTCTTTATCTCACCTAAGAGATCGCTGTACGAAGGGGTTAGGGGTGTTAGCGTTTGTGAATCTTTAGCCATAGCTCCAACCTTCATGAAAATATCCTTCAAGGAAAACCCCTAGTGGTGAAAATTATCGCTCATATGGGTATAGGTCAAGCCAGAAACGGTAACAAAATATCGTTATCTAACGCTCTGTCAGCGCTTCTCTAATTCAATTCGATGAGGCATGAAGGTCCTCTCGGGCCAATTCGGCAGCGCGCAATGAAATATCAACCGTTGAAATCGTAATCCTCATTCCCAAGAATTTCTCCATTTCGCGGTAAAGAATCTTAGAACTGCTCACACCGCCGGTGAATTTTACTGGAAGTGAGTTTAGGGAGAGATTGTTGTCGATGCGCTTAACTAATCTGGCTAAGTGTTCAGCGGCTTTGTGCAGAATCTCAATCGCCTCCCTATCCCCAGCATCGGCGGCTGTATCAACAACCTTACTTAATGCTGCAATTTTTGAACGATCGCTGGAATAAACGAATGTTTTTATTCCATCCCAATCGCAGATCTGTAATTTATCGAGGACTAGCTGAACGAAAGTACTTTTAGTAAACTCCATCTTCGATTCGAGGGCGTTTAATACATAGCGAATCGCCTCACGGCCTATCCAGTAGCCTGCACCTTCATCCCCTAAAAGATATCCCCAACCGCCAATCTTTTGGACTTCTCCCTTTTCATCAATTGCAAAAGCGACCGAACCTGTACCAGCGTACAAAAGGATTCCAGCGCCGTCAGTAAAGTTAGCGCGATATGCAAGTTCTATATCTGAAACTACAATCGCCTCTGCTGTGAACTTATCTCTCAGGATCTTTTCGATTGAGCCGTCACGGACAACTCCGGTAATTCCAAGATAAATTCTTGAAATCGATTTTCCAGAGATGCTTTCTTCAATTTCTCCAAGTATTTTGTTCATTCGATCCCTTGAAGTATTTCGATAGATGTGTCCATCCAGTGCCTCTTGTAATCCTGTAGCTACAACGTCTGATTCATTTATGAGACTCCACTTTGTCGCTGAAGCTCCGGCATCGATCCCTAAATAGAACATGTCTTAGCCTTTCACAGCGCCGGCTGTAAGTCCTTTAATGAACTGTTCTGATAAGACTAAATAGAGAACAATCAGAGGGAGCGCGGCCATTGTGAGCCCAGCGAAGAGAATGCCCCATTGAGATGCATATTGGCCAAAGAAGACGGTTAATCCCTGCATAATTGTCTTGTTTTCGGGGCTCTGCAAGAGCACAAGTGGTAAAAAGAAATCATTCCAAATTGGAATTGCCGAGTAGATTGCCACGATCGCTAGGCCGGGGCGCACTAATGGAGTTAACACCTGGCGCAAAAGTTGCAATTCTGAGGCACCATCGATACGTGCGGCACTATCTAGATCTATGGGAAGAGATCTGAAGAATCCGCTCATAATAAAAATAGCTGCAGGTAGTGCACCTGATGCATAAACCAAGATAAGACCAATATGTGAATCAAGGAGGTGCATCCATTTAAGTTGAATGAATAACGGCAAAATTGCGAGCTTGGCAGGTATCAGCATTCCTGTAAGGACAAAGCCAAAAACCAATCCATTGCCCTTGAATTCGTACCTGCCAAGAACGAAGCCTGCACCTAGAGCAAGAATCAAAATCAAGGTTAAGGATCCACCAGTGACAATAAGGGAGTTTTTCAAATAAATTACAAATTCACCATCTGACCAAACCTGCTGAAAATTCTCCCAGTGCGGATCCCTAGCTAAGACAAAGGGATTAGATGCAAAACTGCTTGTCTCACGCAGCGCTGAGTTAAACAAGAAAAATACGGGCATTAGAACCAAAACTGAATTCAGAATCAGTACACTTCGAAAAAATAATTTGGATGAGAAGGTAGCAATCACTGTGCAACCTCCCTCTTTCGTAGGAAGTATTGACCAACGCCTGCTCCAACGCCGACAATGACGAAGATAAAGACTCCTAAAGCCGATCCAACGCCGATGTCATTTGCATTGGAATCTACCGAGCCAAAGGAGAGTCGATAGAACATTAATGCCAAAGTGTCCGTTGTTCCTGCAGGATTTCCGTTTGATCCCCCTAAAACAAATGGAAGATCAAACCATTCAAATGCACCAATAAAAGTAAGAATGGTAATAATAGTCATAGATGGTGCCAGAAGCGGAAACATTATTTTCCGAAAAATTTGACCCTCTGTTGCGCCATCAATTCGAGCGGCTTCTAAGAACTCTTGATTAATTGCATTTAGGCCTGCGAGGAAAATAATCGCTGGAAAACCCACCCAGCGCCATAAATTAATAAAAACTAGAGTTGGCAGCGCAGTTGTCATACTACCTAGCCATGGCTTAGCAAAGGACTCAAAACCAATTCCGTTAATAATCTGATTAATAGGTCCATAGTAAGGATCAAGCATCACTTGCCACATGTAAGCCACAACTACTAGAGAGAAGATTACTGGCAAAAAAGTTACAGTTCTGAAAAATCTTTGACCGCGCTTCAATCTGAAAAGTGAATAGGCAATCAGGATTCCGAGAGAAGTTTGGATAACCATAATTGCAATGAATACGAGAACGTTATGCCGAAGTGCCATTAAGAATTGGTCACGAAATGGGAAGGAAAATAATCGCTGGAAATTTTCAAATCCAGCAAAGCCTTCGCGCTCAAATCCTGTCCACTTAAAGAATGCATAGCTCAAAATTGTTAGTGCGGGGACCGTGGTAAAGATAATTATTGTAAGCAGAGCAGGGGTCAGTAAAAACAAAGTAAATTTTCTCTGCTCATTTCTTAGACTCCCGACGACCACAAATACCCCCAAAAAATATTTAACTTCAAAATAAGGAGGAGCTTTGGGCGCAGAGTTGCCTCTGCGCCCAAAGCTTTAGTTCTTAGGGCTTACCTTTTTGTGGTGCGTACCAAGATGAAACAGCTGCCTGCACATCCTTGGCAAGTTGTTCCGGTGTTGTTACTCCAGCTACCAACTTCTGGAAACCAGGCTGCAAGATATTTGAGCTTGTCGGGGTTGCATAGCGAAAACCAACCACGTTTAAGAACGGAGTTCCAAGTGATGATCGACTTGAGTTTATTTTCTTTACTACTGGATCGGTGATCTTCACATATGGAGCTGTCGGGATGAAAGCGATTTCATCTACTAAGGCCTGCCCAAACTCCTTTGAAGCAAGGAAGTTAAGGAACTTCAAAGCGGCAGCCTTACTGGCAGTTTTCGAATTAATTGCATAAGCGCCATCTGCCCATGTTGAGACGTACTTAGGAGAACCAGGCGATTTTGCAACTGGTGCCATCCAGCCTGCTTGTAGCGATGGGTTCAAACTTCGGAAATATCCAAGCTCATAGTTACCGCCGAAATAAAACGCAGCCTTTTCATTTGCAAAAAGCCCTCGTGCTGTGTTGTAGTCGATTCCTTCAAAGCCTGCTGGCATATATGCAGCGAGATCTTTGACAGCCTTTAAACTTGCAACATATGCACGGTCAGTAAATGTCTTCTTTCCTGAAACAACATCATTAAAGAACTGAGTTCCACCATAAAATGTGGGTCCAACAGTTGCATGAAGCTGTTCTAGTGCAGGTCCATTACCGCCAGTATTTCCAAGTGGAAGCATTCCGGCAACCTTCACCTTATTAAATGCGTTAATCAACTGATCCCAATTTGTTGGAAGCGCTTTGACTCCAGCGGCTTGAAGCATTTCCGGGTTATAGAAAATACCCATAGCTGAAATTGCATACGGGTAGCCATACTGCTTCTTATCTTGATAGCCCTGCGCACCAGCGAGAATTCCAGCTGATAATTTTCCAAGAGCTGGGACATCCTTAACAGTTAGCGCCATGAAGTTACCTGCATCTGAAAGGTTTGCCATACCACCATAAGGGCGCATCTGAATGATATCTGGACCTTTACCGGCAGTGAGTGCGGTTGAAAGAATTGCGTTGTATTCAGTATTTAGATATGGCGTGAACTTAATTGCAATATCTGGATATTTCGCTTGGAACTTCGCGATTTGGCCTTCATAAAAAGCCTTATCTTCAGTACGCCAGCTCCAAAATGAAATTTCTGTTGCTGCGTTTGCAGGTAGTGCAGAAATTGCTGGAACAGCAATAGCTGATACAGCAAAAACCGCTGCCACCAAACCGCGTATGCGGCGTTGTGAGATTTTCACTTATTTCCTCCTCGTGTACGGGTTGATGGTTGTGCACGCATACCCTCGTCTGCGCTCACTTTTGCTCCGGTTCGACTCCACATAGCCGTTCTGGATTCTTCAAGAGCCGACTTGGTGCCGCTCCAGTTTCTCT
>ERZ1292640.3322-Hain-H43-02um-R1-3322-length-12544-cov-4_pt1 | contig 12544 bp, 9 predicted proteins | sample MGYA00564404_ERZ1292640 | MGnify/ENA primary metagenome ERZ1292640 (study PRJEB36523, sample SAMEA6512636) | groundwater metagenome | collected 2019-01-08 | study: AquaDiva: Metagenomics assemblies of 32 groundwater samples | reverse complement strand
TGGATGACGAAAGATGGGCGCAAAATGACTTCGACCGAGTATCACGATTTGGCGGCTTGGGCTAAACTTGGTGATATTTGCCACCAATATTTAAAAAAAGGGAAATTGGTTTATGTCGAAGGATACCTAAAAACTCACAGCAAACTTTTACCGGATGGAACTAAGAAATTTCGCACGGAAATTGTGGTTCAGGATATGATAATGCTCGAGAAGCGCGGAGAGAAAAATGGTGAAGAAGAAAGCAAGATGCTGGAAGCGGTACAAGAAACGTCCTCAGATTCGCCGGCGGCTGAAGGGTCGGCAGTCTCAAGCGCCGGAGATGATATATTTGAAGGTTAATTATTTAAACAATTACTATGACCGCTGGAAGAAGCAAAAAGAAATGTCCATTCTGTGCCGATAAAATCGACTACATTGATTATAAAAATCTGCGCATGCTGAAAAAATTTATGTCTCAGTATGGCAGGGTCGTTCCGAAATATTATTCCGGCGTGTGCTTGATTCACCAGAAACGCGTTGCTAATGCCATCAAGTTGGCACGTGAAATGGCTCTGTTGCCTTACGTTCGATAAAGGTAAACTTGGATCATGCGCTTTGTTGTAAAGGTTGGCACATCACTGGTTACGAACGAAGACTACCAACTCAATGTTGGTTTTTTGGAGAGTTTGGCCGCTTCTGCGGCTAATTTACAGAAGAGAGGACATCAAATCATAATTGTGAGTTCGGGCGCCGTAGCCGCCGGCAGATCGCAGCTGGTTTTTCCGCACGATGACAGAAATATTCCATATAGACAGGCTTTGGCGGCAATTGGGCAGGGAATTTTGATGAAAAATTATTACAGACTTTTTAGAGATCACGGCGTGAAAGTGGCACAAGCATTACTTACCAGCTACGATTTTGCGAATCGCCAAAACTTTTTAAATACCAAAAGCGTTTTTGAACTTTTGTTGCAAAATAGGGTTGTTCCGATTGTGAACGAGAACGATGTCACAACCATTGCGGAGTTAAAATTTGGCGATAACGACATGCTTTCGGCCAAAACTGCCATCATGGTAGAGGCGAACTATTTGGTGCTTTTTACGGATGTGGACGGACTTTATTCCGCCGATCCAAAAGATAATCCCGACGCAAAATTAATTAGCATTGTTCGCTCGATTGACGATTCCGTGCGCGGTCTTGGCAAGGGAGCGCATAGCAAAAACAGTATGGGCGGGATGATAACAAAAATTGCGGCAGCCGAGCACGCCACGTCTGCCGGGGTGAAAACAATCATTGTTTGCGGTCGAAAAGAGGGAATACTAGGCAATATAATCGATTTTTGCGAAAAAAATGTTGAAAAAAAGGAAATAAAAGCCTTTCCTTACGGCACGCTCTTTTTGGGTTGAAGGTTCTCCTTGAACGTCAGGTTAATTTGTGGTAAAATAAATAGATTAAAAAATTAGGTAAAAACCAAAACTAAAAAAACCCAAAATGAACGCGTTACGGAAAATTTTTCAAACAGGCCGAAGCGAAGCGAAGATCATGTCAAGGCAAGCTAAGGCGGGTATCGTGCGAAGCGCGCACGACCTAGATGCCGCCGTCCCCAAGCAGGGGCGGCCTAAGCACGCATACGACGATGCCGTTTTGACCTGGAAGGCACCTGAATATACCTATCATGAAAAATCCATCATCTGGTTTATTTTGGCTGGTTTTGTAGCGCTGCTCTTGGTTATTTACGGCATTTTGACCAATGGGTGGACTTTTTCCGTCGCGATTTTGGTTTTTGCCGGCACGTATTACCTGGTTTACAGAGAAAAACCAAAGATGGTTGAAATAAAAATATCCAGATTCGGAGTCAAAGTTGGACACCACATTTTTCCATATAATCACCTGAAAAGTTTTTGGATTGTGTACAATTTGCCGTTTGTGAAGAGGTTGTATTTACGATTTACGTCCAGGTTGCATCCGGACATTGCGATTTCGCTCGAGGATATGGACGCAGCTCAAATTAGGCGCGTTTTGGCAGATCATTTGCAGGAATTAAAAGGCACGCATGAGCCGTTTAGCGATGCGCTCGTGCGAGTTTTTAAGCTTTAACAGGCCGAAGCCGCAGCGAGGCTAGGCAATTAGCGCGTCCGAAGGACGCATCCAATCTATTATGGCAGGACCAGGAGAAAGACCACCACTACAGGAAATGCGAGCACGGGGGCAAGCAGAACAAGAGCGCCAGGAGCTAATTGAAATTCGCGAGATGTTTACCGGTAAAAAACCGGATCTCGACAGTAGATTTTTTGGAGTGGCCGCAGATGCCGGGCAGCTTGTGACAGACGTGACAGCGCGCCTGAATGAAAATAATCCCACATACCAACAGCGCAAAGAGTGGGCGCTAATTTTAATGCAGAGGACTGGAGAGAGATTGTATGAAGAGAAACTAAGTCAACTAAGGGAGCGCGGTGAAACAAAAGAAGAAACTCGCGCACAACTGAGGAGTTTGGCGGAAAATTACTGGAGGTTGGTAGAGCAGCAACAGCATGCTGTGAAAATGGAAAAGCAAACTTTTTCGCCTAAAGCTGGCCAGGAATCGTTTGAACACACGGAGCTTGTGGCATTTAATCGTTTTTTAAAAACGCTCGATAGCATGCGGGGCGGTGAACTTGAAACTGTAATTTTTGAAAATGCGCACATTGCCGATATGGTTCAAGAAGCTCAAACAGGTAGGCCGATTAAAATCCCCGGATGGAGAGAAGAAGACCAGCCGACAGCTAGAATGCTGGATCCGGAAAATCCTGATTATTTAGAAAACCTAAACGCACTTAGAGCCTTTATCCTGGGCAAAGGTGGACGCGATGAGTTTGGTTACTAAGATCAAGAAAAATCCGAATTCCGCCAGCAAACCGAACTCTTGATGTGGCAAGAAGTGGTGCGCGGAATGGACGACAATCAGAAATGGGATTTGTTAGCCACTTTTTTCAACAACTCTACGAATAGCGAAACCAAGCAGTTTATACAGGAAAGCATTGTGATGGGAGTTATGAGCAGAGAACTTTTGCTGAGACTGGAGAGGGACAATCCTGATGCGCAGGAGAGGTTTAAAGAACTTGCGGTTGGTGATCCAAAGTTTGATTTTAAGAAATTTGTGGATGATTCGGTGAGGTTAAAAGACAAGGGAATGGCGGCGATTGATAAAGCTGTGACCGCCAGCGAAAAACAGCAAGTGCAAAGCGCCGTTACGTATTTCTTTACTTTCAATAAATTTGGCGCGGAAACAATTGCCAGAGTTGGCGCGCTAACGGCGGTAATAAACGGCACGATGGACATTATGGATGCCATCACCAATAAGGGAGATGACAGTATGGTCGAGGCAATAGCCAAGGGTCTTGGGAACGCTGCTCGCGATAAGCTTGTTTGGGGAGGCGCGGCCGTTGCCGCTTGGGGATCGGATGTTGTTTATCCATGGGTTAAAGACTTTGCATATTCCCCGTCCGGCAAAGAAAAAACCAGAGAACTTAGCAGGCGCGCGGACTTATTTTTGAAAGAGCAGGCCGACAATCACGCCGAAATCGTAACTCTCTTTCAATACAAATATGAGGATTATTGCGCGATAGCCAGTCAAAACGAGGCGGACGAAAATCCGAGACAAGAACCCGGAAAAAAGCGCGGAACTTTTGATTTGTGGCCAAACGATATTGAACTCACTCCTGAAGAAGCCGGCGCCGCCGGTTTTGAAAGCGTAGAAGCCGCAAAGGCGGTAATCATTCAAATGTTTGGGATTTGCGCACGTGAAGAAGAACCAAAGCTACGCACGTTCGCGGCAATTACCAAGTATTTGCGCACGAAGCAATTACTACCAAAAGAAACATGAAACGTTTAATGCAATTTTATTTCAGGCATCGCAAATTTTTGATCGCATTGATGGCGATTACTGCCGCCGTGGCCGTAATTTATTTCCCTGAAACGGTGAGTGCCGTCGGTGAAGCGGCTGCAGATGCGGGAGACACCGATACGGGAAGTATGATGCGCAGCATAAACGAAGGATTTAATATGATTTTGCGCATTTCCTCCGCTTGGCTGTGGCCAGTGATAATGATGACCGGCAGTTTGCTTGATAATGATTTGATTTTTGGCGGAGCCATGGGTGAACGCCTACTTAGCGTTTGGGTGCAAGTTCGCAACCTCGTGAATGTGGTTTTTGTTTTGATACTCTTGGCTATCGCGCTTTATAACGTACTTGGTTTGGGTGACGAAGGCGGACTCCCGCTTGCTTTTAAAACTGCAATTCCAAAGTTTGTGCTGGCGCTGATAGCTGTTAACTTTTCGTTTCTTGCCGCAAAAGTGGTGTTGGATTTCTCTAATGTAATCACCGGCGCGGTTTTTGCATTGCCAGCTACGACAACGGAGGAGACTTCTCTTAGTGACATGATGGAGAAAGAATATTGTGGCACAAATAGCGAGGAAGCGCCGCTCCGAATGCATTTTTGTGATACCTCAACTAAAAAGTTCAATGCCAGTGCGCAGGCTTTTTTCAGCAGACTGGATCGTTCAAATATAACGCTCGTTTATGCGACGCGTTTTGGTAAGGCGATTAATTTAAAATATATTCGCGGCGGCATAAAGGACGTTGGTCAGCTGGCGTTTAATATTATTTTTAATGCTGTTTTGTATGTGGTCTACGCAATATCGTTCATAGTTTTGTTTTTGGTTCTCTTGATAAGAATCGTGGCTCTGTGGGTCGGCATTGTGCTTTCGCCTCTAATGGCGCTGGCCATAGTTTTGCCGAACTTAAAAGAGCTTGCGGGTGGTGGAGGCGGGATTAAAGACAAGATAGTGAACGACATCATTATGCCGATAAAAATAGGGTTCGTGTTAACGATTGGTTACATAATGATGGATGGACTGCAGGCATACAAAGGCGTGCACAGCGCCGCTCTTTCCGCTACGTCGCTCACTTCAGTGGATCCAAATTCTCTGCCGACAGATATTACGGATTTGCAGCAGCTCATGGTTGCGGTTGCAATGGTTGTGGTTATTTGGATGGGAGTGTTTATGGGTACGGAAAAAGCAACGGCCGGATTCCTCACTGAGAAGATCAAGGGCTATGCGCAGTCTGCCGGTGGGTTCATTGCTAAGCTACCGATGTACGCCCAGGTTCTGCCTGTTGGAGCCAAGCACGGTGGTAAGCTAAATATTGCTCAATGGCTTGATACTTTGAGAATGAGAAAAGCACAGTTTGAAGATAAATATGGAAGATCTCCATTGCGTGATGACAGTGGAAGTAACCTAAGGAGACTTGCCGACTCCAGCGACAGAGCCGGATATATGGAAGCTCTTAGGGCAACCGCCGGTAATCCATTTGCAACAGAACAAGCTCTGGAGTCACTCAAGATAATAGCTCGCAAGAGTGGTAATCAGGGATTTTATGACGCTATTAAGGGTCTGAAGGCTGATGAGGCTGATAAGATCGCAACAGCTATTATTGATCACAGAGATAGGGGTGCAAGCGAAATTTTCTCGGCACTTGGCGGTAGTACGAGCAGCGTTAGGTCAAAATTAAGCGCCGCTCCGGCCATAGTTGAAACAAGGAGAGAACCTGAAGCCAAAATGTCGCAGGTTGATCCAAGTACAGCGGTGGCTGCTGTGCCGACATCTGCGCCGCCACCCGCTGCCCCTGCACCACCTCCTCCGGCAGCTCCGGTCGTACCGCCAGTAGTGCCTTCGCCGGGTTCACCTCCGGCAGCTCCGGCACCAGCTCCAGCACCAGCTCCAGCCCCGGCTCCAGCCCCGGCTCCGGCTCCGGCTCCGGCTCCAGCCCCAGCCCCGGCACCGGGTGGCGGAGCACCGGCAGTACCGGGCGGCGCACCCCCGGGTCCTTAATCTCAAAAAACATAAACAAAAATGGATTCCTTATCCAAAAAAATATTGTTCGGACATAAAAATTCTCACACAGAGAATGGGAATTTTGTGTTCCTCCAAATGAGGACACCGCAAGGAATCGCAACCGCTTCAGGCGATGCCGAAACCGACGAAAATCAACCTCAACAAAGGGAAGACTTGGAGCGCGATAAAAAAGCGCATGCAGAGGAATTAACAGCGGCTGTGGCGCGTTCCAAGCTCAGCGAAGAGACCAAGCAATATTTACGTTTGCAGCTGAGCCGAATGTACGACGAAAACGGCAACGAAAATTCGAGTTACACCGAAATTCAAAATAGAGTAGAGGACTTTTTGAGCAAAAATAGCGCGGAAGGGGAACATAATTTTGTGGAAGAAATAGAAAGACTCCACGTACAAGATCGCTCTTGGGCAACTATTTTTGCCAGGCAGCGCGAAGTTCGCAGAAAGATCCAAGAACTGCAAATGACAACCGAAGGCTTTGTGGAAATTATAAAACCTCCAAAGCGCAAAGCGGAGTTTCAGGCGATTTTGGGCAGAGTCCGTTTGCTAAATAGGCAAGACGATACAAATGAACGCAGAATGAAGGCTGAACTCTATGCGCTGACTCAAAATGGCGCACTCACAGAAGCCGCCGCACGTGAAATTTATGAAACAAATCCAAATGATGAAAGCTTCCCAACTAAAATGGAAAGCCACAAAGCGGCAATAGAAGGCGCGCCGGAAGGAAAAACTATTTTTAGACGGCTTCTTGTTATTAAAAAAGAAGAGGCTCGTCTAGAAAGTCAGTTTTATAGGTTGCATAATGAACTAAATAAAATCATAGAGCGCAACGTGAGCAAATTACGCCGCAAGTCCGATGAAGGGCAAGTTATAAAAGAAGACGGCAAAGCGATTGGTATAACTCTCGAGGCAGGCACAAAGATTGAATTTAAAGACATGGAAACCATGTCTATGCTCGGCAGAAAACAAAAAGCAACCATTGATCGCGTTGTTTTTGAGCAGGAATATACGATTCGGGACAAAGATGGCAATCCAATAGATAAGGGTATTGGCATCCCAATAGTTTATTTGCTTGAAGAAACTCCAGCCGGCATGCGCCACACGCGGTATACAATCGGTCGCTTTAAAAAATGGGCCGATGCCTGTGATGCCAGAGAAACGATCAGTTCACTTTCTGCTGTAGAAAAGGCAACAGGCTTGACGGACTATGACATCAAAATTGAAAAAGGTATGAAGTTGTCATATCCGCGCAGGATTCGCAACGAACATAGCCAGGCAATAGAAACCGTGATCGAAAATATAGTGATTGAAGATATAGATAGTTCAAATCAAAAAATAAAATTTGATAGGCCAATTTTATATCAACCTGGCTTTGAGACCTTTACCGATTACGATTATCGCAATGAACTTTCTTTTGGAGAGTTTGCAAAGTGGTGGCATAGGTACGAAGTTGAAAAATCAGTGAGTTTGGATGAATTGCGTCGCCTTTTGGAAACTTATTGCGGTTTGGAAAATAAGAGATTTGGTATTGAGTCCGCAAATAATCCGCCAATAGGTATTACGAAATATGAGGGGCTTAAGTACCCGGATGAAGAGGGCGGTACGTTCAAGATTTTGGAGTTTAGCGGAGAGAGTATTACTGTGGGAGGTCTTGGTAAAATGGCTTTTTCGGAATTTTTGTATTGGGTTAAAAACAATCACGTTCGTAAACACGTCGTAAACGAAACTCCTGAAAAAGCCGCAGAGAAAACGAAAATACAAGAAGGCCTTTTGGAAAAAGTTACAGCTGACGAAGCTGGCCAGGAGGCAAAACGCAAATATGGAGAAAAGCGTCACGAGGAGATGATTGCATATGGAGAGGAGCTTAAAAGTGGATCCAGTTCTCCACTTGAGCGCTTACAGGAGCTCTGGTTCCAAACGCAGTTTTTGTCTTTCAAGGATCTGTTTAACATGGTTACAGAGGTAGGAGAGTTTATAAAGAGAAAACACGAAACGCGTTCCAAGACTCGCTATGGCACTGTTGGTGCTCGCTTACCTTGGGTGCTTGGTACTGAATTTGAACGCGTCAGGCAGGCTGCCTCCAACGAAGAAGTCGGTAAGTATAAAGAAGCCATGGAAAAGTGGGGTGTCGCGAAAATTAAAAAAGCACTTTACTCTACGACCACAAAAGACGTTGCAAAGGCCTGCGTCCTCGTACTTGTCGCTAAGGGTGAAATGCGTTGGGATGACCACGAGTTGTGGACTACGTTAAATAAGCTAACAGACAGATACACCCTAAAGGGTTCAGAGTTATATATCCCGCCACCGGAGAAAATGCCGCCCGGAGAAAGCGGTGAAGACTTGTGTCGTGGTGCGATTGATGAGTTGTGGGGAACCGGTCAGGCATCTGAGTGGTTTCAAGAAAATATCAGCCATTACAACAGCAATAAAAATAATTTTGAGTATAAATTTAAACAACTAGAGAATGATCCTAAGGGAACAGGTGGCCCGTATGGTGAACTTAAAAGAATGCTTAAGGATTGGAGAGAGGGTAAATATGTAAATGCTCAGGAATATGAAGCGATGCTTGATGGTGCTCTTAAGTATGGCAAAATGACAGCGGAAAAAAAGATGTTTTTTATAATTGCCGGTTGTCTATCCAGGCAAGGGAATGAGCCCCATGGCGAAACTTTGATGCACATGGATCGCATGGGTGAACTTAACTCAAAATATTTAAATGCTTTCCCGCTCTTGGACTTTTTGACGCAAGTTTGGATTTTTGATCCGACTTTGTATGATGCTGAAAAAGGTGTGCTTGGCAAAAAGAGAAAACTGAATCTTAACGACTATATGGAGATGAAAGAAGTGTATTTTAAAGAGGATTTTGAGGATGGCAAACCGGGTGCGCAATTTAGCAGATTCTTGTGGGAAGTAATGCTTATGAATGAAGAGGTGAGAACTCGTATCTCTAAGGGCATCAGAAGCGCAGAAAATATGGATCATGACGATGCTCACTTATATATTCCGCCTACAACGCCTACTGAAATTGATGGATTAACGGCAAGCACAACCGGTCAAAAGAAATTCTTTACAAATGCCGGTTACGCAAACGGTTATGCGGGCTTCAACCAATACTTAAAAAGTTTGAGCTATTCCATAGAGGAGGAAACCCAAGAAGAGGACAAACTGAACAAGATCAGTGCTCTCAGGGATGGGTTATATGCCTTTGTGAGATATGACGGCATTCTTGATAACAGGTTTAAGCGAAGCGAAAAAGATCACCGTGCACGTCTGGATGAAAGGCATTACGATAGATCCACTGTAGTTGATGAAGGAGCCTGCATACTTAGGGATCACCAGACGCAGCTACATAATTTGATAATAGATGTAGGTGTCGCTTATGGTGAAGACTGGAGTTGGTTGTATAAGGAGAAGTTTGGATTCGACTCGGAAGGAGAGCAACAACAGCAAGTATATGAGCGTAAAATTGAAGAGTTAGGACAAAGAATTGGCGAGTTAATAAGGCAGGACAATGGGCAAAAGGCACTTGAAGTAATCCAGCAGGCAAGGGCAAAAGACAAAAAGGATCTGCACGGATTGCGCGGAGTTACTGGATGCGATAGGCCGCCGCCGGAAGAACTCGCACAAATGCGCAAGTTGCACCTGCAGTTTGTTAAGAGTGGGGGCGCCACAGCTGCCAGCCCACATCATTAGGGGCGGGCTCTTCGAGAAAAGGAAAATTTAACCTTTGACTTTTAGGCATGCGTCTGTAGAATGCTTGCGGCTTTTTATATTGATAAATTTTAGTTATGCAAGGAACAATTACACAAGTTATCGGACCGGTGGTGGACTGCTTATTTGAAGGTGGTTTGCCGGAGATTTTTGATGCGTTGCACGTGAAGAGGGACGACGGCGCTATCTTGACGCTTGAGGTGCAACACCATCTCGGTGGCAACACTGTGCGCACGGTTGCCATGGGTGCTACAGAAGGATTGCGCAGACAAATGCCGGTAATTCATACCGGCGGGTCAATTTCTGTGCCGGTTGGTCGCGAAACTCTTGGTCGCATGTTCAATGTGCTTGGAGAACCGATAGATGGCGTTTCTAAAACTTTCACATCAAAAAAGAAATATCCGATTCACAGACCGGCCCCAAAGTTTGAAGATCAATCAACCGTGACAGAAGTTTTTGAAACTGGAATTAAAGTTGTTGACCTTATTTGCCCATTCGTAAAAGGTGGCAAGGTTGGTCTATTCGGTGGAGCCGGTGTAGGAAAGACGGTCGTAATTATGGAACTCATCCGCAACATTGCTGCTGAGCACGGCGGCTTTTCTGTTTTTGCCGGAGTGGGAGAGAGAACTCGCGAAGGAAATGATCTTTATCACGAAATGAAAGGTTCTGGAGTTTTGGACAAAACTTGCATGGTGTTCGGACAAATGAATGAACCGCCGGGCGTTCGCCAAAGAGTTGGTCTCACCGGTGTGACAATCGCTGAATATTTCCGCGATGAGGAACACCAAGACGTGCTACTTTTTGTAGATAATATCTTCCGCTTCACTCAGGCCGGCGCAGAGGTTTCTGCTTTGCTTGGCCGTATTCCTTCCGCTGTGGGTTATCAGCCGACTTTGGCCACAGAAATGGGTGAGTTGCAAGAACGCATTACTTCTACAAAAAAAGGTTCAATTACGTCTGTGCAGGCGGTTTATGTGCCGGCAGATGACTTAACAGATCCGGCTCCGGCAACCACTTTTGGTCACTTGGATTCAACGGTGGTGCTTTCTCGCGCACTTTCCGAACTTGGTATTTATCCGGCCGTTGATCCTCTGGATTCCGCATCTACGATTTTGGATCCAAAGATTGTTGGAGAAGAACATTATAATGTGGCTCGCGGCGTGCAAAAAGTTTTGCAGAGATATAAAGATTTGCAGGATATTATCGCAATTTTGGGTATGGAAGAATTAAGCGAAGAAGATAAACTCGCCGTAAACCGCGCTCGTAAAATTCAAAAATTCCTATCACAGCCGTTCTTCGTTGCTGAAACTTTTACCGGCACACCGGGCAAATATGTTTCTCGTGAGGACACGGTTCGTGGATTCAAAGAAATTTTGGAAGGCAAACACGACGACAAACCGGAACAGGCTTTTTATATGAAAGGCGGAATTGACGAGGTTAAATAATTCTAACTTCAAATGCAAAAGACAATACATTTCAAAATTGTGACACCTGAACGCGTAGTCTTTGAAGACACTATAGACGAGGTGATTATGCCGACCGTAAACGGAGAAATAGCCGTTTTGCCGGAGCATGAACCACTAGTCACCCTGCTCAAGGCCGGAGTTTTGAGAATAAAAAAAGGCGCTACCGAAATTCCATTGGCGGTTTCTAGCGGAGTTATTGAAATAGACGGTAAAAAAATAGTGGTTTTGGCGGACTCGGCCGAACGCGCCGACGAACTTGAAGAAGAAAAAATCGAGAAGGCAAAAGAAGAAGCAAAGCATATTATGGAGTCAAAACGCGGCGACAGCGAAGGTTTTGCTCAAGCCAACGCCGCACTTGAACGCGAACTCGCAAGGCTCAAAGTTGTGCGCAAGTACAGGCGTTCACACGGACATAGCCCGACCGGCGGTTAATTAAAAATTTTATGAAAAATTCCTGGGAGGCGCTTGGATTTGCATGGGAGCTCGGTTACACAATTGCTGTTCCGATTGCGGCTTTGGGATTCGGGGGGGCGATGCTGGACAAAAAATTATCCACCACGCCGCTCTTCATTCTCATCGGAATAATTATCTCGCTCACAATCTCAAGTATCTCAGTTTACAGAAAAGTAAAAATGATTAATAAGTAGTAAGTATGGCATTCTCACCCCCAACACTCGGATCAGAAACAATCGCTCACATAGGCAGCTTTCCAATCAGAAACAGCATGCTGATGGCTTGGGTAGCTATGGCGATACTTATTATTGTCGGAGTTATTTATAGGAAAAAAGGCAGCAATCTGGTGCCGAAAGGTTTTCAGAATTTTGTTGAAAGCATAATTGAACTTCTTTTTAATTTCTTCAATTCGGTAACTCAGGACAAAAAACAGGCGCGCAGGTTTTTCCCGATTGTGGCAACTATTTTCTTGTTTGTGATTTTATCCAACTGGATGGGAATTTTGCCCGGCGTTGGACCCATTGGCTTCCACGAAAAAGAATCGGAAATCCACGAAACTGTGGCAGGCAGCGCCGAAGTTAAGGGAGAAGAGAAAGAAGTTTTTATACCATATTTCCGCTCCGCTTACGCCGATGTCAATATGACGCTTGCATTAGCGATAATCTCAATAATCGTCACTCAAATTTATGGCATCGCGTCATTGGGTTTCTTTAGCTACGCGGGCAAATTTTTCGTAAATCCGCTCAAAGATCCTATTGGCACTTTTGTCGGATTACTCGAATTGGTTTCTGAAATTGCAAAAGTTATTTCTTTCACATTCAGGTTATTCGGTAATATTTTTGCCGGTGAAATTTTGCTCACGGTTATTAGCTTCTTGGTGCCATATTTGGCGCCGCTTCCTTTCTACGGATTGGAAATTTTCGTAGGTTTCGTGCAGGCTCTTGTGTTCTCGGTTTTAACGCTCGTATTTATGAAAGGAGCTGTTGCTTCGCACCACAAAGAAGCTCATGCGTAAGTGTGATAGACTTCTTCCGACCCAAAATTTT
>ERZ1292640.3319-Hain-H43-02um-R1-3319-length-12547-cov-10_pt1 | contig 12547 bp, 9 predicted proteins | sample MGYA00564404_ERZ1292640 | MGnify/ENA primary metagenome ERZ1292640 (study PRJEB36523, sample SAMEA6512636) | groundwater metagenome | collected 2019-01-08 | study: AquaDiva: Metagenomics assemblies of 32 groundwater samples | reverse complement strand
CCTTTACTGAAAATTTTAATTCCGCATCCAGCCCTGACGTGACTTTTAATACAGGATGGAGAGTAGGTTTTTAGAATGAAAATATTTCTTATAGTAATAACCTCTGTTTTAATATTGTTAGTGTTGGTAATAACTATATTCGCGCTTACTTTTGACGCCAACAGGTACAAGGCTGCCTTAATAACAAAGCTGGAAGAATCAATGAATAGAGATATCAGGATAGACGGTATCTCTGTTAACCTTTTACGCGGGTTAGTCTTTGAGGCAAAAGGTATTGTCATAAAAGACAGAAACAAAACCTGGAATGACACTTTATTGACGATAAAAAGCCTGAATGCGAATGTAGCAATCCTTCCGCTTCTGAAAAAGGATGTTCAGATTCAGAGATTGCGCATACCCGACTTGAATATAAATACAGGCTCTGGCACGAATTTCAGATGCGGCCTTGATTTAAAAATTAATATTTTAATCAATAGCCTGTCGCAGAAAGATATGTTGAAGACATTGAACGCAAAGGGAAATATGAAAGCGGACAGCGCAGTTCTGGAAAATATGAATGTTTTAAAGGCGGCGCTGGATAAACTGAATATGCTTCCAAATCTTGTCCAAAAATTAAAGGATAAACTGCCTGAAAAATACAGCAAACTTTTAGACCAGAATTACACCGCGTTTAAGCCCATGGATGCGGATTTCGAAATAAGAGACGCCAGGATTTATTTTGACAAACTTTTAGTGGAGTCAGACGCTTTTTATCTGGCGAGCAAAGGCTCTGTCGGCATAGTGGATCAGAGCTTTGCGATCAGCTTAAATTTTTTTATACCAAAGGATCTTTCCGACGCATTCGTTAACGCAGTGCCTGAGCTTGGGTATCTTACGGATGGTGAAGGCCTGATAACAATGCCTCTTGAAATAAAAGGTAAAGTTCCTGATGTGTCAATAATGCTGAATCTTGACTATGTATTGCAGAAATTAATTTCATCAAAAGGCCAGGAGCTTCTGAACAAGCTTTTTAAATGAGGACATCGCTTACAGAAACCCCTGGTTTCTGTAAGCGATAAGTCCGAATTTATCCCGCCCTTTTGGCAAGTTATAGAATTTAAGACTAAATGACCAAAAGGGCGGGATTTAATTCGCAGACGGCTTTCAGCCTACAATTTATGTCGTCCTCCGGACTCCATAAATTGTTTGCTCATTAAATGAAAAAAATCATTACAGTCTTTCTTGGAATCGTATTGACAGCTGGGATTGCTGCGGCCGAAGAAAGCAGCGCAATGAAATTAACAAGCCCTGAGTTTGAAAATAACAGCCTTATACCTAAAAAGTTTACCTGTCGCGGAGAAAACGTAAATCCAGAGCTGGTTATAAAAAATATTCCTGAAGGCGCCAGGAGGCTTGCCCTGATTGTTGATGATCCTGACGCGCCGTCAGGCAATTGGTCGCACTGGGTAGTGTTTAATATACAGGTTGTTTCAAGAATAGAAGAAAATTCCGCGCCGGGAATACAGGGCGTCAATGATTTTGAAAAAAATAGATACGTCGGCCCGTGCCCGCCTTTAGGAACCCACCGTTATGTTTTTAAGATATACGCCCTTGATACAGAGTTTGACCTTCAGGAGGGCATAGATAAGAAAACCCTGGAGAATTCCATGCAGGGCCATATACTAGCCAGGGCTGAATTAATAGGCCTTTTCAAAAAATAATCTTATCCAGCCCTGAAAAAAGGCAGGGGTTAAAATTTTAATTTGAAGATATATTTTGCTTCGTTGTTTTTAAATTCAGGCTTACCTTTTAATTTAAAAACTCTCACGCTCGTTTTTTCTCTCACCTTCGATTCCAGTTCTTTTGCTTTAAAATAAGGGCTGAAGATATCTATCCCGAGGTTTCTTTTCCATTGTTCTCTTATCACTATCCTCTCTGCGGATTCATCAATCTGCTTATCGGAAGGAGCTGTGTTAACCCATTCAGAAAAAGAGGAGGATGTAGCGCCTACTGCAAGGCCTGAATCTGCATTGGCGTAGGCGCATATCGGCATTATAATAAAACCGCAGATTATAATAACAATGGCCTTTAACATTTTACTCCTCCTACTATAACTATATCATATTTAATAGCGTAATTCAAATTTATCTTGATTTGTAACATTAGTTATTACAAAGAGTTACAGCTAATGTCCTTGACGCCCCAAAAACATATGATATACTTTAAGTACTTATGGGTTTTTCTCTTACTTACACAATATTTTTTTGGGTTACGTGGATACTTGTTATCCCTGTTATTTTAAAAGTTATCCCCATTGGAACTGAACTTATATACATGGTTATATATTCTATCATAGGGGCGGCGTTGTATTTTTTAATCCCCAGTCTAGTAACTGCGCGCTTGGAAGATCAGCAAGAAACAAAATACCAGAAGAGTAATTTAAAAACTGAAGCAAGGAAAAAGTTTTTAGATGAACAGCGCCTGAGGAAGCAGTACAGGTATATAAAGTTAAACAAAAAAGAGAATATAATAACTAGTGATATTGATAATAAAGATAAAATATCCCTCCTTGAAATCGCGCACGGCTATACCCCGGAAGCCGCATCGCAGATAATCGAAGAATACAAAAAGAAAAAAGGCGCTGCTTAACTTGCCTGCCAGGCATAATTATCTGCCTTATTCCTCCTTGATTTAAAATCTTCTGTAAGGATATACTAAGTCTAAAGATAGAGATTGCTTCGCTTCGTCCCGCCCTTTGTTTACAAAGGGCGGGGCTTCGCTCGCAATGACAATTGTTGCGGAGGTCCCCGTGAAATATATAATCCCGCTTATGGTATTTTTTGTCCTTATTGCCTGTCTTGATCAAATCAGCTTTGCTGATGAATTATGGGAACAGGTCAAAGGCTTTAATGAAACGAATCTAAAAGATATAGCTATTGACACTAATAAAGGGATAATTTATATAGCAGGTGCAAAAACTGTTTACAGGATAGGGAATAATGATAAAACATGGACAGCTGTTTTTTCTATACAAGGTGAAAACATTATTAATTTTATAGGCATATCTGAGCAGGGCATTTTTATCTGCGCGAAAAAAGGGCTTTTTAAAAGCTGCGACGGCAAGTCAAACTGGAAGAGAATGTTTGAAGACAGCGCGGAGCACGTAGCGTTTTCTAAAGATGGCAGGATTTTTCTTGGCACAAAAAAAGGGCTTTTTATCAGCCTGGATAATGGCTTTACCTGGCAGAAAGATACGGGAGAGATCGGCAATATCAGTATAAGATGGATTGAATTCATGGATGAGGAAATTTTTATTGCCGCGGAAAAAGGCGTGTATAAAAATACTGCCTCTGGATGGAAAAGAACCTTTGTGACAAATAGAACTGAAACAGAGTACGATGCGGATATTACAGACGAAGATATTCAGGCGATAAAACCTGTAAACAGCATAGCGCTAGGTAAAAATAATGTTTTTCTCGCAACTGATTCAGGGGTGTTTTTCAGCGAAGATAAGGGGGAAACGTGGAGTAGATTTACAAGCGCAGGTCTTGTATCTTTAAAAGCGAAAAAGCTTTTGTGCGAAGATAATCTTTACGTTGCGACTGACAAAGGCGTTTTTGTGTTTTCTGAAAAGGACAATGTGTGGAAAGGGCTTTATAAAGGCATGCCTACGAGAGATACGCGCGATATCGCCATTGACGCAAATGGATATTTATGGGCAGCGACTAAAAAAGGCGTATATAAAATGAAATTGGAAAGCATTACAATGACCAGACAATAGATGCTCGTGTGTCAATGGGTTGAGTTTGTGATTTTCACCCAATCTTTTACATAATTCTTTGATCTTACAGAAATTAGGAAGTTTTATTATTCCTTGCTTAGAGATTTTTTTATGGTATAATTAACACAAAAACTATGGATATAGAACAGATTAAAAATCTTATAGATAGAAAGAAGTATTGGCTTACTCTTCATGCAGAGGTCGAATATACGTAAAGTTTGAAAAACAAAATTTTTTTGCCAATAATATGAAAAAGATTAAAAAAGTCATTATATTTAAGGTAGCGGTTATTTTTCTTATAACCTCTCTGGCGCATGGGTTGGAAATCCCTTTAAAGTCCAACGTCAGGCCTGTTCTTTTATTTTCGAAACAGGATACCCCGGCGTCAAACCGAGAAATGAGCAGACGCACACTATTGATTAAGTTAGGCGTTGCAGGGTTGTTCGCCGCGGTAAGGAATGCTATGGCACAACAAGAGATTATTGTGGCGCCTCCTGGCGCGAATTTACAGGAAACAATTGACAAAGCTCTGCCTGGAACCACGATACGTCTCCTCGCTGGAGACTACTATAGCCCGGCATTTACTTCATTGAAACTGAGACGCGGAATTAGGCTGATAGGCGCAGGGCCGCTAGTGACGCATTACCATTATACTGCGCCGTTTTTCGACTCCAGAGCGCCTTCGGTTGTTTTAGGGGCGGATGACGCGGTTTTGGAAGGTTTATCGCTTGAGGCGATACCCAAATTTTGCATTCAGTTGTCCGACGTGTCGGGAATGACCATACGAAACTGCATTGTCTGGGATGTCCTCTCAACTAATAATACGGCCATTTTACTTGTTAACTCCCATGGCAATCTTATTGAAGGAAATACATTAGGCGGAGGCGATAACTCAACCACTGCCGCTTCATTGTATTTGTTCGACGCTACTGACAATTTAATAACGAGGAACCGTTTCTTAGGTCAGGTGCGACTGGAAAGAAGCTTGGGCAATGTATTTGAGCGGGATATGTTCTTCATACACGATAGGGCTAACACTGCAAACACTGCGCTGAGCATTAGACAGGAAAGCAAGAACAATAGACTTGATTTCTGTACCATTTATGATCAGAGAAATCCGCTCTATGGTCGTTCAGGTCCACTGATTATCGTTGCTGAAAAGAGTACAGGCAATGTGATTAGTAACAGTATCGTGGCAAGTGGAGAGCGGGAAGACATGCGGTTATCGGTTGAACCTGGTTCTGTGCTTACAATACATCATTCCTTGTTTGATAGATTCCCGGCGTTTAACAGCACAACAATGCCGAGAGAGGGAGTTTTGGTTGGCCCTCCGGGATTCGTAGGGCCCGAAGGAGACCTCAATCTGCCTCATTTCTTGCAGCGGAGAGGGGATCCTGGGATTCTCGACATGGTTTTTAGCCTTAGGCAGGACTCTCTGGCAAAGGGAGCCGCAGACCCCGCAGGTGTGCGTAAACCCGATGGCAGTAGAGCTGACTTAGGCGCACTACCGTTTGATTTTAAGAGCGATGTAGCTATTTCTCCGCCTCAACCGCAGCAACTTAGTGAGGTGAGCGTACGCTTAAGCGGTTTTGAAAGCGGCACCGAATTGCAGAATTTGCTCGCTGGCACAGGTATTGAGCCTGGTCAGCTTGGATTTCTTCGCGCAGGCCCGCAGGAAGGTTTTACTGCCGGCGCCGGCGGGACCTTCTTCAGGGGTTATGGACATACGGGACAACCCGCGTATTTCAAGGCGCGTTCAGGAGAACAGATAGCTATTGCGCAGTCCGGTGAACTCTATACATTTTTGATAAGCGTTGTTGCGGTCAATCCTTATACGCGTATCGTCTATTGGCCTCAAGCAGGCAAGCCGCCGTTTATTTTAGAGGAATATGACCAGTTGCTACGCATGGGCTTTACTGATGCAGGCGACCTCGCGCTTCACTTTGGCACTAAGACAATACTGGTAAACCGCGACAGCATTGTAATTGCTATGGCGAATACGGTCCGCTATACCGATAAGCCGGAAATCGCAGTTACTCCCACTACGGCAATTCTGAATCCGCCCGACGTTGTTAATGCGGTTATTGCAGATTTTGCGACTTTTGAGAGAGATACGGATCTAGGGCGATTACTGGCCGGCACCGGCATTGACCCGAACACGCTGGGCTTTCCTCATCCTGGCGTTCAAGCCGGCTATGAAGGAACAAATGGACAGTCTGAATTCAGGGGGGATGCAACCGGCTATCTCCCTGTGTTCTTTTTCCTTGCACGTGCGAAAGGGCAGATGGTGTTGGCGGTTAGAGGAGTTATGTTCACCGGCATGGGCGGATACACTCTGGTAATCAGGCCGTATTCAAGGATAGTGTACCTGCGCGGAAACAATCTTGCCCCCATTGCATTAGAAGTAGAGCAATTTGAGCCATATCAGAAGCGAGCTCCAGTCGTTTTTCCCCTTGGCTTCCAATCGATCGTTTTGCATCAGAACGACTGGCTGGAGAATGTAAGCTTTAATTTAGCCGGTCAGCCGGTAGTACATTTCCGTCGGGGAGGAGCCTATGTGATAGATGCATATGGCAGTATTCAAGCAATCGCGCACCAGGTAAACTACAGAGTGCCCGAGAGCTCATCCCTTCTAGGAGTCGAGGCTGACCGTAGCTCCATGAAGACAGACACGAATTTAGATCGCCTGCTGGCTAACGCAGGGATACAACCAGAAACTATCAGGTCGTTCTCCGGATTTGAGCCAGGTAGACGCATTACTCCAGAGAAGTATTTTCTTGCGACGCTCTATGATAGTTATCCGTTTGAAGTGACGAGCAATTTGGTCCAATCAGGCAAGCTGGTTGCGCCGACTGCAGTAGCTGTTACGGGGATGCGGCGTATCCCAAGAAGCGAAACGCCGGATGAAGCAGACTCCCAGCCTTACACAAACTTTATTTACTGGCCTGACCCTGAAAAGTCGCCGATTATCGGGGATGTGCCTGGTCGTCTGGTCAGGATGTGCTTTACGAATATAGGGCAATCGACATTAGTAAGCGGCAACCTCCTTGTCCTTGAGACGGAAGAGGGACAGGTATACCTTGTCAACGCCGATGGAACAGTCGGATTTGCCGGCAATGTCTCTTACAGTTATCGTCCAGTTCGAATCTACCCGGAGATCGAAGCCGACATGAAGCTATTAAAGAGAAGCGCTGATCTTAATGGGTTATTATCAGGCACTACCATAGACCCAGTGGTGTTAGAAGAAGAATACGGGATGCCTAAGTCCGGTTCCCTGTTGCTTGAAGAGTGGAGATTTATTCCCCGCAACTATTTATTTATGCAGTGGAACGCGTCAGGGCAAAAGGAATGGATTGTGGCGGTTGAGGGCGATTACGTGCCTGTTGGTAACGTAGGCAAAATTTTTCCGTATTCTTTTACCCTATTCCAACCAGGAGGAAACCGAAAACCGTATGTATTTCATGGGTTTTTTCGGCTTCTGGACATCGGATTAAGCGATACCCTTAATCCGATTTTGCGCACCTATGACTTCGGTTGCATTCTCAACAGAGACGGCAGCTTTGCCTTTGTTGACCGCATACGGGCAAGGAATGTTCATAGCTTTAATGTTTCGCCGGCCACCAGCCTGGTTGCAGATCCTGAATATCATCCTTCTGCTGAGGAGATAATGAATAAACCATGCGGCCTGTTGTTTAGCAATTTTACAGGTAAAGGATTATCTGGGGTTGGAGTAGTAGCGTATGATAAGGCCGATATTGATAGATTCAGGACACTGGTGGTTCGTTTGAGGGCAGTGCCAGGTTTTGGGAATTTACGTTATGGCCTTTAATTCTTATTTTAATTGGAATTGTCCCTTGCCCTGGCAGGATTTTTTAAAAGTGAACGCTTAATCTTTTAATGCCCTCCAGACAATATTATCTGCCTTATTTCTTCTTGATTCAATATCTTTTGTAAGGATATACTAATCCTATCTTTGCTTAATAAGCTGCATAACGCGAAGCTCGCTAAAAGCTCGCTTCGCTACTCCAGAAGCTTTTGGAATAGCGGAGCGAAGCTCCGCGCAAAAGGAGCCTTTTGTGAAGCATCCGATTCTCTTTATAGTATTTTTTACCCTTATTATTTGCTCTTATCAAATCATTTTTGCTGATGAAAATACTACCTCTCTTGAAACCCAAAAACAGGATATTTTGAAAAAATTTGAAGGCGAACCTAATATCAGCGATGTGCAGGAAGCAGCTATTAGATATGCAGAAGTTCATCCTGGTAAGATAAAGGAATGGCGGGATTCTGCGAGAAAAAAAGCGCTTCTGCCAAATGTTTCTGTGGGCTTAGACAGATATGTCACTGATTACTGGCACTGGGATGCAGGGGCAAATCCTGACGTATTGCAAAAAGGAAAAGACACTGTCAGCTGGGATGTTACCATGACATGGGATATGGGTGAGCTTATCTGGAACAATGATCAGACATCCATTGACACGCGCTCAAAGCTGATGGTGGAACTGCGCGATGACATAATGAATGAAGTCACAAGGACTTATTTTGAAAGGAGGCGGATTCAGATAGAACTCCTTATCTCGCCTCCTCAGGATCTAAAACTTGGCCTTGAAAAAGAACTCAGGCTTCAGGAACTTACCGCAGACATCGATGCTCTTACCGGCGGCTACTTCTCCAAGTATATAAGCAAAGAATAATAGCCATAGCCGTTAATTCACAAAACGAGTATGACTTGATTTGTGAATTAACGGGGATTTAGTAATTTTTGTTTAATTTTACTCTTGACGCAATAATACATATATGATAGACTTATGGACAATGGAAAAAGAAAACCACAGAAGATTTGTAAAATACAGCCTGGTCTATCTTGCAATTTTATTTTCCCTTCCATTATTTGGTATCTCTTATGCATATGCTGGCAATAAGGTTAGCGGCATAGCAGCTGATGCAGAACCGTATCGCACAAAGGGATATGATGCGCAGCAGCGCGGGGATATAGATACTGCTATCGAGTGGTACCAGAAAGCGGCAAATGTCAGGCCTGAATACGCTGCCCCGCATAATGACCTTGGTATTTTATTTGAAACAAAGGGATGGCTGGACAGGGCAGAAGCAGAATATGAAAAAGCCCTTGCAATAGATCCTGGTTATAAAGAGGTGCACACAAATATGGCGCTTCTTTATGAAAGAAAAGGCGAACTGGAAAAAGCTGCTTTTCATTGGATGAGGAGATATAAATTAGGGACGCCGGACGATCCGTGGACCCAGGAGGCAAAGAACAGGCTGGAGAAGCTTGGGCTTATTGATAAAATAGAAACGCCAGCGCCAAAAAAGTCTATTGAGAAAAAGCAGGAACCCAAACCTCAGGCTAAAGAGGTAAAAAAAAATAAAGAACCCAAACAGAAAAAAGAATCCGAGTGGTCAAGACTAGGCTCTGAAAAAAAGGACGAGCCAGTAAAATCTTCGAAGCCAAAAAAGACGATCGACAAAGAATTGGAAGAATCATTGAGGCTTGCGGAAGAAAGGCTTAAGAAAGAACGCAGAACCAACGCCCCGAACCACTCGCTTCGCTCGGGTACGGGGCAGGCGGAACCAGTAACGCCCGCAGCAAGTCCTGCTTCCAGTTCAAACGTTTCTTATAATAAGGCAAAGGATTATTACGCAAAAGGCGAATACGCAAAGGCGCTGGACACTATAAGGATCGCAAAACAGAATTCAGGGGAGAATAAATCTCTTTTGGATCTGGAAGAAGAAGTAAAGTTTAAAATGAAGGAAGAAAGGATGGAGGATCATTACAAAGAAGGCATGATTCATTACCGCCAGAAAGATTTTGCAGGCGCCAGAAAAGAGTTTGAGGCAATATTGAACATTTTGCCAGAGTGATTCTGCGAAGCCCGTCATAGTAGGCTCTATGCTATACCCCAGGGCGGAGCAGAACCCTTCCTATTTTAGGAAATCCCATATAAATAATGAATGAGTAAAAAAGAAAAACTTTTTTTGATTGACGGAAATTCTTATTGCTACAGGGCTTTCTATGCAATAAAAGACCTTAGAAACTCAAGGGGCCAGCCTACGAACGCTGTGTACGGCTTTATCCTGATGCTCAGGAAACTGCTGGAGAAAGAGAAGCCAGGGTACATGGGCTGCGCATTTGATTTAAAAGGGCCTACTTTCAGGCACAAGCAGTTTGAGGATTACAAGGCTCACAGAAAACCAATGCCAGACGACCTGATAAGCCAGATGGGTATTATAAAAGAAGTTATATCAGCCTACAATATCCCTGTTTTTGAAAAACAGGGGTTTGAGGCAGACGATATCCTGGCCACCATTGCAAAAAATGCCTCAAGCCAGGGCATAGACGTGTATATTGTCACAGGCGATAAAGATATGCTTCAGATAGTGGATGATCGTATCAAGGTCTACAGCACGCGCAAAGATGATCTTATATATGACAGCGAAACCGTAAAGGAGAGATTTTCCGGGCTTGGGCCTGAAAGCATAACAGATTTTATTGCCCTCGCAGGAGATGCCACTGACAATATACCCGGCGTAACCGGCATAGGAGAAAAAACAGCCATAGAGCTGATAAAGGAATTCGGGAGCCTGGATAATCTATATGCTAACCTGGATAAGATAAAAAGCGAATCAAAAAGAAAAATGCTGTCTGAACAGGAGCAGAGTGCCAGGATGTCAAAAGAGCTTGCCTGCGTGGATAAAGCAGTGCCGATAGATATTGATATAAATGAAATGCGCATAAAAGAACCTGACCAGGAAAGACTGCTGAATCTTTTCAAGGAGCTGGAATTCAAAAATTTTGCCAGGGAAATAGCGTCTTCCAATTCAGATATTCATAAAGAAGCGCGCTATAAGACAATCGCTAACCTCGAGGATTTTAAAGATTTTATGGCGGAGTTAAGGGAACAGAAAGAGTTTGTCCTGGATACGGAAACAACAAGCGCAGAGCCTTTAAGGGCTGAGCTCGTGGGAATATCATTCTGCTGGAAAGAAGGGGAGTCGTATTATATTGCTTTGGTAAGCAAGGGTGAAGGGTGGAGGGTGGAGGGTGGAGGCGTAGATATGGGCGCGGCATTAAAAGAACTAAAGCCAATTCTAGAGAACGAAAAAATAAAGAAAATAGGGCAGAATATAAAATATGATAAGCTGGTGCTTTCAAATTACGGCATAGATCTTAAAGGGATATCATTTGATACGATGGTAGCGTCGTATCTATTGAACCCTTCCAGGATGAGCCATGGCCTTGACGACCTTGCGTTTGAATACCTGGACCATAAAATGACGGCTATTGAGGAACTTCTTGGGACAGGCAAAAAAAGGATTACGATGGACATGGTGGATGCGAAAAAGGTGTCTATGTATTCCTGCGGGGACAGCGATGTGACACTCAGGCTTAAAAATATATTCGAGAAAGAGCTTTTAAAGAAAGAACTAGAAAAACTTTTTAACGATATAGAGCTTCCGCTTGTCGAGGTATTGAGCAGGATTGAGAAGAACGGCATAAAAATAGATGTGGAATTTTTAAAAGAGGCTTCAATTGAAATGGACAGGGAGCTGTCCGGCCTTATAAAGGATATATACCGGATAGCGGGTTCTGAATTTAATATCAATTCTCCGAAACAGCTCAGCCATATCTTATTTGAAAAACTCGGATTACCTGTTGTAAAGAAAACAAAGACAGGCGCTTCCACGGATGTGGAGGTGCTTGAAAAACTGTCGTCTCTGCACGGCCTGCCAAAAGAGCTTTTACGATACAGGGAATTGTCAAAACTGAAATCCACTTACGTGGACGCCCTTCCCGAACTGGTCAATAAAAAAACAGGAAGAGTCCACACGTCTTTTAATCAGACAGTCACTGCTACGGGAAGGCTTTCATCCAGCAATCCGAATCTCCAGAATATCCCTGTAAAAACAGAGGAAGGCAGACGGATAAGAAAGGCCTTCATAGGAGAAAAAGGGAATTTTATCGTATCCGCTGATTATTCCCAGATAGAATTAAGGATACTGGCGCATCTGTCAAAAGACCCTGAGCTGATAGCTGCTTTTGAAAGAGACAGTGATGTCCACAGCCATACAGCGTCTCTTATATTCGGAGTTAAAGAGCCTGATGTGACGCCTGAGATGAGGGCAAACGCCAAGACAGTGAATTTCGGGATAATTTACGGCATAAGCGCTTTTGGATTGAGCAGGGGCCTTAACATAGATCCTGCCAGCGCGCAGCAATTCATTGATTCGTATTTTGAGAGATACCCCAGGGTAAAACTTTATATGGAAGAAAAAATAGAAGAGGCCAGGAGCTGCGGATACGTAACAACGCTTTTTAACAGGCGAAGATATATACCGGAAATACAAACAGGCGGCATGAGAGAGCAGCAGCAGGCGGAGAGAATAGCTATAAATACCCCTGTTCAGGGCTCTGCAGCGGACCTGATTAAGATCGCAATGATAAATATTTACCGCAAAATGGAAAAGAGAAAATTTAAATCGCTCATGGTTTCGCAAGTCCACGATGAGCTTGTGTTTGAGGTTCCTGAAGATGAACTGGATGAAATGAAGGATTTTATAAAGGAAGAAATGGAAGGCGCTGTAAAATTGCTTGTTCCTGTAAAAGTGAGCGTGCAGTGCGGCAAGAATTGGCTGGAGATGGAGGAATAATAATTTTATCAGGTCTGGCAGGCCTAAAGAAAAGCCTCGCCGATTCGAGCGGGCATGGTGTCCGTTGAGCCAGCCTGGAGTCTTCGGCACTGAAATAGTTTCGCCGCGCGCTACGGTTTA
>ERZ1292640.3317-Hain-H43-02um-R1-3317-length-12554-cov-11_pt1 | contig 12554 bp, 8 predicted proteins | sample MGYA00564404_ERZ1292640 | MGnify/ENA primary metagenome ERZ1292640 (study PRJEB36523, sample SAMEA6512636) | groundwater metagenome | collected 2019-01-08 | study: AquaDiva: Metagenomics assemblies of 32 groundwater samples | reverse complement strand
AGTAGACATGCCCGTATCCGCCGCCGCAGCAGGAGGCTGGTGAGAAATGCGGGCTTGTTGCTATACTTTCGCCATGCGGATTTTCGGTCTGACCGGCGGCATCGGAACCGGAAAAAGCACGGTGGCGGGGATGTTCCGGGACGAGGGGATCGCCGTCGTGGACGCCGACGGAATCGCGCGGGAGGTCACCGCCCCGGGGCAGCCGGTCTACAAGGAAATCTTACGTCTCTTCGGGGAGGGGATCCTCCTTCCAGACGGCGGCATCGACCGCAGGAAGCTCGGGGATATCGTCTTTGCCGACCCTGTGAAGCGCGCCGCCCTCGAGGAACTCACCCACCCGGCGATCGCCGCGGGAATCTCGGCCGCTCTCTCCCGCCTGGAATCGGAAGGGCGTACCGTCGCGATCGTGGAGGCCGCGCTGATCCACGAGAAAGGTCGCGGCGGGCTCTTCGAGGCGGTCATCGCCGTGCGGTGCGACAAGGCCCTGCAGGTCCGCCGCCTGGTGGCGCGCGACGGAATCCCGGAGGATCAGGCCCTTCGAAGAATCGCCTCGCAGCTGGATCCGGAGGAGAAAGCCCGCGCCTCGGAACACGTCATCGACAACTCGGGGGATCCCGAGGCCACTCGCGCTCAGGTCCGAGCACTGGTCGCCGCCTTGAAGCAGGTGCATCCCGGTTCTTAAAGAATCGTTTCCGGCGGGACGTATTCCTTGTTCAGCGCCCGCGCCACCCCTTCGCAGGTAACCTTCCCCTGCCAGGTGTTGAGCCCGGCCCGCAAGGCGGGATCCCCCCGCAGCGCCTCCTTCACCCCGGACCGCGCGATTTGGAGAACGTACGGGATGGTGGCCGATGTCAGTGCCACCGTGGAAGTCCGGGGTACGGCCGCCGGCATGTTGGCGACGCAATAGTGGACGATCCCCTCCTCGATGTAATAAGGAGATTCGTGGGTCGTGGGCCGGGAGGTCTCGATCGACCCGCCCTGGTCGATCGAGATGTCCACGACCACCGCACCCGGTTTCATCCTCCGGAGCAGTTCCCGGGAAATCAGCACCGGCGCCTTCCCCCCGACGACGAGCACCGTCGAAATGACCAGGTCGGCCTCTCTCGCCTCCCTGGAAATCGCCCCGGGCGTGGACAGGACCGTCCGGACCCGGCCGGGAATCTCCCCGGCGGCCTCCGCGAGCCTGCCGGGAGAGATATCGAGGATCGCCACATCCGCGCCCACCCCCGCCGCGGTCCGGGCGGCGCTCCTTCCCGCGGTCCCCGCCCCGATCACCACGACCCGGGACGGCGCGGCGCCGGTTACGCCGGACAGGAGCACTCCCCTGCCGCCGCAGACCTTTTCCAGCCCACGGGCCCCCACCTGTACCGCGAGGATCCCCGCCACCTCGCTCATCGGCCGAAGGAGCGGAAGGCTCCCGTCCACGGAGACCGTTTCGTAGGCGATGGCCGCAACCCTCCTTTCAAGGAGCGCGTCGGTCAGCACGGGGAACGCGGCCAGATGGAGATAGGTGAAGATGGAACTCTTTTCCGACAGGAAAGCAAATTCTTCTGTAAGAGGTTCCTTGACCTTGACTACCAGGTCGGCGTCCCAGGCCATGCGGGCGAAGGGAACCACGACGGCCCCCGCCGAGACGTATTCGGAGTCAGGAAACCCGCTCTCATTCCCGGCTCCGGCCTGAAGGAGGACTTCGGTGCCCGCGGCCGTGAGCTTCGCCACACCCGCGGGCGTCATCGCCACCCGGGTTTCCCCGGCCTTGATCTCCCGCGGGACGCCGATCCTCGGCACCGTCAGGACCCGGTTGCGGGGACCAGACGGGCGTCGACGATCTGAAGCCCTTTTTCATGGACGATGACGGGGTTCAGGTCCAGCTCCGCGATCCCCGGATGCCGCGTCACGAACTCCGAAACCTGAAGGAGAAGCCGCCGGATGGCTGCCGTGTCGGCGGCCCTCTCCCCGCGATATCCCCGAAGCAACCGTGCCCCGCGGATCTCGTCGACCATTTCCGCCGCATCCTTTTCCGTCAGCGGGACGAGGCGGAAGGAGACGTCCCCCAAGGCCTCCACCAGCACGCCACCCATCCCGAACATGACGGCGTGCCCGAACTGGAGGTCCCTGGTCACCCCGACGATCACCTCACGCCCGGGAGCGGCCATCGCGCAAATGAGCAGACCGCCGTCCTTCGCATTCTCGCGCATGACCGCGTCCGCGATCCGCCGGCAGGCTTGCCTCACTCCCAATTCGTCCGTCACGTTGAGGACGACGCCCCCCACGTCGCTCTTGTGGGTGACGTCGGGGGAGTTCATCTTCACTGCGACGGGATAGCCGATCTGTCGAGCCGCGGAAACCGCCTCCTCCTCGCTCACCGCGTGCCGGAACGGAACCACGGGGAGACCGGACTCCGACAGGAGCCGCATGGAATCGAACGGAGTGAGGGCCTTCCGGATGTCGGTTTCCGGCGGAACGGCTTCCGTTCTTTCGGGTTCAAGGGGGAACTTCCCCCGGTTGAACCGGGCATGGCAGGCGAGGGCGCGCACCGCACGCTCCGGGGTCGGGAACACGGCGATCTTCTTTTCGTGGAGGAGTGCCCGCTCCGCGCGTTCCACATCGGCCCCCCCGAGGTATGCGACCAGCTCGCAGCGGCCGGGGGTGACGACCCCGCTCGCCCCGGGGATCGGATCGCCGAAGATCGGCATGATCACATCGTAATGGCCGGCGGCGGCCGTAAGGACCTTCCGGTATCTCTCCGCGTCGGCGTCGCCGGTGATGTCCAGCGGGTTCCCCACGATGCAGTGGGAGGGAAGCGTCTCCCTCAGGCGCGCCGCGAGATCCGCGGGGAGCGGCGTCACGCGGAACCCTTCCTCCTCCGCGACGTCCGTCGCGATGATCGCCGAGCCCCCCGAGCTCGTGACGATCAGCATCCTGGGCCCTGCCGGGGCGGGAAGGTAGGCCAGCGCCTTGGAGAAGTCGTAGAGATCCTCGAGCGAGGAGGCCCGGTGAATGCCGAACTGCCGGAACACGGCGTCGTAGATCTCGTCCTTGCCGGCCAGCGACCGGGTGTGGGATTCCGCCGCCTTTCTCCCCCGTTCCGTGCGGCCGGCCTTGAAAATCACCATCGGCTTGCGGCACTTCCGGACCGCCGCCAGGAATTTCGCCGCGTCTTTCACCCCCTCGATGTAGAGGGAGATCACCTTCGTGTTCGGGTCGTCGGCGAAAAACCCGATCAGGTCCGCCTCGTCCACATCGGCCCGGTTCCCCATGCTCACGAAGGCGGAAAACCCGAGCCGGTCTTCGGATGCCCAATCGATCATCGCCGCTCCCACGGTCCCGCTCTGCGAAACGAACGCGATCTCGCCCCTCCGGGTGATGAGGGGCCACGACGCGCAGAATCCGTGGTACGGATAGTTGATTCCCTGGCAGTTGGGTCCCACCACGCGGATGCCGGAACGCGAAGCGTTTCGGGTCAGTTCCTCCTGAAGAACGGCGCCCTCCTCTCCGGATTCGGCGAACCCCCCGCTGATGACGATCGCCGCGCGGACTTTCCGCTCCCCGAGCTGGAGGATCGTCCCCGGCACGAGCTTCGCGGGGATGATGACGACGGCGACGTCGGTCCCCTCCGGCACCTCCGCGGCCGATTTCAGGGAGGACCTTCCCAAAACCGTCTCCCCCTTCGGGTTCACCGGGATGATCTCCCCGGCGTAGCCGGCTTCCACAATGTTCCGGAAGATCTGGAACCCCATTTTCCCCGGGCTCGAGGAAGCGCCGATGACGACGACCCGTTCGGGGCGGAACAGGGGATTGAGGGATCCGGACATGAGACACCACCCGATCTGTTTTGCTTGACAATCTAACAAAGGGGGGGCTGCGTGTCACTCCATTTCGGGTGGAGGAACTATGGAGAGGACAAACGTACGAATCGGGGGAGGCCGTAAAAAGAAAACGACGCCCCGGGCAAGCCGGGGCGCCGTTTCGGTTCAGGAAAGGGAGACTTCGGTCATGCCACCTTGCGGACGTTCGCCGCCTTCTTCCCTTTGGGGCCGGCGGTCACTTCGAACTCCACCTTCTGTCCCTCCGCGAGCGACCGGAAGCCTTCGCCGGAGATCTCGCTGAAATGCACGAAGATGTCTTCACCTTCATCCTGGGTGATGAAGCCGTACCCTTTCGCGTCGTTGAACCACTTGACCGTTCCTGTTGCCATGCCGCTCTCTCCTTTTGTTTCGACCCGACGGGTCGATCGTTTGGGGCGATGCGCCGCCCCGCTGCGTTCGGCCCGCCAGGATGAAAATGGAACGTCACGCACCGATTTCACGTGGTGAACCGTCCGGACGAGGGACCGAAAGAATTGATGGGATTCTAACTAATTGAAATATTCTCGGTTGTCAACCGATTTCTGGATTATCCCGCGGAAAGGGTGATCGGGAATTCCTTCGGAAGTTCCTCGCGCTGCAGGGAGGAATCGGACCCCACGATGATGATGTCGCCGGGTCCGAGGGCGAACAGTTTCTGGGCAAGCTTTGCAAGGCCGAGGCGGTTCATGCTCCTGCGGCTGCGGCGAAACTCCAGGATCGTCCCCACCCGGACGACTTCATTCCCGGGCGGATTGAGGCGATAGACGGGGTAGCCCAGCACGCTCACGAATTGTCCCTGCTTCGGCGCGGTTTTCGTACAACCACGCAATAGGTTCGCGTAACCTACCAGCAAATTTCAGGCCCGGTCGGCAGAAATTTAAATTGCCTTTATTTTCAGAATACTTTGAAGAGATCCCCCCGGGGAGGATTCCATGGTAGGAAAATAATTACCCAGGATAGGCACAAAACCACCCAATCAGTCTACCGATTGCTTCCGGTCCGGTCGACCGATTCTATCTTCCCAGGAGCGACGATTTTCCGCTTAATCCTTTCCAGTCGGTCCGCTCCTTGCCGCCGCCCCAGATCTCCCGGAACACGAAAACGATCATCACCACCATCACCGCGATCCCGAACCCGAAGAACACATGGAACAGGACATCCAACATGGCGCCCCCCCTTCCCTTGTCGGGGCCCGTTGGTTGGTCCGCGCCTTGCCGCCACTACGCGCTTTTCCCGGCTTATGAAGTTATTATATAGGCATCGGTACCAGATCTCAACGGATGGATGGTGATGACCCGGATCCGCAACCTGGTTTGCCTTCTCCTTCTTTCCCTGACCGCCGGGACGAACGCCGCGGGTGCGGAAGACTCTTACCTCGCGGATCGTTTGGGAATGGCCAGGGTCCTGGTCGACCGCTACGATTTCCGGGATGCCAAGGTCCTTTCCGTCATGCGTGAGGTGCCCCGTCACCTCTTCATTCCACGCGGATACCAGTCGCAGGCATACGCCGATCACCCTGTCCCGATCGGAGAGGGCCAGACGATCTCACAGCCCTACATCGTCGCGTTCATGACCGAAATCCTGCGCCTCAAGCCCACCGACAGGGTTCTTGAAGTGGGAACCGGGTCCGGTTACCAGGCGGCCGTCGCGTCGAAGCTCGTCTCCGAGGTGTACACGATCGAGATCTTCGAGTCCCTCGCGTCCACCGCCGCGAGCGCCCTTTCTTCCCTCGGCTTCCGCAACGTGTTCACGAGGCGCGGGGACGGCTATTACGGATGGAAGGAGAAGGCCCCGTTCGACGCGATCATCGTAACCTGCGCCGGCGCCCACATTCCCCCTCCCCTTCTCCGGCAGCTGAAAAACGGGGGAAGGATGGTGATGCCCGTCGGTGGGCCGTTCCTGGCGCAGAACCTCGTATTCATCGAAAAAGAATCCGACGGCTCCCTGAAGCAGCGCAACGTCCTCCCCGTCTCGTTCGTGCGACTGCTTGGCCACTGAGAGGGTGCGGGTGGGCATCCTCGCCGCCATCTTCCTGCTGTCGGCAGCCGCCATCGCGTACGAGATTTTCCTGATACGGCTGCTCTCCTTCCGCTTCTGGCCCCACTTCGTCCCCCTGATCGTTTCCCAGGCGATGCTGGGGCTGGGCGCTTCCGGGGTGGCGATCCAGCTTCTCCGCCGCCGTATCGCAAGCAACCCGGGAGGCGTGTTCGCCTGGCTGGTGCTTCTGGCCGCCCCCTCGTTCGACCTGTTTTTCCGCGTGTCGCTTTTCATCCCCTTCGACCCTTTTCTTCTCCTGTGGCGGATGTCCGCCTGGCCGTCTTTCGCCTTGTTCTTCCTCCTTCTCTCCGTCCCCTTTTTCCTCGCGGGCGGCGCCGTCGGCGTCCCCCTGTCTTTCGGCATCGGCAGAACCGGACCCGTTTACGCGGCAAGCTTCGCGGGTACGGCCGCCGGTGCGATCCTCGCGCTTCCCTCCTTCAGCTTCCTCCCCACCGAGTCGCTCCTGCGGGTACCGACGGCGCTCGGGATCGCGGCAGGCGCGTGCGTGCTCACCTTCCCTTCCGGCTGTCCGCGGCTGTCGCGAGCGTCGTTCCTCGCCGTCCCGGCGCTCCTGCTGCTGGTTTCCCCGGCCCCCCTTTCGCCCTCCCCCTACAAGGATCTTGCGGCCGCCCTCAGGCTCCCGGGCTCCAGGGTGATCGCCAGCCGTTTCGGCCCATCCGCGGATTACCGGACGGTCTTTGCCCCGGCCCTTCACATCGCCCCGGGACTCGCCTTCACTTTCGACGGGGAAATACCTCCTCAAGCCGCCGTGTTCGCGGACGGGGAGGCACGCGGCATCGTACCCGTGCCGCAGAAAGGCGTCCTTCCGGACTATCTTCGGTTCTTTCCCGCCGCTCTCCCCTACCGCCTCGTCACCCGTCCCGCCGTGCTTCAACTCGGCCTGAGGGGTACGGAAGGAGTCCTGGCGGCCGCAGGGAACGGCGCCTCCTCGGTCACGGTGATCGAGCCCTCGGAGGAATATGCCCGGCTCGTTGCGGAGGACCTCCTTCCGTTTTCGGGCGGATGGCCCGATTCCGTCCCGGTCGAGATCGTGACGGAAGGGGCACGGAACTTCCTGGCGCGCGATCCGCGCCGGTTCGACATCATCGAGTTTGCCGACATTTCCTCGGGAACGTTCTCGTCGCTGGGGATCCACGCCACGGGCGAAACGTTTCTGGCGACCCGGGAGGGGATCCGGGCCTCCCTGTCGCGCCTCGGGGACAATGGCGTGCTCGCCGTGTCCGGCTGGCTCAAGGTCCCGCCGAGGGAAAGCGTGAAGATCCTGCGCACGATACGGGACGAGCTGGAAAACGGGGAGGTTGCCCTTGCGGGGGACCGGGTCCTGGTGATCCGCGGCTGGGGATCTTTCGCGGCGGTCGCACGGAAGGAGCCGTTTGCGCCGCCGGAAGTGGAACGCGCCAGGCGTTTCTGCGGCGAAATGGGGTTTGCCGTCGTGTGGCCGCGGGAGGGCGGCGCGGGACTCTCGACGGATCCGGGCGAACGCGCCGTCCAGGATGCGATCGAGTGGGCCCTTGCCGGAAAAGGACGGCCGCCCGGCAAGGCGCTTTTCGATTTGCGGCCCGCCACCGACGACTCCCCCTATTTCCACCGGTTCCTCGACCTGCGGTCGATACCGGAATTCCGGCGCATCCTGGGCAGCCAGTGGGCGCCGTTCATGGAATGGGGGGTGATGTTCCTCCTGTTGTCCCTGGCCGTCTCCGTACTTTTCGCGTTGATCTTCCTCCTACTCCCCCCCGTGCTGGCGCTCCGGCGAAAAGGGGAAGGCGGACTCTCCCTCGCGGCGTACTTCTCCTGCCTCGGCGTGGGGTACATGCTGGTCGAGCTGACCTTCCTCAAGATCGGCATCCTGGTGCTCGGCGACACGATACGGGCGGCCACGGCGGCGATCGGCGGCTTCGCCCTTTTTTCCGGCGCAGGCAGCGCCCTGTCCGGGAGATTGGGACCGGGAAAAACGATGGGGCGTATGATCTTCCCGGGGATCGCTCTTCTCTCCATCGCGGGGTTCCTCTGCCTCTCGTTGTCCTCCCCCATCCTCCTGGCAAGCGGGAAGTTCTGGCAGGCGTCCGCCTTCATCGCGTCGATCGCGCCGGCCGCGTTCCTGATGGGGATCCCCTTCCCCGCGGCCATTTCCATGCTTTCACGCGCGGACTCGACGGCGATCCCCCTCGCGTGGGGCGTTAACGGTTTCTTTTCCGTGTGCGGCGCTTCCCTGGCCTCCGTCGGGGCGCTGTGGTGGGGGTTCCGCCTGACCGTTTTTTTCGGGGCGCTCCTCTACCTGCTTGCGGGCGCCCTGTTCCCGCGTCTCGCGCGATGATCGATCCCCTCATTCTTCCCGAATCGAATCCCGTCCTCCGGAATCGTATAATGCAACGAATTCCAGCCAATAATCCCGCTCACGGAGGAAATAACCTTGAACGGAACGCCACCCCGGCCAGTCGACCCCTGGGACACAGGCACCCCCCCCCGTCTCGGAACGCCCCTCCCGGAACGGATGCACGCCCTTACGATCCATCGCGACCGGTACGGCCCCCCCTCGGAATCGCTGCGCGTGGAGACGATCCCCGCGCCGCGCCTCAGGCCGAACGACGCCAGGCGTGTCCTGGTCGCGATCCTGGCGACCGGCCCGAACTTCAACACCAACTTCGCCGCGCTCGGCCTCCCCGTGCCCGTCTTCGGGCGCGGGGACTCCGCGAGCCTGCACGTCCCCGGGAGCGACGCCTTAGGGATCGTGGTGGACGCGGGTCTCGCGGTCACCAGGGTCAAGGCCGGCCAGGCGGTCATCCTGGATTCCTGGACCGGCCGGAACATCCGCGGCTACGAGACCCACGACGGCTTCAACGCCCAGTTCGCCGTGGTGGACGAGGAAAGGGCGATCCCCCTCCCCGCGGCGTTGCGCCGGCAAACCCCCGAGCGCCTCGCGGCCCTCCTGCTCACCTTCGGGACGGCTTACCGCGCGGTGGTGGAGCGCCTTCGTGTCTCCCCTGGGGATTCGGTGCTCGTGATGGGAGGTGGGAAAGGGACCAGTTTCCCCGGGGCCCAGATCGCCAGGGGGCTCGGCGCCCGCGTGATCCTCGTGGGGTCCAACCCGGACCTCGCCAGATCGCTGATCTCCCGCGGCATGGCGGACGCTTTCGTGGACCGCAGGGGGATCCCTCCCGTCGTCTTCGGACCGATCGCTCGCGAGGAGGACCACGAAACGTGGCGCGCACGGACCGAACCGTTCCGGCTCGCGGTCTTCGGAGCGAACCGCGGTCGACCGGTGGACGCGATCTTCGAGCATACGGGCGGAGGGAACTTCCCGCTTCTGGTTTCCGCCCTCTCGGAAGGGGGCCGGCTCGCCTTTTTCGGGGCCACGGGCGCGGGCCTCCGCGGCGAGTACAAGGAGACTTTCTTCTATGAAGGGCGCCGATTCGTGATGGACGCGCGCTGGGTCTGGATGCGTCAGAAACAGGTCCTCTTCCGCAAGGGGAGCCCCGAATCGATCTTCGCGGAGATCGGCCTCCTCCCCGGCCGCCGGGGGCTGGTCTGGGGCGCCGACGCCTACGCGAGGAAATTCATCCGGGCAGCCCTCGCGCGGGGGGCCGAAGTCGCCGTCATCGCGTCGCGCGGCAACGAGGGGAGCGGGATCGCCAATATGCTGCGAATGGGCGTCAAGGCGAAGAACATCCTCGACCGGGACGCCTTCTCGTTCCCGGAGGATATGCCGGACCCCCTCACCGCGGACGGCCGCCTGAACCCCGAATACCAGTCGGGCTTCATGAAGCAGGCGCAGGCGCTCGGCAAGGCGCTCTGGGGGATCTTCGGCTCCCGGATCAGCCCGGATTTCATCGTCGAGAGGCCGGACCCGAGCACGATGCACTTCAGCACCTTCGTCCTGCGCGATTATGACGAGAACGACGCCATGCGGTCGGGGTACGTCGTGGCGCGCGGGAGCTCGGACCTCTCTCTCCTGGGCTCTCACATGTACCATTCGTCCCAGGCGGCGGAGGTTATCCGCCTCCTCGACACCGGAAGGATCGTGATGGAGCAGGAGGACCTCGAGGTGACTTCTCTCGCGGGCCTCCCGGAAATTCAACAGAGGATGCTCGACGGGACGATGCGGAAGCCCAAAGGCGTCGCGCTGGTCCAGGCGGACCGCCCCGGGCGCACGATCGAGGACTACGAGGACCATTTTCTCGGCGAGAACCTGCGCAGCGCCGAACCCGCGCGAAAACGGTTCATCGGGCTGCGACTGTCAGGGGAGGTGGCCGTCCTGACGATCACCCGCCCCGACGCCTTGAACGCCCTCAGCGAGGAGATGCTTTCCCAGCTCGCCGCGGTCGTCCGGGAAATCCGGGAGCTTGACTCCGTGGAGGGGAGAACGGTCCGCGCGCTGGTCGTTACCGGCGCGGGGAGGGCTTTCGTGGCGGGGGCCGACGTCAACGAGTTCCTCGGGAAAAACGGCGAAGAGATCGCCCGGCTTGCCGCAAGGAACATCGCGGTTTTCTCGGAGCTCGAGAACCTGCCGATCCCCGTCATCGCGGTGGTGGACGGCTTCGCGCTCGGCGGCGGCAACGAGCTGGCGATGAGCGCCCATTACCGGATCGTGACGGAGAACGCCAGCCTCGGGCAGCCCGAGGTCAAGCTCGGCATCATCCCCGGTTACGGGGGAATGCAGCGGCTCCCCCGCCTGGTGGGCCCCTGGAAGGCGGCGGAGATGTGCGTGAACGGCGAGCCGGTCGACGGGCACACCGCGGTCGACATAGGGCTCGCGGACGAGTTCCGCCCTTCCGCGACCGCGCTGCACCGGGCCGTCCAACTGGCGCAGGAGGCCCTCTCGGGAGAAAGATCCCTCGGGCGGAGGGACTGGGACGCTACCGGGGAGAAACAGAAGGAAGCGCTCGCCGATCTCGTCGGCAGGCCGGATGTGCAGGAACTCCTCGCCGCCTCCTCCCCCGACGCCGCCGGTGCGGGGGATCTTCGCCGGGCGCGCATGGCCGCGGGAAAGGCGGCGTTCCAGGCGATGCGGCACGGGTACGAAAACGGTTTCGAGGCGGGCCTTGCAAACGACGCCCGCGCATTCGGCGAGGTGACCGCCTCTCCCGCCGGGCAGGAATGGGTGCGCCGCTTCCTCGAGAAGGATCCCCGGCAGTCCTCGTTTCTCACGCTTCTCCCGTTCACGGGGAATCCCGGCTCGGCGCCGGAAAAGCCGATCTCCAAGAAGGCCCCCGGGGACCGGGCGCTCACTTTCGAGGAAATCGGCAGGATCGCCGCCCTGATCACGGAAAAAGACGCCGAGGGGAAGGTCTCGGATCTCCCCGCCGCGGCGATGAAGGAACTGCTCTCCATCCTTCGTGACCGCCAGGTTCCCGAGGCCGTCAAATCCCTCCTTCCCGCTGGAGCCGCCAAGATGGGCGACCGGTTGGCCCGGATCCTCCGGAAAGGGGAGATCGGGGTCGCCGTCGTGGACCTCGACGAGCGGACCGGCTTCCCCAGGGAGGGCGCCCGGCCGGCATACGAAGTCCTCCTCGTCCGGAAGGGGAAAGAGCTTCTGTGGCTGGGGAAAAAGCGTCTCCTGGAGGGAGGGGACGCCTCCCCCTGCATCTTCGTCACGAAGGCGTTTCTTTCCAGGACCCGCTCGCAGCACCACCTTCTCCTGCAGGCGATCCTGCACCCGGTCGTGGAGTGGGTCTTCGGCATGCCGCACCTGGTTGCGGTCCTCTGCGAGTCCATCTACAACGCCTCCCCTCCCGGTCCGGCCGGAGACGACCTGAGCGATCTCAACCGGTTCATCGCGGAGGAAGCCGGCAGGGACCGCGACTTCGCCTACTTCGACCGCATCCTGGGCACCCCTTACGAACCTGACGAGTTCCGGATGGAGGAGCTTTCGGCCGCATTCGGCCCCGACGAGCGCAGGATCTCCGATGCCGTTTCCCTCGCCCGCTCGATGGGGATCAATTATCGGAAGAATCTCGAGTCGGTCCTTGCGGCTACCCGCGAAGAGATCGCGCGCGAGCGGACCGCCCAGGGGCGGAAAGCCCTCGACGAGGGGGATGCCGGCAGGGCCTTGCAGGTTTTGCGCAGGCTTGTCCTGGACCCCGATACGCCGGAGGGTGTGCGGGAAGAAGTCACGGCCCTCATCGAGCTTGCGATCCGCTCCGTCGCCCTGGACGCCGAGCCGGCCTACGAAGGCCTCCGGCTGGAGAACGGCGGCATCCAGGTCGAGCCTTGGGCCGGCCGCAAGGCGCGAGCGCTCGCGTCCCTCCTGAACTCGGCTGCGGGCACGGTGCGCACGCAGCGGGAGTCCGTCTCTTCCGGAAACGGTCCCGAGCCTGGAATGAATCCCCTGGGGGAAGGGGGCGCCCCCAGGACCATCCACGTCATCGCCGACCTCGAGCGACCCTCCGCGAAGTTCATCGACGGCCACGACCGGGTTCACTGGGACTTCGAAAAGCCGTTCATCGAAGCGCTCCTCTCCGGCGTTTCGTCCGCGCAGCACTCCGAAGGGATCGCCGCGATCCTGGCATGCCGGTTTGTCCGCGACGGCGCCTTCCCGGATGAAAAACTCAAGATCGACAAGCAGTTTTCCATAGCGGTGAAAGGTGCGCTCGAAGGATATCGGTTCTTCCAGTCCCTCCCCGCGAAGACCCGTGAACAGATGGCGGGATT
>ERZ1292640.3316-Hain-H43-02um-R1-3316-length-12556-cov-9_pt1 | contig 12556 bp, 10 predicted proteins | sample MGYA00564404_ERZ1292640 | MGnify/ENA primary metagenome ERZ1292640 (study PRJEB36523, sample SAMEA6512636) | groundwater metagenome | collected 2019-01-08 | study: AquaDiva: Metagenomics assemblies of 32 groundwater samples | reverse complement strand
TCATGGTCACGCCCAGCTACATGCTGGCGATTGCCGAGGAGTTCGAGCGCCAGGGTCTCAATCCCGCTGACGCCAGCATGCGCATCGGCATCTTCGGTGCCGAGCCCTGGACCAATGACATGCGCCGTGCCATCGAACAGCGCATGGGGCTCGATGCCGTCGACATCTATGGCCTGAGCGAGGTCATCGGCCCCGGCGTGGCCAGCGAATGCGTGCTGGCCAAGGACGGGCCGACCATCTGGGAAGACCATTTTTACCCCGAGATCATCGACCCCGACACCGGTGAGTTGCTGCCCGACGGCGAGGTCGGCGAGCTGGTGTTCACCAGCCTTACCAAGGAGGCCCTGCCGGTCATCCGCTACCGTACGCGCGACCTGACTCGCCTGTTGCCGGGCAGCACGCGCACCATGCGTCGCATGGAAAAGATCACCGGCCGCAGCGACGACATGATGATCGTGCGCGGGGTGAATGTGTTCCCGACCCAGGTCGAGGAACTGATCTTGCGGCGCCCCGAGTTGACGCCGCATTACCAGTGCATCTTGCGGCGCAATGGGCCGATGGACGATCTGCTGGTGGTGGTGGAAACCCGGCCCGACGTGTCGCCCGACAGCCTGGCGGCACGGGCGGCGGCCAAGCAGCTGCAGCACGAGATCAAGGCCTATGTCGGCACCAGTGTCGAGATCGAGTTGCGGCCCGAGGGCGGCGTCGAGCGCAGCCTGGGCAAGGCCAAGCGCGTGCTGGACCAGCGCCCGAAGAATCCCTGATCAAGTGGCGAGCCAGCGCTCGATGAGCGGCTGGTCGCGCACCGCCAGGCGCCAGGTGGTCACCGCACGCGGCAGGTTGAGCGTGAGCTTCAGCAGGCGCTTGTCGCGCGCCACCAGGGCCTGGACCTTGGGGTGCGCTCCGGCATAGAGTGGCAGGTCGTCGAGCTTGGTGAGCCGCCAGCCGCTGCGGGCCTTGCCGCTGCCCACTTCCACGCCCAGCCATTCATCGCCGGCGGCCAGGCCAGCCCGCTCGGCCACACCGCCGCGCAGCACGGTCTTGATCTGGATGGCAGCCCCTTCTGTCACGCGCAAGCCCAGCTGCTGTGCCAACTGGGCCGGTTCCTCCTGAATCGCCACGCCGTGGCGTTCCAGCAGTTCCTTGAGCGGCAGCTCGACCGTGCTGTGCACCCAGCGCTTGATCTCGCGGGCGTAAGAGCGGCCCGTGAGGTCCTGCAGCACCTGCAACAGGTCGTCCTCGCGCATCGGGCCACCGCGGCAGCGCTGCCACAGGGCACGCATCACCTCGTCGAGCGTATGCGGCCCTTCTGCGCGCAAGGTGAGGTCCAGACACAAGGCCACCAGCGCGCCCTTGCTGTAATAGCTCACGGTGGCATTGGGCGTGTTTTCGTCCTGCCGGTAGTACTTGACCCAGGCATCAAAGCTGGCCTGGGCCACCGACTGCACGGCGCGCCCCGGTGTTTGCATCACCTGGTTGATGGTCTTGTTGAGCAGCTTGAGGTAGGTCGTGTTGTCGATCAGGCCGGCGCGGCGCAGCAGCAGGTCGTCGTAGTAGCTGGTGAAGCCTTCGAAAAACCAGAGCAGTTGCGTGTAGTTTTCCTGTGTGTAGTCATAGCGTGCGAACTCGGCCGGGCGCAGGCGCTTGACGTTCCAGGTGTGAAAGTATTCGTGGCTGATCAGTCCCAGCAGCGTGGTGTAACCCTCGCCCGGTTTGGCGCCCTGGCGTGGCAGGTCGCGGCGGGTGCAGATCAGCGCGGTTGAATTGCGGTGCTCCAGGCCGCCGTAGCCGTCATCGGTGGCATTGAGCATGAACAGGTAGCTGCGATGCGGTGCCTTGTGCCGTTTGCCGGTGTCGGTGCTGTGCCAGAGACGGATTTCTGCCTCGCAGATCTTGCGCGTGTCGGCCAGCAGCCGCTCGCCGTCGAAACTCGGCGGGGCGCCGGCCACTACGAAGCGGTGCGGCACGCCACCGGCGGTGAAGGTGCTGCTCCAGAAGTTGCCCATCTCTACCGGGCCATCCACCAGTTCGTCGTAATCAGCGGCACGGTAACGGCCGAAGCCACGCCGGTTGACCTTCAGCGGGCTCAGGCCGGTGGCCACGGACCAATCGGCAATGGCCCGGCTGGCGACCAGTTCGAGCTCGTGGACGCTGTCTTCCTGGCCCTCGACGCGCAGGCACAGGCTGGTGCCGTTGAAGAAGCCGCGCGTGGCATCGAGCCAAGCGGCACGCACCGAGTTGTCGAAGGCATAGACCTCGTAGCTCAACACCAGCGGGTCTTGTGGCGCGCACTCGACCTGCCAGCTGCATTTGTCGAGTTGCTGCACGGCAACCGGCTTGCCGCCTTGCCGTGCCTGCAGGCGCTGCAGGTTTTTCGCGAACTCGCGCACCAGATAACTGCCCGGGATCCACGCCGGCAGTGAGACGCGCTGCTGCGTCTGTGGTCGTGCCACGGTGAGCGTGACGCGGAACAGGTGGGCATGCAGGTCGGCAGCCTCCACCCGGTAGTGGATGGCAACGGGGGCTGAGTCTCTGGACATGCGGTGACGGCTCAGCGGGTTTCGTTCAGGTGCTTCTCGATCTGCTGGGCGTTGATGGCACCCGGCACGCGCGAGCCATCTGCAAAGATCAGGGTGGGGGTGCCGGTGATCTTGTGTTTGCGGCCGAGTTCCAGGTTGCGCGCAATGGCCGAGACGTCACAGCTGGCGGCGGGGAGCGGCTGGTCGCGCAGCATGAAGTCCTGCCAGGCTTTGGCCTTGTCCTTGGCGCACCAGATGTTCTTCGATTTTTCCGCCGAGTCCGGGCTGAGGATGGGGTAGAGGAAGGTATAGACCGTGACGTTGGTCACCTTGTCCAGATCGCGTTCGAAGCGCTTGCAATAGCCGCAGTTCGGATCTTCAAACACGGCCACCTTGCGCTTGCCGTTGCCGCGCACCACGGTGAAGGCGTCTTTCAGCGGCAGGCTGTCAAAGTTCACCGCAGTCAGCTTGTCGATGCGCTCTTCGGTCAGGTTGCGGCGCTGGCGCGTGTCGATCAGGTTGCCCTGGATCAGGTAGTTGGCGTCGGCATCGGTGTAGAAAATGTCGGTGCCGTTGACACGGACCTCGTACAGGCCATTGACCGGGGTCTTGCTGATCTCGTCGATCTTCTGCAACTGCGGGATGCGTTCGGTCAGGTTCTTGCGGATCGTCGCTTCCTGGGCCTGGGCGCCGATGCCGGCCAGGATGCAAGTGCTGACAAGCAGGGTTTTCAGAGCATTCATCATCATTCGTTTCATGCGACACATCGCGTTATTCAAAAATCCATGGCCTGCCGGGTCAGCCACTGTTTGAGCAGGCCGCTGCGCTCCACGGTGTTCATGCCCCAGTTGCGCAGGATGCGCCAGGCTTCCCCTTCACGGGCAAACAGCAGTTGCAGGCCGTCCATGCCGGTATCCAGGGCCAGCATGCCGGCCTTGCGGGCGCGTTCATAGCGCCGCAGCAGCTTGGCATCACCCACGTCACGCCAGTAGTCGCGCTCGTGCAATGTCTTGGCCAACTCCGCCACATCGGCCAGCCCCAGGTTCAAGCCCTGGCCCGCCAGCGGGTGCACGTTGTGGGCCGCATCGCCGGCCAGCACCCAGGCGCCGCAGGCCGCCTGGCCGGTCCATTGCCGGGCCTGGGCCTTTTGCAGCGGCCAGAGCCGGCGCTCACTGATCAGCGTCAACGGGCCCAGAGCGTGCCCGCTGGCGGCTTCCAGCTCACGGCAGAAATCGTCCGGGCTGGCGGCTTGCAGGCGGCCAGCATGTTCAGGAGAGACAGACCAGACAATCGCGACAGAGTTCCCTTGTTCGCCGCCCATGGGCAGAAATGCCAGGATGTCGCCGTTGGAAAACCACTGGCGTGCATTCTGGCCATGCGGTTTCTCGCACTGGATCCGGGCCGCCAGAGCGTGTTGGGTATAGGGGGTGACCTGGAAATCGACGCCGAACTCGGCACGCGTGCTGCTGGCACGGCCTTCACAGACCACGGTGAGCTTGGCCGGCGCCGGAGCGGTCAGCACTTCGATCTGCGGCTGGAAGCCGACGGCCTGTGCCAGCTGCGCCTCCAGCACCGGGACGTCGACGATCCAGGTCAAGGCGGTGGTTCCGAGCTCGCTGGCGTCGAAATTGACCTCACCACCCCGGTCGCCCCAGATCTGCATGTGGGTGACCGGGGTGGCCGCTTCTGGTGCGGGCCAGCAGCGCAAGGCGTCGAGCAACTCCTTGGAGGCGCGGTTCAGGGCGTAAGCGCGCACATCGGCAGGGGCGTCGGGTTGGGGCGGGGTTTCCACCAGGCCGACGCGCAGGCGCTCGCGCGCCAGCAGCAGGGCCAGCGTGCGGCCCACGATGCCGCTGCCACGAATACAAACATCCAGGGGAAGAGCCATGCGAGCATTGTAGAAGGCAGGGCAGAATCGACTCTGTCGGATGTCAATTCCATTCCAATAACCATGGGGATCCTGCCAAGTGAGTGAATCGACTGTCAGCCCGGGCGATGTCCAGGCCCGTATTGCCCAGCTGTTCGTGTACCCGGTCAAGTCCTGTGCCGGCATGGCATTGCCGGAAGCGGTGCTGACCGAGGCCGGGTTCGACCTTGACCGCGCCTGGATGGTGGTGGATGCGCAGGGCGGGTTCGTGTCGCAGCGCGAACAGCCGCGCCTAGCCTTGGTGCAGCCGCAATTCAAGCGCGGAGGCACGGAACTGGCGCTGCGCGCCCCCGGCATGCTGGCGCTGCATCTGACGGTCGACGCCGTGGAGCAGCCGACCCGGGTGCGCGTCTGGGACGACGAGGTGCCGGCTTATGACATGGGCGATGTCGCTGCCCAGTGGTTCACCGACTTCCTGTCCTTGTCCGATCAGGGCTTGCCGACGGCCCAGGCCGCTAGGTACCGGTTGGTGCGTTTCGATCCGGAGTACCGGCGCCTCTCCAGCCTGAAGTGGACCGGCGGCGTGGAGGCGCTGAACCAGTTCAGCGATGGCTTTCCGCTGCTGGTGCTGGGCCAGGCTTCGTTCGACGAGTTCAACGCCCGCCTGCAGGCCGCCGGCCATGCGCCGGTGGGGGTAGAGCGGTTCCGGCCGAACATCGTGCTGGCGGGGCTGGAGGCGCACGACGAAGACCGGCTCGACACCCTCCACATCGCCACTGGCGAGGGCGAGGTGGTGCTCAAGCCGGTCAAGCCCTGCCCGCGCTGCCCGATCCCCAACATCGACCCCGCCACGGCACAGAGCAGCCCGGAAGTCAGCGACACGCTGCAGGCCTACCGGCGCGATGCGCGGCTGAACGGGGCGGTGACCTTCGGCATGAATGCCATCGTGCTGGACGGTGTGGATGCGGTGCTGCGCGTCGGGCAGGGGGTGGCGGCCAACTTCCGCTTCGATTAAGGGCGCGGGGGCGGGGTGGCTACAATCTCCCCTCTTCTTTTCGAGACCCCATCATGAGCCTGAAGTGCGGCATCGTCGGCCTGCCCAACGTCGGTAAATCCACCCTGTTCAACGCCCTGACCAAGGCCGGCATTGCGGCGGAGAACTATCCCTTTTGCACCATCGAACCCAATGTGGGCGTGGTCGAGGTGCCTGATCCGCGCCTGCAGCAGCTGGCGGAAATCATCCACCCGGAGCGCATCGTGCCGGCCATCGTCGAGTTTGTCGACATCGCCGGCCTGGTGGCCGGTGCCAGTACGGGCGAGGGCCTGGGCAACAAGTTCCTGGCCCACATCCGCGAGACCGATGCCATCGTCAATGTGGTGCGCTGCTTTGAAGACGACAACGTGATCCACGTGGCCGGCAAGGTGGATCCGATCTCGGACATCGAGGTGATCCAGACCGAGTTGTGTCTGGCCGATCTGGGGGCGGTCGAGAAGGCCTTGCACCGCGTGACCAAGACGGCACGCTCGGGGGACAAGGAGTCGATCAAGCTGGTGGCGATTCTGGAGAAGTGCCAGGCGGCGCTCAACGAAGGCAAGCCGGTGCGCACGCTGGAATTCAGCAAGGAAGAACAGCCCTTGCTGAAGCAGTTTTTCCTGATCACGGCCAAGCCCGCCATGTTTGTGGCCAACGTGAGTGAGAACGGGTTCGAGAACAACCCCTTCCTGGACCGTCTGAAGGCCTACGCCGCGACCCAGAATGCCCCGGTGGTGGCGATCTGCGCCAAGCTGGAAGCCGAGATGGCGGAGATGAGCGACGACGACCGCCAGATGTTCCTGGAAGAGCTGGGTCAGACTGAGCCCGGTCTGAATCGCCTGATTCGCGCTGCTTACAAGCTGCTGGGTCTGCAAACCTATTTCACGGCGGGCGTGAAGGAAGTGCGTGCCTGGACCATCCATGTAGGCGATACCGGACCCCAGGCGGCTGGCGTGATCCACACCGATTTCGAGAAGGGCTACATCCGGGCCCAGACCATCGCCTTTGAAGACTTCATCGCCTGCAAGGGCGAGCAGGGTGCCAAGGATGCCGGCAAGATGCGCGCCGAAGGCAAGGACTACGTGGTCAAGGATGGCGATGTGATGAACTTCTTGTTCAGCGCCTGAACCGAAAGTCAGCCCGGCATCACTCGACAACGGCCCGCCCAGAGCGGGCCGTTTTGCCATTCATACCCGAGAAAAACCCAATGTCGGCGCGCCTTTCAACGGGTACGGGTACAAAACCGGGTCAGTTGCCCAGGGTGCCGAATCATGGATGGGTATGGGCAATTCCCCCCCCCCACAGAAGCAAGCGAAACAACAGTAGCAAGACACAGCCCGAGACCGACAGCCTGTCACTAATCTGCCACTGTATTTCAGCGCATCTTTTGCTTGCGCTAGCTATCTGAAAAACGTCTCGGTATGGTGATCCCAGGAGACCATCATGCTGACAGAGACACAAATTCGAAGTGCGCAACCAAGAGAGAAATCTTATAAGTTGACTGACGCCCAGGGTCTGTACCTGGAGGTAAAGCCCAACGGGGTCAAAGCCTGGCGATACAGATTCCAAATGGTCCGAGGTATTCACCGCTGCGAGAGCGTCTACACGCTGGGGACGTATGCTGCCATCAAGAAAGACGAAACACCTGAACAAACCGCCGAGCGGCAAGCAGCTGATTTGTTGACTCTTGAAGAAGCTCGCATACGCCTGATCGGTGCCCGTGCATTGGTCAAGAAAGGCATCAATCCGGCCGATCAACGCAAGACAGACAAGATACTGGTGAGCCAGAGCAATGCCAATACCTTTGCGGCGGTCGCCAAAGAATGGTTGGCCCTCAAAGACTGGGAAAACTCAACCAAGGCACGTACGATAAGCATGCTTGAGCGCTTGATCTACCCAAAGATTGGCGCACTTCCCATGCGCCAGATCGTCGCCCCCCATGTCTTGGATGTACTTCAAAGTACGCACAAGAACAGCGGACCGACAGTGGCCGCAGCCGCGCGCAGGACCATGACCGGCGTATTCGAGTTGGCTATGGCCACCCTGCGGGCAGACACAGACCCTACCTACCTCGTGCGCAAGGCGTTGCCACCGAACAAGACACAGCACAAAAGGGCCATGGAGATCGAGGAGATTGGAGAGCTCCTCTACGATATCAGGCGACTCAGGGGGCGGTATGAAACCCCACTCGCCATAAGATTGATGTGGTGGACCCTATGTCGCTCAATTGAAGTAACGGGTGCCCAGTGGTCTGAATTCGACCTCGACAAAGGTCTTTGGACTATCCCCGCTTCTCGCATGAAGATGCGAACCCTCCATGTGGTTCCATTGCCGGAACAGGCCTTGCAAGCGCTCAACACCTTCCGAGGAATTACTGGAGGAAATCAGTACGTATTTCCTGGTCGAGATCGACAAGAGGGAGGAATGTCCACGGCAACTTTGCGACAAGCACTGCACACACTGGGTTGGAGCAAGCGCTACAGCCCACATGCAACTCGTACGACGGGAAGCACTCGATTGCATGAAATGGGCTACAACACTGACTGGATAGAACGCCAACTCGCACACGCCGAGCCCAACGCCGTCAGGCGTACGTATAACCAAGCGCTTTACATGGACGGTCGGCGGGAAATGATGCAGCGTTGGGCTGACTGCTTGGATGAATGGGAATCTCAGACCAAAGCGAGAGCCGATAAGCCCAAGACAAAAAATCCAATACGTGTCATTCAGCCAGCAGCTGGAGTCGTGTCCATCTATGGAGCCCCCAGAGCGACTCCTCTGCAAAGTAGGGTGGCTGCATGTGGATGACTCCTTCCAGCGAGTTTTTTAATCCAATGGAAAAACTTGAGGATGGAGACAAGTTGACGGTTTGTGCCAGGGGCAAGTCTGATTTGCAGACATTCGTTACGCCAGGGATCTAAGTTTTCCTCATCCTTCGCGGTTTTTTATAGGCACCTAGTCAAAATCAAATGTGCCTATTAGCCCGCCTTGAGCGGGTTTTCGTTGCTGGCTGCCGGTCTCTGTAACAGCGCTACAAATCATGACCAACAGGGGTAGTTAGTCAGCCTCGCGTTGAGTGCACAATTTGATTGCAGCGGCTTCAGTCTAACTGTGAACAAAGTTCAGCCGCGAGACTTAGCACTTGGTGCCTGCGCTCTTCATCGAACATTTCGTACTGAACCAGCAACTCGGCCAACTGGTCGTCTTCACAATAAAAATAAGCTGCCGGAACCTTGAGTACCCGCCCCAAACTCTGGGCCGTGGCAAAGGGTGGCTCGTGAATTCCGGTCTCGTACCTGCTCATGCGGGCACTGCTGCTGCTCTCGTCCAGCCCAATCATGACCCCCAGTTTGTCCTGGGGCATGCCCGCACGATTTCGGGCAGCGCGCAGGCGCCTACCAAAAAGCGTTGTGGGTGAGGACTGCCGAGGCATTCAACGATATTCGTAGAATGTTCTGTACATTTCTCTACGTTATTCGTAGACTTGGGCGTTGGCAATTTCGTAAAGCCAAACCAGCCCGCTCAGCACATCAGTGCTTACATCGTGACGGTTTGATATCACGTGGCTTCAGATGAATTGCTGACCACTGGGATACGCTTATTTCGGCGCATCTTGGGAGATCGTGTGTGGCCCTCAATGGACCCACGGAAAACTGTTATTTGCGGCAGCGCAGCATACTCATGAGCCAAAACATCGATACCCAAAAGCTCCCTGAGGTCGTGAGCTTCATTCCGCGAATCTTGGCAACCTTGCGTGAGATGAATGGTGTTGCAAAGGCCGGAGCCGTCAAATCTGCCGTCGTGCAAGCCATCTCGGATGCGGGTGGCACTTTGAATCATCAAATGCTGGCAAGTGGTGTGCCAAAGTATCAGAACGATATCTATTGGGCACGGATGTACTTAGTCAATGCGGGGATGCTGGAGCCGGCTAAAACAGCTGGACACGGCACCTGGAAGCTCACCACTTTGGGTTGGGAATCCCCTCTGGATATGAGCACTGCTGCAGCCATCTACTTCCAGTCAGCCAGTAAAGGAAGTAAGAACAAAGATCAGGCCGATATGCCTGCGCCCAGTGGGGATGATCTGCAGCAAGATTTGGCAGGCACCATCAATTGGCAGGTTCAACTGAAGGAAATACTTTGGTCATTGTCTGAGCAAGGTTTTGAGCATCTGTGCGCAGCCATCATGACAGCCAACGGCCTTGACCAGATCAAAGTCACCGGTAAGTCAGGCGACAAAGGCATCGACGGCATGGGGCTGATGTACCTAGATGAAGCTGGGCTTGTGTCGATTCGTGTGGCTTGGCAGTGCAAGCGTTACACCTCAGGTACCGTGGGGTCGATGGAGGTTCGTAATTTTCGCGGATCACTGGACCATAAAACAGACCACGGAATAATTTTCACGACATCGACTTTCACAGCTGAAGCGATGAAGGAAAGTGTTGCTCTAGGAAAAACCGCCATCCGCCTTGTGCCACTGGATCAGCTCATTGAAATGCTCAGGGGCTTGAGGCTCGGCGTTGGACCTGAACCAGAACATACCGTGGATACCGCGTTCTTTCAGCAGTATCGGAAATCCTGGCCCAACTCGCCGAAGCCATCGCTTCTATTTACTGGTGTGTCCTGAGCCATAAGGTGGGGTAGATCAATCGTGACTCAATATCACCCTCGCCCCGGGGAACATGGACAACCTGTGAAGCTGGAGGCGCCAAGTCAACCAACACCACTTTCAAGTTGGACGGATCCAAATCAGCTGGCCACGATCACGCCTGACGGACTCATGCCTAAGAGTTTGAATTGCATCGACTTCGAAAGATGGCTGAATGCGCCCACAACTGCAGCTGGCTGGGAGAAGCTTGCCGCATTCAGTCCCGTGAATTTTTCAGAGCCTTGTCTGGAAAAAGTGCTGGGCAAAGCGCCTGCTTCGGGCATAGTAGTCCTCGAAGACGATGGTCGTGTCTGGGTGGTTTCTCCAAGCAACGCCTTTGGCGGCTATATGAACACCTTTCCGAAGGGCAAGCTTGATCAAGGACTCAGCCTGCGTGCGAATTCCTTGAAAGAAGGCTACGAGGAGACTGGACTACAGGTGGTGTTGACAGGCTATCTGTGTGATTCCTATCGGAGCACTTCGGTGACTCGCTATTACCTTGCAAGGCGAGTCGGTGGCCATCCAGCCAGTATGGGTTGGGAGTCACAAGCTGTGAGTTTGGTGCCCTGCGCACAGCTGGCCAAGTTCGTGCGACACAAAAACGACGAAGTCATCCTTCAGGCGTTGCAAGCGCTTGGCTAGCCTGATTGTCTGAATGGGGAGCGACAACATGTGGATATTTTTACCAACAAGCTTCATTAGCGTAGTTCAAAAGCCTGGGGACACGGACACCCTGACGGTCCGAGCTCGCATCAAAGGTGACATCGAGTCAGTTTTCCCCCAGGCACAAGTCGAACGGGACAAAGGTACCGACTACAAGTTCCGAGCTCGCGTGCCCAGGGGAGCTGTCGCAAGAGTCCTTCACGATCAAGTTATGGGCTTGAACTGGAGCAACTTCAAGAGCACCGTTAAAGATGGCAAGCGTCACGATGCGTACATGAACGTCTGGCGGTCGATGTATGCAATCCAAGACTAGTGATGCTCGCAGCGAGCACTGTGGGTGTCACGTGGAGAAGTTCGACGTCACTACAGACGCTCTGTTAGAGGTGGAGTACCTCGGCGACCCTGGAGTCTGTGATGTGTGCGGCCGACTCCTAAGTGATGAACTGTTTTTTTGCGATGCAGCGCTGTCAGCCCAGGATGGCCGTTGGGGAGTACTTTGCAAGACCTGCACTTGCACTGAGGGCATCGTTCCCGGTTGGGGTATAGCTCAGTTCTATGAGCTTCAAAGTAACACGCCGAAACCATCAAATACGGCTTCTAATTTAATTGTTCCCCGCTGGCGATGTATCGCTGGCCTTACGTAAATGCACTAATAGGAATACTAGAGCGGTTGCCCAAGGCCCGCTTTGCAGGGCGGAAGCTGCTCCTCGAGTGGCTAGCGGCGAGAGACGGCAATCAGCCTGAATCCGTCATCCGAATGTAAGCGCCCGGCGAACCCATATTGACCGCCGATGGCGGCCATGGCTGACGATCACATTCCAGCAGGCTGCCAGCGATGCGGCAATAGCTCGTCGATGCGGCTGGCCTTGTGCGTGGGCAGCCGGGTGAGCACGTCCTTCAGATAGGCATACGGGTCATGCCCGTTCATGCGTGCCGACTGGATCAGGCTCATGCCGGCCGCTGCCCTCTGGCCCGCGCGCAGGCTGCCGGCAAACAGCCAGTTGTTGCGGCCGATGGCGATGGGCCGGATTTGATTCTCGATCCAGTTGTTGTCCACCGGCAGCTGCCCGTCAGCCGCGAACCGGGTCAGCGCATCCCAGCGCCGCAGGCTGTAATCCAGCGCCTTGGCGGTTGCCGATCCGTCGGGCACCTGGCCCCGTTGCAGCGTCATCCACTCATGCAGGGCATCCAGGATCGGCCGGGTCTGTTGCTGCCGAACGGTTTGGCGTTGCTCGGTACCCAGCTCTTTGACTTCGCGCTCGATCTCATAGACCCGGGCGAACTGTTGGAGGGCAAACTCGGCAATCTGGCTCTGGTTGGCTGCGTGCAGGTCGAAGAACTTGCGCCGGGCATGCGCCAGGCAGCCCACCTCGGTCACCCCGCTGGCGATCAGGGCCTTGTAGCCGCTGAAGTCGTCGCAGGTCAGACTACCCTTCCAGGCTTTGTCAGTGCCATGGCCCAGGAAGCGCCGGGCATGCTCGCCCGAACGACTCTCGCAGAAGTCATAGACCACCGCCTTCATGTCCTCAAACGCCCCCGGCGCATAGGCCCAGAGATAGGCGCGGTGCGTCTTGCCTTCACCGGGCTTGAGCATGGCCACCGGTGTCTCATCGGCGTGCAGCACACGGTGGCTGAGGATCTCGTCCTTCAAGGCCTCGACCAGCGGCTGTAACCGCACCCCGCAGGTGCCCACCCACTGAGCCAGTGTCGAGCGCGGGATGGCCAGGCCGGCGCGGCCGAAGATCGCCTCCTGGCGGTACAGCGGCAAGTGATCGGCGTACTTGCCCACCAGCACCTGGGCCAGCAGGCCGGTGGTGGGGATGCCTT
>ERZ1292640.3315-Hain-H43-02um-R1-3315-length-12559-cov-45_pt1 | contig 12559 bp, 10 predicted proteins | sample MGYA00564404_ERZ1292640 | MGnify/ENA primary metagenome ERZ1292640 (study PRJEB36523, sample SAMEA6512636) | groundwater metagenome | collected 2019-01-08 | study: AquaDiva: Metagenomics assemblies of 32 groundwater samples | reverse complement strand
TCCAGAACCGAAGGAACCAGCTTGGCGGCATGAGCCGCCCTCCTTCATATCTCGGCACTCTCAAGGTCTGATCAATAGAACAGGTATTTCCGCCACTGATCCTCACCCTTGCCCAGCAGCCGCATCAGGTGCCGGCTCGTGTGCAGGGTGAACGGGCGCGGCAGGCGCGCCAGCTTCATGCCCGCTTCCTCCGGCGTCCGGCCGCCCTTGCGGTTGTTGCAGGGGTGACAGCAGGCGACGAGGTTTTCCCACGCGGTCTCGCCCGAGCGCGAGCGCGGCACCACGTGATCCAGCGTCAGCTCCGCCGAGGGCAGCGTGCGCTGGCAGTACTGGCAGGTGTAACGGTCGCGCATCAGGATGTTCTTCCGCGACAGCGGGCGGTTCTGGCGCGGGATGCGCCGGTACTCCAGCAGCCGGATCACCGACGGCAGCTTCATCGCGCTGCGGACGGAGTGCACCAGGATGTAAGAGAACTCCTGCGGAGTGGCCACGCCCTTCAGGATCAGCACCAGGGCGCGGCGGGCGGCACAGATATTGATCGGCTCGTAGCTGGCGTTGAGTACCAGCACCGGCGTGTGCAGAGCGGCCCGCAACGGCATCTCAGGCGGCCTCCGTCACCGGTGGGAGCGGCGCCAGCGCGCCGGCTGCCCGGCGGTCCACCCGCGCCAGCGTGAGCAGGGCCACGTAGCGCGCGCCGGCGCTCTTCAGCGCGGCCGCGCAGGCGCTGGCGGTAGCGCCGGTGGTCATCACGTCGTCCACCAGCAGCACTCGCCGGCCGGCCACCGGCTGCCTTCGCCGGACACGAAACGCCGCGGCGACATTGGCGCGGCGGCCGGTGTTGCTCAGGCCCGCCTGGCTCGCCGTCGCCCGCCGGCGGCGAACGGCGTGGGTCACCCGCGTGCCGTAGCGGCGCGCGATCGCCGCCGCCAGCAGCGCCGACTGGTTGAACCCGCGCTGCCAGCGCCGCCGCCAGTGCAGCGGCACCGGGACGATGAGATCGAAGCGCTGGTCGCGGGGGATGGCCAGGGCCAGCAGCTCGCCCAGCGGCCCGGCCAGCGGCCGGACGCGGCCGTACTTGAACAGGTGGATCAGTTCCCGCAGTTTACCCTCGTAAACGCCGTAGCAGTAAGCAGCGTCGAAACCCCGCAGGCCGCGGCGGCACAGCGCGCACCGGCCCTCCTCGTCCAGCGGGTGCCGGTTCAGGAACGGCGTGCGACAGCAGACACAGAAATAGTCCGCAGCCAGCGGCTGGGGCTCGCTCAGGCATGCGTCGCAGACGGGGATGCGGGAAACGCCTGACAGCGGCCGCTTGCAGATCCGGCACTCATCCGGGAACAGCAGCCAGACCAGAGGCGCAGGAACGCTTCGCAGAGCGGAAGCCACGCCTGGCGGGACAAACCCCGCGAGCCATCGACTCGAGAAGACCCACCTCCAGTCTCAGCTTACAGTGTACACCACGGTGGGGGGCCGTGGCGTTCTGGTATCATCTCGCCTTATGGCAACCGCAATCGCCCGCCGCGATTTCCTGAAGGCCTCGGCGGCGGCCCTGGCCAGCCCGCTGGCCGCCGCGCCGCCGCGCCCGCCCAACTTCATCATGATCTTCGCCGACGACCTCGGCTACGGCGACCTCGGCTGCTACGGCTCCCGGCTGCGCACGCCCAACCTGGACCGCCTGGCCGCCGAGGGGATGCGCTTCACCCAGCACCTTTCGGCCAACCCGGTCTGTTCGCCCTCGCGGGCCTCGCTGATGACCGGCCGCTACCCCACCCGCGTCAGCGTGCCGCGGGTGTTGAATCCTAAGGACGTGACCGGCCTTCCCGACACTGAAGTCACCCTGGCCCAGGCCTTGAAGGCGCGTAACTATAAGACCATGTGCATCGGCAAGTGGCACCTCGGCCACCTGCCGCAGTACCTGCCCACCAGCCGCGGCTTCGACGAGTACTTCGGCATCCCTTACAGCAACGACATGGCGCCCACTCCGCTCGTGCGCAACACGGAAACCATCGAGGAACCGGCGAAACAGGCCACGCTGACCCCGCGCTACACCGAGCAGGCGCTGCGTTTCATCGACGGCGCCAAGGGCTCGCCGTTCTTTCTCTACTTCGCGCACACTTTTCCCCACATCCCGCTGCACGCTTCCGAGCGCTTCCGGGGCAAGTCGCCGCTCGGCCTTTACGGCGACGTGATCGAGGAGCTGGACTGGAGCGTGGGCGAGGTGCTCAACGCGCTGAAGAAGCGCGGCATCGACAACCAGACGCTGGTGATGTTCTCCAGCGACAACGGGCCGTGGTATCAGGGCAGCCCCGGACGGCTGCGCGGCCGTAAGGGGATGACCTGGGAGGGCGGCGTGCGCGTGCCCATGCTGGCGCGCCTGCCGGGCCGCATTCCCAAGGGCCGCGTCTGCCATGGGATTACCTCGACCATGGACATCTTCCCGACCGCGGCGCGGCTGTGCGATGTCCCGCTGCCGAAGAACCCGCTGGATGGCGTCGATATCTGGCCGCTGCTCACCGGCCAAAAGGCGGAGCTGGAGCGCGAGGCAATGCTGTATTTCGACAACGTGCACCTCCAGTGCGCGCGCTGGGGACGGTGGAAACTGCACGTCGCGCGCTACAACTCGGTGACTTTCAGCCCGGCGCCCGCCGGCGGACGCCTGAATCTCCCGCTGAATCCGCCGGAGCTTTACGATCTGGCCGCTGACCCAGACGAGAGCTACGACGTCGCTTCGGAGAATCCCAAGATCGTGGCCGAGATCCAGGCGCGTGTCGAGCGGCTGATGGCCACCTTCCCCGACGACATTCGCAAGGCGTACGCGGACACCAGGGCGCGTTCCGTGACGCCATACACTCCAGGCGCGTTGCCGCGGGCGCGGTCTTGAGGTGACAACCATGTTCATGAAGCTCGTGCTGTTTCTCGTCCCCGTACTGGCCACTGGCCAGGAGCCTGGGTTCGCTTCGCTGTTTGACGGCAAGACGCTGGACGGCTGGAAACTGGTCGCTGGTAAGGGTCCCGGCTACGTGGTCGAGGAGGGTGTCCTGCTGTGCCCGGCCGACGGCGGCGGCAACCTCTTCACCGCGAAGGAATACGCCAACTTCGTGTTCCGCTTCGAATTCAAGATGCAGCCGGGTGGCAACAACGGGATCGGAATACGCTGCCCGCTCACCGGCCGGGCCTCCTACGAGGGCATGGAGATCCAGATCCTGGACGACCAGCACGAGAAGTATAAGGGCAGGCTAAGGCCGGAGCAGTACCACGGGTCCATCTACGACGTGATTCCCGCCCGCAGCCGCTTCCTGAAGCCGGCGGGCGAGTGGAACGAGGAAGAGATCACGGCCAACGGCCGCCGCATCACGGTGAGTCTGAACGGCGTGATCCTCGTGGATGCCGACCTGGACATCGTCAAGGAACCCGAGGTGCTCAAGAAGCACCCCGGCCTGGCGCGCGCCTCCGGGCACATTGGCTTCCTCGGGCACGGCACGCGGGTTGAGTTACGGAACATCCGCATCAAGGAGCTGCCATGATGTGGCGCCTGATCGCAACTTGTCTCCTGCTCTTCTCGGCCGCGGCCGCTGTGGCCGATGAGCCGGGTTTCGTTCCCCTGTTAGATGGGAAGACGCTCAAGGGCTGGACGCTGGTCCACGGCCGCGGGCCTGGCTACGTGCCCGAAAACGGCCTCCTGGTCTGCCCGGCCGACGGCGGCGGCAACCTGTATACCGAGAAGGAGTACGCCAACTTCGTCTTCCGCTTCGAATTCAAGATGGAGCCGGGCGGCAACAACGGCGTGGCGATTCGGGCGCCGCTCGAAGGCGACGCCGCTTACGCCGGCATGGAGATCCAGATCCTCGACGACCAGCACGAGAAATACAAGGGTTGGCTCAAGCCGGAGCAGCACCACGGCTCCGTCTACGGCGTGATCCCCGCCCGGACCGGCTTCCGTAAGCCCGCCGGGGAGTGGAACGAGCAGGAGATCACCGCCGACCGCCGCCGCATCACGGTGAAGCTGAACGGCGTGATCATCGTGGATGCCAACCTCGACACCGTCAAGGAGCCCGAAGTGTTGAAGAAGCACCCCGGCCTCGCGCGCGCCTCCGGGCACATCGGCTTCCTCGGCCACGGCACGCGGGTTGAGTTCCGGAACATCCGCATCAGGGTGCTGCGGTAACCAGCACGTTCGAGTGCCCCTTCCTCGGCTATGATGTGGGTGTGCAGGCCATTACTCCATGGCTGCCGGTCATCCAGGTGACACTGCCGATCGTGCTGGCAATCGGGATAGCCGCCTGGCTGAACAACCGCCGCATCGACGACGTGAGTAAGCGCTTCGACGACGCCGACAATGGCTCGGGTGATCCGGCACGTGGCGGCTGGTGACAGCACCGCCGATTGCGGGTCCAACCACTCGTCCGAGGCGACCGGCCAGTCCCGCACTAGGCGCACCTGACTTCTTCTTATAGGGCCGCGACCGCGACACCAGAATCCTGGCTTGCCGGCAGCAGCGCCACAGCAGGTCGTTGGTCATGCCGCTGTCGTTGTCCGGATGGATCTCCCGCACGCGGAACGGCAGCCGCTGCTTCAACCGAATCCCGGCCTTCGTTGCGCTCCCCAACAGAGGCGCGGTTTACCGTAAGTTACTTCCGTTGCACGGCGCCGGTTGGGTAGGGTTGAGTCTTGGGCAAGAAGACTGCTCGCGGAGTAGGGCCGCCGTCTGGGCCTGTGCCAGTCGGAAGGAGACGGAATGAGGGCGATTGTCAAGACGGCGCCGGGTGAGGGAAACCTCGAACTGCTTGAGTGGCAGGAGCCGGAGCCGGGAGCGGACGAAGTGAAGATCAGGGTCGCTGCGGCCGGCATTTGCGGTACTGACATCCACATTCTGAAGGGCAATTGGCATTGTCGCCCTCCGGTAGTTCTCGGGCACGAATGGTGTGGGACCGTGGTGGACGTGGGCGCCCGCGTCACGCGTTTTCGGCCCGGCGATCGCGTGGTAGCTTCCAATCCGGCGCGCACTTGCGGAGCCTGCTATCACTGCCTCGCCGGCAATCCCTTTATGTGCGCGGAACGGGTTTCGGCGGGATACATGATCGACGGCGCCTTTGCCGAGTACCTGTGCATCGATGCCCGGCGCTGTCATCAGCTCCCCGCCCACGTTTCGTTTCGGGAGGCGGCGCTGGGCGAACCGCTGGCGGTGGCGGTCCACGCCGCCATCGAGCGCACCACGGTTCGCGCCGGCGATCTGGTGTTGGTCTCCGGTCCTGGCTGCATCGGGTTGCTCACCCTGATCGTCGCCAAGCTCCAGGGCGGGCGCGTCATCCTGGCTGGCCTGGACCGCGACCGGGCGCGCCTGGCCTGCGGCCGGGACCTCGGGGCCGACCTCGTAGTCAATGTGGAAAGGGAGGACCTGCCGGAAATCGTTCGCGAGGTGAGCGGCGGGGAAGGCGCGGACCTGGTTTTTGAGTGCGCCGGCAGCGTCACGTCGCTCGAGAACTGCTGGCAAGCCGTCCGCAAGGGAGGCACGGTCGTGTCCCTGGGAGTCCATTCAGCCCCCATTTGCACCGACTTCGGCAAGGTCATGATGAAGGAGCTCCAGGTGGTTGGCTCTTATGGCTACGTCTGGTCGTCCTGGGCGCGTACTGTTCGGCTCCTCGCCGAGGGCAGAATCAACGCCGCCGCCCTGATCACGCACGAGTACTCGCTGGAGCAATTCCGGGCCGCCTTTGAGCTGGCCCAGAACGGCGCTGCCATCAAGGTCGTCCTCAGCCCGGAAATGGCATGGAACGGGGGACGGTGAGTGGAAACAATGCGACGCTTCTCGTTGTTCGTGGTCGCTGTAGCGTTCGTTGGCATGCTCTCATTGAGCTCCCAAGGCCCGCCGGCGGCCGGCCGCTGGGACCTGATGATTCTCGACGGAGCGCCTCAGTCCGGCAAGCTCGGCAGCCTGGCTGTCGGTGACATCGACGGCGACGGCAGGCTCGAACTGATCACCGGCGGCGAGGGCGCCATGCTCTGGTACCGTCCCGCCACTTACGAAAAGGGGAGGATCGCCGAAGGCAACTTCCACGTGGGTATCGCCGTCGAGGACATCGATGGAGACGGCACGAAGGAGGTCGTCACCGGACGCCGCGCCGGACCCGACCCCAAGCGGGAGACGTGGGAGATCTGCTGGTACAAGCCCCAGCGCGACTGGAATCAGCCCTGGACCTACGGCGTGATCGACCCGCAAACCTCCGGCGGCCCGCACGACCTTTTGTTTGCGGACATCGACGGCGACGGCCGGCGCGACCTCGTCGCCACCGCTATGTACACGCCGACCCCGGGGCTCTTCGTCTACCGCAGAACCGGCGATCCCGCGGCCCCCTGGCGTAAGCACACCGTGCAGAGCAGCTACTCGGCGGAAGGAACCGCCGCCGGCGATCTCGATGGCGACGGCAGCCTTGAGCTTATCTCCGGCCCTTACTGGTACAAGGCCCCGGCCGGAGGGCCGTTCGCCGGGCCATGGAGCAAGTACGATCTCGCCCCGGGCTTCCGCGAGATGTGCCGGGCCGCACTGATCGACGTCAATGGCGATGGCCGCCTCGACGCCGTGGTGAACGAGTCGGAATACCCGGACGGCCGCATGGCTTGGTTCGAGAACCACGGCGGCACGGACCTGGCCAGCCTCTTCAGCGAACACCCTCTCGAGCGCCCGCTCAACTTCGCCCATACCTTGAACGCCTGGCGCGACGGCGCGGGCGCCCACATCTTCGTGGCGGAAATGGCCCAGGGCGGCTGGGACGCTCCGTACAACTGGGATGCCCGGCTCATTCGGTTCGACTTCTCGCGCGACGGCCGAACCTGGCAGCGCCAGGTGCTCTACCAGGGCATGGGCACGCACGAGGCGACGATGGCCGATCTCGATGGTGATGGCGCGCTGGAGATTATCGGAAAGGCCTGGACCGTGCCGAAGATCCAGATCTGGAAACAGCGCCAGGCGCCCTCGCCGGTGGCCGGCTTCCGGCATCGCTTCCTCGATCGCGAGAAACCGTACACCGGCACGGACGTGATCGCGGCCGACGTGGACGGCGACGGCCTCCAGGACGTACTTTGTGGCGCCTGGTGGTACAGGAACCCCGGCTGGGAGCGGCGCGAGATCCCGGGCGTCTACCAAGTGCTGAATGCGCACGATCTCGACCGCGACGGCCGGCCCGAGATCATCGCAACCAAGAAATCACCAACCGCCGTGCCCGGCTCAGGTTGGTACGCCGGCCTGTCGAGCGAGTTGTGCTGGCTCAAGCCCGTCGATCCTTTGAACAACCAGTGGCAGGAACACGCCATTGGCACAGGCAGCGGCGACTGGCCGCATTCGACCGCCATCGCGCCGCTGCTGCCCGGCGGCCGGCTCGCCCTAGTGGCCGGCTATCACAGCGCTGCTAAGGGCCATTTCCCCGAGATGTTTGAGATTCCCACGAAACCGGAGGCGGGTCCGTGGCCGCGGCGCGTCCTGGCCGAGATCCCCTACGGCGAGGAGATCGTCCCCGCGGACCTGGATGGTGACGGCGACCTGGACCTGGCGGCCGGCAGATTCTGGCTCGAAAACAAGGGCGATGGCAGCTTCCAGCCGTACAAGGTGGCGGACGAGGGCTTCGAGGCCGCGCGGGTCGTCGTTGCCGACATCAATGGCGATGGCCGACCGGACATCGTGCTGGCCGAAGAGCGCCTCAGCTATAAGACCCGCGAGAGCTTCTTCGCCGAGGTGGCCTGGTTCGAGAACCAGGGCGGGACGTTTCGCAAGCACGCGATCGACCGCATCCGCTGCCCGCACTCGCTGGCGGTTGCGGACCTCGACGGCGACGGCGTCGCGGAGATCCTCGCCGGCGAGCACGATCCGTTCAAGCCCTATCGCAGCCGCAGCCACCTCTACGTCTACAAGAAGGCGGAGCCGGGCGGGCGCGCCTGGTACCGTTACGTGCTCGACGACCGCTTCGAGCACCACGACGGCCTGCGGCTCATTCAGCTTGGGCCGGGCCGCCTGGGCATCCTGAGCCACGGCTGGGCGGAAAGCCGCTACCTTCACTTGTGGGAGCCGCGCTGACCATGTTGGATCCAGCCAAGTTGCGCTCCCTCGAGGACAAGGCGCGAGAGGTCCGCCGCAGCATCGTGGAGATGGTTTACCGCGCCAACTCCGGCCACGTCGGCGGCAGCCTCGGCGCCGCCGACCTGGTCGTGGCGCTCTACTACCACCTGATGCGGCACGATCCTCGCAATCCGAAGTGGCCCGAGCGCGACCGCTTCATTCTCTCGAAAGGCCACTGCACGCCGGTGATCTATGCCGTGCTGGCCGACTGCGGCTACTTTCCGAAAGAGGATCTTTGTACCTTCCGCCGGCCTGGCTCCCACCTGCAAGGGCACCCGTATCACGTGAAGACTCCGGGCATCGAAGCCTCCACCGGCACGCTCGGCCTGGGGCTTTCGACCGGGGTCGGGATGGCGCTGGCAGCGAAGCTCAAGGGCGAGCGCCACTACTACTACATCCTTTGCGGCGACGGCGAAATGCAGGAAGGCCAGGTGTGGGAGGCGGCCATGTTCGCCAGCAAATACCATCTCGACAACGTCATCGCCTTCGTGGACCGCAACTACTTGCAGACCGACGGCTGGTGCGAGCAAATCATGCCGCTCGATCCACTGGCGTCCAAGTGGGAGGCGTTCGGCTGGCGAACCTGCGAGATCGACGGACACCATTTTGTCGGGATCATCGGCGCCGTCGAGGCCGCCAAGTGCGAGCGCGGCCGGCCGGTCATGATCATCGCGCGGACGATCAAGGGCAAAGGCGTGTCGTTCATGGAGAATTCCCCCGCCTGGCATGGCGCCCCGCCCGACCGCGAGCAATACGAACGCGCGATCGAGGAGCTGGACCATGGAGTATAAGCAGACCCGCCAGGGTTACGTGGACGCCCTGATCGAGCTGGCGCGGGCCGACCCGCGCATCGTCGTGCTGGATGCCGACGTCTCCAAGGCCACCAAGACCTGCGACTTCGAGAAGGTGTTCCCCGGCCGCTTCTTCAACTGCGGCGTGCAGGAAGCCAACATGATGTCGGTCGCGGCCGGCCTGGCGCTGGAGGGCTTCATCCCGTTCGCTACCACCTTCGGCGTGTTCGCCTCCTGCCGCGCCGGCGACCAGGTCCGCAACTCGATCGCCTACCCGAAAGCCAATGTGAAGATCGGCGCCACCCACTGCGGCATCTCAACCGGGGGCGACGGCGCCTCGCACCAGGCCAACGAGGACATCGCCATCATGCGCTCGTTCCCGAACATGACGGTGCTCGTTCCCGGCGATTACGAAGAAGCCAGGCTGGCCACTCGGGCCGCGGCCGGAATGACCGGGCCGGTCTACATCCGGCTGGGCCGAGATCAGTACCCGGTCGTGAGGGAGATCCACGGCGAGTTTGTCATCGGCCCTGCCAAGCTGCTCCGCGACGGCCACGACCTCACGATCGTCACCACGGGCATTATGGTCAGCGAGGGGCTGGAAGCCGCCCGCCGGCTCGCCGAACGAGGCATCTTCGCACGCGTGCTCCACATGCCCACCGTCAAGCCGCTCGATGAACACGCGTTGCTTGAGGCTGCCAGGGAAACCGGGGGGATCATCACTGCCGAGGAGCATTCGATCATAGGCGGCCTAGGCGAAGCAGTCACCGGGTTCCTGTCCGGCGTGGCGCCGACGATCGTGCGACGGATCGGTGTCCGGGACGTCTTCGGCCAGTCCGGGCAGGGGCAGGAACTCCTCGACCTGTACGGCCTGCGCGCCGCCGATATTGCCGAAGAGGCCGCGCGCCTGTTGGTCACGGCAGGTGCGTGAGCGCCGGCCGGCGCAGCCAGAGACGCCGGTGGCACATAGCACTGTTTACCGTAAATTACCTGCGGAAACCGACGTGACCGCGTATAGTTATATTTCTCGTCGCATGCCGCTCGGGCACGCAGCCGGCAACCGCGACTTTCGGATTCTTTCATAACTTCTGGAGGCCTGATGCTTCGAGCAGACCGAATCTTCGTGGTGTTCGTGAGAACCACATTCTTGCCTGTTCTGCTCGTCCTGTTCACGAGCCCGGCGGGGTTCTCTCAGGGGCCCGAGCCCGGCGACCTGTTCTGCGAGTACGTCTACCCGCACAGGTTCTCTCCGCTCGATCCGGCCGCCAGCAATCCCGGTGCGATCGCGATGCGCGGGGCCCGCGTGCCCGAGAAGTACGAAAGGCTGCTCGACATCGCGGCCGTACGGGGCGCAATCCGGGCCGAACTAGCCATCGAGTACTGGGGCGGGCATATCGGCACCACCGGCCAGAAGTTCCGTGTGAACGGCAACCAATGGATCGACTTGCCGCAGCCAAGAAACACGCCGACCGCACCGCAATGTTATTACCGAACGCTGCTCGGCGCTGCCGTCCCGATCCCCCCGGCAAGCTTGAAGCCCGGCTCAAACACCTTTGAGTTCGCCGCCGGGCCTCAGAGCTGTTACAACTTTAATTGGGGCTTCTATTGGATTTACGCCTTCACTGTGCGCCTGTACTATGCGCCCAAGCCCGATTCTTTGGCCGGCCGTATCGTTAGCCCCGCCCCGGGCGCCAGCATCGACGACTACCCGAAACTGACGGCCGAGGCCCACGGTTCCCACGCCTCGATTGCGCGCGTGGATTTCGTCGCCGAATACGAGGATTTCAACTGGCGAGGAGACGGTGTGTACCGCGCCTGGCAATATCAGACCGCTCGCGGCCGGCTGCGCCGCCACATCGGCACCGCAGACCGCGAGCCGTGGTCGGCGACGTGGGATACGACCTGGGTGCCGGACCAGGATCAACCGGTGCGGATCGTCGCCTGGATTACAGATACCGCGGGTGACACCCGCGTGACCGAGGCAGTGGCTGTGAAGCTGGCGCGGCGCGGCCGCTCGGTCCGAATGTACAAACCCTACGATGTGCCCGAGGCGTTCGGCGTGCGCACGGGCGCGAGAAAGATCTGCAAGATCGATATCACGGACGATCCGGCGACGGCGCGGGGCGCACGGCTGGCGCTTTCCACCTGGTCGGCCGCTCACGCTTCCGAGATCGGGCTGAACGATGCGGTCCTGGTCAAAACCGTCGGTCCGGTTCACAATTACAGCCATGACTTGCTGCCGGTCCCGCCGGGGATGTTGCGGAAGGGGACCAATGTCTTCCACGTTTACGCGACCACCCGGGAGCACGCGGCCGAGATCAACTGGCCAGGCCCGGTCCTGCTGCTGGAATTCCGGCGGCCGACCACCGTCGCGCAAGCTCCCACCAGCCGCTGGCGGGACGGCCAATCGCGGCTTCGCTTGCCGGTGAGCGTCGCCGCATCCGGATACCGCCGGACCCACAAGCCGGCCGAACTGGAAGTGAACTTTACCCAAATGCTGCGGGCGGCCGGAGTGAAAGGGGCTTTCAACGAGAAGTCGTTGCGTATGGTGGAACTGGATTCGGCCGGAGAAGTAGCCGACCCGCGGGTGGCATTTCAGTTCGATCGAGACAGCAACTACCACCCGACGTTCAACGCACGCGGCCGGCTTGTGTTTCTCTTGAAAGGTGAAACGCCGCCGGACGCCACCCGGCATTTCCACCTTTATTTTGGCGGCCGGCCCAACCGCCTCGCCCCGGACTTGGGACTGCCCCCGCTCAACGTTGTTGACAACATCGATTACCAGGGGCAGAAGAGCCTCCGCATTGAAACACCAGCGGGCGTGCATTACTACCACAAGGAGGGAGCCGGATTCGCGCGCATCGAGGACCGCGATGGCAATGACTGGATCGGCTACCGGCCCGGCGGCCGGTCGGCCGGCGAATTTCGCGGCATTCCGAACTCAGGCGAATTTGCCCACCCAGGTTACTCTGGCTCGCGCGGCGCTGACACGGTGGTCCTCAGTCGCGGGCTTCTCAAAGTGAGTATTCTGTCGGAGCGCCATGACAAGAGATGGGCCGCCGTGTGGGAGATTTATCCGCGCTACGCCCGAATGACGATGTTGAGGAACCCCGGCCCGTACTGGTTCCTCTACGAAGGGACGCCCGGCGGCTCGCTCAGCCCGGCCGACGGCTACCAGGTATTCTCGACCGGTGAAAGGAGGCCCCTTTTCACCGAGTGGGACGGCGATTTGCCGGCGCCCGAGTGGCTCTATTTCGGCCACCCCAAGGTCAACCGGGTTCTGTACCTGGTCAATCACGAAGACGACGACGCGCCCGATCAGTACTGGCCGATGGAGGGGAACATGACGGTCTTCGGGTTCGGGCGCAGGCGTGGCTCGCTGGAGAAATTCCTTACCCGAGCGCCCGCTTCGTTCACCGTTGGCTTCGCGGAAAGCACGGATTTTGCCGAGGTATCGGGGATAATCGACTCCGCCTACCGTGAACTGAAGGTGATCCCCGGAGCGCCTGAGAAGCGGCCAGGTTCGTAGCAGGGGCAGGAACTCCTCTACCTGCACGGCCTGCGCGCCGCCAATGCCGTGCGCCTGTTGGTCACGGCAGGTGCTTGAGCGCCTGCTTCTTGAGGATCCGATGCGTCACGCACTCGACGTGCACTACCTCATCGT
>ERZ1292640.1014-Hain-H43-02um-R1-1014-length-23471-cov-5_pt2 | contig 12559 bp, 13 predicted proteins | sample MGYA00564404_ERZ1292640 | MGnify/ENA primary metagenome ERZ1292640 (study PRJEB36523, sample SAMEA6512636) | groundwater metagenome | collected 2019-01-08 | study: AquaDiva: Metagenomics assemblies of 32 groundwater samples | reverse complement strand
AATAAGCGTTGAATTAATTATCGCTAGAATAAATTGAAGCGGATAGGCTGGGTTGATATTAAAAATATTAACAACGGTGTCTAACGTTAACACTTTTTGAGAATCTAAAGTCGCTTTAAGTCTAACATTGCGGAAATTTCCAAAAATAGGTTTTCCATATCTACCAACTATTTCCTGTGCGATTATTTTTTGGGTAATTAACCATTCATAATCTTGTTTAATGTGACTTTTAGAAACGTAATTCATTCCATCAACTGCATATCTTTGAACATTTTGACCTTTCAAACATACGAATTCATTTTTCTCGGGAGAAACATATTTGTTGCAACCAAGCCCTCTTCTTGTTTCAGCAATTTCACTAAGCCGCAGAGATGTATCCAGAATTTTATCAATAATTTTGTAATTATCATTATTTACCCATATTAAAAACCGCTCAGCTGACAATAGTTTATAGAGCGACTTATTTTCTATGAAGCGACCGTCAACAAAATACCCAGTTGTGAAATAATTAGGTCTCTTAGACGTTTTACTGAAAATCAATATTAATTGTTCATATTGAACACTAACGCCAAACGCTTCTGATACATCAATAATAAAAGTCAACGCGTTTGACAAAATTAACTCACGTATGGCTCTAGAAGAAGGAACATAACTTATCCCCTTAGGGATTATAAAACCCATCACACCATTTTGTTTTGATAGACGTAATGCTTTAGAAATGAAATAATTTGCTGTATCTTGTGATTTATCCTTCAACAAGTTTTTATCCAAATATTCCTTCTCCAAATCATTTAATTCAGCACCATACGGCGGATTCCCAATAACCACATCAAATCCGCCGCTTGCCATTATGTCCTTGAACTCATCTTCCCATTTGAACGCAAGATACTCTCCCGCAACACTTTTGTCATCAATCAGGCTATTTCCGTGTCGAATATTGTCAGCAAGAACTGGCAATCCTTCAGAAATCTGTGCCAGTTTTAATGAAAATGTCAGTTTTGTGATTTCAACTGCACGTTCATCAAGGTCTACACCATAGATGCAACTAAGAAGCAGTTTTTTCTTTTCAGCGTAAGTAAGAGGGCGTTTTAGGGCTTTCGCACTCTCTTCAACGAGAACATTAAATGCCCTTAATAGGAAACTCCCTGACCCGCACGCGGGGTCCAGAATCTTAACGTTTAGAATTTCATCATACGACTTGCCTTTGACGTATTCGCGAACGGTGTTATTCACAATGTATTCAACAATATATTTGGGGGTGTAATATATGCCTTCTTTCTTTCGTTTGCCGATATCTTCTTTCTCTTTAAACCTCTTTTTCCCTGTTTGGACGTGTCCGATGAAGTTCTCATAGACCTTGCCAAGAATATCTTCGTCTATTTCATCGAAATTGTATGCAGGTCGTCCTTTCGGCTCTCTTAAATCAGTTAACACGCCAATCAATTTAAGGTCTTCAATAAGATACCTATCGGCTGCGCTTGCGTCAAAAAGGTCACTGTCCGGAATTTTTCTGTATTTTGAGAATAGTCTTTGGATTTGGTCCAACAACCAGCCCGAGTTCGTAGAGTAATGGGATTTTTTCTCGTTTAAGAGTCGTTTTAGTGTTGGTTCATGATGTATTTCTTTATCTTCGCAGCAGCAAATAAACACTAATCTGTCAATGAATTTCTGCACTTCTTTCTCTATCTCGGCGAATTCTTGCTCATCCTCAAAATTTAATTTGTGATTTTGTCTCTGGATATTAGTAAGCAACATCTCACGCCAATTTTTCATGTCGACCAAAAGCTGATTATCGACTGGAACTGATTTTTTGTGATGGAGAATCCGTTGGTATAACTGATTATTTTTGGCTGAAGAAATCCAGTACTCTTTCTCGAAACACAATAAGGTTTGCAAATCAGCATCACTCATCTTCAGAATGTCAATTCGTGAAATGGCTGCTTCTTGAACATTACGCCATTGAATTTTTGGAGCGAGAATCACAATTTGTTTGAAATTTGTTAAAATCACAAAATCCTTATCTGCGTTATAACCATATTCAAGAGCTTGCTTCAGCGCAGTTTCATCCTCAAAAAGATTCTTGGTCGCAGCTTTTGCCTCAACAATAAACTGAGTCATTCCTTGGTAATACACAAGATAGTCTGGTCTTTTTCCTGCACGTTGCTCTTCAAGTCTGAACTCTGAGGGATCGCTAGTATCCCACTGAAGAATATCGCGAACAAATGGAAGAATTAAGCTCTCACATATTTGTTTCTCATTGCTCAGAAAGCTCTTATCATCCTTGAACTTATCATATCTCTCAAGAAGTTTTTGAAGCACTTGACGGGTTTGAACAACATCCATTTTCAATACAATTAATATTGACTTTTTATGTGTTTCTACAAGTATGACTATCGCCGTTAAAAAGTCATGCAGACCTTCATCCTCTTCATTTATGTTAGTAACTCGAAGTCGAACTAAATCGTTTAGGATTGCTTCATTGGACTCCTTGCAATCAACTTGAAGCACCCTAAAACAAGGGTGAAGACTGCTATCAGTCCAATAACCAGCACTAAAACCAGTTCAGGGTGCTTGATATGCTGCAGAATGCTGTTCACGAATATGCTTGTGATGGCGCTGACGACCGAGGAAACCACTATTATCAGTCCTTCATCCTGATAAGAGCCTACATTGAATCTTTTATTTCGCTCGGTCGTCATCAAGTATCTCCTTCTTCAATTTGTTAGTCACAATATTCCGAATTATCCTCCTCCGCAACCGCAGCCTCCTCCGCCTGCACCACAACTACCTGCTGAAGGTGTTGGCGCTTGGGCTAAATCATTAACGGCAGCAGGCACCGCTCCACTGTTATCTTCAACTATAACGACGCCCTGACCCATTCCCATTGCGCATTGCATTCTGAATGTTCCTGCCTTTGTTGGGGTGAATTCAATGATGTTGTTTCCTTCAGATACTCGCTTTGACACACCAAGACTGGGAATTTGGATTGAGCGCATGCAACCGCGAACTGTCGAAAGGTCTACCACAAGTCTCGCCGGAACTCCTTGTTTTAGCCTTATCGGATTTGGCTGGTACTGGTATCCTTTGAATGAAACCTGAACTTCAGTTACGCCACCAGCTGATGGCTGTGCTGCATTTTGAGCTCTATTTTGTGCTGCCCAACCTGCTGCGGGTTGCTGATAAGGATTATTCTGTACTGTGACGAGTGCAGTAACAGCGCCAATAAACTGCGTTGCTATCAAAATAACCAGCACAGCGCCAATTATTGCAGCCACCCATTTGATGTTCGGTATGCTGGATTCCTTATCTGTTTCCTCAGTCTTTTCTGAGTCTGATTCCTTCTCTTGAGACTCTTCCTCTGATTCTTGTTCTTGAGCTTCATCATCCTCTTCTAATTCTTGCTCTTTTTCCGATAATTCTTGTTTTTCCATATTAATTCCTCCGCGACTAATTGACCGCTACTAAAAGCGACTTTGGTCCGTAGACCATAACGACCCCAAGAATAAATATCGCAACAAACACAAACGAAAAAAACGTTGTGAAATCCGCTGGCGCAATCTTCACTTTTTTGTCCTCAACCATTTCTTCATAGACCATATATGACATGCCCCAAAGTATTGCCACGTTAACCAGCATGAATAAGGGCATGAAAACGAAAACATTGTCTGTAAGCATCATCACAGTAATCATAGCGCCCATAGTTCCGCCCATGAGGCCGGACATCATGCCTTGCAATGCGCCCATGATTCCGGACTCTTTTCCTGCAACTACGCCAAGAATAATGCCTGCGAGCATGCCCACAGTTGAACCTACAAACATTCCATTAGTTGCGCCAATAACTGCGCCAACCATGAAGCCTGCTTGCATTCCCAATGTCATGCCCAGCATCATACCAGTCATGCTCGTTATAGCACCCTTGTAGGCTTTGAGATGCCATAATGCGGCAGCGATAGTAACAATTGATATGTCAAGATAAATGAACCATTGCCAGTTTCGTGCAAGGAAACCTGCCTGTTTAGAGAAAAAAAAGACATATATTGCGGCTTCCAAGAATATAATTGTCAGGAATGAAACCAAAGATATTGCTAACATCTTTCGTTCAACCGCATATTTCTTCTTATTCTTGAAAAAGTCGGCAAACCTTTTTTTATAAGACAATCTTGTCAGCGGGTAGTTACTCGCCTTGTAACCTTTTTTCGTGATTGAATCGATGAGAGTCTCCTCTTTGAGAAGAGACGGGTCGTAGTCAATCTCTACATGATCCTTCCTGAATAGATACCCGTTTATGCCTTGGAGCAATTTCAAGCTGCGCTCGATTATTTTAGTGCAGCTGTCGCATTCGATGTCTTGGACGTAAATTATTGTTTTCATCTCATCACCTTTCATCTGTTTTTGTGGGAAGCTGCACACCCGGGGGTGGTAGGTGTGCGTCTTACCTGAAGATGTGGTATAATGAAACCGCATATATACCTCACGTTGAAACTAGTTTCACTCTATTCACGAGCAAGATATTATCTTAGAATTACTATGTTCGACATGCCGCGGCGCCTTCGCTCAAGAATCTTGCTGGCTTCGAGCTTGTCTAGCACTCTCGTTATATGAACCTTTGAGAACCCTGTTTCTTTTATGAGATCGTTCTGGTACATAGAGCCTTCCTTCTGAACCAGAAGGTCATATACCTTTCGGCTGTCTTCATCGAGTTTGCTTGAATCAACCGTCTGGCGAGGAGTATCAGTGTTGAGAGGCTGCATGCTAAAAGTCAATAAAATCAATAGAATCCCGCTTGCTAAAACAATAAATGCAATGCTAAACCCTATTAGCAAAAGCCAAGAAGTTGGATCTTGGTGCGCTGGACACTGGTCCATTGACATGCCCGGCGTATTTGCTACCATCTTGCAAAGGAATGCTCCTTCCTTGTCGTTTTGCTGCTTGACTAGAGAAAGTATCAAAATTAGAGCGATAGCTAGAACTATCAGAATAACACCGACTATTCTCAGCAATAAAGGTCTCTTATCCAATTATTTTCGCCTCTTAGCTACGACGACTTGATAAATGGACTTCAGTAAACGTTTAAATAACTTTTTAAAATCAACATTAATCTGTCTTTTTATGCAAGCTTTCATCTTTCATGGATATGGAGCATTACCTCAGTCGAACTGGTTTAAATGGCTGAAAGATGAGCTGGAAAAACTGGGAATAAAGACATTTATCCCTCAATTCCCGACGCCTGGCAATCACAGGCCTGAAAATTGGCTCAAAGTTCTTGAGAAATATCCAGCGATTGATGAAAATACGATTCTGATAGGCCACAGCCTTGGCGGCTCTTTTGTTCTTTCAGTACTGGAAAAACACAAAGCAATGGCTTCTTTCATTGTGGGTGGGCCGTTTGGGCTGACACATAGGGAAGTTGACACAATGATTGCAAATTTTAGCAACAAAACTTTCGACTTCATTGCCATAAAAAACAACTGCAAGGAATTCCATATTTACTATTCTGACAACGACGATAAAGTTCCTCTATCTCACGGGGAAAAATTAGCAAAGCAGCTCGGGATTGCATTCACAAAAACACAGGGCTCGGGCCACTTCCAGTTCCCAAGCTTTCCCAGGCTTCTAGAAGATGTTAAGAAAGTAAAATAAACTAGCTTCTATATCCCATTACTATGGGAGATAAAGAAAGACTAAAATTTATTGAATATTTAATTGAGAATCCAGAAAAAAACATTTTTACTTCATTATCTTTGAATTACCAAAAAAGGAATATTCCTGATCAATTTAGAAAGAAAATTTCTCTTGAAGAAATTAAAGTAATGTTGAACTATATGGATGTACCTGTTAGCGTGGCACCAAGCAAAAAAAAATTGATTAAATATAAGATTAACCTTCAAAAAAACATTAAGCAAAGAGAGGATAATTTTAAAGAAAATATCAAAATATGGTTACAATATATCCTTCTAATTGTCGCATTAGCCACTTTTTTTATTTCAACTTTATTTTCTATGGCGAATTTACAAATTTTTTCGACTTCTGTAAATAAACAAATCGAGTTTTATAATACGCAAATTAATTCGATATCTCCCAAAGAACCTACGATTAATTTCCGTTTGTTGAATAGAGAGTTTCTTGATGAAGACCTTATTACTATTTACTCGAAGGATAATAAGACAATTTCCGATAGAAAATTAAAAGTAGTTACTCAGATTAAGAATTACGGACAATTTGAAACTGGAAAAGTAAGTATTACTCTAAAACCAGAAAATTATCCTTACGGATTTTATATGGATCCAATAACATTTGATAATATAAAATATAATCAAATTGTAGAAACTACAGTAAATTTATCTTTTGCTCCTTGTGCTCCTGATCGAAATTGTTCAAAATCAGAAATATACCCCGGAATTCATAATTTGAATTTTTATATTTATTGTCAATTTTGTGAGGAATTGAATGTTGAAAAAGAAATTCAAATTTGTGTTTTTGGTGGGCAAATTAATACTTGTTTTTAATTAAAGCTTCAACATCTTCAATCTTGATCTTATTAAGACTGTCAACTTTCAAATCACAAGGATAATCTTTCGTAACATCTGCCACAAATCCAATGCATTTCATTCCAGCATTCCTTGCTGCTTCCATTCCATTGACTCCATCTTCGATTACAACACACTCTGAGGGCTTTGCACCCAGTTTCTTGGCTGCCAATAAAAAAATGTCGGGGTTTGGCTTGCCTCTTTTGACCTCGTTCATCGTCACCAGACCTTCAAAGTCATGCATGATACCGAATTTTTTTAGAACAACATCGATGAATCTTCTTTGGCCTGCGGATGCAACAATCATTTTGTAGCCGTGTTTCTTTAGGAGTTTTGTCAATTCTCTGAGGCCCGGTATCATTTTTACTTCTCCAGCCCTTCTAATCGTTTCATCGACTTTTTTATTCACAAGCTCATCCATGTCGTATTTTTTTCCTTCCAATTTTTTAGCGAATATCTCTTTGATTCCCTTTCCGGTATATTCATTTACGTATTCGTCAAATGTGAATTCAACACCAAATTCCCTCATTACATTCCGTTCTGATTCATGATGAATGTGCAAAGAATCCGCAATAACCCCGTCAAAGTCAAAGATAACAGCTTTCATGCAAAATGATTCACCATCACCTTTTTATGTTTTGCTCCAGACTCTCTCGAACTCATCAATATAAATCAATGCAATCTTCTTATCGTGAATAATAAGCAAGTTCTCATCGTTCCTGTCGTCAGCATTCTTTGAAGGATTAAAACTTCCAGTGATAACTGTCTCATTATCGATAATAAACACCTTGTGATGCATTGTTCCTTTATTGCCGTCCCAGCGCGTATCAATGCCCTGCGCTTTTAGCAGGTCATACTTGCTGAAATTGCTTTTTTGCGAGCGTTCGAACACGCCTTTTATGTCCAATCCCAAGTAATGCTTCAGAACAATATCTGTTGCAATTTCAGGATGCGTGAATGAAAATGTCATGAAATAAATGCTTTTGTTAGCTGACTTAATCGCATCTGATACGTGCTGAGCACAATCATCTTCTGGGCAGAAATAGTTTTCAACAGTTGCATTTCCGATAGTGAATTTTGTCTTCTTATTCTTCAAATTCTTTGTATCGCCCCATAATTCTGAAAATTCTGTCTCATAGTTGCCTGCCAGCCCCTCAGATTCAATCACCAGCATATTGTTGTCATCGCCAATATTGTTAGTCGGATTATACGAGCCAGTTAATAGCTTTTTACCATCAGAAACGCAAAACTTGTTGTGCATCAGAGCAGAATTGGTTGAAGGCCTAACAAAAGAAAAGTTATTCCTTGCATTTATTTCATCATGGTCAATTACCAGCCTGATTCTTGCTAAAGAGGTATTAAGCGCCTTTATCACTTTTTCAGATTTAAGTTCATAAAGTGCGCAGTCAAGCGTATTATTTGCCTGCATTATGAACTCTGTTAATCTATCCTCGCAAGTCGTATTTATGCACATGAAAACTGAGATGTTCTGTCCGGTTTTTTCTATCGGGAGCTCTCCAATATTGAAATTCAAGGATAGAAGAACAAGAAAGATAATTAGGATTATGAAAACAATTAACAGCTTACTTTTTCCTGATCTCGTCCAGTTTTTCACGTGTGCTTTTTAGCGAGAAGTGCGTGCCTGAATACGTTTTCTCTATTTCTCCCAACAATTTTTGTATTTCGTCTTTATTTCTTGGTTCATGTTTTATTCCTTTTATTCTGCAGTACTCCTCGCATTCCTCTGAAGTCACTCGAGCCAATGGAAACTTAAGTCTTTCCCCTTTTTTTCCGGAAGTTTTCCGAAAAAGGATTGATTTCAGGAATTCGGCATTTATTTCATCGAGAGTCACAGGAACAAAAGCGTTCTCTACTGGTTTTGCCACTTTCTTGATTGTACGTTTGCTATTTTCAAATACTTGTGAAATAACTTGTTCAAGAACTTTGCTTGCCGCTGATTCGTCAACTTGCAGGATTATTGAATCTTTTTTTATCAGCCGCAGCTCTTTTTTGATTCTATGCTCCACAGACCTTAAAAAGCAGTTCCTGCAGAACTCCCGCCCTTCCAGTCCATTATTTTTTCCACATGATTTGCAGTTCATTTTTTGTCCCTGAGTTGTTACTATTATGCAATGCTAACTTTGAAAAGTTTTATATATCAGCTGGATTCCATAAATTCATACATTCACGCTATCACCTCTTTTTCCCGTGCATGTGCGGCCCTCGCGGGCCGCCCGTGTGGGGCCGTTTCAGCGCTTTCTTGCGTGCCTATATGCTTGCTTGTGCAGGGCTAAAGGTTTTGTTTTCTTGTTATTAATCATCAATCCAATAGTTAGGCCAAGAATCAGCCCTCCTAAGAAAAGCAGCAGAGGGCCTTGCGCCAGATTTTTTTCTTCGGGGACGTAAGTCTTTGATTCTTCCTTGAAATAAAGATCGAGGTTGCTTAATTCCAATGCATACTCATAAAACAGTAATGCTGATGCAGGGTCAAAGCCTCGCAAAGAGTTAGCGTATTCAAAATAGCTATATCCGGCTAGGGGAAAATTTCCTTTACCAGCTTGTTTAGCAATAGCAATCCTTACCGCGTTTTGCTTCTGATCTAATACCCTGTCAAGCTGTGATAAGCTTACGCCGATTGCGCTTAGGACTGAATCAGCCTCAGCTTTTGCCCTGCTAGCCTTGAAAAGGCAAACATCAAATCGCTTTTCCCTTAGGTCTGAATAAGCGCTGTTAAGTTCTTTTCTTGTGCCTTGAAGAGAATCAGCTATGAAAAGCTGAACATATTGAAAACGCTCCTCTGCCTCAGCAAGCTTATTGATGCACGAGTTCTCAAGCTCTTTTTGTCCAACTGTAATTTTTCGGCCTCCGGAGCCGAAGAACATTGACCAAGAATCTGCTGATCGCAATCTTTCTCTTGCGAATGCGAGATCTCTAAGGGCGGAATTTTTATCGCCCTTTGCAAGCGCTTCGAGGCTGTCGTTAAGACTCTGTTGGCTTTCTGTAACACGTTCAAGGACGAGAGCAAATGTCTCAAGGTCAGTAATCGTCGAATACGTTGGAATTTGCTTCTTTTTATTTGCTGCTTCGATGCTGAGCTGCGAAATTTCTTTAATTAACTCTTCGTCGGAAATGTTTGATGCTTGGAGTAAAAGTGTATTAAACCTAACACTTGATCCGAAACAAAAGCTTGCTGCGGCATAATACTGTTCATTGTTGAATGCTGATTCTCCTCTTGAGGTCATGTTGGAAACGAACTGAAGTGCTGATATGTTCTTAACTTTTTCAGCTGCCTCAGTTGATAATTGGGTCGATCGTTCACAAAGGCTCTGTGCGAGCGATTTCATCCTTTTAATGTAATCAGAACCTACAGAGAAGTTTTTTGGAGCTTGAGGGAGTTGTTTTCCTGTTATGTGATAGACTGCTTCTTCGAGTTCTATAGCCTCGAAAACTTTGACTTTTAGCTTTCGTCCATATGTAGTAAGGTTTAATGTTACGTTATTTTCTTCCAGGATTCCTTCTCCAAGGGGTATTAGTATTGTTTCAAGTCCTGCTTCTGCTCCTGCCTCAATTTTTTCTTTTATACCGCTAACAGGGCCGATAAGCCCGCCGGAGTTAATCGTTCCAGTTATGGAAACTTTGTCATTTACTGGAAAATCCTCAAGGGTGGCAAGAGTTAATGTCGCAAGAGCTGCTCCAGCACTTGGGCCAGTAATTACAGCCGATGGCGAGCGGATTGTATAAAAGAAATCAATTTTTGAGCAGTCTCTTGTCGAAACTTGGCAAGCTATTTCCTTAGCGAATCTGGTGGATATTTGTGTGTCAAGCTTTGATAAGGGAAAGGTGTCCATGAAAACTCTTCCAGTTCCAGGCCGGATTTCAACAAAGAGATCTGCTACCGCTCCTTTATAGGTACCGTCAGCTTGCTCAGAAACAGCAAGCAGTTTCAAGTGATTGTTTTGTGCTGCAGCCACAGGCACTAATAGCAGCAGAATTAGCATTATCGCAAATATTTGTTTCATTGTTACTGCAACAGTTTGTTCCTTTATATCTTTTACGTTGAATGTAAAGCTTGCTCAATACGCTTGTCGATTGCGCCTGCGTAATATAAGGTGAGCATACCATCTCTTGCCGACCACTCACTTCTTTCTGAGTCGTATCTGGCAAAATCGAGCAAAGCTCCTCTTTTCTCTGCGAGTTTGAGGACTTCACTGGCAGAAGCATGGCTGATTATCGCCGGCATAAGAATGCCACGCGCATGCGCAAGTGCTAGCCTTTCATGTATTGCCATTACAAGATCATGTTGTGAAACATGATCATTGCCTGCAATCATTGATGACAAAACAGCAATGCGGCTATAGCGAAGTGTATTCGGATCATCGGACATGATTTCTGCAGTTTTCTTTACTTCTTCAGCGAGGTCAGCTACAGAGCCATCGAAGGGCATAAAAGACTTAAGCGCTGAGGCCGCAAAGCTGGTCGGTGTCGCATAAATTCCCTTAATCAATTCCTCGTTAAAGTCCTGAATCAGGGCAGGCTGTGCTCTTTTCTGATGGCCATGCGTTCCCAAATATTCCGAAATATTAAGTGGCATCCCAACGTGCAGGTAAACTGGTGAAAAAAAGGAATATTTTAGTAATGGGAGGGTAAGGCTGCTTAATTCTTCAGCATCCTGTTTTTTTATGCCTGTTACGTTTTGTCCTACCAAATTACTTGCATTAAAAACTCGATCATAAGTTACTGTAATGGGAATTGCATAAATTGGCTTGTCTGAATCTTCTTGAGCTCGTAAGAGCATACCAAAATATTTTTTATCGCCAATTTTGCCCCAATCTTCATTTGTCCTTGTTCTAGTTCCGGAGGGGTAACCAAAAGTATTCCCGCCCATAGTATGAATTTGGCCAAATAATCTGTTAAATGTTAATGTGTAATTGCTGCTTCTGTTTCGATCAACTCCTATAGATTCCAAATCACGCTCGAGTTTTAATATGCTATCTGCATCAAAAACCAGTTTGAGTAGTCCGTGGTAAGAGCCGTCTTTCTTGTTGGTGATAAGATTACTGCCTGCAATGGTGTGTCCACGTGGAATACCTTCGTGTCTCAATAAATGTCCTAGCGAGTAATCAGCTTCACTCTCATGCGTGCATAATAAAGCCAAGGTATGCTCTTTCTCGGTTATCACTTCCAAATTTTCTTTGCCACTAACTTCTTTTAAGCCATAGTGAGCAAAACCGGTAAGTCTATGCGGCAACTTTTGGGCTTCTAAAGCAAGAAACGCCGCTTCTTCCAATGCTGAAAATACTGTATTTGCGACTGTTCTCTTCCAACCATATTCGGGAAGAATTGAACGAATATCCTCTTGTGGAGAATAGCCATTTCTAAAAGAACGTTTGTCTTGTAATACAGCTAGCTCTACAGCTTTAATCTGCTCTCTATCCAGTAATCCTTTATCCACCCTTTAAACCTCCATCTTAATAATAGCGGGGGATGGATTTGAACCATCGACCTATGGGTTATGAGCCCATCGGGCACTCCTGGCTGCCCTACCCCGCTAAACAGGTTCCTTGAGAACTTCAGGCTTTTTATAAATCTTTACTAAACCTTTAAATACGCGATAGTGCTTAAATCAATGCGTTTATGGATGAGCTTCCCAACGCAATTTCTTATGTAATTTACATAGCTATATTAGCTTCTTTTGCTTCTGTGGCTATTGCTTGGGGTCCGATGCGCGGGATAACATCTTTTAGTGTCGCGGATACAGAATCTGGAACCTGCACAGATGAAAAATGCAACGTCTTTGACGTCAAGTTCTGCCAGGACAGAGATCTTAAACAGGCGGATTATGACTGCGTTGAAAACAGGTGCAGGCTTGTTTCAGACAAGGTAATTACGAAATGCAATTTCGACTGTGTGGAGCCAGATGACGATGACGCGCACTGCCAGCTTGCGTTGAATACCTGATATTTTAGTGTAAATCAGTTCTAATTAAAGTGCCTTTCAGCTCATAAAAACAATAAATATGCGCTCAAACGCCG
>ERZ1292640.2854-Hain-H43-02um-R1-2854-length-13692-cov-5_pt2 | contig 12560 bp, 12 predicted proteins | sample MGYA00564404_ERZ1292640 | MGnify/ENA primary metagenome ERZ1292640 (study PRJEB36523, sample SAMEA6512636) | groundwater metagenome | collected 2019-01-08 | study: AquaDiva: Metagenomics assemblies of 32 groundwater samples | reverse complement strand
AGCGCTTCCCTTTTTCACCCGCCGTCAAGAGCAGCGCGCCCATGCTGGCAGCCATGCCTATGCAATACGTGCTGACATCGCATTTAATGAATTGCATTACATCGTAAATACCAAGACCAGCATAAACCGACCCACCGGGTGAATTAATATATATATGAACGTCTTTATCCGGATCTGAAGACTCCAAAAAAAACATTTGGGCGACTATAAGGTTGGCCACGGTATCATTGACTTCTGTACCGAGAAAAACAATCCTCTCCAGCAACAGACGTGAATAAATATCATACTGGCGCTCACCACGCGCTGTCTGCTCTATAACTATCGGGTTCGGAATATATGAATTCGCTTCCGTGCCACCAAATCCAACCAAGTCAGGCCTGATCAAATCAGCAGGAACTTTCCGCTGTACAGACTTTATCAACATACCATGCTCCTTACGGTCCGACCATGCCTGCAACTTGCGGCCGCAATGTGCAGATGATCAATTAGAAACTATCTTCCCCTTGTTACTCTCTTCGGAAGCAACAAAATCGCTATGAATAGATTCTAAGTATAAAAGCATAGCTGATCTCAAAGTTTCAAGCGTCAAATCATTAACTTCTTGCCCGGTGTTGGCCAATATGCTGTCAAGCTCCTTGTATACCAATGTCTTAGGTAAACCAGTCAGAGAGACAAGCTTATCAACAAGCTCTTGGCCACCAGCTTCGGTTTCATTTTCAGTCGAATCGGAGACGTCCATTTCCCCTCCACGACTCAAGTATAGAAATGTAAGTTCAGGAACGGCAAGATTTTTTTATGGGAACCCTTAAAAAAGCGCTTAGTCACTGAAATTAAATTAGCGCGACGGGTTACAACAAATACTGAGCCAACTATCAATAACCCACCGCCTATCTGTATTAACGACAATCGCTCCCCCAAAAAAAGATAACCACACACAACACCAATGACCGGTTGAATAAAAAGCGTCAATGCAGCATCAGCCACCGAAATACTCTTGAGAGCGATCATCCAATATAGGTAGGTCAAAGCAGTACCGAGCGGGCCAAGCCATAACACCCCCAGGCAGCTAGACCACGTCATTTTTGTGAAAGTATGAGAGATTATGGAAAAAGGTGATTCAAACAATGAAATTCCAAACGTAAGAAAACATACTCCAAGGAACAATCCTGACCCGAAAACCAGCACCGGCTTGTGGCTTAAACTTAATTTCCTGCCACATACAGAAAATGTCGCCTCCCCTATAAGTGACAATAGGATTAAAAAATTCCCTACACCAGTGTCAGTCACGCCGGACAACATTGCTATCCCAGCCATGCAAAACAAAAACGCGATAAAATAAGGGATGCCAATTGCTTCACCTAAAAAAATCCAAGCCATGGCCACTGTGATCAGCGGTTCCATTGATATGATAAGCGAGTTTTCAGTCGCGCTTGAAAATGACAGGCCAAAAAGTTGCGCAAGCGGGGCCGCACAAAAAGCCATGAACCCCAAAACAAACAAAACAAACACTTCACCCTTCGTCTTTGGGAAAAAAAAGAAATCCACCAACCTGATGCCGTTACTGCGTGACCTAATGCCTATAAAGATAAACGTAAAAATAAGATATGCGAACAACGCCCCAGCATAACGCAGCCATGCTGCCTCCATAGGTGAGAAATCCGCAAGGACGAATTTACCCATGGCAGGGTTCAGCGACCACACCAGATTACAAAATATAAGACCAGCCAGAATCCTAAACTGCACCATCAAGATGGTTAACCTAAGAACTGTTGTAGTCAACAGCGTTACGCTGTATTTTCTGATGTGATGAAAACACGACAAATAGCAGCCAAACACCCCAACGAATCTGCGGTTGAAATGACCGAAATAGTCCTGCCCTCCAGCACAAACGCACTTGGAACCGTCTTCGGCGGAACAGTGATGAGCTGGATAGATATCGCGGCAGCCATCGCCGCGAGCAGGCACGCAAGACGAGTGGTCGTGACAGCATCAATAGATGCTCTACACTTTGTGGCACCTGTAAAAGTAGGACACATTGTTCACATAAGAGCTATGGTTAACTTTGTTTCACGTACCTCAATGGAAGTCGGCGTACGCGTTGATTCCGAAGATCCGTTAAGCGGGGAAAAAAAACATACCGCCACAGCCTATACGACTTTCGTCGCGCTTGATAAAAAAGGCAACCCTGCTTCCGTGCCGCCTCTTGCTCCAAAAACTAAGGATGATATCCGCAGGTTTAATGAGGCCAAGGAGCGCCGTAAAGCGCGAGTAAGACTTGCAAAGAAAATTAACTTACTAAACTCTTAAGACGTGCGACTGACTGCTCCTCGATTTCCTTATGGAGAGATCCACCGTGAGAATCCATGGTGACCACCGCAGGAAAAGACTCAACCCTTAGCTGCCAAATCGCTTCAGGACTCCCGAAAAGTTCTATACCAAAAACATTCTCGACTTCCTTGATGCTCTCAGCAAGCACCTGGGCCGCGCCACCTATCGCATGAAAATAAACGCATCCAAACTTACGACATGCCTCGAGGGTTTTCCCACCCATGCCGCCTTTGCCGATTATCCCTCTTAATCCGAATTTTTCGATTATGCCCGCCTGGTATGGCTCCTCTCGAATCGAAGTGGTAGGACCCGCCGCTGTCACTATCCACGAACCCTTCTGCTTAATAACTACAGGACCGCAATGGTAAATAATGCCGTTTTGCAAATTTAGAGGCGGGATATTCCCCTCATAAAGCCATTTATGAACAGCATCGCGACCAGTGAACACGGTGCCGCTTATCTCCACCATGTCACCAACTTTGAGCTCACGAATCATTCCCTCTGAGAACGGGGCAGTAAGCCGAACCATCTTATTCCTCGCAATCTGTAAAACTCAGTAGAGCCATCTTTTGATTTCGCCATTGTAATTTATTCGCGCACCTTGGCGCCTGAATGCCCAACACAAGTAAGAAACACTAAGAAAATACGATGCAGGAAGCCTGTTAAGCGCTGTGATCTTCACACCAAGCAAGGTGGTGTTACCACCAAAGCCCATTGGGCCAATGCCAAGCTTGTTCGCATCCGTAAGACATTCCTGCTCGAGCTTGGCTAGAGCGGTGTTTCGGCTACGATCGTTGAGCTTTCTAAGGAATTGTTCTTTCGATGCGAGATAACCGCTTGCCCGGTCACCACCGATCGCGACGCCAAGGATTCCCGGCCCGCATCCTTTACCTTGAGCCTGCATCACTGCATCCAGTATACACTTGCGCACACCCACAAGGTCGCGGCCAGCGCCGAGTCTTCCATCCGGAAGACTATACTGAATGCTGACATTTTCGGAACCGCCACCCTTCAATACCAGCCTGACATCAAAATAATTTTTCTCCCAAGGCTCGAAGTGAACAACTGGTGAACCAGGGCCTATATTCGTACCGCTGTTTTTGCCGGTGAGACTATCCACGCTGTTCTGCCGCAAGTATCCTTTCTTGGTAGCTGTAACAACGGCGCCACGAAACAACTTTAAAAGCTCCGACTGAGTTGTTCTTTCAGGGTAATGACAGAAAAACAAAATGCTCCCAGTATCTTGACAGAGCGGCTGGCTCTTAAGCCTCGCAAGCCCAATGTTATCCTTGATTATTCTCAAGGCATACTCGGCGCGGGAACCCTTTTCTTCAGTCACATACGCCGCCTCAATCGTGTCTGCAACATCTTTTGGCAAATCAGTGGATGTCTTGCGGATCACCTCAATAAAAGCTTCTTCTAAATTCTTTTTTTGGGTCTTGTTCATATGGATATCACTAAATAATTCTTTTCGCCCCTACTTAGCAACGATCATTTTCCACAAAAAACTTCAACCCTTCGCTCCAAAGATCATCTATCTTTTCCGGTTGGTCGAATTGGAAAACTTTCTTCCTAAACTCGGTTGATCTGTTGAATCCTGAAGAGAACCAAGACATAAATTTCTTGGCATTCACAAACACCATCCTTGGAGTGAATTCCTCTTCAAGCAGATTTCTAAAATCCCGCAAAAGATTCATATATTTATTTGCATCGGGGATTTGATAAGACCCTTCCGTCAACAATGCATTGGATTGTTCAAATATAAATGGATTACGCAACATACCCCTGCCGATCATCACAGCATCGACTTTAGAGTCGGTCAGCCTGCGAATAGCAAGCTCCGGCGTAGCGATATCGCCATTGCCGATAACTGGAATAGGGCTTTTTGATTTCACTTCAGCTATATAATCCCAGTCAGCTTCACCAGAGTATCCCTGCCCCTTTGTGCGTCCATGCAACGTCAACCATGAAACACCGGCTGAAGCAGCAACTTGAGCCACTTCAACAGCATTGCGCGAGGACAAATCCCATCCGCTCCTGATCTTGATGCTGACTGGTAATTTTACGGATGATACCACGGACCTTAAAATCTTCTCTAAAACTTGCAAGTCACGACAAAGCGCCGCTCCTCCGCCTTTTCTGACCACTTTGGGCACCGGACAACCAAGATTGATATCAACAAAATCGGCACGGAGTTTTTCAACCTCTCTGGCTGCCGCACATAACCGCTCGGGATCTTCACCAAAAATCTGGACCCCTACAGGTCTTTCCTCCTCATGAAAGTTCATAAGCCGCAGGCTTTTATTGCCACCAAAAGAGATCCCATTTGCTGAAACTAGCTCAGAAACCACAGCTGCGCTTCCCATTCGTCGCATCAAACGGCGAAAAGGTGATGACGTTATCCCAGCCATGGGAGCCAGAATAAAAGGATGCTCTAATACAAGCTGGCCAAGCTGAATCACCGTAAAGCTTCTATCTCCTGCACTTCTTTGGGCGCATCGGAGGTCATGACTTCACAACCAGTTTTAGTCACCAAAATATCGTCTTCGATGCGAATGCCTATGTTACGAAAATGCGCAGGCACACTGGTATCAGTCGGTTGAATATAAAGCCCCGGCTCTATGGTAAATACCATCCCTTCTTCAAGAACTCGTGCCCCGGTACCTTGGATGTAAAGTCCTGCATCATGAACATCGATCCCAAGCCAGTGACTGGTCTTGTGGGGATAAAACCGCAAATGACCATTATTCTTTATGATATCATCTAGGTTGCCTGTAAGCAGCCCAAGGCCTAGAAGCCCGTCAACTAGAACTTCACAAACTTGTTTATGAATGTCAGGCAAACTAACTCCTGGTTTCACTGATGCTATGGCTTCTTTTTGCGACAGCAAAACCAACTCATATAGATCAGCCTGTGCTTTAGTGAATTTCTTTCCAACTGGAAAAGTTCTCGTCACATCCGCGGAGTAATAATCAAACTCACCTCCGGCATCTATCAGAACTAGTTCGCCATCCTTTAGTTGCTCGTTATTATTTCTATAATGCAAACAAGCGGCACTTTTCCCGCAAGCCACGATAGTCGCAAATCCGAGGCGCTTGCAGCCGCCCTTACGGAAATAATAATCAATCAGCGCTTCAACCTCGCTTTCATTCATGTCTGCCTTGATTGCCTGCATGACTTTCTTATGAGCTAATGCGGTGATTTTGCACGCGCGCCTGAGTTGCTCGATTTCATCCGATGTTTTAAACAGCCGCATTTCACCTAGAATCCCAGTGGGGTCTCCAATGGAAAGAAGTGACTTACCAGTCCTGCCCATGCTGCGCCGGTAGGCTTCCATAGCTGAGAGCAAACGACGGTCATTTTTTTCATTTTGCCCAAGCCGATAATATACGCGCTCACAACACCGAAATATTTCAGGAAGTCTTTTTTCAAATTCGCTAACAGGGTATGCTTCATCAGCCCCGAACACACCACATGCCCGTTCGATGCCGTAAAGCTCACCTTCCCATAACTCTTTTTCCGGCTCGCGCGGTCGCACAAAAAGTACCATCTTAAAATCAGCGCCGCCAACAGAAGAAGGCGCCAGCACTAAAAATGCATCCGGTTCAGTAAAGCCGCTTAAGTAATAAAAATTACTTTCCTGGCGAAACGGATAGCTTACATCCCCGTTTCTGATAACCTCCTCGTTGGAAGGGAAAATGAAAACCGACCCAGGGTTAGCTTTCATCAGAGCACTGCGACGTTCCTTGAAATACGGTGATACGTGTGAGAGCAACATATTTTAACCACCATATTAGGAAGAGGCCAAATGCTCAAGGGAATCATCTTCGATCTTGATGGTACATTGGTAGACTCGCTTTCGGTTACTTTTGACGCCTTTAATTACGCCATTACTAAACACGGTGGGCAAAAACAAACCAATGAGCAGATAATGAGCTACTTCGGGCCCGGCGAGAAAGAAATCTTCTCCAAAATCGTGGGCGCCCGAAATGCGGCGCAGGCATACAAGGACTGTTGGTCCTATCTTGACACGAATTTAGACAATGTCCCCCTTCATAATGGAATCGGTGAGCTTCTTAATTATTTTAAAGAAAACAATATCCCGGCCTCCGTAGTAACAGGCAGAAGCTGGAACACCACTGAAACAATCCTCAAACATCATGGATTGCTGGAACGCTTTGTCACCATTGTCACAAATGACCACGTAAATTTTCCAAAACCTTCGCCGGAAGGGCTCTTTCTCGCACTTAAAACCATGAATCTTCAACCTGAACAAGCAATGTACATAGGCGACTCACCGGTGGACATCCAAGCAGCGCGATCCGCGGGTTCACATGAAGTGGCCGCGCTATGGGACTCCATGACAAAACGTGAAACGCTTGAGCCCTACCAGCCAAGCTATTGGGCCGAGACACCTGGTGAAATCAAAAAAATCTGGGATCAGATAGTAAGCGGCGTAGTTCCGTTCTGATTGACAGTTCAGTGTATGACCGTCTGTGTATCCGACGGCAAACTGTCCTGGCTTTCTGCAGCGACTTTGATCTGCTGGGCATTTTGCTCGGGATCAACATAGGTGTACCCATAAAGAACGTTTTCATAAAAATTTTGAAGTTCAACCCCCTCGCGCGGCTTTATCAGCCCCTCGCGGACTTTAACATCTATTTGTTCCTTCATTCGTTTTTCCAAATCAGTCGCGCTGTATTGGATCAGTGAAAGCACACCCGCTATATTATTGCCCTTGATTATCTCCTCGATGTAGTAACCGCCAGGCTCTGACTCATCCAAGAAAACATGCACTTCGTTCACGCGGCCGAAGAGATTATGAAGATCACCCATTATATCCTGATAAGCTCCCATCAGAAAGAATCCTATGTAATATGGCTCACTGCCGCGCAGATTATGAAGAGGCAGAGTATCACGTATATCCCTTAAATCGATGAACTTGCAGACCTTACCATCCGAATCACACGTGATATCACCAAGAGTGGCATTACGCGTTGGTTCCTCGTCCAACCGATGCACTGGGACAATCGGAAACAGGTGCTGGATCGCCCAATGGTCCGGGATCGATTGAAAAAGCGAGAAATTGCAGAGGTATTGATCCGCCAAATGCTTATTCAGCGCCTCAACATCGTCAGGGACATATTTCAACCCGATCGAATTTTTATGGATCACCTTGCAGATCTGCCAAAAAAGGTATTCGACCCTCGCTTTATCCTCAAGCGAAAGAAAGCCAAGTTTGAACATGCTGAGGGCTTCTTCCTTGCGTTGAAGCGCGTCGTGAAAATGCTCGAGCAGGTTCTTTGAAGACAGGTTCTGCGAAAGATAGCGCATCTCCTTTACAACATCGTCCTCGTCTGGGCTATCTTCCATCGGAAACGGCGTCGATCCTATCTCTATGCTTCCGAAAACATTTACTATGAGGGCTGAATGATGGGCCACCAATGCGCGGCCACTTTCAGAAACAATATTTGGCTCGTTCACTTCCTCAGCCTGGCATATCTCCTGTATCGAATAGACAACCGCGCTTACATATTCGGACAAAGAATAATTGATGGAGCTCTCAAAGCTCGTGCGCGATCCATCATAGTCGACACCCAAGCCGCCGCCGACGTCTAGATATTCCAGCTCGAGACCCATCTTGCGCAGCTTTGCATAAATGTGCGTGCCTTCTTTCACAGCATCTTTGATGGTCTTGATATTGGTAATCTGCGAACCAATATGGAAATGAAGCAACTTGAAGCTGTCCTGCAGCCCATTTTGCTTAAGCACATGAACCGCGTGCAGCAGCTCCGGTGTGGTCAGGCCGAACTTCGCGGACTCGCCTCCGCTTGACTCCCATTTCCCGCTGCCCTTTGTTGAAAGTTTTGTCCTTATCCCCAAAAGTGGCGTTACATTCAACTCACGTGCTATGGACATTATATGAAACAGTTCGGTGAGCTTTTCTATTACTATAATAACTTTCTTGCCAAGCTTAAGGCCCATTAAAGCTGTTTTTATAAAAGCGTAATCTTTATAGCCGTTACATATGACAAGCGAATTTGGCGTAAGATTCATCGCAATAACCGCGCTCAACTCGGCCTTTGACCCGGCTTCCAAACCATGGTCATACGGGCGGCCTGCATCGAGAATTTCTTCGACTACCTCTCGCATCTGATTCACTTTTATCGGGTAAACACCGTTATAGCGGCCCTTGTAGCCAAACTCGGCAATTGATTTTTTAAAAGCTTCATTTAGTGAAACAACCCGATGCCTAATAATATCCTGAAAACGAATTAAAACCGGCATCATGACATTGCGGGCTTTGATCTCATCTACGACGGTCATGAGATCAATGCCGACACCCTCGCCACGCTTCGGATGTACCGTCATGTTTCCAGCAGGATTAATGCTGAAGTATTGGTCACCCCAGTTTTCGATATTGTAAACTTTTAACGAATCAGAAACACCCCATGTTCTCATAGAGACCCTCTATCGGCAGAAAAACAATGCGCAGAACTGTAAGCCGGGTTCTGTCTTCGCGTGTTTTTAATCACGCGGAGGTGATCATTCCTCTGGGACCTGAGTTACCCCAGGCCTCAAGCGGCTAACCCGGAAGCAATCGGACCAGCTACCTAACGCTTCCCTATTCAGCCTTGCTCCAGGTAGGGTTTGCCATGCCGTCCGTGTCACCACAAACGCGGTGGGCTCTTACCCCACCGTTTCACCCTTGCCGGCTATTTTAAACAACCGGCGGTTTGTTTTCTGTTGCACTTTCCGTCGCCCCCATAACTGAGAGCGCCTGGCCGTTAACCAGTACCCCGCTGGTGGAGCCCGGACTTTCCTCCAGCTTAAAGCGATAAAGCTTTTTGCCAGCGATCACCCGTTCTGCGCAAAAGTTTCTATTAGCACTGTATAGCGGCAACCGGAAGGGGATTAACCCACAAAATTAGAGTTTGTTGGTTTCAGTACCATTGTCCTCGGCTGATACGGCAGCTTGTTCTTGAATCTCACCCGGTGGCTTGGGTATGAAGAGCATCCTGTAACAGCTCGGACACGAATAGATCTCAGTACTCTTTTGAACCTGATTATACAATTGTGGTGGAACTATCATATTGCAGCCCTTACAACGGCCGTTCAGTGCCGGTACTATACCCAGCCCTCCGCGTGCATTTCTAACCCGCTCGTATTGTGTAAATACCCTTGGATCGATCTTTGACACCAGCTCCGCGCGCTTCTTGCTGAGTTCACCGATATCAGTATCGATTTGAGCATAATGATTAGATACTGACGAAGCCTGTATATCCCGCTCTTGTTGGTCCTTGCTAAGCCGTACGGAAAGCTCATCGAGTTCCACACGGATTTTTTCAATAATGGCTTCTGACGTTTTAACTTGTTCTGTGAAACTGGCATTTAGCTTGTTTAGTTGCTCGATTTCCTTGGAAATAGCCTGGAACTCATGCGAATTTTGAACTAGTTCAAGCCGTGAGCCGGATCTAGTCAAACGATCATGATTTAACTCTAGCGCTGCACGAGCCTGGCGGATTACTTTATCCGCTTCCGCGATTTCAGCATCTTTTGCTTCGATCAAAGATCTTGTCTTTGCAAGGCTTTCTTCAAGCGCCTTCAGTTCAGGTGGGATTGTCGCCCTGTTCTTTTTCAGGTTATCAAGCTTTAGATCCGATTCTTGAAGTGATTCCAATACCTTTAACTGCTCTGCTATCGGAACTGATTGCTTCACCTCTTTCCTCCCGGCCAATATGCCTGCATCGGTTGATCAAGAGCTACTGCTCTTACGCCTACTTTAGACAGCCATTCTCCAACAGTGGGCGCGAAAAAACTTTCGCTTTCTCTATGGCCCACTTCAACAACTGCCATTCCTCTGCGTGCCCCATCCATCGCATTGTGATAACCGGCCTCGCCGGTAATAAACACATCACATCCGGCCTTAGAAGCAGCTTCAACGAATGAAGCTCCTTTCCCAGCCACGAAAGCTATCCGTTTTACTCGGGATGGTGCCACTCCAGTCATCAGAAATCCATTGATACTAAATATGCGCTTAACATCTTTAGCCAATTCTGAAAAGAGTTTAGCTGATGGAAAATCTCCCCAAAAACCATAACCTATCCCTCGAACGATGCCTATCTTAGATGGAACTTGCTCGACAGGATAGAGATCATAAGCCACTTCTTCGTATGGATGCGCCTGTAACATAGCCGACAACACTGGTTCTTCCATGCTTCTTGGAAGTACGGTTTCAAGCCTGATTTCATTAACTGTTTCAAGCCGGCCAACTTTTCCTATAAATGGTTTTGTAAGATCCCCGCCGCGAAAAGAGCCCTCGCCTTCGGCACCGAAAGTACACAAATCATATGCCCCGATATGGCCTGCTCCAGCCGAGCAAATAGCATCACGAACTTTCGAAACATGCGTGACAGGAACAAATACCGTCAGCTTGACAAGGGCCTCGCCAAGTTTCTCCACAAGCCGGCCCTTTGCTACAATATTCAGCCCTTCAGAAACTTTCCTTACCACCTCTAGCGCACACCGATCAAAATTAGTGTGGCTTGCAACGATTGCTATGCTGTTTTTCATTGCTTCAAATATGAGCGCGTTGAGCTGGCTGCTTTGCTTATTAATAATGCGCCTCAACCCGTCAGAGTGAGGAAAAATACAAGGATGATGGTTTATTATGAGCTTGAATTTACGTTTCTTCGCCAGATCTACAGCCTGCTCAGACAAATCAACACTGATAACAGCGCCACTGGTCGGCCACTCGGGATCGCCAACTATCAGACCCACATTATCCCACTGCTCCGCAGCTCCCGAAGGGGCGTGTTTCTCCATGACTTTGATGATTTGCGAAACGGACTTCATATTGATTTAAGACAATGCTTAACACCTTTTAAGAAATCATGTTCCAAAAAGACGGCTCCTACGCAAAAAATTCTTATAAACGCACATCCTTTTTTCCAATGGCTGGCCTTCCAGGTCTTCAAACATCCTGTCAAATTCAAGTTTGTCGGTAAAAGATGGGTATATCGATTCGATAACAGAATGAGCACATAGCTCCTTATCAACATTTGAAGGCCATCTCGGTGAGGTGGTCAGAATCAATACGCAGATCCTGGCTTGAAACATCCTATTCGGCCTGTTTGGGCCGCTCAAAGGCTCTCGCGCAAGATCTGCCGCCTTGCTGAGGCGCCCAAGCGCTCCGTTAAAAGCGTGTCCGAACAAGTGGACAAAGCTCCCGACATTCTGCTGCGAGATTGCCTGCGCGGCATTTATATCCTGTAATAGCTCATCAAGACCAGAGCGAGATACCCCAGTCAGCTCCCTGGCCGCATCACGCCCACTGGCCCTAAGAATTTCATCAAGATCGCCCGGGACTTGACCATGCTCAATCCTGGAATTCAAATCCCATCTTATATGCCTATAGATACGGCCTGCGATAAAATCAGTCCCATAAATGAGATTAAGGCGCTGGAAAAGTATTTTAACTACTACCCTGTCACCATCTGCTGTCCCGTCCGCGGTCAACACCGCTGAAGACATATCAGCTAAAATCGCCTGCGTATCACGTATAAGAGCCACAGTCTGGCGTGCTTCAGTGGTATCAAACTGGTTGAAATAATCAGCGCTGCGATCAAGAAATGTTATCAAATCATTTGCTACTGCGAGAGGTGACCTGCGTCCAACGCGTGATGATTGCATGGCTTCCTTAATCAAGCCTGAAGGGTCCACATCAATCACGAGATGCAGGTTGGTCAAAACACGTTCTGCTATATCCTTGAATACCGCCCTCGCATTTTCAGTGATGGTGGCAAAGCCTCCTGGTGGAAGTGGAATCGTGTCCACATTTTCGCAATTCTGAGGAACGCAATTCATAGGCAAACCTACAAGTTTGTAGAGTAGCGCGGTATCAGTAGTGTGGTATTCAGATATCGGAGTCGCAGTTCCACCGATGTAGTTACCACCTTTTTTGAGTTGCCCGATTAGCATAACTTCAATCAATTGCACGATTGCTTTACGCATAGTCAGCTCCTGCGCATTGGCAGCAGTGATGGATGAAGAGGGTGGTTGGGCTTGTAGAAGTCTATCGGTAAAAGCTATAACACCTTCGGCCAGTCGTTCCGCTGACTGAAGAGAATGGATTTTTTGCCAGGCTTCATTCTGTCTGTCCGCTCCTGCTGGATCGCCAGACAGGATCCCGCTTGCAACTTTTGATATCCATTCAATTAGAAACGGGACTT
>ERZ1292640.3312-Hain-H43-02um-R1-3312-length-12562-cov-32_pt1 | contig 12562 bp, 12 predicted proteins | sample MGYA00564404_ERZ1292640 | MGnify/ENA primary metagenome ERZ1292640 (study PRJEB36523, sample SAMEA6512636) | groundwater metagenome | collected 2019-01-08 | study: AquaDiva: Metagenomics assemblies of 32 groundwater samples | reverse complement strand
TGGGGTCTGATGCCGGAGAGTGCAAAATAGTACGCTAAGCCGACAGAACACGCTTTCCGTGATCGCGAAGGTTTCCGTTGGCATCGACGTAGCGATAGAGGGTCACGGATTTGACGCCGAGCTCGGCCGCGAGGGCGGCAACAGAGGTGTCTCTATTCGCCATGGCGGCTTGCGCGAGCCGGACCTGAGCCTTTGTCAGGGCGAACTTCCTCCCGCCTTTTCGACCACGCGCCCGGGCGGCGGCAAGGCCAGCCATGGTGCGCTCCCTGATCAGGTCCCGCTCGAACTCAGCCAGCGTCGCGAAGATACCGAAGATCATGCGACCTGCTGAGGTGGTGGTGTCGATTTCAGCGCCTTGACCGGTTAGCACGCGCAGTCCGATGCCGCGATCTGACAGGTCGCGCACCGTGTTGACCAAGTGGGTCAGCGTGCGCCCGAGTCTATCCAGCTTCCAGACAACGAGAACATCCCCTTCCCGCAATGACCGCAGGCAGGCCTCCAGACCTGGACGGTCATCGCGCGCACCGGATGCCTGGTCTTCGTAGATGCGTTCTACGGGTACTCCGGCGGCGATCAGGGCATCGCGTTGGAGATCGAGGGACTGTGACCCGTCAGCCTTTGAGATGCGTGCGTAGCCGATCAACATGTTTCACAAACGTTCGTTTGAGAAATATTCGTGCGGGCGGCGCTTTTCGACATCATCCTTGTTCCTTATCAAATACCAAAAACAAAATATCACAAACCATACTTGGAAAGAAAAAGATATATGGCACATCGCACAGTGCTGACTGACCGGCAACGTGCCGCAATGTTCGATCTGCCTGCCGTTGAGGCAGCGATGCTGCACCACTACACGCTGTCGGACGATGACCTGGAAATCATCCGCGCCCGACGCCGTCCACACAACCGCTTCGGCTTTGCCCTGCAACTTTGCGCGTTGCGATATCCCGGTCGTCTGCTGGGACCTGGCGAGGTGATCCCTCTGGCGGTAAGCCGCTTCATCGCCGCGCAACTCGGCCTGAAGCCCGATGATCTGGCAGATTATGCAATGCGTGAGGAAACCCGCCGTGAACATCTGCAAGTCCTGCGAGCGCTGTACGGTTACAAGATGTTCACGGGCCGAGGGTCGCGGGATCTGAAGGCTTGGTTGGAAGATGCAGCCGAGGCGTCGCGGTCCAACGACGATCTGGCCCGGCGCTTTGTCGAGCAGTGCCGGGCGACCCAGACCATTCTGCCCGGTGTCACGATCATTGAGCGCCTTTGCGCAGATGCGCTGGTCGTCGCAGAGCGGCGGATCGCATCTCGGATCGCGGGGCGGCTGGTCGATGCCATGCGGGCGCGTCTCGACGCCTTGCTGACAGAAGATTCTGGCGGCTCGGTCACGCGGTTTGTCTGGTTGCGTCAATTCGAAGTCGGGCAGAATTCGGCCGACATGAACCGTCTTCTAGACCGGCTGGAGTTCCTCCAGGGCATCGGGCTTGATGAAGCGGCCTTAGCCGAGGTGCCGCCCCACCGGATTGCCCGGCTGCGCAGGCAGGGTGAGCGGTACTTTGCGGGCGACTTGCGGGACATCTCGGACGACCGCCGCCTCGCCATCCTTGCCGTCTGCGCGTTGGAATGGCGCAGCGCCATTGCCGACGCTATTGTGGAAACCCATGACCGGATCGTCGGCAAGACCTGGCGTGAGGCGAAATCCCGATGTGATGCCCGTGCGGAAGATGCCAAGGCGGCGCTGAAGGACACCTTGCAGTCCTTCGCGGCCCTGGGTTCTGCATTGCTCGAGGCCCATGAAGATCGCGCGTCGCTCGAGGAGGCGGTCGGCAATGCCGGTGGCTGGCTGTCGCTCAAGGGGCTGGTCGCGACAGCGGCCCAGTTGACCGACACCCTTGCCGCCGATCCGTTGGCCCATGTCGGCCATGGATATCATCGCTTCCGCCGCTACGCACCGCGCATGCTGCGGGCACTCGACATCCGCGCCGCGCCCGTGGCGGATCCATTGTTGGCGGCGAGCAAGATCGTTGCGGGCACGGATGTGACGCCCGTGCGTCCCTTGGCCTTCCTGCGTCGAGGATCAAAATGGCAGCGCCACCTTGGCGGCGAGGATGACGGGGGCCGCCTGTGGGAAGTCGCGGTACTGTTTCATCTGCGCGAAGCCTTCCGTTCGGGCGATGTCTGGCTCGCCCACTCTCGGCGGTATGGCGACTTGAAGGAGGCGCTGGTTCCCGCAGAGGTCGCCCGCGCCGCGCCGAAGCTTGCCATGCCGCTTGAACCCAACACCTGGCTCGCCGACCGCAAGGCGCGCATGTCTGACGCCTTGCACCGACTGGCGCGCGCCGCAAAGGCGGGTGCTATTCCGGGCGGGTCGATCGAGGATGGTGTGCTGAAGATCGACCGTCTGACCGCCGCGGTTCCCGAAGAAGCCGATGCCATGGTCCTCGACCTCTACAAGCGCCTGCCGGAAATCAGGGTCACGGATCTGTTGCTGGAGGTGGATGACGAGGTCGGATTCACCGAAACCTTCACACATCTGAACACAGGCGTGCCGTGCAAGGACAGGATCGGCCTTCTGAACGTGCTGCTTGCCGAAGGGCTGAACCTCGGCCTCAGCAAAATGGCCGGAGCAACCAACACCCACGATTACTTCCAGCTCTCCCGCCTGTCGCGATGGCATGTTGACGGCGAGGCCATGTCCCGAGCGCTGGCAAAGGTGATCGAGGCGCAGTCCTCCTTGCCGATGGCCCGCTTCTGGGGTGCCGGACAAACCGCATCCAGTGATGGGCAGTTCTTTCCCACCACTCGCCACGGCGAGGCGATGAACCTGATCAACGCCAAGTACGGCCAGGAACCAGGGCTGAAAGCCTACACCCATGTCTCCGACCAGTTCGGGCCCTTCGCCACCCAGACCATCCCGGCCACGGTGAATGAGGCGCCCTACATCCTCGACGGTCTGCTGATGACCGATGCCGGCCAAAAGATCCGCGAGCAATACGCCGACACCGGCGGATTCACAGATCATGTCTTCGCGGTCACCGCCCTGCTGGGCTTCCAGTTCATTCCGCGTATTCGCGACCTGCCATCGAAGCGCCTTTACCTCTTCGATCCGGCGGGCTGCCCCAAGGAACTGAAGGGGCTGATCGGCGGCAAGATCAAGGAGCCGCTCATCGCGGCAAACTGGCCCGACATCCTGCGCAGCGCGGCCACCATGGCGACAGGGGTTATGCCCCCGAGCCAGTTATTGCGGAAGTTCGCAGCCTACCCCCGACAGCATGAACTGGCGGTGGCCTTGCGCGAAATCGGACGGGTGGAACGGACTCTGTTCATTGTGGAATGGCTGCTCGATGCGGACATGCAGCGCCGCGCACAGATCGGCCTGAACAAGGGTGAGGCACACCACGCCCTGAAAAATGCCCTGCGCATCGGTCGCCAAGGGGAAATCCGCGACCGAACCGCCGAAGGTCAGCACTTCCGCATGGCCGGCCTGAACCTGCTCGCTGCGATTATTATCTACTGGAACACCAAGCATCTCGGGCATGCAGGCAACAGCCGCCGTCGCGCCGGTCTGGACTGCTCGCCAAACCTTCTGGCACACATCTCACCGCTCGGATGGGCCCACATCCTTCTCACCGGCGAGTACAGATGGCCAAAACGATGATCCCAGTCCTTAGCGTACTATTCTGCACTCTCCGGCATCAGACCCCTTCCAGCAAGAGGTCGGTGATCCGGATATCTGGCAAACGCTTGTACAGGTCCAGGACGAGGTCTTCGGCTTCAGCGGGAACGGCGGCGCTGAGCCGTTCGAGCTTCAGGGAGCCATCTTCGATGCTGCCGCCCGGAATGGCGCCTGCTTTGGCGGCAGCGGCCAAGCGTTCTAATGCCTCTGCCATGCGGGCTTTGCGGTCTGCCAACCAATCCGCCGGATCGAAAGGCACGACCAGCCGGGGCGACATTTGCACCGCTGCAATCGGCACGAGGGCGTTCTTCAAATCAGCATAGCGCCGCGAATGGGTCAGCCAAATATCGCCAGAACGAAAGGCCTCGCGCAAATGGAACAGGACCGCCACTTCCCAAAGCCGATGATCGCCGGGGTCCTGGGTCTGAAGATGTCGGTGCCATTTTGAGCCCCTGCGTAGGAAGGTTGTTGACCGCGTCGTCGTCTGTTCGGCCGCCTGTTCGCCACCGCCGATGACTATCTGCGCTGCGGCAATCAAGGGTTCCGCCACGGGTGCTGCCTGTAAGTCGAGCATCCGCAACATGCGTGGGGCATAGCGCCTGAACCGATGATAACCATGCACAACATGGGCCAAGGCATCGGCGGCCATCGTATCGGTGAGTTGGGCGGCGGTGGCCACGAGCCCCTCAAGAGCCTGCCAGCCACAGGCGGCAGCAACGGCGCCATCAAGAGGAGCCCCATCGCCTCGTGCTTCCAGTAGGGCTGCGCCCAAACCTGAGAAAGCACGCAAGGTGCCGTGCAGCGATGTTTTGGCATCGGCGATGCGAGCGTCACAGCGTGCCTTGGCGTCATTCCAAGTTTTGCCCACGATCCGGTCATGTGTCTCGACAGCCGCATCAGCGACAGCGGCCTGCCATTCCACGGAGCAGGCGGCGAGGATGGCCAGTCGCCGATCATCAGAAATGTCCCGCAGATCGTCTGTGAAGTAGCGCTCCCCCTGCCGGCGAAGACGGGTGATCCGATGCGGCGGGACGCAGTTCAGAACGGCAGGGGTCAGCCCAAGTCCTTGTAGAAACTCCAACCGATCCAGCACCCGGTTCATATCGGCCGAGTTCTTGCCTACCTCGAACTGGCGCAACCAAATGAACCGGCTGATGCCGCCATCCACGGTCTCGGACAGCAGTGCATCGATTTTAGCCCTCATCCCGGCATCGAGGCGCTCGACGATGCGGGCCTCGATCCGGCGTTCGGCGGCAACAAGCGCGTCAGCACAAAGCCGTTCAATAACCGACACCCCCGGCAGGATGGTCAGGGTGCGTCGGCACTCCCCCACGAACCGGCGTGCCAGATCCTCATTGGAACGCGCGCCCTCTGCCTCAGATTCAAGCCATACCTTCAGGTCGCGGGCACCCCGTCCGGTGAACATCTTGTAGCCGTAGATGGCCCGAAGTTCGATGAGATGCCTGCGCCGTGTCACCTCCGTTTCGGCATACCCGGCAAGATCATGCGATCTCAAACCAATTTGTGCCGCGATGAATCCCGCAACCTTCAACGGGATGACCTCGCCGGCGGTCAACAGTCGGCCAGGGTATCGAAATACGCAGAGTTGAAGTGCGAAACCGAGACGGTTGTGCGGACTGCGCCGCGTGCGAATGTGTTCAATGTCATCATCTGCCAAAGTGTAGTGACGCAACAGAGATGGATCGTCATCGGGCAGATCAAACAGGGTGGCACGTTGGCGGTCAGTCAAAATGTGACGTCTTGGCATGCGAGTTTGTCCCTGTTAGTCATTAGTCCATTCAGAACAATTTCCGGACCAGCAAAATCATGTACTTGCAAGGTCAAAATCCGAGGGGGTTAAATTGGGACAGCGCGCCGCCATCTACGCCCGGGTTTCCACCTCAGATCAATCCTGCGACCGCCAGGTGACCGAGTTGACCGCTTTCGCCGAACGCGGCGGCTACGATGTGGTTGGCATCTTCAAGGAAACTGCCTCCGGAGCGTCTGCAAACCGCAATGCCCGCAATCGGCTTATCGATTTGGCCCAAGCTCGACAAATCGACGCCGTCCTGGTCACGGAACTCTCTCGATGGGGGCGTTCCACTCAGGATCTGCTGGATACCCTGAACAGGCTGGCGGGTTGGAAGGTATCGGTCGTGGCCATGAGCGGCATGGCCTTCGAGCTCGAAACGCCGCATGGCCGGATGATGGCAACCCTTTTGGCGGGCATCGCCCAGTTTGAGAGAGACCTGCTCAGTGAAAGGGTGAAGTCTGGCCTTGCAGCCGCCCGGGCCCGGGGCAAGAAACTCGGCCGCCAACCTGGACAACGGCCAAAGTCGGACAAACTGGCACCTAAAGTCGTCCAAGCCGTCGCGGAAGGCCGAAGCTATAGATGGATCGCCCGAGACCTCGGCATCAGCAAAAACACTGTCCTCGATATTGTGAAGCGAAACCGCGCCGAAACCCTATGATGCGATCCTGCCCCCTCCGGCATTCGACCCCTTCGAGCTCGGCCAGCTCCTTGCGCTTCTCCGCGATCTCGAAGGGCAGATCGATGTGAAGCTCATCCACAGATCGGTTCACCAGCTCATGAGGGGCCGCACCAGCCTCAGCACGGACCTTGCGGGACCGTCCCCGCTCCAGATCGGGCATAAAAGCCCTCAGCGCCTCGTGGAGGGCCGTCTGAAGCTCCCTGAGCACCCCACGCCCCATCCAGGTGGACAGGGGCTCTCCGGCCACGTCATAGCCGCACAGGCTGAAATGCGCGTGCCTGGCGCTTTCATCGAGATGCAGGACAAGACCGGTCACCGTGGTCTTCAGATCTGCCGCTACACGCGTCACAGCCGCGCGCAGAGCCTGTTCCTGCCCCTCCGGACCAAGGGCCTCGAACATCTTCTGCGCTTCGACCCCGAAACCGATGATCCCGATCACCGCGATACCGGCGTTGCTCTTCATCGCCCGTGTGGTGTCGCGCTGCGCCCGGCGCTCTTTCGCAAGCCCCTTGATCTCGGCGGTTGTCATGGGCAGGATGAAGACTGGGTTGGGCTCTGGTGGGTCAGGATTAACGTAGGCCGGCTGCGCCCCGATGCGCAGATCGTGGCGGCGCTGGTTGGCGTATCCTTGAGCATCCCGGATCTCGACCCGGACCATGGCAGCCCTAGGGTTCGCTTGGCGCTCGTTTTCCTTGAAATGGGTCAGTGTCATGATGGAAACCTCTGTTTCCATCATGATCGCAACAGGGTATGAAAATCCAAAATCAGGCGAATAGCGCGTGAGGAATAGCTCCCTCATCGCCTAACCTACTAGGGAATAACGCTGTTATCCCCTCTCCGGCGAAGAGGGATGCTGCGCCCCTCTTTCGAAACTCCCAACCGAAGGGGACCGGCCCTTTCGAAACCCCGCCTGCGCACTGCGTTCGCCATAGTCCCGGCCCCTGTTCGGGATGGCTTACAGCCCGGACGACGCCTGTCCGGTCATGCCGACGATGCCCTGCATCGCCGCATTGACGCCCGAGGTGATGGTCCCGGTGTTGACCGCACCAAGCGCCGTGGTGCTGGCCGAGCCGATCGAGCCGTTCACTGCCGTCATGGTGTTCTGGATCGCCCCATTCACCGCAGAGGCGTTATGTGCCACGTTCAGGACCAGCGCGCCCGCGTCCGAAGAGCCGCCGATCTGCGCCACAGCGGCCGAAATCGCCCGGGTCGTCGTGGTGCCAGCCTCGTCCACAGCGGAGTTCACCCCGAGGGTGATCTCACCCGTGTTGACCCCACCCAGAACTGTCGTCGACATGTCACCCAGATCGACAGTCGGCATGCTGAACACCGTCGCCGAGCCGGCTCCCGAGACAGCCTCAGCCGTCGCAGCCGTCACGCCCGTGATCAGGTTCGTGATCGAACCGTCAATGACTGTGGAAACATACGAAGTTGTTGTTTCCGTAACAGCATCTCCGACAAATGCATCATAGCCCAGATCGCCAGCTACTGTTGGTAACAGGTAATAATATCCCCCCAGCCCATCGGGATACCACCCTGCACCGTCTGCATAGGCTGTCGCGCTGGTTCCGGTGAGAGTGGTTGGAACAACGAATCTCTCCAGATTGCTTCCATCAGTCCAAATCGTATTCGGAGCAAAGATGTCATACGTTCCTGCTAGAGCACCGGCTGGATCGAGGGTGATGCGACCATCTGCGCTGATGGTGTAATCGATATCTACCCCAAACCATGAGACGGTTCCCGATGTACCCAGCATGTCATACGTAACAGTCAGAACGGGCGTCCAGTTTGGGCCTTCGTCATTGTAATTCGCTACCTCATACAGCACTTCACTGCCGGTTGGGACATAAGCTGCAGTTGAAGTCGTTGTGGTCGTGAAAACCGCGCCGACTGATTCCGCGATGTTCGCGTAGACCCCGTTGACTTGGGCGAAGTTGCCAGTGTCGTCGATCTGCCCGAGCACACGTTCAAGAACAGACTGCGCCAAAGCCCCGCCAGATACGGCGATCAGCATCGCAAAAGAAAATACGAACAGGCGCATCCCGGAATCCTTCAAACTACAAACCTGATCCTATGACACGTTTTTCCGGGAAGTCATCTGGGGAAAACCATACCTCATCATTGGTCGTTCAGGGTTCGAGGAGTGCTTGATATGGTCCAGAAGGCCCCAAAATCATCCTGCTTTTTTGACAAATGGGAGCTTGCTCCCTTCTTGTTCTATAAGTTCTATAAGTTCAGGGATAATTTTACTTTAATTATCAAATGATTACATCATTTAAAGTAGGATATGGGGACTGAAAAGTAGGATATGGGGACTGAAAAGTAGGATATGGGGACTGAAACGCATGTTGACTGGTAGGATTTTTCTCACTTAAAAATCTACCATGATTAGGACCACACAAATCGCTGCTGACCGCGCCTTCGACGAGGCCAGGACCGTGCTTCCGGCGGAGGTGGCGCGAGGGGTTTACATCGAGAACCCACCGGGGGCGGAGGCCCTCAAGCTGATGCACCTTCTGATCGGAAAGGCGGGGGGCCGCATGGCCGAGGATGTCCGGCATGAGCTCCGGATGGCCGACATCAAGAAGATCGACGGGATGCGGAACCACACCCGCGCCACACTGCGGAAATTGTTCGTAGAACTGCGCGGGGCGGTGATTGTCTTCGACGACACCGAAGCCCAGTGCGAGATCATCGGCGGGTTCCTGGATCAGGCCAAGCTGGATTACCGCCACGATGTCAGCGATGACATCTTGGTAGCGTGGTGGTTTGGCAGGGCATTCCGCGAAATGGCCGAGAAATCCTGCCATTGGGCGATCCTCGATCGACAGACCGTCTTCGCCCTCTCCTCGAAGTACTCGATCCTGCTGTTTCAGCACATCGCCAGTCTTGTGAACCTCGATCACATCACCAGCAAGACCTTCTCCGTGGCAGAACTGCGGGCCGTGCTCGGCGTGACCGACGGCAAGATTGAACGGTTTGCCAACCTGAATCGGGATGTCATTCAGCCCGCCCTTGCAGAGATCAACCAGACGTCACGCCTGACGCTGACGGCGACCCCGCACAAGGTTGGGCGTACCGTCGCCAGCGTGACAATCTCCTGGGAAGAAAAGCCGGTCGACCAGAAACTGGAAGCCAAGCGCGAACTGGACCGCCCGAAGGTGGGCCGGAAAGCCCGCCAGAACGGCACGGCAGAAATCCCTGTCCGGGCCTTCCCCGCCTCTGGGGGCATCGAGTTTGACGAGCACTGGAAGACCACGAAGCGGGCTGTGGGCTGCAACATGGACAACACCATGATTGCCGAGAAATTCCGCGCATGGTGCACTTCGAAGGGCATGGCGCTCGACGCCAGCAACATCGAGAAAGCCTTCTCGAACTTCTGCGCCAAGGTGGGCCGGATATGAAACGTAGCGAGCAGACCATGCACACTTTGTAATGTCACAAAGTGAATAAAACCGCCCAAAACTGTGTTATTCCGAGATAAACCAGAAATGCACACCGTGAAATAGTGCGCAAAACCGTTCAGAAGGCTGCCGATTCATGGCTCTTTCGCCCGCAAAAGCGGCAAGCATAGCCGGGGTGTCCCGGACAATGATCTCCAGAGCCCTGACCTCCGGTGATCTGGTCGGCGTCAAGAAGAACAGCGGCCACTGGGCTATCGAACACTCAGACCTCCTGGACTGGATGGAGCGCACAATCACCCGGGCGGAAAGCAAGCCGGCAACCCCTGCGCCGACACCCGATCAGATCGAGATGGAGGCCCTTCAGACAGAGCTGAAGGCGGCGATCGCCGCAGGTCAGGAAGCCCGAGAGCGTCTGGCGGCTGCCAACGCGCGTCTCGCGGCCCTAGATGAGATGGTTTCGGCCCTCAAGGCGGAGCGTGATGCCTGGCAGCGACAGGCGAAGACCCTCGCCTCACGGCCCGCAGGAATCCTCGCCAAGCTCTTCGGACGCTGATCACCTCGGGCGTGCGATATCTGCCTCCAGCAGCATGCGCACATACCGCGTGTAGGGAAGACCGCTGGCCTTGGCCTTGGCTTTCACCGCATCCAACAGAGAGGCGGGCAGTCGCATGTTCAGCGACGCGGCCTTGGGCTCGATCTCGAACCGCATCGGCTTGAACACGGACAAATCATACTCGGACAGATCCACAGTATCCACGAATTGCTCCGCCTCTTCATCGCTGTGGAGGGGCGGAAAGGGCTTAGGATGTGCCTTCATAATGCGCGATCTCCTTCTGGTGCATGTAACGGGCGCTGATGGGGCGCAGCTTTGTCTGACCGTCGATTTCTCGCAGCATGAACACCACGAACACATACCGACCGGCGGCTGACTTTCCGATGGCGCGCATCCGCGCCTCTTCCGGAAAGGGGTCTGCGAGAACAGCCGGGGTACCGGCAAAGATCTCTTCGATCTCGGTCTGGGTCAGCCCATGCTTTCCGCATTTTGGCCAATTCCCGTTATCCCAATCAAAACCTGCAATCTTCATTGGGCCAGTCGCCGTATTTGTATACACAAACGTAATGTAATCATCTTCCCGATGATTTGGAAGGGCTCATCCCCATCCCAGACCGTCATCCCCCTCATCATCCGGTCGCACGCCTTCGAAGAACCCTTGCCGCTCCGGATCGGGCAGCGCGTCGACTTTCCCCCGGACGCCGACCCACCAGCGCGCCACGCGCTCCAGAGCGGGGCGCAGATGCCTCCAGAGCGGCTTCAGCCGCTCAGTGGAGGGCGCACCCTCCCCCACCTTCCAGCGGCCGTTCTCGTCCTGGCGCAGGCCTCCCGTGATCACCGCCGCGGCCGCTTCCGCCGCCAGAGCGGCAGCATCGCTGACGATCTGATCCACCTCCCGGAGCCGTGCCTCAGCCGTGGCTGCGCGCGACTCAGCGGCCCTGACCACCTCCTGGGCCCGGTCCCGCTCGTCCTCGGCCACCGTCTTCGCCGTCTGGAGGGCCTCCAGACGGCCCTCCAGGGTCCGAACCTGCGCCTCCAGCCCCCCGGCCTTCTCCCGGGCGTCTGAGGCCCGCCGCTCGTAAGCCTCGGCGTTCTTCAGGGCCTTTGCCGCGCGGTCGTCATCCGCCTCGGCCTTGGCGCGCGCCCTCTCAGCCCGAGCCTCGTTGGTCCGGATCTTCTCTTCGAGGGGTCGAATGCCGTGGGGGGCAGGATCGTATCATAAGGATTTCGGCCACCTGTATTCGCCGGTGAGGAGAATATGCGCCCATCCGAGGGGCGAGGTGTGCGCCAGAAGATTGGCTGGGCTGTCCAATCCCTCGCGTTTTCGCCGGTTGACGGCTTGGCCGAGGTGTTTGGTGTTCCAGTAGATGATGATGGCGGCGAGCAGATTGAGGCCTGCCATGCGGAAGTGCTGGCCTTCGGTGCTGCGGTCGCGGATTTCACCTTGGCGACCGATGCGAAGGGCGTTTTTCAGGGCATGATGCGCTTCGCCTTTGTTCAAACCGATCTGGGCACGGCGCTGCATGTCGGCATCAAGCAGCCAGTCGATGATGAAGAGTGTCCGTTCCACCCGTCCGATTTCCTTGAGGGCTTCGGCCAACTCATGTTGGCGGGGGTAGGCCGCGAATTTGCGGAGCAGTTGGCTGGGCGGCATGACGCCTGCGACCATGGTGGCGGCGCTGCGCAAGATGTCTGGCCAGTTGGCGGTGATGATGCCCTCGCGGATTTTGCCGCCGATCAGGCCCTTTAGTTCCTTGGGTGTGCTGGCCGGATCGAAGACATAGAGCCGCTTGGAGGGCAGATCGCGGATGCGGGGAATGAACCGGAAGCCCAAGAGGGCGGTGACGGCGAAGACGTGGTCGGTGAAGCCGCCGGTGTCAGCATATTGCTCTTTGATATTGCGACCGGTGTCGTTCATCAGCAGACCATCAAGGATGTAAGGGGCTTCGCTGACCGTCGCCGGAATGGTCTGGGTGGCGAAGGGTCCGAACTGATCGGAGACGTGGGTATAGGCTTTGAGCCCCGGCTCATTGCCATATTTGGCATTGATCAGATTCATTGCCTCGCCTTGGCGGGTGGTCGGGAAAAACTGCCCATCGCTGGAAGCAGTGATACCTGCACCCCAGAACCGGGCTATGGGCAGGGCAGATTGCGCCTCGATCACCATGGCAAGTGCGCGGTTGAGCGCGTCGCTTTCGACATGCCAGCGGGACAGACGCGATAGTTGGAAATAGTCATGTGTATCCGTGGCTTCGGCCATTTTACTCAGGCCGAGATTTAGGCCTTCGGCCAACAGGACATTCAGCAGGCCGATCTTGTCAGTGCAGGGTGCCCCGGTGCGGATGTGAGTGAAGGCTTCGGTAAAACCGGTCGCGTCATCCACTTCCAGGGGTCTGATGCCGGAGAGTGCAAAATAGTACGCTAAGCCGACAGAACACGCTTT
>ERZ1292640.3311-Hain-H43-02um-R1-3311-length-12563-cov-6_pt1 | contig 12563 bp, 12 predicted proteins | sample MGYA00564404_ERZ1292640 | MGnify/ENA primary metagenome ERZ1292640 (study PRJEB36523, sample SAMEA6512636) | groundwater metagenome | collected 2019-01-08 | study: AquaDiva: Metagenomics assemblies of 32 groundwater samples | reverse complement strand
AGAAATTAAACAGGCATTTGCACGTTCTTGCCAAATTAGCAGACCGATATAATTTTTGCGTTTATGTTACCAACCAGGTAATGGCAAAGCCGGACATGTTTTTCGGCGACCCAACACAGGCTATCGGCGGGCATATTGTAGCTCACGCTTCAACTTTCCGAGTCTATTTGAGAAAAGGAAAGAAAGGAACGAGAGTGGCAAAATTAATAGATTCGCCAAACCAGCCCGAAGGAGAAGCCGGATTTTATGTTGATGAGTCAGGAATAAAAGACGTTGAATAAACGTTTTTTATTTATTTTTTCTTATTTCAATTTCTAATTATTTTATTTAATTTTAAAATGTTAATTACTTTTTCAATATGTTAATTCTTGCATTTATAACAAGATTTTTAAAACAGCACAAAAATCATGATAAATTCAAATGCAATAATGATTTATCATGAAAAAGAAAAATATAGCGGCATTCTTTGATTTTGACGGCACTATCTATCATGGGCTGGTAGCCTTTGATATTTTCATGTTTGCTTTTAGAAATAGAATTATGAGCTTTTCCGAGATGGTTAAATTATCCCAGCTTTCTTACTATTACATGCTCGATAAACTAAACCTCGCAGATAGGGTATCTATTAATGAAGGGATGTACAAAAAAATTAAAGGGCTGAAATCAAAAGTGTTATTTGAATCAGCATCAGAGAAATTTTTTTCATACAACAAAAATAAAAAATTTTATGCTGATATTCTTGACATTATTAAGCGGCATACAAAAAAAGGGCACCGGATTGTGGTTGTCACGTCCACCATTAAAGAAATAGTGGGCCCGGCAAGAAAATGGATTAAAATTGATGAAATAATTGCCACAGAAGTAGAAACAAAAAACGGGATATATACCGGCACTGTTAAGATACTGCCTGTCGGACAGAACCGCATAAATATCATAAAAGACTATTGTAAAAAATATGATATAAATTTAAGCAGGAGCTATGCATATTCGGACCATTTTTCTGACATACCTTTGCTGGAGAGCATAGGCAATGCCATTGTTACCGGCCCTGATAAGAAATTAAGGGCATATGCAATGAAAAAAGGATGGAAAATAATAGACCGTAAGTAATTCACACATTCTTTACCAAAACCTTTTTAATGCTGTATTTAATTGTTATAGTATGGTATATCCCATATCTAAGTTTATTGTGCCGCCTATTTTTAGGCTTTGGCTCAGAAAAGTAAACGGGCTTGAGAATATTCCGCGTGATGAACCATTTATAATTGTTGCAAATCACACAAGTTATTATGAAACCCTGCTGCTGCCGTGCATTATCGTTCAGGCATTAAACAAAAAAATGCATGCATGGGTTAATGAAAGATATTGGAATATCCCTATTGCAAAATTTTTTCTCGACTTATGGGGGGGAATTCCTGTTTATCTGGGGAAAGAAAAAAATTCAAAGGAAAAGAACAAAAAGGCGTTTCAAATTACATTGAATTACCTAAAAAATGGCGAGATAATGATGATATTTCCCGAGGGCAAAAGAAGCCCCGATGGAAAACTGCAAAAAGCATATTCGGGCGCTGCAAAGCTGGCGCTGCTGTCAAAAGTGCCGGTGCTGCCGATTGGGGTGACAGGTTCTGGCAAAGTCCTGCCAAAGGGCAAAATTTTTCCGAGATTCGCAAGATGCGAAGTAAGTATTGGCAAGCCGATATATTTTAAAAAGTATTATAATAAAAAAATAACTGACAGGATGCTTGATGGCGCCACAAGGGACGTCATGAAACAGATAGGAAAACTGATAGGGCAAAAATATAATTACTAAAATGATATACCCGGAATTAAGGATTACGCTCGTGCCACTGACAAAATTGTGGATAAAAAAAGTCAATGGTCTGGAAAATGTGCCGAAAAAAGATGGGTTTATTGTTGCCGCAAACCATTCAAGCTATATGGACCATATGATGATTGGAGCAACTATAATCTCTTACCTAGACAAAAAAATGCACTGGCTCGCCAAGAAAGAGCACTTTGAAACTTTTTTTCAGAGATTGTGGCACGTGTATGTAGGGGGGATACCTCTCGACAGGCAGTCCGGCGGCAAAGAGGCATTAAGATTTGCAGTAAGAGCATTGAAGGAAAAAAAAATAATTGTAATATACCCTGAAGGCACCAGAACCCTGACGGGAAAAATCCAGGAAGCAAGAACTGGTGTTGCAAGGCTTGCGTTATTATCTAAATCCCCCGTTCTACCAATTGGGTTGATAGGCACATTTTATATTTTACCCAAAGGAAAATATATTCCCAATCTGAGCAGAGCAACAATGAACATAGGCAAGCCGATGTATTTTACCGAGTATTACAACAAAAAGATTAATAAGAAGATGCTGAGAGATGTAACTAATAGGGTGATGAAAGAAATTGCCAGATTGTCAAATCAAAAATATGAATTTGACTAAATATAATTAAAAAATAAAATGAACAAAATAGCCGTCATAGGGGCAGGAAGCTGGGGCACAACTTTAGCCATACTGCTTGCAGAAAAAGGCTATGATATCAGGCTCTGGGCAAGAAGGGAGCAGCTTGCAAATGAAATAAAACTCAAAAGGGAAAATATTCAATATCTCCCCGGAGCAAAGATACCTCCAAATTTGATAGCCGATTCTTCCTTGGAAAGGGTGATGGACGGCACGACCATTCTGATTAGCGGCATTCCGAGCCAGTTTGTAAGAGGTGTCATGGGGGAAGTAAAAAAACACTTTAATAATCAGATAATTGTAAGCCTGACAAAAGGCATTGAGCACCAAACTGGAAGAAGAATGTCTGAAATCATAGAAGAGGTGCTTGGAAAGGGTACAAAGGTGGCGGCGTTGTCTGGGCCTAACCACGCGGAAGAAGTTTGCAAAAAGATGCCGACCGCAACGGTCATTGCGAGCAGAAATAGGAAAGTTGCAAATACTGTTGCAGAATGCTTTGCGACCCCGAGTTTTAAAGTTTATCAGCTCAATGACATAACCGGAGTTGAGCTCTGCGGCGCCTTGAAGAATATCACTGCAATCGCAACAGGCGTCTGCGACGGATTTGGATTTGGAGACAATGCAAGAGCTTCAATAATCACTTTGGGATTGATGGAGATGAATAATTATGGGAGGCATTTCGGTGCAAAAAGGGGAACTGTCTATGGCCTGGCCGGAGTTGGTGATTTGATAGCGACGTGCACAAGCAGGCACAGCAGGAATAGGTTTTACGGAGAGCAGCTTGCAAGGGGAAAAACAGTGGAAGAAATAAAAAAAGAGATGCGCGGAATGGTGGCGGAAGGAGTTCCAACAACAAAAGCAGTTTATGAATATTCTGTGAGGCACAAAATACAGATGCCGCTGACGCATCAGGCATATGAAGTTCTTTTCAATGATAAAAATATCAAGAAAGCGATTGTAGATTTATTGGATTTAGTTTAAAAAGAAAATAAAAAAATAAATAAATTATTCTTCCGTGAAATCCTCAATCTTGTTCGGGATGTCCTCGTCTTCTTTCAATTTTCCCTTTGCTTTGAGGAATTCTTTCGTCAGGATGTAGAACAGCAATCCCAGGGATTTCTTTCCCTTGTTGTTGCAGGGTATGACGAAGTCAAGGAAATTGGTCTGGTTGTTTGTATCACACAGCGCGATTACCGGGATGCCGACTTTTACTGAATCAAGGACTGCATTTCTGTCCGGCCATGCGTCAACAACCATTACAATTTTTGCTTCCGTGTAATCTTCAAGATTAGGGTTTGTTAAAATTCCAGGAGGATAACGCCCGGCAAATGTCCTTACTCCTGTCAGTTTTCCGAACAATTCAACTGCTTTCCAGCCGTTTTCACGCCTGCATATAATTAGAATATCCTTTAACTCATACTGAGCCAAAAAAGTTGCGGCAACCCTTATTCTTTCATCTATTTTCTGCAGGTTCAAAACTGACAGCCCGTCCGGCCTTGTCTTGTAGATAAACTGCTCCATGTAAGCGGTCCTGAACTTTGTGCCTATGTGTATTCCTGATTTGAGATAAACATCCCTTGGAACCAAAAACTTATCTTCTGCCATTTTCAAATCCTCCGTTAAATTTATTTTATTTGAAATTAATATTTTTATTTGAGTTGGATTTTATAATTTAATTTTTTAATTAATAACTAATAGTTTTATAATAATTATTTTATTGAATATTTTTTGTTAATTTATTATTTATTCTTCTTAATTTATTTTTTGAACAGTCCAGAATTAGTGTCTGAACCGCTTTTATAGCCCGCAGTTGAACAACTTGTGTTCTTAGGCAATACTATACAGAATGAGACGGCTATTTAAAAAGGTTACTAATCAGAATTGAATGTTTCCAAATCCTCATAAACCGGGCCTTGAGGTGTTAGAGTTGACTTTACCAATCTGAAATCCTTTATTTTGATTTCTTTGCCCTCAACTTTGATTTTTTTAATGCCATCAACGAATGATTTTTTATCCGATGGGTACCTTACTCTTGCCAAAGTAATATGGGCTTTGAAATCTTTTTCGTTTTTAAATAAATTTTTTAATAATTCATCAATTTGGTTTTGCAGCCCCATTACTTTATCTTCAGGCTTTAAGCCAACCCAAACCACCCTTATGTAATTTTCAGCCGGAAATATTCCAATTGAATCCAAAGATACAGAGAAATTTTTAAATTTTATTTTCCTTAAATTTTCAGCAATCTCATCAATTTTATCAGGCTGAACTTCTCCAAGAAATTTAAGGGTAAGATGAAATGATTTAATCAGGCTTAATTTTGCGTTTTGCGGAAGCTGGCCCTGCAGCTCAACAAAGTAATTTTTCAATTCATTGAAATCAATTGCAACAAACAGCCTCATTTTGCCGGTGAGAATTAACTAATGTTTTAATAATTTACTGAAATAATTTTGTGGGTGAACCTATCCCACATAAAAAAATAAATAAAGAATTAATCTCTATCTACTAATCTTCTTCCCCGAAGTTTTCCGTGTCCTGGCCGCCCTCGTAATCGTCGTTGGATTCTTTGCTTTCAGGTTCGGAACTTTCCCCTGCCTGGCTTTCTCCGGATGATTCAGAAGACTCTTCGGTTTTCTCACCTATTACTTCTGCAAAGCCAACTTTGGGAAGAACTTTTGTTATTTTTACTCTTACTTCATCGCCCTGCTTTGTGCCCGGAATAAACAGCACAAAACCGTCTTTCTTTGCTATGCCGTCGCCTTTCTCCCCGACAGCCTCTATCTTAACATTCAGCTCGTCGCCAACCTTCACCGGTGCGAAATTTTGCCTGCTGAAATCTCTTCTTGGCCCTCTATCATTTCTCATATCCAATACCTCTATGCCTATTTACCCTATCTTGTGCAGTGCACAATACTCCGTAAAAAGTGATATCTGTATTTAAAGTTTGCGCGTCAAAAGCTGAATCCGCCATCAACGCAAATGAACTCTCCGGTTATGTAGCCTGCCTTTTCAGAGGCCAGAAACCCTACCAGATTTGCAACATCTTCCGGAGTGCCGCTTCTTCCCAGCGGAATGAGATCGGCAAATTTCTTTTTTCTTTCGGACGGAATTGCCTTGAGAATGTCGGTTTCAATCAGCCCTGGCGCAACTGCGTTTACAGTTATTCTGTTTCTGCTTACTTCTTTCGCAAGCGATTTTGTAAATCCTATAATGCCTGCCTTTGAGGCAGCGTAGTTAGTCTGGCCGAAATTTCCTTCCAAGGCCACTATTGAGCTTATGTTAATTATTCTTCCGTCAGGCCTGAGCAGAGAAATAACATTTCTGGTAACATTATACACACTGTTGAGATTTATTTTGATTACGCTCTTCCATTCGCTTACATCCATATTCATTAAAGTCTTGTCCATGACAATGCCGGCATTGTTCACAAGAATATCCAAATGGCCAAATTTCTTTTGTATAACATCTGCCATTTTCTTTACACTCTCAAAATCGCTAACATCTGCTTTAATGGCGATAGCTTTTCTTCCAAGTTTTTCTATTTCATGAACAACTTCCGCCGCGCCTTTTTCATCCTTGCTGTAATTTACAATTACATCAGCGCCGTCTCTGGCAAGCTCTATTGCTATTGCTTTTCCAATGCCCCGCGAAGCGCCAGTCACAAGCGCGATTTTTCCACTTAAAGTATGCTTTGCCGTGTTTTGAATATTTTTGATTTTTCTTGCTGTTACATAAACAATTTCTATAGTAAAACTTTCCTTGTCGGCAAGTTCGTTTGTTTCCCTTAATTCTTTGAACAGCATATTAGTGGCTGTTGTTATCAAGGCATCCCGGTCACTTTCTTCCTGAGGTGTAGGATCGTGGCCTCCTATTTCCGGCAATATTCCCGCCTGCAGCCTTCTCACGCGCAGAAAATTCAGCCAGTCGGCGTATTTGACCTTGAAGAGCTTAAAATCAGGAGCTTGGTACTCAAAGCCTGATTTTTTTAATGATTCCAGATAAAATTCAATCGGCCTTGGCTCGGGAAAAACAAATTTCCTTTGAGACGCATTCATGCTTATGCGCTCATCAAGGTCTTTCCTGTAGGCTGCAAACCTTGCATCCGTCCTTACAAGCTGAAGCGCAATGTCGTGCACTCTTTTGACGCTGTTATCAACCATCAGCGCCCCATCCGGGCGGTTGTGCCTGGTTATGTTGCCGCTCTGGAAGAAAAAATATCCGCCAATTTTGAGGGATTCAGAAATTCCGGCAAATGCTTCATCAATGCATGGCACAAGATGGACAGTGTTTGCGGAAATTACATGATCAACAATTCCCACGCCGACAGTGTCTGATAAGCTTGCATATCCATCAGGAGTTTTTTCCAAAAGAAAACAGCTTACATTCTTGTTTGGAATTATATCGTATGCCTTGCCCAGCCATGCAGGGGAGTTGTCAACGAGCCACAGCTTGGCGTTCGCTTTCATGAACTCAAGCAGCCTTAATGCAGAGACTCCGGTTCCCGCCCCAAAATCAACAACAATTTCATTATTTTTTATTTTTGGCGCTGCTATCTTCATTAATTCATCAAGTATCGCAATGTAATATTCCGCTTTTGATACAGCATCATGGTAGGCTGTTGCTCCCTTTGAAGCAGGCCTGTCTGGTTTCCATGCCATTTTAAAAAACAAAGCCCCCGCTCACGCTGATAACCTGCCCCGTTATGTAGCTCGCTTTTTCTGAAGCGAGGAAAGAAACAAGGTGAGCTATTTCCTCTGCTTTTCCTATCCTTTTGAGGGGGATCATCCATAAAACCATTTTCTTTTTCAGGAAAGGTATTTTTTTTGTCATTTCGCTCTCTATAAATCCTGGCGCGATTGCGTTGACTGTTGTCTCATGCTTTGCCAGCTCTTTCGCAAGCGATTTTGTAAATCCTATGATGCCTGCCTTTGAGGCAGCGTAGTTAGTCTGGCCGAAATTTCCGTATATTCCGACGACTGAAGATATGCTTATTATGCGCGATTTTTTTTCAAGAATAGGCACGGCGTTTCTTGTTATGTTGTACACGCTGCCTAAATTTATATCAATCACTTTGTTCCATTCATCCTGGGACATTTTTTTTATGGACCTGTCCATGGTGATTCCTGCGTTGTTGACAATAATATTAAGCCTGCCGAATTTTTCCTTTATAGTGCTGCACATCTTGCTCACTTGGTCAAAATCACTTACGTCAGCTTTAAGGGCAACGGCTTTCCTTCCAAGTTTTTCTATTTCATGAACGACTTCCATTGCTTCCTGCCCATTATAGTGGTAATTTACAATTACATCAGCGCCGTCTCTAGCAAGCTCTATAGCTATTGCTTTTCCAATGCCCCGCGAAGCGCCAGTTACAAGCGCGATTTTTCCCGACAGAATCAATTTTTCACCTGGAATTAGGTATATTCATTATTTTTTAAATCTTGTTATAATATGGCTGGTGTGTTTTAACTTATTTTTTCTTTGATTTTAATTTTGAGAGCACTTCTTTGGTGTGCTCGCCAAGCTTTGGCGCATTTTGGTATTTGAATGCTGCGAAAGAAGAAAAAACTGCAGGATAGCCTGTTTGCTTAACCCCATCCAGGCTTATTATCGCGCTGCTTTTATTAAGATGAATATCATTTATTACCTCATTTAATTGTTTTACAGGCTCGCAGCAGAAATCATGCTTTTCGTTAAGCATGAGCCACTCATCCTGGGTTTTCTGCATGAACAAATTTCTAAGTTCCTGGACAGCGCTTTCATCAAATTGCCTTTTGATAAGATTTCTGCTGCCGACGGAATTGCAAAATGATTCCCAAAACTTTGTTTCTATTGCGCCAAGGCTTACATATTTGCCATCTTTTGTTTTGTAAATGTTATAGCACGGCTTTGTTCCTGAAAGAACCGTCCTTGATTTTTTTGAGACAGAGCGCTGGGCTATATGTATATTTATCAGAGACAGAGCGCTGTTAAAAACTGAAACATCAATATTATTCCCTTTTCCTGTTCTTCCGCGGTGAATCAGCGCGGCGAGTATCGAGACTGCAGCTATTAAAGCGCATCCAACATCAGCAACCTGCACTCCCGGCACGGAGGGGGGAAATGACATTACATCTAGAATTCCGCTTAAAGAAGAATAATTTAAATCGTGGCCTGCCTTGTTTTTAAGATGGCCCTTTTGGCCGTAACCGCTTATGGAGCAGTAAACAATTTTTGGATTTAATTTTTTGACCGCGCTATAACCCGCACCCAGATCATTTAATTTGCCTGGCCTAAATCCTTCAATGATAACATCGGCATTTTTTGCAAGCTTCAGAAAATTTGATTTGCCTTCTTTGGTTTTAATATCGATAATGACGCTTTTCTTGTTCCTGTTTAATGCTTCAAAATATGGGCTTTTTTCGCCGCATGTTTCGAAGCGGCGCATCATGTCCCCTTTAGGGCTTTCGATTTTAATAACTTCGGCGCCTAAATCCGCAAGAAACAGAGAGCACATGGGACCTGGAAGAAGAGCCGACATGTCAAGAACCCTGAGACCTTTTAGAAGCATTTTAACCCCTAGTTAAGATTTTTTAAAATATGGACAGTTGCAACGCTGCCGGCACCGCCTAAATTGTGTGCCAAGCCTATCCTTGGCGTTTTTATCTGCCTCGCGCCTGCCTGGCCGCGCATCTGCTTTACAATCTCGTAAACCTGCGCAATCCCCGTTGGGCTTATCGGATGGCCTTTTGCCTTCAAGCCCCCTGATGTATTGACCGGAAGCTTGCCGTCAATTTTTGTTGTTCCGTTTCTGATCAGTTCCTTTCCTTCGCCCGGGCTGCAAAATCCCAAATCCTCATACGAAATAATTTCAAGAGGGGTAAATGCATCATGGATTTCGGCGATGTCAATCTGCGAGGGAGTTACATCTGCTTCCTTATAGGCAAGCTCCGCCGCTTTTTTTGTTGCTTCCAGCGATGTCATTTCTTCCCGTTCAAAAGGGCTTAGGCAATCACTTATTTCAGCTGACCCTATGATTTCAATATCAGACGGCTCTTTGGACAATATCAGTGATGATGCCCCGTTGCATGATATGCTGCAGTCGAACAGCCTTAAAGGTGAGGCCACCACAGTGGAGTTTTTTATCTCTTCCATTGTGATTTTTTTTCTGTAAAATCTCGCTTTTGGGTTCAGAAAAGCGTTCTGGTGGTTTTTGTAAGCCACCAATGCAAAATCATCGGATGTTGCGCCGTACTTCAGCATATACTGCTGTGCCACAAGCGCGTTTTGAGCTGGAAATATCATTCCTTCTGCCTGTTCGTAGATGCGCTCGCCGCCCCTTAGTATTTCCTCAGTTATTATTTTGGTGGTAGTTGCGACAATTTTGTCAAATCCAATCACAAGTATGTTTTTGTGGCTGCTGTTTTTCAGCAATTTAATTGCAGTCCATAACGCAGTGCCCCCGCCGGCACAGCCTGCAGGCACATCAAGTATTGGGGCTTTGATTTGCAATAGGCTGCTTATCATCGAAGCGCTGTGCTTCTGCCTTTCGCCATTTGACATTATTTCTATGCTGGACACAACAACAGCGTCTATTTCCCGCATCGACATTTTCGCGTCATTCAGCGCTTCCATCACAGATTCATATATCGTATTCCGGCTTGACTCTTCCTGAAATCCGAATTTTGTCATGCCGACTCCTTTTACGAACATCAGCGCACCGCCCTTGAAAGAAGCTTTGTCATTTTTGATTTTACTTTGTCAACACTGGTTATTTTGGGAGTGCCTTCCGTGGTAAGCAATTTTTTCATCAGAACAATTTGCTCCACCATATCCAGATTTTCAGGTATTTTTGCAATTGTATTTATTTTAAGCTCTTCCATTTTTTTTATTGCACAATCACCAATTGCAACTATCCTTTCTCCGCCTTCCAAAACTTTTCCGTCAAACTGCGAGCCTATAAGCACGTACAATTCACTGCCTCTTAATCCAATCATCTTTGATGTTAAATTATACATTAAATTAAGGCAGGCTGGGCATGCTCCATAATCCACCACTTTTATGTCCGAGTGCGGCGTTTCTTCGGGATTGGCTGGTTTTATCGGATTTTTTAGAGCATCAATTTCATTGCCTACCACTTCTATTTTTTTGGGGTTGATTCCACTACCCGCAGCTTTAACATAAGGCGGAATTTTTATCATGCTTATCTCGCAAAAGATGCTGTCAAGCGCAGCAGCATTCCTGCCCGCAAAAATTAAATTTAAAAAAGCAGGCTCGCCTGATGCAAGAGGGCCCAGCCCCTGCATGCCGTTTGTCGCATCAGCTATTGTAAAAACATCCGGCAGTGCTTTAACAAGTTTTGGCAATATGTTGCCCAATCCTTTGTAGTACATATCGCGCTGTGTTTTTTCATCAACAAGCCTTGTCAGGTTTTCCAATGCACCAGAGATGCCGAGCTGAAAATTTGTTTTCATTATTGGCACATTTATTATTTTTCTGTGAAGGGCTTCTTTGTAGATGCTAAACTCGTAACCATCACACTCCACTTTTTCAAAAGGACCTTTGGAAATGTCCGCAAAAGCAACGCCGCGCTTTTTACAAACTTCCAGGGCTCCTGATTTTGAAGCAGCATCTGCCGCACTGGAGCCAATGAGCGCCTGCTCTGCAACAATCACATTTTCCTTTTTTATTCCATATTCAAAAAGAACTGCAATCAGCGCATCAAGCATATCCGGGTTAACATTGACTGCCTGGTAAGGATAGGCCGCTGCTATGATGCTCGGCTTAATTAAAATTTTTTCTTCGGAATCAAATTTTACATCTTTAAGAAGCCCGAGAGCATCTTTTATCGCTTCAAATATATCATATTTTACTTTTATTATTGCAACGGCGTCATCGCTTTCTGACTTTTTCTCTGTATAAACATCACCTATCTTGTAATCTTTCATCGTTTTCTTCGGCAGCCTGTTGCCAAATTCGTCCTGAAGCAAAAGAATATTGTATGGAATTATAGGGTGCGTCGGCGACGGAATAGTCACTTTTGTAAATCCTATAACTTTCATCTGGGTTCCTTTCTGCTTTGTTACAGGCCCTTTGCAATATATGCACTTTTCAATAGGGTAAATCCATTTCTTGCTGCATTTTTCACAAATCCATCTTATTATCATTTTTACACCCTGCCTAATATATGCACTGATATGCTGCTTCCAGCGCCGCCTATGTTCTGCGCCAGTGCGATATTTGCATTGCTTACCTGCCTGTCGCCGGCTTCCCTGCGCATCTGTTTGACAAGCTCATATATTTGGGCAATGCCTGTTGCGCTTATCGGGTGGCCTTTTGCTTTTAATCCGCCGCTTGGGTTGACCGGCAGTTTTCCATTTAAATTAGTTATCCTTTTTCTTATTAGGTTTTTGCCTTCCCCTCTTTTGCAGAATCCTAAATCCTCGTATGAAATAAGTTCAACGGGAGTGAATGCATCATGAACTTCAACAACATCAATATCCTTTGGTGATACCCCTGCTTGATTGTAAGACTCTCCAGCTGCCAATACACTTGCCTGCCAGGAAGTCATGTCCTCGCTTTCAAAAGTGGACAGCCTGTCAACAAACAAACTTGAGCCCATAATCTTTATGTCTGTTTCGTCTTTTGTTATTACTGCCGCTGCTGCCCCATTAACAGACAGGCTGCAGTCAAACAATCTCAAAGGAGAGGCAACCATTGGCGATTTCTTGATTTGCTTCAGCGTGACTTCTTTTTTGTAGAACCTCGCTTTTGGGTTCAGAAAAGCGTTCTGGTGGTTTTTGTAAGCCACCAATGCAAAATCATCGGATGTTGCGCCGTACTTCAGCATGTACTGCTGAGCCACAAGCGCGTTTTGAGCGGGAAATATCATTCCTTCTGCCTGTTCATAAATCCTTTCAGCTGCCATCAGAATTTCGTTTGTAGTCACGGCTGAATTGTTTGTGAGCAATCTCTCAACTCCCACAATAAGTATATTGTTGTAATCCAGCTTGTTTGCAGTCCATAATGCTGCGCCGCCTCCGCCGCAAACTGCTGAACATGTTACAATTGGAACTTTCCTTTTGAATATGCTGCTTATAATTGATGAAAATCCCCTCTGCCTTTCAC
>ERZ1292640.1890-Hain-H43-02um-R1-1890-length-17127-cov-4_pt1 | contig 12567 bp, 13 predicted proteins | sample MGYA00564404_ERZ1292640 | MGnify/ENA primary metagenome ERZ1292640 (study PRJEB36523, sample SAMEA6512636) | groundwater metagenome | collected 2019-01-08 | study: AquaDiva: Metagenomics assemblies of 32 groundwater samples | reverse complement strand
CAGGTGCCGAAGATGTCCACCACCACGACCTTGCCGCGGAAGCGCGGGTCCGAGTCGCTCACCAGCCCGCCGTCCACGCCGGGGAACGCGAACCGGAACGGCGCGCCGCTGTCGGCGCGCACCACCTCGGCGGGCGGCGTGAGATGCGGGCGGCCGGTCGAGCGCCAAGCCACGAACCGGGTCTGGGTGCGCAGGCCAGCGTGGAAAACGCCCCGCAGCGTGTCGCCGTCCAGGCGCCCGGTCAGCAGGTACACGAACGAGCCGTCGAAGTGCGCCATCGAGAAGCTGTCGGCCTCGGCGCGACCCCAGAACAGCCCGTAGTCGCCGCTGTTGGAGATGATGCTGCCCTCGAGGCCCCGCGCGGTGCGCCGGAACTCGAGCACCCGTGGACTGGTGCGGCCGTCGGCTGTCCACCACGCGTCCCACCGGCCCACCAGCGCCGCCGCCGGAGGCTCGGCGGGCCAGGTACCGCGTGCGGCGCGGAAGGGGATGGTGCGCGGGCCGCGGCTGCCCACGTTGCGGTAGAAGCCGACCAGCGAATCCCGCGTGAGCCGGCCGCGGATCGTGGCCGCGTAGTCCGCCAGCTCGAGGAACAGCGAGTCCTCCCGACCCACGAACAGCGTGACGGACGAGAACCGGTCACAGGCGTCCGCGTTGCACAGCCGGCCCAGCGTTTCGCCGCCCCGGTCCTCGATGGCGATGCGAAAGCGCAGCGCGCCGCCCGCGAGGTCCAGCGCAGCGCGCCACTCGCCGACCGGCGCGGGCGCGGCCGCCTGCTGCACGGCGAGCGCGAGGGCCGCGAGGATCATGGCCGCGCTCCCGGCGCCGGCGCTCCCGCCCCCGTCCCCGCGTAGCGCTCTCCCGCCTCGACGCGCGCGGCGATGGCGTTGCCCGGCCACGGCAGCGGGCACGGGAAGACGCCGTTGTAGGCGCAGAACGGGTTGCGGGCCCGATTGAAGTCGGCGCGGTACCGGCCGCCGGGCAGCGGCTCGACCGCGAGGAACCGCCCCGCCGGGTACGTCGTCACGCCGTTGGTACCGTCGCGGAAGAAGATCATCAGCTCCGCTTCCTCGCCACCGGGCTCGCTCATGCGGTAGACCGTCAGGCGGATGGCGGCGCCGTCCAGCCGGCCGACGAACGCGCCGGCCAGCGTCGCCGTGACCTCGATCCCGTCGAGGCCGAGCATCCGGCGCTCCTCGGCCCGGGCGGCCGGCTCGAGCGTGCCCTCGACGACGCGTGCGCGGTCGTAGGGGTGATAGGCGGGCGGCCGGGCGCCGCGGACCGGTCCGAACACGGTGACGGTGCGGCGGCCGCGCTCGCCGCTCACCCGAAAGCGCCAGTTGCCGAATGGCACGTCGCGGTGACGCGGCGCCGCGCGCTCGCCCTCGGCGGTGCGCAGGCGCAGCGCGCCGCCTCGCTCGGTGAGGACCGCACGCGGGAGAGCGAGGAGCGCGGGATCGGCGCCGGGCCCGAACACCAGCTCACCCGCAAGCGGCTGATGGTAGATGGCGGCGTAGGGTGAGTTCGGCGCGCTCGTCAGCCAGGCCGTGAACCCGGCGCGCTCCGCCGCGAGGCCGGGGGGCACCTGCGCGGCGAGCGGCGCCGCTCTTGCGAGGCCCAGCATCATCACGGCGGCATGGCGCATCATCCTAGAAGGATTAGCTTCCTCGCCCATGACCCGCCAGGCCGTCCGTCACCTCAAACGCGCAGACCCCGTGCTCGCCCGCGTGATCGCCCGCGTCGGCCCGTGCCGGTTCGCGCCGATCACGGCCGGGTCGCATTTCCATTTCATCGCGCGCGCCATCGTCTTCCAGCAGCTGGCGGTCAAGGCCGCCGCGACGATCCACCGCCGGTTCCTGGATCTGTACGGCGCCGAGCCTCCCGAGCCGCACGCGGTGGCCGCCACGCCCGACGAGCGGCTGCGCGCGGCGGGCCTGTCGCGGCAGAAGCTCTCCTACATCAAGGACCTGGCGCGGAAGGTGGATGACGGGGAAGTCCGGCTCGATCGTCTCGCGGTGCTGGACGATCCCGGGGTGATCGCCGAGCTGACGAAGGTGAAGGGCATCGGCGTCTGGTCGGCGCAGATGTTCCTGATCTTCCGCCTCGGCCGGCCGGACGTGCTGCCGGTGGGTGACCTCGGCGTGCAGAAGGGCATCCAGCTCGCCTACGGCCTGCGCTCGCTGCCCTCCCCGAAGCGCGTGACGAGGATCGGCAAGCCGTGGTCGCCCTACGCCACTGTGGCAAGCTGGTATCTATGGAGGCTGCTCGACGGCCCCGCGGCGTGATGCCGGTTGCGTCTACGTGAGGCGCGCCACCGGTGCGTGCCGGAAGCAGCCGACGAAGTGGTCGTTCACCATCCCCACCGCCTGCATGAACGCGTAGCAGATCGTCGAGCCGACGAACGTGAAGCCGCGCTTCTTGAGGTCCTTGCTTAACGCGTCGGACTCGGGCGTGCTGGGCGGCACGTCCCTCATGCCGCGCCAGCGGTTCCGCGTCGGCCCCCCGCCGACGAACCGCCAGACGTAGGCGTCGAAGCTCCCGAACTCCCGCTGCACCGCTAGGAACGCCTTCGCGTTCCTCACCGCGCCCGCGATCTTGAGACGGTTGCGCACGATGCCGGGGTCCTTCAGCAGCCGTTCGACGCGCCCCGGGGTGAAGCGCGCCATCTTCACGGGGTCGAACCCCGCGAACGTGCGGCGGTAGTTCTCCCGCTTCTTGAGGATGGTCTCCCAGCTGAGACCCGCCTGCGCGCCCTCGAGGATCAGGAACTCGAACAGCCGCCGGTCGTCGTGCACGGGGACGCCCCACTCGCTGTCGTGGTAGGCCCGGTACAGCTCGGACTGGTCACCGAAGCAGCGCCGCTTCGCGTCGGTCACGGCCGTCTCAGCACCCGCCGCGCGTTTCCGCCGAGGATCCCCGCCCTGTCGCCCTCGCCGATGTCGAGGGCCGCGATGCTCTCCTTCATGCGCCGGATGCTCCCAATCTGGTGACAAGATGCGGCGGCTCGGCGCTCCCCGCCACCGCTGGTGCATCCCCCGAACTTCCCGCATGTTCGGGCCCATGCATCGGCCCCCGCGGCCCGACATCATCGTCCGCCCCGACGGCGAGTTCGTCGTCCTGGCCGCCGCCCCGCGTCTCGAGCGCTGGAGCTGGGCGCTCTACGACTTCGCCAACACGATCTTCTCGATGAACATCGTGACGCTGTACTTCTCGGTGTGGATCGCGTCGGACCTCGCCGCGGGCACCGGGGGGTACGCGCTCGCGTCGAGCGTCTCGTCGCTGCTGGTCGCGCTCAGCATCCCCGCCTTCGGCGCGCTGTCGGACGAGCGGCGGCGCCGCAAGGCGTGGGTCGTGGGGTTCACGCTGGTGTGCGCGGCGGCGACCGCGGCGCTCGGCGTGATCGGACGCGGCGCGGGGCCGTCGAGCGGCGTCGTGCTGCCCGCCCTCGCGATCTTCGTGATCGCCAACTACGCCTACCAGGGCGCCCTGCCGTTCTACAACGCGATGATGCCGGAGTTGGTCCCGGCCAGGGAGCACGGCCGGCTGTCGGGGTACGGCACGGCGTTGGGCTACGTCGGCTCCATCGTGGGGATGTTCTTCATCGCGCCCTTCTTCAACGGCGCGTTCCCGGTCCTCGGCCCGCTTCCCGAGGGCGTCGTGCGCGTGCTGCGCGGCGTGCCGTTCGCCGGCGAGCCGGGGCGCGCCGCGACATTCGTGCCGACGGCGCTCGTGTTCGTACTCTTCGCCCTGCCGCTCTTCCTGGTCTGCCGCGACCACGTGCCGATCTCGCGCGGGTTGTGGCCGCCGTTTTCGCTGGCGCGGCCCTTCCGCGCCGTCGCCCGGTCCCTCGTCGAGACCCGGAAGCACCCAGGCCTGCTGCGCATGATCCTCTGCTCCTGGTTCTACCAGGACGCGATGGGCACGGTGATCGGCTTCATGGCGATTTACACGGTGGTCGTGATGGGCTTCGCGGAGGGCTCGGAGGTCACGCTGTTCGTGGTGCTCACGGTGCCGTCAATCCTCGGGGCGGCCGTGGCCGGATTCCTCTGCGACCGGTTCGGGCCCAAGCGCACCCTGCTGGGCGTGCTGATCGGCTGGACGCTGCTCCTGGTGGGCATCATTGCGGTGCGGAGCCAAGCGCAATTCTGGCTCGTGGGCGCGCTGATCGGGTTCCTCTTCGGCGGCATCTGGACGGCGGAGCGGCCGTTGCTGCTGACGCTCGTGCCCGACGCGGAGGCGGGACGGTTCTTCGGGCTGCTGGTGCTCTCGGCGCGCGCGGCCGCCGTGGTCGGCCCGCTCATCTGGGCGCTGATCGTCGAGGTGCTGCTCCGCGACGCGAGCCCGCAGGTATCCTACCGCGTGGCGATCGCCACCCTGGCGGTCTTCATGGGGGTGGCCGCCTGGCTGCTGGCCGGGGTGCCCGAACGGCACCGCGAGGAGACCGCCGCCCTGCCGTGAGGCGCCGGGCCGCGGTGGACCGGCTTCGGTTCCGCGCCCGCGTCGGCTAAGTTCCGTCCCGGCTCCGACCCGGAACGGGACGTTGATCGAGCGCGCCATCGCCCTCACGAGGGGCAAAGCGGAGAAAGCCGACGCCCTGTGGCGTGACGAGGACCAGCTCGAGCTGCGCTTCGAGTCGGGGCGCCTCAAGGAGACGACGCGCCGCCAGGAGGCGGGCCTCAACCTCCGCGTCGTCGCGAACGGGCGCGTCGGGATCGCCGGCACGACCGACCTCTCGGGCGAGGCCGCGATGCAGGACCTCCTCGCGCGCGCCCTCGCCTCGGCCGAGCAGGGCGAGACCTGCGACCTCGCCATGCCGTCCGCATCACCACTCCCCGCCGCGGCGACCTACGACGACGGCGCCGCAGGCATCGACTTCGGGACGATGGCGGAGATCGGCCGGGGGGTGATCGAGCGCCTCTCGCGCCCGGGGTGGCAGGTGAGCGCCTCGGTCGAGCGCTACCTCGAGGCCACGCGCTTCGTGAACTCAGCGGGCCAGGCGTTCGAGTACCGCGGCACCGCGGTCAGCGTGAGCGCCGACGTGATGCGCGTCGCCGGCGACGACGTGCTCATGGCCTACGACAGCGTCGCGCGCACCGGCATCCCGGGCGAGGCCGAGCTCGAGGAAATCACCCGGACGATCGTCACGAAGATCGAACGCGCCGAGCGCGTGGTGGAGCCGCCGGAGGGCAAGCTGCCGGTGCTGTTCACGCCGAGCGGCGTCGGCGCGGTGTTCCTCCCGATCCGCCAGGCACTCTCGGGCAAGACCGTGCTTCAAGGCGTCTCGCCGCTGGGCGGCAAGCTCGGCGAGACGATGTTCGCGTCCTCCCTCACCATCGTGGACGAGCCGCTGCTCGCCGGCCGTCTCGGCACGCGCCCGGCGGACGACGAAGGCATCCCTTCCGCGCGGCTGCGGGTCATCGAGCGCGGCGTCGTGCGTGCCTTCGCGTACGACCTCGAGACCGCGGTGCGCGCCGGCGCGCGGCCCACGGGTCACGGGCGGCGCTCGACCTTCGGCAAGCCGGGGATCTCCTTCTCGAACCTGGTTATCGAGCCGGGCACCCTCGACGAGGCCGCCCTGCTGCGCGAGGTCGGGCACGGGCTTGTGGTGGACGAGCTGATCGGCGTGGGGCAGGGCAACGTGATCAGCGGCGCGTTCTCACATCCGGTTGCCCTCGCCTTCCGCGTGGACGGCGGTGAGATCACCGGCCGCGTCAAGGACGTGGCGATCGCTGGGAACGCCTACGATCTGCTGAAGCGGATCCGCGCGGTCGGGGCGGAGGCCAAGTGGAAGGGGGGCAGCAGCCTCGTGCCCCCCTTCGTGTTCGATGGAGTCAACGTCGTGCGGCGCTGAGCCGCGCCGGGCCGTCAGAAGGCAACGCCCCGGATCGTTTCACCTCGGAGGCGTGTTTCGGGCATGATGCGACGATGGGTCGTGACGGCCCTCGCGGCGGCGCTCGCAGCGGCCCCGGCGTGGGCCCAGGGGTCGGGGCCGGCCGCCGGCTCGGTGAGCGGCACGGTGCTGGCCGCGGAAACGGGCCAGCCGCTCCCGGGGGCGCTGGTGGTGCTCGAGGCCGCCGGCGACGCGGTGCTGGTGACCCCGGCGGCGGGCTCCTTCTACGGGCGCTCCCTGACCGCGACCACCGACGGCGCGGGCGCCTATCGCTTTCGCAACGTGACGCCCGGCAGCTATCGCCTCCACGTGCGTCACCTGGGCTTCAAGCCCGCCCGCCTCGAGGTGCAGCTCGGCCGTGCGGAATCGTTCCGCGTCTCGGTGGGACTGGTGGTGCGCCCCATCCTGCTGGAGACGATTGACGTCGGGTCCACGGCGCTCGAGGCGTACGGCCGGCTGCGACCGGCCGCCGAGGATGCCGTGGTGACGCGGCTCGACGCCGAGCGGTTCCGCCGCGACGCCGGACTGGAGGGCGACGCCCGAGTCCTGACCCATGGCGAGGTGGTGGAGGCCGTCACGCTCGGCGAGCCGGACCTGTTGCGCGCGCTGCAGCGGCTGCCCGGCGTCGCGACCCGCGACGATTTCACGGCGTCGTTGTGGGTGCGCGGGGCGCCGTGGAGCCTGACGCGCGTCACCTTCGACGGCCTGCCGCTGTTCAACCCGGTACACGCGCTCGGCCTGCTGGGCGGAATCGGCCCTGACGCGGTCGGCCTGGCGTCGTTCCATCCCGGCGTTCGGCCGGCGGCGATGGGCGAGGGCGCAGCGGGCGTGCTCAACGTCGAGTCGCGCCCTGCCGGACCGCCGGGCTGGCGCGGCCTCGCGGAGCTGTCGGTGGCCAGCGCGCGCGCCGCGGTGGATGCCCGCACGCGGGACGGCCGGGCCGGCGTGATGCTGTCGGCGCGCCGCTCGCACGTGGACCTGGTGAGCCGGCTCATCGCCACGCTGAACGGCGACAGCACCGCGTACGTGCCCTACGCTTTCTACGACGTGGCCGGCCGGTTCGACCTGGCCCTCGGCACGCTCACCTCGCTCGAGGTTTCCGGACTGTGGGAGCAGGACCAGCTGCGCGGCCAGGTGCGCGACCTGATCCGCGAAACGCGTGGTGCGTGGGGCAACGTGGCCGGCCGGGCCACCTTGAGCCATCCGCTCGGGAGGCTTCAGGCGCGGCACAGCGTCGGCGTCAGCCGCTTCAGCGGCGACGTGGCCCCGATGGGCGAGCTGCCCTCGGCGTCGGATGTTCCGTCCCATGCGGCGCTCGACAACCGCGTGACGGTGCTGGAGCTCGGCACCGAGATCGCTCCGCGCAGCGCCATGTTGCGCCCCCGCTGGGCGCTAGGCTGGCAGGCGATGCGCCAGCTCCAACGGTACCAGGGCCAGTTCCCGCGCGAGTACCCGGTCGCCGTGCTGCCGCAGGAGCTCACCCTGGACGAGGCGCTCAGCGCGCTCGCCGTGTGGGGCGAGCGGCGCTTCAGCCTGGCCACCAGCCTTGCGGTGACCACCGGGCTCCGCCTCGAGCTGCCGAGCCGCGCGCGCAACGTGCCGCCGCTCGCAGCTGCGCCGCGCCTGCACCTTCGGTGGACGCCGGGTGGCGGGGCGCTGGCGTTCAGCGCCGGGGCCGGCCGCTCCTGGCAGTACACGCAAGCTCTCGCACCGGCCGGCCCGAGCGTGGGCCCGGACCTCTACCTCACCGACGTGTGGCTGCTGGCCAACGACACCATTCCCGCGGTGCGAGCCGACGTGGCGACCGCGAGCGTCGAGCTGGCGCTGGGCAGCTGGGTCGCCGTCGCCACGCTGTGGGGCCGGCGCATGACGGGCGTCGCCGTGCCCGAGCCCGCGCCCGGCCAGCTCAATGCCCAGCGGCCGATCTTCGCGAGCGCCGAGGGCCGGGCCCGCGGGCTGGAGCTGTCGGCCCGGCGGCTGGCGGGAAGGTGGACGGGCTCGGTGGCGTACACCTGGAGCCGGTCCGATCTCGTGACGCCCTCGACGATCACCGGGGCGCGCTACCGCTACCCGTCGGCCGCCGACCGGCGCCACGTCGTGGATGCGACCGTGCTGGCCCGGGTGACCGGCGGCCTTCGGGCGGGCGCCGCGTTCACCGCCGCGAGCGGCGCTCCGTTTTCGCGCTTCATCCTCGGCCTCGCGGGATGCGACCCGACCCAGCCGGGCTGCACGCCCGACACCATCGCGCTGCGCATCGAGCAGCCGGGCGGTGCGCGCACCGCGCCGTACGCGGCGCTCGACCTGCTGCTGGAGTGGTCCCGCGCGTCGCGGCGCGGCGTGACCCTCGGCGCGTGGCTGCAGCTGCGCAACGCGCTCGGTGCCGACAACGCCGTCACGTACACGGGCACACTCGAGGGCTGTGCGGACCCGCGGCCTCCCACCCTGATCGGAGCGCGGCCCTACGTGTGCGACCGGTTCGACCGCGGCATCGGGCTGCTGCCGCTGGCGGGCGTGCGAGTGTCGTTCTGACGATGCGGGTCGAGGAGGCGTTCGCGCGTCACCATGCGGAGCTCTACCGGTACGCGGTCCGGTTCACCGGCGACGAGGATCTCGCCGAGGACGTGGTGCAGGAGGCGTTCGTCCGGCTGGCCGAGCGCCCGCCGGCGGACGCCACGCACCTCCGGGCGTGGCTGTATCGGGTGGCGACCACGGTCGCGATTGACGCGTTGCGCGGCGAGGGGCGGCGGCTGGCGCTGATGCGGGAGCGCGGGGACGCGCTGCCGGTGCCGCACCCCGCGCCGGATCCCGCCGCCGACCTTGAGCGGGACGAGCTGCGGCGACGGGTGCGCGCGGCGCTGGCCGAGCTGGACCAGCGGGACCGGGCGGTGCTGCTGATGCGCGAGGACGGCTTCGCGCACCGCGAGATCGCCGCGGCGGTGGGCACCACGACCAAGTCGGTGGGCACGATGATCGCGCGCGCGCTGGCCCGGCTGGCGCAGCGGCTGCCGCTCGACGCACGGGAGGGGTCATGACGCACCTGGATGATGCGGAGCTGGTCCGCTTGCTGGACGGCGCGGCGGAGGACGTGGCGCCGGCGTGGGCCGAGCACCTGGCCGCCTGCACGGCATGTTCGGCGCGGCGTGACGCGGTGGCGCATCGGGGCGCGCGCCTGGCGCGGCTGTTGGCCGCGACCGACCCGGCCCCCCGCGCGCTGATCCTGAGAACGACACCGGCGCAGGGGCGGGTCTTCGCGTGGTCGCGGCCGCGGCTTGCCGCCTGGCCGCCGCGCCGGCTCGCCGCCGCCGCGGCGCTGGTGGTACTGATGGCCGGCGGTGTCGTGCCGCCGGTGCGCGCCTGGGTCGCGGAGCGCGCGGTGGCGTTGTGGCACGCGCTGACGGGACACGAGCGTCCGGCTGCGGCGCCGGCGAGTGTCCCGGCGCCGGAGCCCGGCGCGGGGTCGGTCAGCTTCCCGCTCGCCGAGCCGGTTTTCACCATCCAGGTGACGTCGCACCAGGCCGAGGGGTTGCTCACCGTGGACGCCGGTACGCGGCCCGAGGCCTTCGCAGCCATAGCGAGGGGCGAGGGACCGGCCGAGCTGGTCGTCATGCCGGACGGTCTGCGGATCGTGACCACTTCCGGCTCCACCCGCTCCTACCACGTGCGCGTTCCCCCGAGCGTGACGCGGGTGGTGATCGAAGTCGGTGGCGCCGCGGCTCGTGTGATCCCGGCGCCCCCGTCGGGATTGCCGATGGTGGTCAACCTGCAACGCCCGCGGTAATGACAGAAACCGGCCGGCTGGCGCGTTATACAGCCAGACCCGCAACGGAGCGAACCATGAAGCGCATTCTGGCAGTAGCGGCCATCGGCGTCGCGGCCCTCGCCGGCGCGTGCAGCGAGCACCGCGAAGTAACTACCTCGGGCTCGGGCGGGACGCAGGTCCTGCTGACCGACGGACCGTTCCCCTTCGACCGCGTGGCCGAGGTGAACGTCCACATCGTGCGGGTGGAGGCGACGACTCAGCAGGACACGAGCAACCTCGGCTCGTACGTCACCCTCGCCGCGCCGGACCGCCAGTTCGACCTGCTCAGCCTCCAGCAGGGCACCACCACCATCCTCGGCGAAGCGGACGTGCCGGCCGGGCAGTACCGCGCCATGCGGGTGGCGATCGATACCGACCGGTCGGGCATCGTGCTGGCCGACGGCTCGCCAGGCCGGGTTACGTGGCCCGTCGCCGGTCAGATCTCGCTGTTCGCGTTCGTCGAGCAGCCCCTGAACGTCACCGGCTCGGGCGACCGCCTGGTCATCGACTTCGACGTGGGCAAGAGCTTCCTCGACGACGGTTTCGGCGGCTTCATCTTCAGCCCGGTGATCCGGGTGGTGAACGAGGCGGCGACGGGGACCATCGCGGGCACCGTGCTGAGCCCGCTGACGATCGAGGGCCAGCGCGACCGGGTGGAGAACGCGTCCATCGAGGTGATGCGCGTCGTGGCGGGTGACACGCTCGGCTGGGTGGTGGCGACCGGCCACACCGACATCCAGGGCCGCTACCGGGTGGCGTACCTGATGCCGGGGACGTACGTGGTACGCGCGTCGAAGCCGGGATTCGGCACGCCGCCGTCGTCCGCCGTGCCGGTGGCCCAAGGCGCGACGACCACCGTGGACTTCAGCTTCGAGGTGGTTGACCTGTCGGGCCTGGTCATCCAGGGGAGCCGGTACCTGTTCGTCGGCCGCACAGTGGAACTGGTCGCGGCCGTCACGGATGCAGCCGGCAACCGGGTGCCGAGCCCGTCGGTGACGTGGAGCCTTGCCGGCTCGGCCGCAACCCTGGCGACCAGCGGCGATCGGGCCACCGTCACCGGCGTTGCGCTGGGCTGGGTAAGCGTCTTCGCGGGGAGCGGCGCCCTGCACGACTCGGCCGCCATCTACGTCGCGCCGGACACCAGCACCGGCGGTGGCGGGGGCGGCGGCAGCGGCCCGGTGGCGACGGTCGAGCTGCCGGCCACCATGAGCGCGCACGTGGGGGACAGCCTCGGCATCACCGCCACCCTGCGGAACGCGGCGGGGGAGGTCGTCGGCGGTGTGGTCACCTGGACTACGAGCGACGCGCAAACGGTCGCCATCACATGGTCCTCCGGCAGCAACTACGCCACGCTCCGCGCGCTCCGAGCGGGCTCGGCGACCATCACCGCGACCAGCGAGGGGAAGTCGGGCACGGCGGCGGTGACCGTGAGCCCGTAGTCGCCACATCGCGCATCTGAACGGTGCGGGGGCACCACCTGGTGCCCCCGTTGCGTCCGTCGCTTCAGCGACAGTAGCCGAGCCGCGGCTTCAGCCGCGGGCGGCACGACGAAGCCCGGCGACGATCCCCGAGCCTCACGCCCCCGCCCCGATCACGCTGAGATAGTCCGCCCCCTGCGCCATGTGCTGGTAGAGCGTGGTGAGGGTGTCCGGCGCGCCCACCAGCCACCGGCACCGCGGGTCGTTGCGCGAGCGGCACTCCACCTCCATCACCGCCAGGCCGGCTTCCGCGATTCGGCTCACGAAGTCCGCCAGCAATCCCGACGTGAAGTAGCAGGACGGGTACTGGAGGCCGGCCTCGGGCTGCGCCTCGGGCCAGTTCAGCGAGTCGATTGCGAAGGTCGCTTCGCCCAGCGGCGTCACCTCGACGCTGCCCCAGCCGAGTTCGGAGAAGAAGCGCGAGAGGACTTCCGCCAGGCGCGGCGCCGCCAGATCCTTGGGGTCGTCCACGCCCGCGACGGCCGGGAGCCAGCCCACGAACGTGCGGTAGGCGCCTTCACCCGCCGCGTACCCCGCTTCCTGGAGGGCCTCGGCCCCCACCCGGTCGCGCAGTGTCTGGAGCGCGCGGGGCGAGAGCGCCACCAGGGACGCGGCGTTCAGCGAGATGTCGGTCATGGTCGCGAATCTAGCTGCCGGCCTTGAGGCGCCGCAACAGCTCGGCCTCGTCCCACACCGGGATCCTGAGTGCCTTGGCCTTTTCGAGCTTGCTCCCCGGCTCCTCAGGCCGGCCTTCCACACGGCGACGCCGATCTGCTTCGCGTCGACCCGGCGTGTGCAAGAGAACGCCCCGTGCTGCGGGGAATCGGTACCAGCCACGGGTGCCCACAGCCGTAACGTGGGCGCATGCGGTGCGCGGGCCGCCCGGAAGCTGTTGACAGCCGGCACGCATGTTCCCATCTTGGGAACACGTGCGGACCGCCCGGCTGATGCATGTCATCACGCGCAAGCGCCTGCGCGACTTCGGCCGGGCGCACGCGGACGCCGTCACGCCGCTCGCCACCTGGTTTGCCATCATGCGGCGCAAGCGGTATCGGTCGCCGCACGAGTTGCGCCGGGACTTCCCCGCCGCCGACTTCCTGGGAGGGGCGAGAACGGTGTTCGACATCGGCGGCAACAAGTACCGCATCGTCTCGGACGTGCGCTACGACCTCGGCCGCGTCTACATCCGTGGCGTCTTCACGCACGCCGAGTATGGGCGACGCTCGCGGTCCGGCACGCTGTGAGGGGGGAGAAGACCTGATGGCCGCCCCCCGGCTTGACTTCGCAACGCCGCACGTGCTCCGGAATGCCCGCGAGTACCGCGCAGCGGTGGCCGAAGTGGACGCCCTGCTGGACCGCGACCCCAGGCGTGGGACCGCCGCCTTCGACCGGCTTGAGTT
>ERZ1292640.3310-Hain-H43-02um-R1-3310-length-12568-cov-4_pt1 | contig 12568 bp, 10 predicted proteins | sample MGYA00564404_ERZ1292640 | MGnify/ENA primary metagenome ERZ1292640 (study PRJEB36523, sample SAMEA6512636) | groundwater metagenome | collected 2019-01-08 | study: AquaDiva: Metagenomics assemblies of 32 groundwater samples | reverse complement strand
CGACAAGATCGTGATGATGACCAACGGCCCGGCCGCCACCATCGGCGAGGTGCTGAGCGTCGAACTGCCGCGCCCGCGCCACCGCGTGGCCCTGGCCGACGACCCGCAGTACCAGCACTACCGCAAGGCCGTGATCGATTTCCTCTACACGCGCCAGGGGCACGTCGAGAAAGCTGCCTGACGGACCACCCCGGTCGTCCACCAAAAAGGGGCGCACCCGGCTGGGTGCGCCCCTTTTTTCGCGCGAATCTCACAAACATGGTGCATTGCACAAGACTTCGGTGGGCACGGACTTTGCAATGAAGCTGCTGAAGGCTGACGAAGGCCTTCCCCCTCTGCGCACCACCGCGACTGCGGTGTACACGCGCCATTGCGACCGCACCCGCCAGCGCCGGCGCCCCGTGGCCGCAATGACTTCATCCCCCAGACCGCCCCACAGCAGACCACCACCATGGCCGGATTCCGCACCTTCCTCAAAAGTGGCCACACGCCCACGCTGTTCGCCGCCTTTTTCTACCTGATGTTCTCCTTCGTCATCTGGGTGATGAACGGCGCCATGGCCCCCTTCATCAGCGAGGAGTTCAACCTCACGCCGGCGCAGAAGGGCCTGCTGCTGTCCATCCCCATCGTGGCCGGCGCCATCATGCGGTTCCCCCTCGGCCTGCTGGCGCAGTACGTGGGTCGCAAGACCGCCACCCTGGTGGAGCTGAGCCTGATCACGGTCACCATGGCCTTCGGCTACTTCTTCGTGCACAGCTACGACGACCTGCTGAAGATGGCACTGCTGCTGGGCGTGGCCGGTGCCAGTTTCGGCGTGGCCATGTCGCTGGGCTCGGGCTGGTACCCGCCCAAATACAAGGGCCTGGCCATGGGCCTGGTGGGCGCCGGCAACGTGGGCACCGCCGTGGCGGCGCTGCTCGCCCCACCGCTGGCGCAGGCCTACGGCTGGCAGACCGTCTACGGCTTCGCGGCGCTCGCCTCGTTCGTGCCCATGCTGGTGGTGGCCTTCATGGCCAAGGAACCGCCCGACCGCGACGAGCACGCCAACATGAAGGACCACCTGGCCTGCCTGCTGGAAAAAGACGGCTGGGTCTTCAGCCTGATCTACGTCGTCACCTTCGGCGGCTTCATCGGCATCACCACCTTTTTGCCCACCTACTACCACGACCAGTTCGGCGTGAGCAAGGTGCAGGCCGGCCAGCTCACCATGCTCGCCGCCTTCATGGGCGCGGCGGTGCGCGTGTTCGGCGGCTGGATCTCCGACCACTGGGGCGGCGTCAACACGCTGACCGTGGTGCTGGTGGTGGTGGCCGTGGCGCTGGTCGGCGTGGGCCTGTCGTCGCAGTCCATCGTGCTGACCACGCTGCTGCTGATCCTGTGCTTTGCCGCGCTGGGCGCGGGCAACGGCGCGCTGTTCCAGCTGGTGCCGCTGCGCTGGCCCACCTCCACCGCCGTGGCCGGTTCCATGATCGGCGAGATCGGTGCCCTGGGCGGCGGCCTGGTGCCCATGCTCATGGGCCAGTCCAAACAGAACACCGACAGCTTCCTCACCGGCTTCGTCGTGCTGGCCGTGTTCTCGCTGCTGATGCTGGGCGTGATGCGCAAGATGCAGGTGCGCTGGACCCGGACCTGGGCAGAAAAGGGCGGCCGCGCACGCAGTGCGTGAGCTGCGCAGCAGACGGGTGCGAAGCGCCTGGCCGGACTTTGTGCACAAGCAAAAAAGGTGGCCGCGCACGCAGTGCGTGAGCTGCGCAGCAGACAGGAGCGAAGCACCTGGCCGGACTTTGTGCACAAGCAAAAAAGGTGGCCGCGCACGCAGTGCGTGATCTGCGCAGCAGACCGGTGCGCAGCGCGGTTTTTCGCCACCCGAACGGGATTTGGGCGCAATATCCTGCGAGGCGCCCAGAGGGCCGTGCATCGCCGGCCACCGCCCACCCAGGAGGTCCCCATGTCCGAAACCTTGCCACCGACCGACGGACGCACACCCACCGGCCCCATGCGGGGCGACGAACCCGCGCTGAGCAACGCCGAACTGGTGCAGTTGCGGGTGCGGGTCATCGCGCTGGAAAACATGATGGTTGCCCTGCTCGCCAATGCCTCCCCGCAGCAGAAGGCACTGGCCCGGGAAATGGCCACCTACATCTCGCCGCGGGAGGGTTACACGCCGCACCCGCTCACCCGGCACGCGGCGGGCCAGATGAACCATCTGGTGGACCGCGCTCACCGCTACCCGCCGGAAGCGGCCAGCTGATCCCGGCCGCAACGGCTACCAGGCGGTGGCGATCAGGCTGGCGCCGGCCATCAGCAGCAGGCCGGCGGCCACCCTGGAAATCGCCACCGAAGAGAGCTTGAGCGGGTACCGCCGGTTGCCGCGCGTGACCAGGAACACCAGGGGCACGGCCATGAGGGCATAGACGAGCGATGCCGGCGTGAACTGCCCCGAGACCAGCACGATGCCCAGCCGCACCAGCTGGCTCAGGCCGAACATCACCAGCAGCGCCTGACGGATCACCGGCAGGCTCAGGGGCTGGCGGTAGAGCTTGTAGACCAGCGGCGGCCCCGCGGTGGAGAACATGCCCCCCATCAGGCCGGCGAGCAGACAGGTGAGCGCGAACGAACCGGGGGCATCGATCTCGGCTTTGGGCACGAACCGCACCACCAGCAAGGCGGCCGAACCGATCACCGACACGCCCAGCGCCATCTTGAGCAGGTACAGCGCGCTGTCACTGAGCCAGAACAACAGCGCCAGCCCCGCCGCCACGCCCACCAGGCTGGGCCAGATCGCGGGGCGGATCACACGCCAGTCGTCGGTGAGCGGGTATTCGCGGAAGTGGATGACGGTCTGGCTCAGGGTGATGAGGGTCACGGCGTTGGCCGCGACCCCCACCGGGATCAGGTCGAACACCCCGACCAGCGCCAGGAAGATCAGGCCGAAGGCAAAACCGGTCAGGGTCTGCACGTAGGACGCCAGGGTGATGCACAGCAGCACACCGAGGGTGCCCCAGAGCGGCAGGGAAGCCAGCGTCGTCATGGTGAAGCCAAGCCTTCAAACGAAGCCCTCGCCTCGGGTCTGTGCGCCCGACCCGGCAGGGTCGGGCGGGTGGTCAGAAAAGTCCGTGCTGGCGCGCGAACAGGGCGACGAGCACAAAGGCCGCCATCCACACCGTTTCTACCAGCAACAGGGTGAAGGGCCGCCAGCCGGCCTCGGCCAGTTGCTGGAACGAGGTCTTGATGCCCAGGGCCGCGATCGCCACCACCAGGCACAGGCGGGAGAAATCGCTCAACGCCGTGCCCACCGCGGACGGCACAAAACCCAGCGAGTTGACGGCCACCAGGATCACGAAGACCCAGAGAAACCAGGGCACCAGCGGCTGCTTGGCGGTGACGGCCTTCCCACCGTTGGCGGCAATCTCGCGTTCGGCCTGCTCGCGCTCGCTCTTGAACATGGCAGAGACCGCCACCACCACCACCGCCAGCATGGAGACGCGAAACAGCTTGACGATGGTCGCGTAGTCGCCGGTCGGGTGGTCGATCATGTAGCCCGCGCCGACCACCTGCGCCACGTCGTGGATGGTGCCGCCCAGGAACAGGCCGGCCAGTTCCGGCGGCAGGTTCAGGGCGCGCGCGATCAGCGGGTAGGCCACCATGGCCACGGTGGACAGCACCGTGACCGTGACCACCACCATCAGGGTGAAGCGTTCGCTCTCCTTGGTGCGCGGCAGCACCGAAGAGATCGCCAGCGCGGCCGAGGCGCCGCAGATCGCCACCGCCCCGCCGGACAGCGTGCCCTGGGCGCGGTTGAGCCCCAGCCGCTTGCCCAGGAAGTAGCCGACCAGCAGGGTCGTGACGACGGCGGCCACCACGATCGCCGCGGTCGTCCAGCCCAGCCCGGCGATCTGCGAGGCGGTGATGCGCGCGCCCAGCAGGCCCACGCCCAGGCGCAACCCGTTGCGCGCGCAGAACTCGATCCCGGGTGTGGCCTTCGGGTCGGCGCTGAGGTAGGGGAAGGCCACGCCGAAGAACAGCGCATACAGCAGTTGGGGCCCCCCGTGCAGGGTAGAGACCAGGGTGGCCGCCATGGCCACCACACCGGCCAGCAGCGTGCCGGGCAGCACGTGCATGACGAACTTCGCGGGCTGCAGCCGGTCAAGGGCGATCGCGCTCATGCGGATGCTCCCTGGCGGGCCACCAGCACCGCGAGCGCACACGAGGTGATGCGCGCGGTGATCGAGTCGGAGCGGCTGGTCAGGATGACCGGCACCTTCATGCCCAGCACCAGGCCCGCGCACTCGGCGCCGGCCATGTAGACCAGCTGCTTGTAGACCATGTTGCCGGCCTCCAGGTTGGGCAGCAGCAGGATGTCGGGCCGGCCGGCGACCTCGGACACGATGCCCTTGTTGAGCGCCGAAACGCTGGAGATCGCGTTGTCGTAGGCCAGCGGACCGTCGAGCACGGCGCCGGTGATCTGGCCTCGGTCGGCCATCTTGCACAGGGCCGCGGCGTCCAGCGTGCTGGCGATGGCGGGGTTGATGTTCTCCACCGCCGACAGGATGGCCAGGCGGGGATTTGCGATGCCGATGGCGTGCGCGAAGTGGATCGCGTTCTGGGCGATGTCGCGTTTTTCCATCAGGCCGGGTTCGATGTTGACGACACAGTCGGTCAGCACCAGCGGCCGCGCCACACCGGGCACGTCGAGCACGAAGGCGTGGCTGGCGCGGGAGCTGCCGCGCAGCCCGGCGTCTCGCGCCACGGCGGCGCCCAGCAGCTCGTCGGTGTGCAGGCTGCCCTTCATCAGGGCGGCGGCCGTGCCGTCGCGGCACAGGGTGGCGGCGCGTGCGGCGGCGGCGCGCGGGTCGTCGGCCGTCTCGACCACTTCGCAGCCGGACAGGTCGAGCCCGCCCTGCAGGGCGGCCGCATCCATGCGGGCACGCGGGCCGACCAGGATCGGCACGATCAGGCCGGCGCGAGCGGCCTCGATGGCCGCGCCCAGCGAAGCGGCGTCACAGGGGTAGGCGATGGCCACGCGCATCGGGCCCAGGACCCGGGCGGCGTCGACCAGCGACTTCAAATGGGGGTGTGCAGGCGCGTTCACGGCCTGCGCCGGTGCGGTCTCGGGCGCCGGCGACATCACGGGAGCAGCCATGTGGCCTCCGCTTTCAAGGGGAAAAGGGGCACCGGTACCGCGCAGCGGACGCTGCGCGGTACAGGGGAGCTCAGGGACTCAGTCGATCAGACGTAGTCCTTGTACTTTTCGAGGAAGCGCACCGGCTTGGCCAGCGCGTCGCGGCGGAACGGGTCGCCCAGTTCGCGGGTGCACATGATCTCGATGACGCAGGTCTTGCCTTCGTTCATCTGCATGTCGGTCGCCTTCTTGAGGGCCGGGCCCACGTCTTCCAGGCGGTCGACCACGATGGCTTCGGCGCCCATGGCGCGGGCCATTTCGGACCAGCTCTCGTTTTCCAGCTCGGCGGCGACGAAGCGGCGGTTGTAGAAGTCGACCTGGTTCTTCTTCTCGGCGCCCCACTGGCGGTTGTGGAACACCACGGCCGTCACCGGGATGTCGTGGCGCACGGCGGTCAGGATCTCGACCATGCTCATGGCCCAGGCGCCGTCACCGGCGTAGGCGATGGCGGGGCGGTCCGGCGCGGCCAGCTTGGCACCGATCATGGTCGGCAGCGCGTAGCCGCAGTTGCCGAAGCTCATCGGGGCGAAGAAGCTGCGCGGCTCTTCGAAACGCAGGTAGCTGTTGGCGACCGAGTTGATGTTGCCGATGTCGGTCGACACCATGGCGCGCGGCGGCATCGCCTTTTCCAGTTCGCGCAACACCTGGCGCGGGTGCAGGTAGTCACCGCCGTTGAAGGTCTTCTCCTTCTTGTTCTCCTCGATCATGTCGAGGCTGAAGGCGTCCTTCTCGTGGGTCCACTCGTCGAGTTCCTTTTCCCAGGCGGCCTTCTCGCTGGCGATGGTCTGGGCGCGCTCGGCCTTGGTGGCGTCGCAGGCCAGGGTCTTGCCGCTCAGGCGCTTGGTGAGTTCCAGCGCGGTCGCCTTGGCGTCGCCGCAGATGCCGACCGAGATCTTCTTGACCAGACCCAGGTTGGTGTGGTCGGCCTCGACCTGGATGATCTTGGCGGTCTTGGGCCAGTAGTCCATGCCGTGCTGCGGCAGCGTGCCGAAGGGGCCCATGCGCGAACCCAGCGCGATCACCACGTCGGCCTGGGCGATCAGCTTCATGCCGGCCTTGGAGCCCTGGTAGCCCAGCGGGCCGGCCCACAGCGGGTGGCTGGCGGGGAAGGCGTCGTTGCGCAGGTAGCCGGTGACCACTGGCGCGCCCAGGCGCTCGGCCAGGGCCTTGCACTCTTCCACCGCGTTGCCCATGACCACGCCGCCGCCGGCCAGGATGACCGGGAACTTGGCCGTGGCCAGCAGTTCGGCGGCGGCGGCCAGGCTGGCTTCACCGCCGGCACCGCGGTCCACGCGCTGGGGCTTGGGAATCTCGCACTCGATCTCGCCGTAGAAGTAGTCGCGCGGGATGTTGAGCTGGGTCGGGCCGTTGTCGCTCATGGCGCGGTCGAAGCAGCGCGCCGTGTACTCGGCCATGCGCTTGGGGTGGGTCACATGGCCCTGGTACTTGGTGAACTCTTCGAACATGGGCAGCTGGTTGGCTTCCTGGAAGCCGCCCAGGCCGATGCCGGTGGTGCCGGTCTCGGGGGTGATGATGACCACCGGGCTGTGGGCCCAGTAGGCCGCCGCGATGGCGGTCACGCAGTTGCTGATGCCGGGGCCGTTCTGGCCGATGGTCACGCCGTGGCGACCCGAGACGCGGGCATAGCCGTCGGCCATGTGGGCCGCGCCCTGCTCGTGCACCACCGGGATCAGGCGGATGCCGGCGGGCGCGAAAATGTCCATCGCGTCCATGAAGGCCGAGCCCATGATGCCGAACATGTCGGTCACGCCGTTGGCCACCAGGGTTTCCACAAATGCCTCGGAAGGCGTCATCTTTTGCACGCCGCTGACGACGGTGCGGGTGTCGGTTGGGTTCTTGCTCATCGAGAGTCTCCTGCGGCGCTGGCCGGTGATGAAACGGTTAAATATGAAACGCTGCATTCCGTTTTTTGAAACGCATGGCGACTTTATGGCCTCTTTGCGTCATCGTCAACTGAAATCTCATTTTTCGGAACGTTTTTTGTCGTTTATTGAAAATCAGCTATGATCAAACCCATGAAAAGCGTCCCCGCTCCGGCCCAGGCTCCAACCGAAATCAACGGCGACACCCCCACGCTGCGCCTGTTCGCGCTGCTGGAAGTCGTCGCGTCCAAGGACCAGTTCTTCTCGCTGCAAGGCCTGGCCGAAGAGACCGGCATCCCCAAACCGACGCTGCACCGCATGCTCCAGCAGCTCGAAAGCGCCGGTCTGCTCGAACGCAGCGGCGACAGCCGCCAGTACGGCACCGGCGTGCGGCTGCGCAAGCTGGCCGAAAACCTGCTGCTCAACGACACCTTCCACGGCGCCCGCCACGGCGTGCTGCGCGCGCTGGTCAACGAGATCGGCGAGAGCTGCAACCTCACAGCGCTCAGCGGCAGCGAGGTGATGTACCTCGACCGGGTGGAGACGCCCGCGCCGCTGCGCTTCTATCTGCACTCGGGTTCGCGGGTGCCGGTGCATTGCTCGGCCAGCGGCAAGCTGTTCCTGGCCGGCATGACGCCGGCCCAGCGCCAGCGCCTGCTGGGCCATGCCCCGCTGGAGGCCTTCACGCCCAGGACCCTGACCCATCTGGAGGCGCTGGAAGAAGAGATCAAACAGGTCAAGCGCCAGGGCTTTGCGCTCGACAACGAAGAGTTTCTGCCCGGCCTGATGTGCGTGGCCGTGCTGGTGCCCAGCCCCGAAGGCCGCTCCAACCTCTGCGTGGCCGTGCAGGCGCCCATCATGCGGCTGACCCCCGACAAGGCGCTGGGCCTGCTGCCCGCGCTGCAACGCGCCGCCGACGCGCTCAGCCAGATCGAACACGACGCCACCGACACCCTTGACGACGGCACGCTCGACTGAGCCCGGCCGCCGCCCCACCTGAAAGACCCGACCCCATGTCCGAACTGAGTTCCCTGCGCCCGACCCAGACCGTTTCGGTTCGCGACGTTTTCGGGATCGACACCGACCTGCGGGTGCCGGCCTTCGCCGAGCGCGACGAGCACGTGCCCGAGATCGACAGCTGCTACCGCTTCAACCCGGCGGTCACGCTGGCGCTGCTGGCGGGCTTCAGCCGCGACCGCCGCGTCATGGTGCAAGGGCTGCACGGCACCGGCAAATCGACCCACATCGAGCAGGTCGCGGCACGGCTGAACTGGCCCTGTGTGCGGGTCAACCTCGACGGCCATGTGAGCCGGCTCGACCTGGTGGGCAAAGACGCGGTGGTGCTGCGCGAGGGCCAGCAGGTGACCGAGTTCCAGGAAGGCATCGTGCCCTGGTCGCTGCAGCGCCCGATGGCGCTGATCTTCGACGAGTACGACGCCGGCCGCCCCGACGTGATGTTCGTGATCCAGCGCATCCTGGAGCGCGACGGCCAGTTCACGCTGATGGACCAGAACCGGGTGCTGCGGCCCCACCCCTTCTTCCGGCTCTTCGCCACCGCCAACACCGTGGGCCAGGGCAACCTCAACGGCCTCTACCACGGCGCCCAGCGCCTGAACCACGCCCAGATCGACCGCTGGAACATCGTGGTCGCGCTCAACTACCTGGAGCGCCAGGAAGAAGTCGCCATCGTCACCGCCCGCGTGCCAACCTACGCCGACGCGGCGGGCCAGGACATGATCAACGCCATGGTGGCGGTGGCCGAGCTGACGCGCCAGGGCTTCCGGGTCGGCGACCTGTCGACGCTGATGTCGCCCCGCACCGTCATCACCTGGGCCGAGAACGTGGAGATCTTCCGCGACCCCGGCCTGGCGTTCCAGCTCTCGTTCGTCAACAAGTGCGACGAGTCCGAGCGCCCCATCGTCGCCGAGTACTTCCAGCGCTGCTTCCACCGCGAACTCGAAGCCTCGTTCGCCCACAGCGACGCCTGAGCCTCATGGTCGAGCCCCAGGCCACGGCCGGCGCGACGCGCCACCAGCAGCGCATCGACGACCTCTGCGCCGCGTCGATCCGGGCCCTGAGCGGCCAGGCCGGGCTGCATTTCCGCGGCCGGCGCCTGTTCCGGGACGACAAGGCCCTGCCCCCGTTCGCGCCGCACCTCAGCCCCAAGCCGGCGCTGGACGATTTCAGTTCGTTCCGCGGCGCCGCCGACGCGATGGCACTGCGCCTGCGCTGCGCCGATGCGCAGCTGCACGCGCGCCTGCGCCCGGCCGAGCCGATGGAGCGCATGCTGTTCGAGATGCTGGAGCAGTTCCGCGTCGAGGCGCTGGCGCCGGCCGACATGCCCGGCATGGCGCACAACCTGCGCCACCGCTTCGAAGCCTGGTCGATGGCGTTCTACAACAGCGGCCTGACCGAAACCGCCAAGGGCATGCTGCTGTACACGGTGGCGCAGATCACCCGCTCGCGCGTGACCGCGCAACCGGTGGTCGAGGCCACGGAAGACGCGATCGAAGCCACCCGCATGTCGATCGTGCGCAGCCTGGGCCACGACCTGGCCGGGCTGCGCCGCCAGCGCTTCGACCAGGCGGCGTACGCGCAGCACGCGCTGTCCATCGCCCGCCTGGTGGCGGGCATGCTGGCCGCCTACGACCTGGAACAGGTGGCGGGCGCCGACGACAGCGACACCGAACCCGACGACCACCCGCTGGACTTCAACCTCTGGATGGACTTCGACGGCGAAGACGGCGACGAGGGCTTCACCACCGCCAGCTCGGGCAGCAGCCGCACGCTGGCCGAATCGGGCGGCGTCTACCGGGTCTTCAGCGACGCCTTCGACACCGAGGCGCACGCCGACACCCTGGTGCGCACCACCCTGCTGCGGGACAACCGGGAACAGCTGGACCGACTGATCGAACGCCAGGGCCTGTCGGTGGCCCGGCTGGCGCGCGAGCTCAACGCGGTGCTCGCCACCCCGGTGCGCGACGGCTGGCTGCACGGCCAGGAAGAAGGCCACATCGACGGCCGCCACCTGAGCCAGCTGATCACCTCGCCCTCCGAACGCCGCCTGTTCCGCATCGAACAGCACGCCCCGGTCTGCGACAGCGCGGTGAGCTTTCTGATCGACTGCTCGGGCTCGATGCGCGAGCACATCGAGTCGGTGGCGATCCTGGTCGACGTGATGGCGCGGGCACTGGACCAGATCGGCGTGATCACCGAGGTGCTGGGCTTCACCACCAACGCCTGGAACGGCGGGCGGGCCCAGAAGGCCTGGCGCCGCGCCGGCCGGCCGCCCCACCCCGGCCGCCTCAACGAAGTCGCCCACCTGGTGTTCAAGGACAGCGACACGCCGTGGCGCCGCGCCCGCCCCGCCATGGGCGCGCTGCTCAAGAGCGACCTGTTCCGCGAAGGCGTGGACGGCGAGGCCGTCGCCTGGGCCGCGCAGCGCCTGGTGCAGCGCCACGACGGCCGGCGCCTGCTGCTGGTGATCTCCGACGGCAGCCCCACCGACGGCGACACGGCGCTGGCCAACGACGCCCACTACCTCGATCACCACCTGTGCCAGGTGGTGGCCGGGCTGCAGGCGCAGGGCGAGGTCGAGGTCTACGGCATCGGCGTCGGCCTGGACCTCAGCCCCTACTACCGCCACAACCGCGCCCTCGATCTGTCGCACTCGGTCACCCAGGCGGTGCTGCGCGAGATCGTGGCCCTGATCGCGGCCGGCAACCGGCGCCCGGCACCGCAGGCCGTCACGGGACCTTGACGGACAATCCGGAACCGAGCCACCATTTCTCTGCACGCACAGAACAGACGCCCATGGTCCAACCCCTACAAGGCGCGATGTGGAAGCAGCTGCTGCAGCGCAGCGCCCGCGAAAACCTGACCCTGCAAGGTCGCATCCGGGAGATGCTGGTCTCGGCGATCCTGGACGGCCAGCTCAAGCCCGGCGCGCCGGTGCCGTCCAGCCGCGAACTCGCCACCGAGCTGGGTGTGGGCCGCATCACGGTGGTGCTGGCCTACCAGCAGCTGGCCGACGAGGGCTACCTCGAATCCCGTGAGCGCAAGGGCCATTTCGTCAGCGCGGCCCTGCTGGGTCAGCGCGCGCAGACGCGGACGGTGCCCGAGGACCTGCCCGACCAGCCCGCCATTGCCTGGAAGAAGCGGCTCTGCCAGCACCCCAGCCTGCAGCGCAGCATCGTCAAGCCCTTCAACTGGCAGAAGAGCCCCTACCCGTTCCTCTACGGCCAGTTCGACGAATCGCTGTTCCCCACCGCCGCCTGGCGCGAGTGCTGCCTCAAGGCGCTGAGCGTGCTGGACATCCGGGACTGGGCGCCCGACCAGATCACCCGCGACGACGAGTCCCTGGTGGAGCAGATCTGCACCCGCGTGCTGCCCCGGCGCGGCGTGTGGGCCACGCCCGACCAGCTCATCATCACCGTGGGCGCGCAGCACGCGCTCTACATGGTGGCCGACCTGCTGGTGCGCGAAGGCATCCGGGTCGGCATCGAAAACCCCGGCTACCCCGATGCGCGCAACATCTTCACCAGCCGCAACGCCGAAATCACGCCGCTGCCGGTGGACGACAACGGCCTGATCGTCCACGACGGCCTGCGCAAACACGACTACCTCTACACCACCCCCAGCCACCAGTGCCCGACCGGGGTGACCATGCCGCTGCACCGCCGCGAGGAGCTGTTGCGCCTGGCCAATGCCAGCAACCTGGTGATCATCGAAGACGATTACGAGAGCGAGAACAACTTCTCGGGCAATCCCATTCCGGCCCTCAAAAGCCTGGACCGCAACCACCGGGTCATCTACATCGGCAGCCTCTCCAAGAGCCTGGCGCCGGGTCTGCGCATCGGCTACATCGTCGCGGCGCCCGAGCTGATCACCGAGCTGCGCGCGTTGCGGCGGCTCATGCTCCGCCACCCCTCGTCCTTCATCCAGCGCAGCCTCTCGCTGTTCATCTCGCTGGGCTACAACGACGCCCACCTCAAGCGGCTCGCCGAGGCACAAAAGGAACGCGGCACCCTGATGCTCGACGCACTGGCGCGCCGCGCCCCGCAGTGCAAAGTGACGCCGTTCGGCGGCGGGGGCTCCTGCTGGGTGCAACTGCCCGACAACGTCCACCCCTTTGAGCTGGCGCAGCGCGCGGCAGAGCGCGGCGTGCTGATCGAACCGGGGGACGTGTTTTTCCAGGCGGAAGACCCCCAGCGCCCATTCATCCGGCTGGGCTTTCAGTCCATCAATGCGCGGGTGATCGAAGAAGGCATCGCGACCCTGGCCGAGGTGATCACCGACATGCAAAACCGCCGTCCGCCGAACTGAATCGGCCGACGGCGGTTGTGCGGAGGCGACGGTCTCGACTCAATAACCAACCATGGACGGCAGCCAGAGCGAGATCTTGGGGAAGTAGGCGATCAGGAAGGTGGCGATGGTGCTCACGATCACGAAGGGCATCACCCGGACGACGATCTTCTCCACCGACTCGCCCCCGATACCCGAG
>ERZ1292640.3309-Hain-H43-02um-R1-3309-length-12568-cov-4_pt1 | contig 12568 bp, 4 predicted proteins | sample MGYA00564404_ERZ1292640 | MGnify/ENA primary metagenome ERZ1292640 (study PRJEB36523, sample SAMEA6512636) | groundwater metagenome | collected 2019-01-08 | study: AquaDiva: Metagenomics assemblies of 32 groundwater samples | reverse complement strand
GTCTTGGACGACGCATCGCGGTCGTGAGTATCGCCGCCAACGTCTCGTTGTCGCTCGTGAAGAGCGTGCTCATCTGGAAGTAGACCCTCGCATGTCGGTCGCCGATGCCCATGGCATCGGGACGCCTCTCCTCCTTCCTCGCTTCCGGCGCGTCAAGCACCCCCGCACCTTCCGCGCCAGGGCGTCCGGGGTGAACGGCTTCTGCAGAACTACGACGTCAAGATGATTGTGCATGCCCTGCAGCAAAACCAGGGCGAGACCGGCGGAAGGCTCGTCACCCTGCCATCAAAACGGCTCCCGAAGAAACAGGTAGAGACAAAGGTCGGGTAGACTGCGGCTCGCCCACGGCATTCCTCCAACTGGAGCCGTGGCCTACGATCTTACGTGGCGAGCACCAGTTCGATGGTCTCGATCCGGTGTGGATCCAAGGTGACCTCGACGGCGCCGTCGCCCAGCGGCAGATCCTGCCGGCGCTCCTCGAGGAAATCCACCATGAACGCGCCGGTGATCGGCGCGTGGCATCGGACGCGCACCGAGGCGGGGGTGTCCTCCGGGTTGAACAGCCGGACCATCGTCGTCTCGCGGTCGTCGGCCTGCTTGCACGCGCTCACCACGGCGGCGCCGCCGACGGGCTCGAGGCGAAGGAAGGAGGCGCTGGCGGGCATCCCACCGCCCGCGCCGATGGCCGCAACGACACGGGGCGGCGCCATGAAGGACGCAGCGCACGCAAACAGCGCAGCAGGGGCCGGCGGCGCGCCGCGCGGCTCGAACGCGAGCCTGAACTCGTGCCGTCCGAGACACTGGGCGCCGGGCGTGGCCAGGCCCGGTCCCGCGTGCCCCGCAGGGCGCGTCACGAGATCATCCCGCGAGAGATCGCCCACGCATCGCAGGAGCGTGACACCGACCCGCACGCCTCCTCCGCCTTCGCTGGGCGCCATCGCCTCGTACTCCATCAGGCCCTCGCCGTAGATGATCCCGCCGGCGCGCTCGTCGCCGGCCTCGACAAAGGCGATCATCGGCGCCGAACTGACCGGCATTTCGCCGAGCACCTGCACCGGAACCTGGCGTCGTGGCGGCCGATGCGCGACGCCGAACGCGGTTTCGGCGCGCACCTCGGCGATCGCCCCCGCGCCGACCGGAAACAGCACCCGGAGGCGATGATCGCGGCAGCGGTTTTCAACGGTCACGTGCCAGCCGACGCGCGGTGAGCCGGCGTCGAGCGTGACGACCGTACTGACCGACAGAGACTCGAGATCGGTCTGCCGTCCGCTCCGGTCGCCGGTCGCGCCGGCGGGCACGCAGAGCGCCAGGTCGACGCGGAAGGCGGCGCGCACCGGACCTGCCTGGACCCGGCTGATGCGAACGGCGGTCGCATCGGCGGATGTCAGCCGCCGGTCGTTGCGCGGTGGTGAGTAGTTGTATTCGTCGCCGACGTCGCCCACGTCTTCCAACTCACCGCACCGGACATAGCGCGTCCCGTGGCGTCGATCCACGACGTCCACCGTGCCATCGTCATTGATGGACAGGCGGACGAACTCGTTCTCGGCGGATCGATCAGTCGTGGTGACCGCCCGCGAGGCGCGGCTGTCCGCCGGCCATAGCGGCCCCGAAGCGTTGGCCTCAGGGCCATCGGAGTCCGCCAGCGCGAGGTCGAACGTGGCATAGCCGCACGCGGAAATCTCGCCCCACCAGGCGACGCGCAGCCGGCGAGCCCGCAGCGCCCATGGCGTCTCGAAGCGGCTCATCACGAAGGTCGTGACCACCTCCTCGGCGAGCACCTGGAACGGTCGGGCCCGATCGTCGTGCGCCCTGACCGACGTCAGGCGCGCGCCGCGCGGCCAGAACGCCACGGGGGCGTCGAGCGCTTCGGGATCCACGCGCCGCCGGGGTTCGGCGCTCTCGAAGGGCAGATCGACGACGGCCTCGATGACGCCGCGGAACGCCTGCGCCAGCGGATTCATCGCGACCGCGCGCCACACGCCTGGCGCGGGCGCGGGAACCGCGCGCGCGATGACGGTCAGCGCCGATTCGGTGACCGCATCAGCGACCTCTCCGGCCCGGGCGAACCGCGTCATGTTCTCCTCGTGCACCGCATCGATGCTGCAGCCGCAGATGCTGTCGTGCGGGTGGTTCTGCAGCAGCGTCCGCCACGCGTAGCGAATCTCGTCTGCGGGATACGGGGCGCCCAGCATCGACGCAAAGGTGGAGAGGGGCTCGGCCCATCGTTCGAGGGCCGTCTGCACCCGCGCGTTCGCCTGCTTGAGAGACACGCGCGCCGAGAGAACGCCAGGCAATAACGACGCGTAGTCCTCCCCGCTCCGCAGTTCTCCTCGCACGGTTTCGAGGCCCGCGCCTCGGTCGGCCGACCCGCGGATGGCGGTTCGAATGGCGTCCACGTAGGCGGGCAGTGTCGAGTGCCGCGCGTGCACCCCGTGGACTTCCGAGAGCCTCCGGATGAGCTCCGGGATCACCGGATGCGGCTGCACGTGGTCGACGCCGTTCATCAGCAGCACCTCGCCGAACGCCGAGCGCTCGGCCTCCGCCTGAACCGCGGCCCTGCTCCTCTCGACCATCACGTCCGGCTTGAAGTGCACGCGCGTGGCGTTGCAGTACCCCTCGGGCGGCAGATGGAGCATGAGCACGCGCGATCCGTCGGGCGCCTCCCACCAGTACTCCGCCTTGCGCCCGCCGAACCCGCGCCACAGGATGGCGTTGTCCAGGCCGAAGTGCCGGAGAATCTGCGGCATCTGACCGACGTGGCCGAACAGGTCGGGCAGGTAGCCGACCGGCATCGACCCACCGAACCCGCGCGCGATGCGCTGGCCGAGCGCGAGGTTCCGGATCAGCGACTCGCCGCTCACCAGGAACTCGTCCGGCATGTCGTACCACGGGCCAACGAGAATGCGTCCTTCGCCGATGAGTTTCCGCAGCCGCGGCTCCTGCCGCGGCCGCAGCTCGAGATAATCCTCGAGCACGATCGTCTGGCCGTCGAGGTGGAAGTACTGAAACTCCGGACCGCTCTCCATCAGATCCAGCAACCGGTCGACCAGCGCCACCAGGCGGAGCCGGAACTGCTCGCGCGTGAGGTACCACTCACGATCCCAGTGGGTGTGGGAGACCACATGCACGTTCAGCACCGCGGTCCCCGACGGCATGCCGTTATCCCTTGACCGCACCGGCGGTCAGCCCGGCGACGAAATAGCGTTGGAGAAAGATGAAGGCCGCGATGACCGGCGCCAGCCCGATCAGGCTGGCCGCCGCGACAATCTGCCATTCGGTTTCGTACGCGCCCTGAAAACTGAACAGTCCGATCGGCATCGTGAATCGTTCCTGCGAATCGAGCAGCACGAGCGCCAGCGCGAACTCCGACCAGTACGCCGCCAAATTGAAGATGGCGGTCGCGGCGAGGCCCGGGCCAAGCACCGGCAACGCGATCACCCGGAGGACACGCCAGCGCGACGCGCCGTCGAGCAGCGCCGCCTCGAAGATGGCCCGGGGAATGGCGTCGAAGAACGTCTTCAGGACCCAGATGGTGAACGGCACCTGCATGGCGCCGTACACCAGGATGAGGCCGGCGTGGGTGTCAATCAACCCAAGCCGCTCGATCAGTCCATACAACGCCACGAGCAGGATCAACGGCGACAGCATCTGCACCGCGAGCAGCACGGCCAGCAGGGGCTGACGCCCACGGAATCGCTCGCGCGACAGCACGTAGGCCGCCGGGATGCTGACCGCGAGCGTCAGCACCATCGCAAGGATCGCCACCTTCGCGCTGTTCCAGACATACCACGGCACCTGCGTCCGCTCGACGACGAAGGCGTAGTTGCCGAGGGTCGGGTCGGCGGGGATCCATCGCGGCGGGTACTCGTAGACGGCAGCCTTGCTCTTCAGGGACAGCGACACGAGCCAGACCAGCGGCAGCAGGAAGGCCGTGGCGGCGGCGGCCATGCCCATGACCAACGGCCAGCGGCGCGAACGGAGAGCCGCGCTCACGAAGCCTCTCCGGAGTGTGACGCTGAGCGCCCGATCATCATGCGGGCGGCCGCCCAGGCGAGCGCGAGGTTGAGCGCCAGCATGACGACGGCAATCGCCGCCGCCTTCCCGGCCTGCAGGTCGAAGAACGCGGACCGGTACATGGAGAGAGACAGCACTTCCGTCTGTCGAGCGGGGCCTCCGCCCGTCAGCGGGAAGATCAGATCGAACGTATTGAGCGAGTAGATCGTGACCAGGATCAGGTTCAGCAGGATCACCGGCGCCAGTTGCGGCAGGAGCAGCCAGCGGAGGCGCTGCCACGGCCGCAGTCCTTCGAGATCCGCCGCCTCGTGCAGTTCACGCGGAATCCGCTGCAACCCGGCGTATTGAAGAATCATGCTGAACGCGCAGCCGCGCCAGGTATTCGCCACGATGATCGATCCGAGTGCGAGCGAGCCGGCCGACAGAAACGGCAGCGGGTCGCCTCCGAGCAGGCGGATGGTGTAATTCGCGATGCCCGAGCGGTTCTCGATGAGCAGGACCTTCCAGAGGACGCCCACGATGACGCCCGGCACCACCCACGCACCGACCACGGCCGCCCGTACGAACATCATCCCCGCAATCCCGCGCCGCCGCGCGGCGTCGATCACGCACGCAAGCGCCAGCCCGATGCCGAGCTGCAGCGCGACGGAGCTCACGACGAACGCGAGCGTGACGGCGAGCATCACCCGTGTGTGCGGATCGACGAGCATCGCGCGGAAGCTTTCGAGCGTGTACACGTAGGGGCCCGCCGGGGCGCCGGTGTCGGTCATCGACAGCCGGAGCAGCTCGAAGATCGGATACAACAGAACGGCGGCCACGAGCACGACGGCCGGGAACAGCCACACGGAGACGAACGCCCGCTGCCGCCCGACGGCGGCCACGAGCAACAGGACCGCGCCCGCCGCGAGCAGGCCGGGCACCCACGTCAGCGGGTCGATTCCCCGCGCGACTTGTGCGGTCGACAACCGGCGCGCGTACTCGCTCTGGACCGCGCGCCAGGCGTCTTCGAGCGCCGCTTCCGGAGTCTTCGCCCCCGAGACCGTGTCCCCAATGGCAAGCTGGAGTTGTTGCGAGATCGCCGGGTAGATGGCCGCGGCGGGGCGCGCCCGCCCCGTGAGCACGATCTCCCCGAAGCGCTGATACCAGCGGTCGTTGAACTGCGGAAACTCCTTATACACGCTGCGCCGCACCGGCAGGTGGCCGGTGGCGGCACTGATGCGCGCCGCGTTCGGCGCCTGCTCGACAAAATGGATGAACTCGGCGGCCGCGCGCTGCCGCGCCGGATCGCGCGCGAAGACGACCCAGACCCACCCTCCGGTCCCCGTGGAGGCGGTCCCGCGCGCCGCCTGGGGAATCGGGGCGACATCCCAGCGCGCGAACTCATCAGCGCTCAGGTTCGTCTCGAGGTCCCGCAGCTGCCAGTTGCCTCCAAGGAACATCGCCACGTCGCCGGCGATCGCAGCCGAGGTCAACTGCTGGTAATCGTTCGACGCCAGGACGGAGCGTGGCGTCGATCCGGTCTCAATCGTGTCGCGGAGAAATGAGAGCACCGCGAGCATCCGCTCGCGGTGGGGCGGCAGGCCGAACACGGGCTCTCCGGCGGGTCCCACCAGCTCGCCGCCCTGCGCCCAGAACATGGGCAGGTTGTCGAAGACGGTCGCTTCCCAGCGGCCCGCGTTGTACAGATAGCCTGCGATGCCTCGCTCCCGCGAGATGCGCGAGGCGACCGCGAGCAGTTCCTCCCACGTGGCGGGCGGCACGGGGACCAGATCCTTGCGATAGAACAGCACCCGGCAGTCGGTCTCGTGCCACAGGCCGTAGACCTGGCCGCCCGCGCCCGACAGCGTCTCGATCGTGAACGGGAGGAAGTCGCGCCGATCTTCTTCCGGCCAGTAGCGGTTCAGCGGCTGAACATGGCCCGCTTCGAGAAAGAGCGGCATCCAGAAGCTGTCGATCGACGCGACGTCGGGCAGGCGGCCGGCGGCGGCCGCGAGGAGCAGCTTGGCCTTGTGCTGCTCGAGCGCCGGCATGACCGACACTCTCAACTGGACGTCGCGATGCGCACCTGCCCATTGGCCGAACACATCGTGGAACGCGTCCGCGATCGCCGGACGCGCGGCGAGATGCGAGTAGTCCTGCTGCGCCCAGACGCTGAGCGAGATCGGGGCGTCCGGCGCGCCGACCCGGACAGGCGTGACCAGCGGCTGCGCGGAGGCGTCAGCCGCCAGCAGGATCGCGACGGCCGCAGCCCCGGCGGTCCACGCGTGGAGGGACCGTCGCCTCATCGATCCCCGAGCCGGTGCGGCGTTGTGGTGACGTGAATCGGATTGGTCATCGCCAGCATCGCCAGCAGCGTGCCGTCGGCCGCGTAGACGTGTGCGCGCAGGTAGCCGGCGGCGGCCTCGCGCCGAAACCTCGCGACGCCCCGCTCGAGCGGCCGATCGTCGACGACCTCCCAACGCGCGAATTCTACCAGACGCCGGGCGGCGGAACCAGACGGGGCTGGTTGTCGTCCCGGCGTGATTTCTGAATTCTGAATTCTCTATACAACGGGATCAATCAAGCCTTCGTTCTTCACACTTAGCATGGCGCGATACGTTTCGGTTTCGTTGACACAACTGTAAACGGGCCGTATACTGCCGGAGTTCCTTCCTCGCTCCGGGAGTTCACCATGACGCGACGCCGCGCACTGGCCCCTTTTGCCGCCCTCGTCACCTTTCTGACCCTCTCCTCGGACGCTTTCGCACAGATCGACACCGGCGTGATCGTCGGCCGCGTCGTCGACGACAGCGGCGCGGTGCTGCCGGGCGTGTCGATGGTGGCCACGCAGGACGGCACCGGCGTGTCGGCGACGTCCGTGTCGAACGAACGCGGCGAATACATCTTTCCCGGCCTTCGCGTGGGCACCTATACGGTGACGGCAGAACTGCAGGGATTCCGGCGCGCGGTGCGGCGAGACATCCGCGTCAACGTGCAGACGCGCGCGCAGGTGGACCTGCAGCTGAGTGTGGGCGCGTTCACCGAAGAAGTCGTCGTGACCGCCAGGGCGGAGCTCCTGCAAACCCAATCCGCCGACATCGGCAACGTCGTCGATGCGCGGCAGGTCCGCGACCTTCCGCTCCTGGGACGACGGTATTCGGAGCTGGCGTTCCTGTCGCCCGGGGTGGTGTCGGCCCCGGCCGGCATCACCAGCCGCGGCGAAGACACGTTCTTCAACGCCAACGGCAACTACGCCACGTGGAACAACTACACGCTCGACGGCGCCGACAACAATTCGTTCTCGACCAACCTCCAGGAACGCAGCCCGCAGGTGGTGCAGCCCCCGGTGGACGCCCTGCAGGAATTCAAAGTGCAGACGCGCACGTACTCCGCGGAGTTCGGCAAGGCCGCCGGCGCCGTGATCAACGCGTCGGTGAAGCAGGGCACCAACAAGTTCAGCGGATCGCTCTTCGGATTCCTGCGTGATGAGTCGCTGAACGCCAACACCTGGGACAACAACCGCGCCGGCCGGCCGAAAGGCCCGTTCAACCAGTTGATCGCGGGCGGCACGTTCGGCGGCCCGATCAAGAGGGGGAAGACGTTCTTCTTTGGCGACTACCAGTCGTCCCGGACCGAACGCGCGCTGTCGCTGACGGCGACGGTCCCCACGGCGCGCATGCGCACCGGCGATTTGAGCGAGCTCACCGGCAACATGGTGGCGACCAACGCGTTCGTTCCAGCGGGCTGCGTTGACGCCGTCAACAAGATCATCAACAGCTCCTGCATCGACCCCGTGGCCGCGCGACTGATCACCCTGTACCCGGCGCCGAACGTGCCCGGCACGGGGTTCTTCAACAACAACTTCATCTCCAACGGCATCCTCAACAACGACGTCGATCAGTTCGACATCCGGGTCGATCACAGCTTGTCGGCCGGACGCGACCACATCTTCACGCGTTACAGCTTCCAGAACACCAATCGCGTCGAGCCGCCGCTGCTCGACGATCCAGTGGCGTCTGGCGACTTTGCCAGCAACATCCTGAATCGCGGACAAAGCGCGGTGGCCGGCTGGTCGCGCGTGTTCGGCGCGAACGTGTTCAGCGAGTTTCGCGTGTCGTTCAATAAAGTGCGATCGGATGTGATTCATCCGGCCTTCGGCATCGACGCAAACGCACAGTACGGCATCAAGGGGGTTCCCAAGGACGAGCGCTTCTTTGGCGGCCTGCCGCACATGCCGATCGCGCGCTTCACGCGCTTGGGCGGGCCGTTCTTCCGCCCCCAGTTCCAGAACTCGAAGGCCTTCCAGTTCGCCGAGAACCTGACGTGGCAGAAGGGCAGCCACGCGATGAAGTTCGGCGTGGAGTACCGGCGCGACCTGCTCCGCTACATCGACCTGCGATCGCTCAACGGCGAGCTGGGCTTCAACGACGGGCGCTACACGGGCTTCGGCCTGGGCGACTTCCTGCTCGGCCTGTCGAGCACGCAGCGCCTGACGCTGTTCCACGAGCCGGACCTGTACGCCAACGGCTGGCAGTTCTACGCGCAGGACAGCTGGCGCGTCCGGCCGAACGTCACGCTCACCGCGGGCGTGCGCTACGAGATGTTCACGCCGCTGCTGGATCGCCGGAACCTGCTGACGAACATCGATCCCGCGACCGGGCGGGCGTTCGCGGCGAAGGACGGCAGCATCTTCGACCGCGCGCTCATCCATCCCGATCGCGACGACATCGCGCCCCGCGTGGGCGTGTCGTGGAGCGTGTCCCCTCGCCTCGTGATCCGCGGCGGCTTCGGCATCTTCTACCAGCAGACCGATCGCTACGGCAGCGAAAGCCAGCTCGGGCTCAACCTGCCGCAACTGGTGGATGCCTCGATCACCGCCAACTCCGGCGCCGACGCGCCGGCGTTCACGTTCGCGCAGGGCTTCACGCCGCTCACGCCGCAAACGGTGAACCCCGCGGTCGTGCAGTGGCGCATCCAGGATCCGAACCAGGACACGCCGATCGTCCGGCAGTTCAGCTTCGGACCCGAGTTCCAGTTCGCGGAGACCATGGTCGCGGCGATCGAATACGTGGGCAACCGCACGCGTAACGGACGGCGACTGCGGAACCTCAACGAAGGCCAGATCCCCGCGGCCGGCGGAGCCGTAGTGTTTCCCTACGCCCAGTACGGATACGGCAGCGCCTACCTCGAACAGATCGTCACCAACGGACGCGCCGACTACAACGCGTTGCAGGCCAGGATGCAGCGACGCATGAGCGCCGGCTTCTCCTACACGGTGGCATACACGTGGAGCAAGGCGCTCGGCGACTTTCTCGATCACCTCAGCGCGGGCGGCGGCGCCGTCGGCAACGCGCCGGGATCCACCTATGCGATGGAGAAGGATTACGGCCTGCTCGCCTTCGACATTCCTCACCGCCTTGTCACGAGCTTTATCTACGAGCTGCCGTTTGGTCCGGGCCGCCGGTTCGAGTCGAGCGGCCTCGCCGGCGCCATTGCAGGCGGATGGTCGGTCAACGGCATCCTGACGCTCAGCGCCGGCCGGCCGTTCACGGTCACGACGACGGACCAGGCGGGGACGGGACCGGGCCGGATTGCTCGAGCGAACTGCGTGGGTGACGCGGTGCCCAGCGGGTTCAACCAGACGCTGGACTCGTGGATGGATCCCGCGGCCTTCAGAGCCACCACCACGCGGACCTACGGCAACTGCGCCAACAACACGGTGCGTGGCCCGGAATCGAAGTCGATGAACCTGTCGATCTTCCGCTCGATCAACCTGGGAACGGAGAAGCGCGCGGAGATCCGCGTCGAGACGTTCAACCTGTTCAACTGGGTCAACTACGGGTTCCCGGCGGCGAACATTTCGAATCTCGGCGCGTTCGGCCGCATCACCAGCAGCATTGGGGATCAGAGGGAGATACAGCTGGCGCTGAAGTTTTATTTCTGATTCAGGAATCCGTGATCGGGAGTCGCTCGTTCGGAGCCCTGCAATGATGCGCGTTGTGGGCATTTCGGTGGTTGTGGCGGTACTGCTTCTAGCGGCTCCGTCCTCTCAAACCGTTCCGCGGACGGATGGGGCGGCGGATGTCTGGCAGAAGCTTCTGAAGCTCCGGACCACCGCGAGCGTGATGCATGTCACCGCTCACCCGGACGATGAGCATGGCGGGGTGCTGACGAAGTTGAGCCGCGGCGACGGCGCGCGGATGGCGCTGCTCACGCTCAATCGGGGAGAGTCGGGCGACAACGCGATTGGTCCGCAATTGTTCGACGGCCTCGGACTGATCCGCACCGAGGAACTGCTCATCTCCGACCGCCACTACGGCGTGGACGAGCAGTACTTCACCACGGTGATCGATTACGGGTTCTCGAAGCGCCTCGAAGAGGCGCTCGACAAGTGGGGGCGAGAAACCGTGCTCCGCGACGTGGTCCGCATCATCCGCATGAGCCGGCCGACGATCGTGCTGTCACGGTTCCAGGGGAACGAGCGCGATGGGCACGGGAATCATCAGACCGCCGGGTTGATGGCGGTTGAAGGGTTCCGGGCTGCCGGAGATCCCAATCGCTATCCGGAGCAGATCGCGGAGGGGCTGCGGCCGTGGCAGGCGAAGAAGGTCTATATCGGCGGCGTGAGGGAGAACGAAGACTGGACCGTTCGTATCGACAGCGGCGAATTCAGCCCGCGACTCGGTGATTCGTACGACAACGTTGCGCGGTACGGGTTGAGCTTTCAGCGGTCGCAGACCAGCGGGCAGTTCACGCCTGGAGCGGGGCCGAATTTCGGGTATTACAGGCTGGTAGGCGACGCGGAAGGCGGGACTAACCGCCTCCGCCAAGGCTCCGGCGAGTCCGCCGAAGCGCTACGCGCGAAGGCGGAAGTCCCCGCCCTCCAGGCGAAGGAAACGAGCGTCTTTGATGGCATTCCGACGACGCTCGAAGCCTCAATCGGGGCGGCTGGAAAGCCCATAGACGAGGCCGTAGCTCGGGCGATGGCGCAGTTCACGATGAACGATCCGTCGGCAAGCGTTCCGCCTCTTGCGCAGGGGTTGAAGCTGACGCGCGATGCGGCGGCGGCAACCAAGGACGCCGACGCGCTCTTCCTGCTGAGGATCAAGGAGCGGCAGTTCCAGGATGCGATCAATTCAGCGATGGGTCTCGAGCTGACGGCGATGGCCCAGCCGGCGGGGCTTTCTGACGCGACTGGTCCAGGCGCCGCTTTCGCCCCTCCGGCCCTCATGGCTGCCCCCGTACCCGGGCAGGCTTTTGAGGTTCGGGCCCGCCTCGCGAATCGCGGCGGAGTTCCACTCGCGCTGGAGGGCGCCTCAGGTGCGTACGGTGCCTCGGGTGCCAAAGGGGTTGGTGCCAATGGTGCGATCGCGCTTGTCGCGGCGTCTGGCTGGAACGTTACCGCGCTGACCGCTGCTCCCTCCGTGACCACGCTGAATCGCCACGAGCTCGCGACCTCGCGGTTCACCGTCACGCTTGCAGACGATGTGGCGATGAGCACGAAGCCGTACTTCTCGCGACAAGGGTTGCAGGAGAGCCGATACACGCTGAGCGATCCCACGCAGTTTAGCCGCCCGGCATCGGCACCGCCGCTCGTGGCGGTGGCGCGATACACGGTCGGCGGCGTGCCCGTCGAGATTCGCGAGACGGTCAGGCGGCGAGAGGCGAAGCTGCCGTACGGCGATGTCCTCCGCGAAGTGCGAAGCGTGCCGCGACTGGCCGTAATGATGACGCCGGCCAACGCGATTGTTCCGCTTGCTGCCGCCACAAAGCGCGTCGACGTCGAGGTGTCGCTGCTGCACAACGCCGAAACCGCCACGACCGGGCAGGTCACGCTGAGGATGCCCGGCGGATGGACCTCGGAGCCGGCGTCGCAGGCGTTCGCATTCGCTCGGGCGGGCGAACGCGCCGCCTATCGCTTCTCAGTGCGTCCGGGCGCGATCGATGCGAAGACCTATACGATCGAGGCCGTGGCATCGGCGGCGGGCAAGGAGTATCGCGAGGGGTACGAACTGATCGACCATCGCGACCTCGAGGTCCGTTACCTCTACCGCAGGTCGACCGCGGATGTGCGCGGCGTGGACGTGACCACGGTCTCCGGATTGAAAGTGGGCTACGTGATGGGCGTCGGCGACCAGGTGCCGCTCGGCCTCCAGCAACTCGGCGCACAGGTCACACTGCTAGGCGAACGCGACCTCGCATCCGCCAACCTCTCCACCTACGACGCCATCGTCACCGGCACGCGCGCGTATGCGGTGCGCGACGACCTGAAGACCTACAACCAGCGGCTGATCGACTACGTGAGGGCGGGCGGCAACATGATCGTCCTCTACAACAGGCAGGAGTTCGTGCCCAACCAGTTCGCGCCGTTCCCGGGCGAGTTGCCGCGAAGCGCGGAGGAGGTGTCGGAGGAGGATTCGCCCGTGACGATCCTCGCGCCCGCGCAGCAGTCGTTCACGTGGCCGAACAGGATCACGTCCGCGGATTTCGACGGATGGGTCGAGCAACGAGGGTCGAAGTTCTTCACAAAGTGGGACGCGGCCTACACGCCGATGCTCTCGACGTTCGACAAGGG
>ERZ1292640.3308-Hain-H43-02um-R1-3308-length-12568-cov-5_pt1 | contig 12568 bp, 14 predicted proteins | sample MGYA00564404_ERZ1292640 | MGnify/ENA primary metagenome ERZ1292640 (study PRJEB36523, sample SAMEA6512636) | groundwater metagenome | collected 2019-01-08 | study: AquaDiva: Metagenomics assemblies of 32 groundwater samples | reverse complement strand
GGCACGTCAGCGTATGGATCTGTAATCGTTTCGGGGATATCAAGAGGTGACGGAACCTCCGGTACCGTTTCCGGCTCCCCAACTGCCACGCGCTCCACCGGTCAAACCGATAACTTGCCCAGCCTCAACAAAGTCACCGTTTGAGACGTTGAATTGTGACAAGTGCCAGTTGCGAACAACGAGGCCGTCATCGTTTGTGATGTCGACCCCGTTGCCACCAGCCCCTGTGTAAGTTCTGACTTTCCCGGTAGTTGTAGCCAGTAAGTCAGTACCCTGTGGGACAGCAAAGTCTGTGCCCATGTGAACGCCATCTCGAATCCCTGAAACTCCTCCAGGCCATTCGCGGACCGTCGAAATATCGAAAGGCCAATAAAGCATCGCCATAAGCGTGCCTTAGATTAGGCCGTCGAGTTTTGCCTCGATAGCGTCAAGACGGTCAGCCTGGTGTTGAACGAGAACAAGTGCTGCGAGTGCGAGCTTTTCGTAGGCGACACCGTCTGGAGTGCCTTCTTCGTCGAAGAAGACGAACTCTGAAAGTCCGAGTGCAACTAGCTCTTCAGCAATGACACCAATCTGTGTGGAGTTATCGGAACAGAAGTCTGCCTTGTAGTTGTAGTTCTTGACTTCAATTTGGCGAATAGCCTCAGGGTCAATCGAGACAGTTTCAATGTTTTCTTTGAAACGCTCAGAAGATGCACCCACACCTAACAATCCGTCAGATGCGACATACACTGCACGCCCGGTGTTGTTCTGGTTGTAGGTTGAAACTCCGTAAATGTTGCCACCAACACCAAGTGCTGAAGTGACATTTACTGTCCCGGTCACAGTCATGTTTCCACCGAAAGCGGAGACACCGTTTGAGCCGAGAGTGATTGCGAAACCGCCAGAGCCGTTCTTGACGTTCACGCCTACACCGGCAACTGAGCCGGGAAGGTTCAAACTTCCAGAAACAATCGCACTTCCGTCGTGGGTGTGGCTAGAAGAAGCTTTGCCGTCTAGAGAGGACTGCAAACTTGTCACATCGCTAATGACGTGAGTGTGGGTTGCGTTGGCCGCGCCAATGTTGCCTGGGGTAATGCCCAAGTTGGTGCGTGCAGTACCTGCATCAGTCGCGCCTGTTCCACCCTTAGCGACAGTAGTTGTGGCCAGACGAGCAAAGTCGATGGTTCCAGAGGTGATGACTGAAGCGTCGAGGGATGTTGGAGTCACTACTTCCCAAGAAGTGCCGTTCCAAGACTCCAGCTTGCCCAAAGTGGTGTTATATCCAGTCAAGCCCAGAGAAGTTGCTGGGCGGTTGTCTGTAGACCAAACGCTCCCGAGGAAAGTTCGCTTGTCAGTGATATTTCCGGCACTGATAGTTGTGGCAGAAGCAGCCACCGCAACGTAACCAAGAAGAAGCTGATAAACAGCCGTATCGGTTTGAGTGAGAGTTGGCGCACTAGGGGTTGCCGCAGGGGTTCCCTGAACAATAGCAAGCTGAATTGAATTGACAGATGGATCAAGAGTCAAAACAACTGCGTCAATTCGTGGACTGGTTGAAGCTGCCGCGATGGTCAGCGTCTCTTCGGCAGTCGACTGGTACATGTGACCGCGAACGATTGCTTGAGAGTTTCCGCCAGAAACCTTCACCTTGACATTCATGCCAGAGCTGTCAGCGTATGGCAGAAGGTTGTTGTCTCCTGGTACGCCGTTGACGCCCTGCCCAATGTTGCGCAAAAGCCTTGAGTATTGCGTCTCGGTGGTGTCTACACCCTCGAAAGGCCAACTGCTCTGGGTCATGTTTCTCCTTAAATAAGAAAAGCCCCGAAGGGCAAGTGTTTTGTTTCGGGGGTTCTTAGGTTTTGATGATGTAGTTCAACACAACGTATGGTTGCAAGTTGTTGTGTGCCCCACCGCCACCAGTGCTTTGGTTTGTTGCAGTAGTTGCGTTGTTTGTTGCCGTGGTTGCTTGGTTTGTTGCAGTAGTTGCGTTGTTTGTTGCTGTGTTGCTCGCAATAGTTGTTTGACTGGAACCTGCTGCGTTACCTGCGGCGAACGAAATGTTGCCACCAAACGCTGTCGAATATGGCCAACCACCATATTGACTTCCACCATATGCAAAGTTGTGACCGTGAGCGTTTTGGCTGTGGTTGTGCGCATCCTGAGTGTGGTTGTGCGAGTTCTGTGTGTGGTTGTGAGCATCCTGCGTGTGCGTGTGGCTCGGCATCTCACCAGTTGAGAGAGTGTGAGTTTCAGCACCACCAGTAGCACCAAGAGTCCCGAAGGTTCCAGACGCGGCCTTACCAACAGCAACCCGTGTGCGCAGATCAGGCAGAGTGAAGCTTGCCCCACTGCCACCGTAGGTGTAGCCGATGACTGCATAGAGAGATGCGTAAGTAGTTGTTGACAGCGACTGCCCCTGGCATAGCAGGAAGCCCGATGGTGCAGAAGCCCCGGCATATTGCAAAAGTGCGCCAACAGGAGTTCCAACGCCATCGTTACCGGCAGGGAGCGTCAAGTTCAGAGTCTGACTTGGTGCTGTTCCGGTGATGGTTGCAGCGGCAGAAGTTCCAGACGCTCCAGTAGTTACTGTGCCGATAGCCAGTGAGTTTGCTGGACCGGTAGCTCCGGTTGAACCAGTAGCTCCTAGAGGGATAGTGAAGTCCAAAACGACAGCAGTGGAAGAACCAGAGTTCGTTACCGAAGCACTAGATCCAGCTGCGCCAGTAGTAGTTGAACCAACATTCACGGAAACAGTAGCCGAGCCACCAGAACCAGACTCTTTACGCTCCAAAGCGTTTACACGCTTAGTGGTAGTGGTTTGTTTCTTAGCAACTAGAGCGTCATAGTCGACGCCAGTCGGTTGACCTACAGTCGCGCCAACACGGACACCGTCAGCCTCAACACTCAAAGCCACCTGGGTGACAACAGCAGAAACTTCTTGACCGCCCACAACAACCGTGACTGAGTCTCCAAGATTCCAGTCAATGCCATAACGCATCGTCGTGTCAGAAGAAGGCACAACGTCAATGGAAGTGATAGTCAGACCAGACTCGGCAAGAGCCTCAAGCCCTGCCTGTTCCAGCTCTGCCAAAACGGCAGTGTTGCGCTGGTCAATGAAAGTCTCAATGCGTCGACCCCAAAGAGTCTCGGCCGCCAAAGACTCGGCAGTGTCAACCTCAACAAATTGACGGTCAGCACCTTCACCCTGTCCGGCAACAATCGCACGAGACAAGCCCATAACGCCGTAGCCGTAAGAGGTAGACGAAAGAGTGTTGTTCTGCACATCCATACGGATTTCACCAGAACGGTTTACAGGTTCGTAAACTGAAAACTCTAGCTCGAGGTCATTCTGCTTGATGTCAAAACCAAGCCCGTCAACTACTGCAAGCTCTGTCAGAAGTTCGCCCAAAATGTCGAACCGAGCAGACTTAGTGACATTTGTTCCGATAGCAGTGTCAGCGGCCAACACAAGCGATGGAACTGCTCGAGCAGACGGAGCAACCCCAGCAACCAGGTTGCGCTCTATGTAGCCATACATGGCCGTTGAAGCTATCTCAGAAGAGACTGTGTCATAGGCAGAAGTCTGTGCAGTAACGTCCGCGCTTGAAGGCGTAGGGTATGCCAGACGCTCCCCCAAAATGACAGAGTCATCCACGCCACTAATCTTCATAACGCCATTAGGGTCGCCAGCTTCAGAAACATTCTCGACAGCAGTTGTCGGCCCCGACAAAATAACACCAGCAGTCCGGTGAGTGACAATAATGCCTGCACCAGGAGCAGCCAACACAAGCCCAAGAACATGATCTGCTGGAAGAGTAATCTCCCACGAGCCAACATTATTGAAGCGCAAAACAGACTTCCAGCCAACAAGGTCAGTTGGAAGGAGCTGTCCGACACGATTCAGAGATTCGTCACGGACTTCAAATGTCAACTCATTGATGTTCATTAGTGAACTACTTCCTTACGCGGTTGGTAGTAGAGAGAAATAAGAGTGTCGGCATCTGCCCCAACAGCTTCAACAGTCACAGAAGAGTTTCCTGCCGGAAGGGTGAAAAGCTTGGGTGAAACAGAAAGGTTTGAATACTGATTCACGCCATCTTCGTCAACTACAGTTCCAGCCACAGTGTTGACAATGATTGTCGAGCCGGTTGCAATGGTGCCTGAATACTCAAAAGAAAGACCATCCTGAGAAGTAACGCTCACCGAATCTGCCGGCCCTTGAAAAGTCCAGACAGGGTACGCGTCAACATCACCAAGGTTTTCGATGTCAATCTCACCAATAGCTTGAGAGCCAGTGACTCGAAGTTCAGCGAGGTCAGGGATTAGTGAACGGCCAGTACCTGGCACGCCCACAGCAAAAGACTCTGCTTGTTGACGAATCCAGAACGGGTTAGCGAATTGCATAGTCAGCACCCAGCGCGACCAGGCAACATTGGCGTCTTCGCCCTTTGTAGTTTCTGCACCAGCCACATAATGGCCCTGGGTCAGCTCCCACACTTCACCGGTTGAATACGAAGCCCGGAGGATGGTTCCACCTGTTCGGTCATTGAGAAGGTTTGAAAGTCGTCGCAGGTTTGTTTCAACACTGGCACGGTCCTCACCAAAGATGACTACAGGTAAATCCATCTCACGGATGCCGCGCTTTGAGAAACGCCACACACCACCATCTGAGGCAGATTCGTCAATACGAACTGAGGTAGATGGGATGCCCATTCCTGAAAGACCAACAGTGAGAACAAAGTCACCTGCTTCAGTGAACACGATTTCATCGCTGTTAGATCCGACGAGAGATAATGTGACGGCTACCATCCGACAACCCGTGCCCTTCTCATAGCAGTGAACAAAGCTTGCTCAGCGTCAAGTGATGTGTTTGGTGCGGCGTTGTAAACAATCGTCTGCCCTGAAGCTTTATCAAGAGGGATGACAGAAGCGCCCCGGTTTAGGTTCAACAGCTCGGGGCCTTTCTCGCCTACAAGAACAGTTCCAGAACCCGTAATAGTTCCACCATTAGCTAGAAGTGGAATCTTGCCCAGCTTGAAGCCGATAGTTCCGCCAGTAGCTTTACTGATGAAGCTACCTACAGCGTTGAGTCCGTCAATGACGCCGTTTACAAGTTTCAAAATTGTGTTGATGTACGTCTTGATAACCCAGACGACGCCTTGGAATACTCCACCGATTACTGCACCAATGCCGTTGAATACGGCACTGAATACGTCACCGATTGCTTTGATGCCTGGCATGAGCCAACCAACAAATTCAGCCCACACATCACCCAGGAACTTCATTACCTTGTCGAAGTTTGTGGCTAACGCAACCACAGCAGCGATGAGCAAACCAACGCCGATAATAATTGCTCCGATAATGAGCGTGATGGGTGTCATTGATGCAGCCCACATAGCTATCGATAATGCGACGAATCCTGCAGCGAGAATTCCAATGACTATTCCAAGGGCTTGAACAAGTGCCGGATTTTCTGACATCCAATTCATTACATCAGCACCTGACTGGGCCAGTTGCTCCACGACAGGGATAACAAGCAAGCCAAGGGTTTCTTGGAAATTGGAGAATGCCTGGTTCATCTTGTCAGCATTTGTAGCTGTTGCTACAGCTGTTCCACCAACTTGAGTCTCAAACTCTTGCATCATGAGTTCTTGAGCACCGGCAACATTACCGGCCAAAACCATTGATTCAATCAATGCTTTTTGTTCATCAGTGAATTGAACACCCATTTTGCCCAGTGCAGCCATTCCGCCGATTGGATCATTAAGTGCTTTACCAAGGGCTACCGCGTTTGATTCTGCTGTTCCGAATCCAGTAGCAGCTAAGTCCATCGCTGCCATAGTGGCCCGGTCAAACATGCCACCCATGTCATCAGCAGTAGAAGCAAGCTCCTTGAACGTCAGTAACTTAGCCTGAGTGTTCTTAATCGCATCTTCATCTAAACCATTGTTAAGAGCTTGATTTTGAGCTAAGTCGATGAGTCTTTGTGAAACCCCATCAGCATTCTTTCCAAAGATTCCCATCGATGATGCGATGTTCTGAATCCTGGAGTTCTGTTTTATTTCTTCTTGAGCTGCACCCACGATGTCTTTCGTGAAGTTACCGATTGCTAGCCCACCCACAACAGCTGCCATAGGACCGGCGAGCTTTTTCAAGCTACCCAACATGCCCTGACCCATCGAGTTACCGACTGGTCCACCGATGTTTGAGAATTCGCTCTCTAGTGTTGCTTGTGTTCCCGTCATTGAGGGAACGATTTGAACGTATGCCTCAGCTATACGAGACGTCATCAAGACTCCTTAGGGTTCATGCGTTCAAGGTTCCGAATTACATCAGCTCTTGAATGTTTGGTCCTGCCAGACCGTTTCGTGTTGGCATCCGGCCACGGACGTTGAAGTGGCTTGATTTTCTTCTTCGAATTTGCCTGATGATTCAGGTCAAAAAGTTCAGCAAGAAGGATCCATTCATGAGTGACCGGATACTTCCAGTCATTCATTACTGCTTGAAGCCAAGAGGTAGGGTCACGCAGGAGTATCGCGGTGAGGTGCAAAGCTTCTAACCAGGTGACGCTCTCCCCCACGTCATCCCACGAAAGATGAAATCGACTCCGAAAGTCTGCTCGAATCTCACTCGGGTGAGACTCTGCAATCTCTAGGAGTCGGAAGATTCCCCCATGGTTACACCGTTAGTCCAAGCCTTGATGATTTCGCCAATCTCTGTAAGTGACTTCTCATCTAGGGCTTTCATCTCTTTCGAGTCTTCACCTAGAGTCAGCTCTAATACGAGGAACGCTGCATCTACATCGTTCTGTGCTTTGCGAGATCGGCGAACTACACCGGAAGGAATGTTCTCAAACTTGGGGATTGAGAAGTCTTTGCCTTTGTGTTCAAAGTGGAATTTTTCAGTGGACATGAATGTCTCCTTGTGCGGTTATGCGGAATGTGCGGAAGTGTGAGAAACCGGGGCCGACGAGTCCGCACAACGCCGACCCCGGATATTGAGAGGTTTACGCCTCGAACTCGCTGAAGAACGTGTCTGAAGTGCGGCCTTCGGTTGCATAAGCGGTAATGGTGATGCCGTAAGAAACAGCCTCACCGTTTGCAATCGTCTGAGCTTCAACAGAGAGAACTTCACCTGAAGGGATGTAGTGACGAACAACCTTGGCACCGTCAACTACATCGATAACGAATGACTTTCGTCCACCGGTAGCAGCAGGGTTGACGGCAATCTTTCCGCCGACCATGGTTGCACCGAAGTAAAGCTCGAGGACAGCCTCATTCGTCTCAAGAAGAGAGAACGCGAATGTTTCAGTTGCTTCGGTAATAACCTCACGGACAAGGTCAGCGTTCTGCCATGCACGAATCTGGTTGGTGGACTTATCGATAGTGTGTGCGATTCCGTCCTCGGAAACGTATCCAAGGTCTGTGAATCCGGTGAGTACGGAATCAGAAGCTGTTGGGGCGGTTGCTGTGGTGGCGCCTACATAGCACTTGCCTGTAATACCCACCACAACTGAATCGGCTGAGAGAGCCATGTTTTCTCCAAAGGGTTAAACGAAAAACACCCTCGGTCGAGAGTGTTGAGGTGGGCATAGCCCTATCTGAGTGCGGTCAGAAACTAGATGTCAGAAGCTTTGACGACAAGTTCGAAACTCATGTAACGCTGTTCTTCTGTTCCTTCGTTATCGACACGAATTGGGAACATGACAGTGCGGACCAGTTTGATATCTCCCCAGTTGAAAGTGCGCATAAGGGATTCCACGAATCGGGCAAGATCAGAAGCGTCAGCGTATTTGTTGGCGTAAACGTTGATGCCAATACGCTCAGCCTTAGTAATCCCCGTGACTATGGAAGAGCCACCATCTGCACGCACAGTGACAACTCTGGACGGGGAAGGTGAAACATCCGGGGCAGGCTTCTTAGTCGCTACAGTCACGCCTGAGGCGTATGGCAGGGTCGACGCGGAAAGCGAAGACTTAAGCCGCGCAACAACTAACTTCTCCACATCAGGGAAAATCGTTGGCATTACTTCTCCAAACGTGAAAGTGTGCGAGCAAGGTTCCCTGTAACTGCTTCTCGAAATAAGCCATTAGGGCGGGTATCGACGACATTCGCAACATATTTAGTTCGACGCATCCAAGGCTGAGCCTCGAAGTCTGAACCGGCACTTGCTGCAAAGACTTCAGCTGCCTGATCTACAGCGTTCACAACACCCTGTTCGTGCATGAGTGCGATGATGCCGTTCTTATCAAGCTTGATGCGTGCCCTACCCATCTCGCCGCCTCAGTGAAACGACGACACCTTTTGAGACGTTCAGCATGGAAGACCAAGCCTGAGCGGAACCATCTTTCACATACTGATCACCCCGGACAACGAATACATCTTCATCCTGAATCGTGGAACCAGCCGGCATGTACAAAGTCATTTGTGTATCAATGGGTGAACCCTCAGTAGTTACAGGTTCAGAAGTGGCACCCCAACCGACAAGACAACCAGGAACTTCAACATTTGCAGTGGTGAAAGTGGGATTTCCGTAATCATCAGCAACACCTAAAGTACGTCGAATAATCGTGACAGTTTCACCCATGATTAGTTTCCAAAGTGTGTAGCGTCACCGAGCAAGCGGGAGTAACGCTTGTTGCCAAGAATGGAGGCCGTCCCGATTTGTTTCTTGCGGTACGACATAGCGACTGCAAGTTCAGCCGGTGACAGCATGACCTGTGATCCGACAGCCCACGAAGCGTATTCCTGAGTGAAAGGGCCAGTGGTCTGCTTAGTTATTCCTGAGGCAGCATCAGGGGCGATTGAAAGAGTGCGTGCAACCATTCCAGCAACGACCGCCACAACAGCTTCAGGAATCGTCGCAGAGCCGTGTTCATAGACGACCTTGAGTGGAAGGTTGGAATATACGTTGAAAAGTGCCTGAAAACCGTCCCACGTGTAATCGACAGCTGCACCATTGACATCTTCAACCGAAACAATGGCAGTTACGGGACGTTGCAGTAGGCGAACAACACCATCCTTAGCGAATACTCGAACAGTAGATTCGCCAACTTCAAACTTTTGTTCAGACTTGTTGACGAAAAGCGCGGAAGCATCTTCAAGCCAGGCGGTTGCTTTAGCTTCTTCAGCAGTGGTGAGTTCACGTCCGAGACGTGCTTCAACATCGGCAATGGTTGCGAGAGCCATTCGGGCGCCTTTCGTTCACAAGGTGTGGTTAGGAGGGTGGGAGCCGACCGAAGCCGACCCCCACCCATACGGTTCGGGTTAGGCCGAAACGTACTTGACGACGCCAGCAGGAAGGGTAACCTTCGAGCCGTAGACGTTGAGGCCACGAACGATGTCGCCAAACTTCGCAGGGTTGCGAAGAGCCTCGGTCTTGTCAATCTGCGAAACGAACGCAGCTGCCTTCTCGTGGTAACCCACAGCCACAGGCTTGGTAGCCTCAGCAAATGCGGGGGTTTCCAGAATGTCCATACCGAACAGGCGTGCGACCTGACCGTTACGGAGTTCGTTCGAACCACCAGCGAGAGCAACATCCGACAGACCCGAGATAAGCAGGTCAGCGAACGCAGGGTTCACAGCTACGAAACGGCCAGCGGTCGGGACCTTAGCCTTAGCCATGACAAGACGAATCTTGCGCAGAGCAGCCTTAGCCTCTTCGTAGGTGTCAATAGCTACAGGAGTTGATTCCTGACCGTTGGTTGCACCAGCGAGAAGCTGAGCTACAGCGTAAGACTCAGCATCCTCAGCGGTAGACATACCAGCACCGGAAGTCCATGCCTCAAACGAGCCAGCAGCCTGAACAGCGTCAACATCGTCGATGTCGAGTGCCCATGCACGCTCCTGGTCAATGAGCAGGTCAACCTTGGTGTCTGCAAGAGCCTCAGGCGAGATAACTCGGCCAGCTGCCTTGTAGTCAACAGTGGTGGGGGTTACCGCGTTGATGATGTGGACAGTGTTGCCCTTGGATGCAGTACCTTCAAAGTCTGCGTTCAGGGTTGGGATAACGATCTGGTTTGCGAAGTAGTCCTTCTGGACTCCAGCTTCCCAGAGTTCGGGGATGAAGTTGTCGATAGCCATGAGCTATCTCCTTTCGATTATTGTTTGCCCATCAGCGCATCGAGGCGTCCGTCTTTACGAGCCGCCAAAATGTCCTGAGGGGTCATGTTTGAAAGTTCTTCACGAGAGCGAATCTGTGCAGAACCTGAATTGGGTTTGCCACGTTCTCCCTGCCCCAAGTCGGGGAAAGAAGGTTCGGCAGGTTTGGTGTGCGCTTCGACCCATGCCTGAATGGCGTCGGTATCGATGTCGCCTGAATCGTCGATGAAAGCCGACTTGTTGAAATCAAGAAGGGCGTTCCCCTGAAGGGTTTTACCGGTCAATGCTGACTTCAATTCCGCATCTACGAGCTTTGCTGCATACTCAAGTCGCACGGCCTGACGCGTCTCTTCACGAGTCGACTCAATAAGTCGCTCCTGATCGGTCAGGGATGCCTGCTTGATAGCTTCAAGTTCTTTGGTAGCGGAAGCGTTGGCTTTTGCTTGAGCCTCATTTTTGCGACTCATTGCTTTCCACTTTTCAAGCTCTGCTTTCAAATCCGTTTCAGATTCGTCAGTGTTGGAAGCTTCATCAGTTTGAGCATCAGCAGATTCATCAGTATCTGCTGCATCTTTTGATTCGGGTGGCTGCACCTTTGGCAACATGGGTCATGTCTCCGTTTCGGATAATGTGCGCTCATTGCGAGCTATTCGACAGGGATTGTCGAAACTTATGCACCCCATGTGCGGGTTGGGGGCAAATCGTTAGGGCCAGTAAACTTTTGGCCTTCCACCGTGAGAACCGGTCCTAGTTCGCCGTGTTCATGGATGGAAATTTTTGAATAGTCAATGGCTCTCGCTGCGCGGTCAGTGACCCCGAAACGTTCAGCAATTGAGGCGTGAACTGCGTCTAGGCGTTCTTCATCAATGACTTGGCCAACATCTGTTGAGCCATAGATAGGCATCTCGCCACAATCACAGTTGTTATGTATCGGCTGTAACTCGCCCGAGTGATAACGCTGAGTGGAGGCGACATAACACAGAGCGCAGTTCTCAGCACCTGAAAGCACCCGCACATAGCCGACAATGTTCGAATTACGGCCACGAGAAAGCAACCCAGCTGAACGCCTAGCCAGCTGAACCTCAGTACGCATAATGTCTTCAACCCTGAGAGCTGCCTGCTCAAGGGCTTGAGTCATTGTTTTGTCCTGCGACAAAGCAGTCCTCAACGTGACGAAAGGGCGACTGTAAACCTGCACAACGTCGGCACCATTACGTAAAGCCGAAGTAGTCAACTGCTCAGCCGTAATGGCAGGAGCTACGAACTTCTCACCGTCAAGCTTCGCTATCTCCCGATAGAAACCAGTTGCGAGTTTCGCAGCCTGACTCTTCACCGCAGTCATGTCGCGAATCGTTGCGTCGATATACATCGGCACGTCATCATCACGCCAAGAACCAAGGTTTAAGAAGCGTTCCTTAGCCTGAGTACCTGCCGCGTCAATGAGCCGCCCAGAGAGCGTCTGATAGGCGTCTGAGAGTTCGCTACGGCTGGGCAACCTGACCACCTAGCATCGCCTGCGTGAGAATAGCTTCGCCTGCGCGTTCAGCTTCCATCTCTGCAATCTCCGCCGGTGAGAACTGACCAACAAGCGCCATGCGAGAACGGAACGGAATGTCCTGGAACATTGCGTTGGCACTGCCACGCTCCGAAATGGAATAACGCTCCGCTGGCTTCCAAATAGGTTCAAGATCCAAAAGACTTGCCCGAGCTTCATCGCCAATAATGCGGAACATCAAAGACATAACCTTCGACCAAGAAGCCGTCACTCGAGCCATACGGTCTTCAGCTTTGAACACAAGACCTTCACGTGCGAGAGCTGCACCTTCAGCAGATTGGTTCGCGCCGTCTGGCGAGAGATAGTGCATAGGGGTGCGTGTCAGCGCAGCGAAATCCTGAATATCTGCACGAACACCGGCAATGATTCCTTGAATGTCCGTCTGGCCAGATTCCCAAATGTCGGCACCCTCAGGAAGCATCCACAAAGCACCGGGTCCAGGCTGGAAAATGCCGTCATAATCGACTTCATTTCCGTCTTCGTCATACTGAGCAAGGTCGCCCTTAATGGCACGTTGCTTGAACGCCTGAGTAGTCACAATGACCAGACGCTGCAAAATCATGTGATTGATGCGGTCAATGAGATCTAGGAAAGGTTCAAACTCGCCCTTCTCATCTAAGTTCTCAAACTTGACCACAGGAACTTCACCCAGAGGGTTATCGCCTGAGAGGTCTTCACGCCAAATCCAGCCGTCAATTTCAAACAGTGAACGCTCAGAAGGTTTGACATAAACCTCCACCCGAGTTGGGTAATAGAAGTATGCAAAGTCCATACCGGAGTCGTCATCACGGAAAACCTTTGCGGCCTCAGTAATCAGACGTGGATCTGACTGGTGATGCTTTGCCTCCATTTGGCGAGGGTCCTCAACCGTAACCACAGGCTTACCGCCAGGAATCAGTGGAGGGCCGACAATGGCGTAACACTCACCAAA
>ERZ1292640.1970-Hain-H43-02um-R1-1970-length-16754-cov-12_pt3 | contig 12568 bp, 9 predicted proteins | sample MGYA00564404_ERZ1292640 | MGnify/ENA primary metagenome ERZ1292640 (study PRJEB36523, sample SAMEA6512636) | groundwater metagenome | collected 2019-01-08 | study: AquaDiva: Metagenomics assemblies of 32 groundwater samples | reverse complement strand
AACTTCCTCAACAACTCGATTCTCTCCCTTCAGGTGAGCGGTGAGTGGCAGAAGCTTGAGAAGAAATACAACGCTCACTGGTTCCATGAAAACACCCAATACCTCGTGCGATAAATATGTACGATTGGGACTGGAACGTTGTTCTTGATTACAAAGAGGTTTTTTTCGCAGGAGCGTTAACCACGATTTGGTTAACGCTCTTTGTTGTCGTGATCGGAACGCTTCTCGGACTCATCCTCGGGCTCGCACGCAGATCTTCGATTCTTCTTCTTCCACAAATCGCTCGCGTCTATGTTGCAACCTTTCGCGCACTTCCGATCCTCATTCTTCTGATCTGGATCTACTACGTGGTTCCAATGGTGTTTCATATCCAGCTCTCCCCTTTTTACGCAGCCCTGCTTGCCCTGTCGATCAATCTTTCTGCATACGTCGCCGAAACAGTCAGAGCAGGAATAGAAGCCATTCCAAAAAATCAATTCGATTCTGGAATCACGCTTGGACTCAATCGCACGCAAGTCATGTTTTACATCATCTTGCCGCAAGCCTTTCGCAGCATGCTTCCCAACTTGCTCAGCCTCTACATCACACAATTGAAAAACTCCTCGCTTGCTTCTGTGATCGGCATGAACGAACTCCTCCATCGATCCAACCTTGTGATCAGTAACACCTATCGTCCGCTTGAAGTCTACACAGCGGTCGCAGCCATTTATCTTGCGATCATTATTCCCGTCACATGTCTTGCCGGTCAGTGGGAAAAGCGACTCGCCCGCAAAACAAAAAATACGTAAGTATGTCGGCCATTCTCAAAGTCAAAAATCTCACGAAGCATTATCAGAGTAGCGAAAAATCCGTTGGTGTATCGGATGTCTCTTTTTCTTTGCAGAAAGGCGAGGTTCTTTGTTTGATCGGCCCAAGCGGTGCGGGAAAAAGTACGATTCTGCGATGTCTTGCGGGGTTAGAAGAAATCGATTCCGGAGAAATTCTCTTTGAAGATTCCGCCACATTTGTTTTTCAAGATCTCCAACTCTGGCCGCACAAAACCGTTTTGGAAAATATTATTTTGGCACCGACTCTTTGTAAAAAAATCTCTCGTGTAGAAGCAATTGAAACAGCAACGGCACTCTTAAAAAAATTTGGACTCTACGAAAAGCGCGATCAGTATCCAGACTTTCTTTCTGGTGGACAAAAGCAGCGTGTCGCCATCATTCGAGCATTGGCCACAAAACCAAAACTCCTTTTGCTTGATGAGATCACGTCAGCACTTGATCCGGAACTCATCAATAGTGTTTTAAATTTGATTAAAATTTTAGCAAAGGAAGGACAATCGATGATCATCGCCACACATCACATTAAATTCGCCACAGAAATTGCGGACCATATTCTCTTTTTAGAAAACGGCGAAGTGGTTCAAAAAAGTGCAACCAAAAATTTTGTCTACGCGCAACGCAATCCACGCATTCGACAATTTCTCCAAACAACCACGCTCAACACAAAAGAAATAACCATCTACGAAGGATACGATGAATTCCAAGCCTTCCAACTTGGCACACTCAAACGTTTTAGAAACGGATCGGCACTGAACGTCGTTGGGTCGTCCGGAGATCGATGGTTTGAATGTATGGGAGCGTACTACGAACAATATGAAAAAGAGCGTATCGAAAAAGGCATCCTCTGGCGCATGATGATGAGTCAGGAATCGGCGCGAGATCGAGATTTGCGTCTACGACATCCACAACTTCATGAATACCGACTACTTCCAGCGCATGTAGAAAATCCAGCGAATTATTACGTGATCGATGACGTCGTCGTGATTCAAATCTTCGGCAACACAGACGAAGAACCGGCAATTATCGAGATCAAAAACAGCAATGTGGCGAAATCGTATCAGAGTTATTTTGATGTACTGTGGAATCAGAGCACACCGATAGAATAAAAAAACGCGCCATGAGTTGGCACGCAGAACGTAATCGGCTAGCCGCCGAAGAGCGCGAGGCACTCGTTCTTGCTCACCTGGATGATCGCCTCTTCCTGCGCGACGTCCAGCAGGTGGAACTTGCGCGCGAGCAGGATCATGAGGGCCTCGTCCCACTTCTCGGGCAGGCCGGAGAAGGAGAAGATGAAGGGCCCACACCGGATGGCGCCGCCGTACATCTCCGAGTCTTCGTTGCGGCTCTGCCAGCTGCTGACGTGGTCGAGATACTCCGCGAGTCGCTCCCCCTTCTCGCAGGAGATGCTGAGATACTTCGGAAGCTTCACACCGAGCTCGCCCACCGCGCAACCGAGCACTTCGAGGTACGAGCCGTCTGGCTCGATCCGCTGCCACACCCGGAAGTAGCCACCCGTCCGAATTGGACCATCGGGATGCCGGTTGTTGATGTACGGGATGAGGAGACCGGCGAGCTCTATCAGCTCCCGCAGCATCGCAAGCAGCTGCCTTCCTTCAACCGGAGACATATCGGTCGCTTTCATGTCACGAACTCCTTTGCGCATGGGTAACGTGGCTGGAGATTAACAAAAACAAAAGAGCCCGTCCAGGCTCTGTCTGTTTAGAAATACTCTTTTCTCTGCCTCTTCTTAGCATTTCTTTATTCACTCCCCCCTTTCTTCTTTCACACCGAACGAGACAAAGAAACCCGCCTTTTGTGCCCCTTGCTCAAGGATAGACTTCACTGCTTGCAGATCGGATGCGTAGATGTACACCTCTTGGTGAGAGGTGTTATCTCGCACAGTCAAAAGCAACGCCCCGCTTTGTTCCACAATCTTTATTCGACGTTTTCCATTCACACCAGGAAGCCCTGCTTTGATAAATCCCGGGGAGATGCGGGTCACAGCCGAGCAAGACTCTGCAATATCGCAAACAGTCGCCGCGGCGTGAATCAGTGTTGTGTGATTTCCGCCATATTTCCCCCCAGATCTGGAATCTTTATTTGACATGAATGTGTTGTTCAAAACTCTTACCACTTCTTATTACTCGCCGTGATCGCAATCGCGATCGCATCCGCGGCATCATCTGGCTTTGGAATGTTTGGGAGGTTTAGAAGTTGCTTCACCATTTTTTGTATTCCCGCTTTTGTCGCCGTTCCGCTTCCGGTGAGCGCTTTCTTCACCTGCGCAGGAGTGAACTCGACGATTGGAGCGCCGGACTGTGCGGCCATGAGCATTGCCACGCCGCGTGCTTCAGCGACTTTCATCGCGGTTGTAGAACTCTTTCCAAAAAATAATTTCTCGATCGCAACCACGTTCGGTTTGTGATGATCAAAGAGTGCGTGAAGATCATTTCCCAAACTTAAAAGACGCTGTTCAAACGCATCTCCACTTGTCGTTACAGATACTCCGTAATCAACGAGTTCGATCGTGGATCCTTGTACGTAAATCACTCCAAACCCCATTCGTCCGTACCCAGGATCGAGTCCGAGAATGAGATAGCCTGTATCGTTTCCCATAATAAAAAGATTTTAGCAAAAAAACACCGCCTTTTCCAGGGCGGTGTTTTTATTTGAGAAACAAGGAGGAACGATTGACAAAAAGCCAAAAAGCTGATAGTTTGAACGCGCTTCGTAGCACTTTTAAGACCGTGACAAACTCGTGAAAGAGGGACGCAAAATGATGAACCGCGGTGTGCTCCTGGTGGCGATTCTCCTGATGTCCGGGTGCGAGCCCGGCGGCGACTGGACGGGTGATCTGGCCAATCAGGCAGCGCACGACAGAGGTCTGCCGACCTTCGTCGATCTGCATGAGTGCCTCACGCTCAGCGCGACCGAGCTTGATCTGGGCACGGCCGTGGTCGACGGAGGCCAGTCCTCCCAGACCGTCGTACTCGAGAACCACTGCGGTGTGGAGCTCGAAGGAACGATGTGGACGGACTACTACGACAGTGAGTTCGCGATCGAGAGCGGGGACTCCGGACTCACGATCGGTGTCGATCAGACAACGCTCGTGACGATCACCTTCACGCCCAAGCACGGGTGGGACACAGACGAAGGGAGCGGCACGACGCGTGTGCACGATACACTCCTACACTTCCGGCTGTGGCCGTCGACGTTCCTCTACTGGGACGACGACATCGAGTCGTGGAACAATGAGTTCGAGCTCAAGGTCCACGGCGTCGCGCTCGAGCCGCGCTGTCCGCAGCCGGTGATGACGACCGTTGTCGCGCATTGGCCGGACTGGTCCAAGACCCAGTGGCCGTGGTACGACGATCTCCTGATCATTGGGCAGTTCGATTCCCTTGAGCTCAGTGCCGAGGAGAGCTACGGCTACAACGGCGACATCGTCGGCTGGCATTGGATGCTGATCCAGGCGCCCGAAGAGCTGACGGTTCAGCAGCGGGAGGACATCCTCCGCTACGACGCCGACAGCAAGACCGTGTACCCCAACCTTCCGGAGGACGTGTGCGGCACCTACATGCTCGGCCTCGAGGTCGAGGACATCTACCGCACCTCGTGTGCTCCGGCGATCCTCAACGTGAGGGCCTGCGGCGGCATGAACTAGCACAGCTAGTTCCCCGCCGTTTTTTATTTCCCAGACACAAAAAACCACCAGCTCTGATGCCAGTGGTTTTTTCTTTTTCTATTCTTCGCTTGAAGTTCCTGACGCAGGTTCTTCGGCGATCTGTTTGTTGTCTGCGAACGCTTCTTCGATTTCGGCAACCACTTCTTTTGGTGCCGGAGCTTCCGCTCGTCGATAGCGTGGAATGTCATCGAACGTTCCGATGAGTTGTTCTTGCATGCCTTCGTAGCCGGTTCCCGCTGGGATGAGACGTCCGATGATAACGTTCTCTTTGAGCCCTTCGAGACGATCGACTTTTCCGGTGACCGCGGCGTTGATGAGCACCTTGGCTGTTTCTTGGAAGGAAGCGGATGAAAGCCAGGAATCGGTTGAAAGCGAGATCTTGGTGATTCCCAAGAAGAGTAATTCGGCCGTGGCCTCTTTCTCTCCTTTGATCACGCCATCGTTGGCGTCCAAGAATGTTGCGCGTTCAATGATTTCGCCTGGCAACAAATCGGTATCTCCCGGATCCACGATCCGCACACGCGAGAACATTTGGTGAATGATGACCTCGATGTGCTTGTTGTTCACCTTCTGTCCTTGGCTGGCGTAGATGAATTGAATTTCCTTGGAGAGATAACGTTGCACGGCATCTTGTCCTTTGTGTTTGAAGAGGACTTGAAGATCGAGGTTTCCGTCTGTGAGGGCATCACCGGATTGCACTTCATCTCCATCTTTCACGTACAAAGTGTATCCAGGTGGAACGATGTATTCGCGAACTTTTTCTTGCTCGTGAATGACGTTTACGATGCCCGCTTTTTTGAGCGTAACGGTTCCATCGACAGTCGCTTCGATAACCCCTGAGGATTTTTCTGCGAGCGACTGACCCTTGGTGACATACTGCCCTTCTTTCACAAGGAGCTTGGCGGTTTTTCCGATCACGTGTGCCGTCTCTTCAATGCCCATGTGTGTAATCCCAATGGATTTTTGACCTGGGCGAATGTCGAGAATCTGTTTGCCTGTGCCGGCTTGCATGATCTCACGTTGAGCGACTTCGATTTTCACCTTTCCAGAAACCTCGGACATGATGGCTTTCTGTTTTGGATTACGTGCTTCGAACAATTCTTCCACACGTGGCAATCCTTGGGTGATATCTTTTCCTGCGACTCCTCCGGTGTGGAAGGTACGCATGGTGAGCTGTGTTCCTGGTTCTCCGATGGATTGTGCGGCCATGATTCCGACCGCCGTTCCAAGCTTGGCAAGTTTGTTGTAGGCAAGATCGTATCCGTAACACTTCTGACATACTCCGCGTCGCAACCGACAGGTCATAACACTTCGCACGTGTGCTTCCTTGAGATCCGTACCTGCGCTCTCAAGTTCGCGAATGTGATTTTCCGTAATCAGCTCGTCCGCATTCACGAGCACTTTGCGACCACCTGGTTTCTTGATCTCTGAAAGTGTGAAGCGTCCCAGAATACGAATGAGCAACGCTTCTCCGATTTCATCAGATTCTTCTTTGGTCAGAACCACACCTTGATCATCACCACAATCTTCTTCACGAACGATGACGTCTTGTGCCACGTCGACCAAACGACGTGTGAGGTATCCGGCGTTTGCGGTACGAAGTGCCGTATCTGTCAGTCCCTTACGCACACCGTGCGAAGAGATAAAGAATTCGAGCACGTCGTATCCTTCTTTAAAGGAAGACTTCACCGGAAGTTCGATGATGTCTCCAGATGGATTGGACACAAGTCCTTTCATACCGACCATCTGTGTCATCTGACCCCAGGTTCCACGTGCACCAGATTCGATCATGGTGTAGGCAGGGTTGTCTTTTGGAAGAGATTTTTTCGCTTCGTCTGAAATACGATCTTTGATTTCACTCCAAATCTTGATGATCGAGGAGTGACGTTCAGAAGCGGTGAGAAGTCCTTGGGCGAAGTAGTCTTCAATTTCACGCACGCGTGTATCCCCTTCTGCCACAAGTGCTGGCTTTGTTTTGAGCGTTGGAAGTGCAGACATTCCCCACGAGTATCCGGCTTGTGTGGAGTATTTGAATCCGAGTTCCTTCAAGCGATCAAGAAATTGGGATGTTTTTTCTGGACCGTTGAGCTCGAGATAATACTTCACCACGCTCGCCAAATCTTTCTTTGCGAGCACTTGGTTCATGTATGGCACCTCTTCTGGAAACTGTTGGTTCACGATCACACGACCCGGTGTCGTAATGATCATCTCTCCATTGTCCATGCGGACGACCACCCAATTTCGCCACTTCAATGTGCCTGTATGTACGGTGTAGAGACAATCTGTTTCGTTTGCAAAAACGGGCAAACCTTTCTTTTCGGTTGGCATGGGAGTGAGTTCCATCGTGAGATAGAAGATTCCCCATGCGATATCTTTTCCTGGTGTGGCAACCGCTCCTCCGTGTGCCGGTTTGAGCAAGTTCTTGGTGGCCAACATGATCTCACGTGCTTCGGCACGTGCTTCCTCAGTAAGTGGAACGTGCACAGCCATCTGGTCTCCGTCGAAGTCGGCGTTGTACGCGTCACAGACGAGTGGATGAATTTGAATGGCCTTTCCTTCAATAAGCGTTGGGCGGAATGCCTGAATACCCAAACGGTGAAGCGTTGGAGCGCGGTTCAAAAGCACGAAGGCATCCTTAATAATCTCTTCGAGAATGTCCCATGTTTCTGGACGATCGGATTCGATAAACCGGTTTGCACTTCGGATATTGTGAACGTATTCGCGTTCAATGAGCTTTGAAATGATAAACGGTTTGAACAATTCGAGCGCCATCTTTTTTGGCAATCCGCATTGATCCAAACGAAGGTGAGGACCCACGACGATCACGCTTCGACCAGAATAGTCGATACGTTTTCCAAGCAAGTTTTGGCGGAAGCGTCCCTGCTTTCCTTTGAGCTGGTCGGCAAGAGATTTGAGTTGTCGCTTTTTTCCTGTCGCGGCAATCACGGTTTTACTGTGACGCGCACTGTTGTCGATAAGTGCGTCCACTGCCTCTTGCAACATGCGCTTTTCATTTCGGGAAATCACTTCTGGCGCATTGAGTTCGTACAAACGTTTCAAACGATTGTTGCGGTTAATGACACGGCGATACAAATCGTTCAAATCGGATGTCGCAAAACGTCCTCCATCCAATGGAACCATCGGACGCAAATCTGGTGGGATGATTGGAATGACCTGCAGCACCATCCATTCTGGTTTGATGTTGTTGATGTGAAGAGCCTTGAGCAACTTCACGCGTCGAAGCAAACGATCGCGTTTTGTTTTGGTCGCGTTTTCAAGTTCTTTTTCGAGCGCCATCATGGTCTCTGCCACGTTGACACGCTTCAACATTTCACGCACCGCGTCGGCTCCAATGCCCGCTTCAAAAATGTGTCCGTACTTCAAAGACCAATCGTGATAGGTTTGCTCAGAAATGATCGAGAGCACTTTCATCTCTTTCAAATCTTCCATGACCTGCTCGTAATCCGCTTCGAGTTCTTCGAGCTTCGTGTCGCGAATTTCTTCAAGACGAGTCGTCTCTTGTTTGATCTTCGCTTTATCATCAGCAAACTTTTCTTCCAAGCGTCCTGTGTCGCGTTTAAACTCTCCTTCGATCATTTTCTGTTTGCTCTTGCGTTCTTGTTTCACCTGCTCGTTGGTTTGCTCTTTGGCCTCTTCGTTGATGTGGGTGATGAGAAAACTCGCAAAGTAAATGACACGTTCCAGATTCTGGATGGACATGTCGAGCACGGTTCCGATTTTGGATGGAACGCCGCGCAAGAACCAAATGTGGGTGATCGGAGCGGCAAGTTCCACGTGACCCATGCGCTCGCGGCGCACGACAGAGTGGGTGACTTCCACGCCACACTTGTCACACACAATTCCCTTATAGCGAATTTTTTTGTATTTGCCGCAGTAACACTCCCAGTCTTTGGACGGTCCAAAAATTTCTTCCGCGAACAACCCACTCTTTTCTGGTTTTTGGGTGCGGTAGTTAATGGTTTCCGGTTTCAAGACTTCGCCGTACGACCAATTTCGCATCACCTCTGGAGAGGCGAGGCGCAGTCGGATGGAATCAAAGTCGGTCGATTTGAGGGCATCTTGTTTTTTAAACATAGAGGTTATTTCGATTTCTTCTCACCTGGCAAATCGACCTTTTTCCCGTCTTGGAGCAACTCGACGTCCAAACACAATCCTTTGAGCTCGCGGACAAGGACGTTAAATGATTCAGGAATGTTCACTTTCTTAATTTGATCCCCTTTGATAATCGCTTCGTATGCTTTGGATCGTCCTGGCACGTCGTCGGATTTGATCGTGAGAATTTCTTGCAACGTGTGTGAAGCTCCGTATGCTTCGAGCGCCCAAACTTCCATTTCTCCAAATCGCTGTCCTCCGAACTGCGCTTTTCCACCGAGTGGCTGTTGAGTAATGAGCGAGTACGGACCGATCGAACGTTGATGCATCTTGTCTTCGACCATGTGCGAAAGCTTCAAGATGTACATGTATCCAACCGTGATTTGATGTTCAAACTTCTCTCCGTTTCGCCCATCGTACAGATGTGTCTGCCCTGTTTCTGGCAAGCCTGCCGCGCGAAGTTCTGCATGGATTTGATCTTCTGTGACTCCGTTAAGCACTGGCGTCATCACGTTGTATCCAAGCGCGTTTGCCGCGAGTCCAAGATGGACTTCGAGAATCTGTCCCAAGTTCATACGCGAGACAACTCCCAGTGGAGTGAGCATCACATCGAGTGGTGTTCCATCTTCGTAAAATGGCATGTCTGAAAGTGGCACCACGCGCGAGATGACTCCTTTGTTTCCGTGACGACCAGCGACTTTGTCTCCAACCTGAATCTTACGAAGGTCAGCGATCGCAACTTGAATGGATTTGATGACTCCTGGAGAAAGTTTGTCCCCGGCTTCGCGTGAAAAAATCGTCACGTCGACCACCTTTCCGTGTTCGCCGTGCTCGAGATACATCGAAGAGTCGCGCACGTCGCGTGCCTTCTCTCCGAAAATTGCGCGCAACAATTTTTCTTCAGCCGAAAGTTCCGTCTCACCCTTTGGCGTAATCTTTCCAACAAGAATATCTCCGGATTTTACTTCGGCACCGATTCGGATGATTCCTTCTGCATCGAGATGTTTTAATTTTTCTTCAGAGACGTTTGGAATGTCGGCAGTGACAACTTCGGGACCAAGTTTTGTGTCACGAACGTCGATTGTGTAGTTCTCAATGTGAATGGAAGTGAAGCGATCGTCGTGAACCAAGCGTTCAGAAATGATGACGGCGTCTTCATAGTTGTATCCATCCCATGCCATGAATCCAACCAAACAGTTTTGTCCAAGCGCGAGTTCTCCGTGATCAACCGCAGAAGAGTCTGCAACCACATCACCCTTTGTGACTTTGAGTCCTTTATTGACCACTGGGCGTTGGTTGATGGCGGTTGAGTTGTTGGAGCGAAGAAACTTTTTGAGTTCGTAATCAAAGACGTTTCCTTTGTTGTCGGTGATCTGAATTTTGCTTGAATCAACCGCGGAAATTTCTCCGGTTTGTTCGGCGACAACCACGTGTCCGGAATCTTTGGCTGCACGTTTTTCTACACCGGTTCCAATCATTGGGGCGTCTGGCTTGATGGTTGGCACGGCCTGACGTTGCATGTTCGTTCCCATCAACGCACGAGTTGCGTCGTCATGTTCCAAAAACGGAATCAAGGCGGTTCCAATCGAAACGATCTGAGTCGAAGACACGTCCATGAAATCGATTTCAGATTGGGTCACTACTTTTGGTTCTCCGTATTTTCGAGCCGCAATAAATTCAGAGGTGAAGTATCCGTTTTCGTCGACAGGAGTTGTGGCTGGTGCAGTTACCGAACGCTCTTCCTTAAAGGCGTTGATAAATTCCACTTCATCCGTCGCACGCGCAATAATCTTTCCATCCTTTTCTTCCTTCACCACTTTTCGATACGGCGTTTCGATAAATCCGTAGTCGTTGATAATAGCGTAAGAAGAAAGGTGACCGATCAGACCGATGTTTGGTCCTTCCGGTGTGGCGATCGGACAGATGCGGCCGTAGTGGGTTGGATGCACGTCGCGGACTTCAAATCCGGCGCGCTCACGCGAAAGTCCACCCGGACCCATCGCGCTCAAACGGCGCTTGTGCTCAAGCTCGGCAAGTGGATTGGTTTGATCCATGAACTGAGAAAGCTGTGAGGACATGAAAAATTCACGCACCGCACCAATTACAGGACGAGCGTTGATAAGACGTCCTGGGGTGAGGGCATCGATGTCTTGTGTAGACATGCGATCCTTGATGATGCGCTCCATACGAGCAAGACCGACACGAAAACGACCTTGGATCAACTCACCCACCGCGCGCACGCGGCGGTTTCCTAAGTGGTCGACGTCGTCTGGTTCACCCTGATTGATGTTGAGATCGATAATCTCGCGAATGATTTTGACCAAATCTTCTTTCTTCAAAATGCGCTTTGCTTCGTCGGCAACCGCTTCCACAGAAACGTCGTCCGCAAATCGCAAATTAAACTTGTATCGTCCCACTTTGCCCAAGTCGTAACGATCAAAGTTAAAGAACATCGCGTGGATGAGACTCTTTGCGTTATCAGCCGTAGCGCGATCACCTGGTCGGATACGTTTGTAGACCTCAATAAGTCCTTCATCCTCATTCTTGGAAACGTCCTTATTAAGAGTCGCTTCAATATAGTGATTGATTGGGTGGATATCGATATCCTTAAAGAAGGACATGATTTCTTCATCTTCTGAAGCTCCAAACGCACGCAAAAGCGCGGTAACTGGCACTTTGCGCTTGCGGTCAATCTTTACCCAAATCACGTTTTTTGGATCTGTTTCAAATTCAAGCCATGCTCCACGGTTTGGAATAATTTTTGCGCCGTAGTAGCGTCGTCCACGATAGATTTCTGCCGTAAAAAAGGCTCCTGCACTGCGAACGAGCTGGGAAACAACAACGCGCTCCACACCATTGATCACGAACGTTCCACGAGGAGTCATGATTGGAAGATCTCCGAGGTAGATTTCCTGTTCTTTCACGGTTTTGCTGCGGATGTTCACCAAGCGTGTTTTCACACGAAGTGGCGCCTCAAACGTGACATTCTTTGCACGAGAGGTCTTTTCATCAAACTTTGGCTCATCCAAGTAGTAATCATCGAAGTACAACTCCAAATCGCGGCCAATAAAGTCGCGGATTGGGGTGACTTCTTGGAAAAGCTCTCGGATTCCTTCCTCAAAAAACCATCGGTAGGAACGACGTTGGACTTCAATCAAATCCGGAAGCTCCATGGCATCCTGGACAGTATTGAAAACCTTGCGTTCCCGTGTCTTGAGCGGGCTACGACGGAAAGTAGGCATATGCGGGTGAGGCAAAGGGGTTAGGACTTGGGTCTAGGGATTAGAAAGGGGAAATGGAACGGCCCAGCGGAAAACAAAAAAGCACATTTCGCGGAGAAATGTTGCTTTTATTGGTTCATTTGGGAGAAAACGGTCTGCATCGAAGAAGTGGGTGAGATTTCTTAGATGTGGGAGCCCTGCAAAAGAACAATTGACACCCGGTTGACCGTTCAGCCGCAAACGAGGTGAAAATTTTACGTTTCGTGTCAAGTTTTGCTTAATTTAGCGGAAACTCAACAAAATGTAAGGCGATCATATCACGCGTTTTTTCCATCGTCAATAGCAAGAAGTGAATTGTTTGGGGATTGTCAAGAGTTCGTCTTTTTACTCTTAACACAGGCAAAAAATGAAAATTCTGGCCGAACGAAAACGGTAGTTATCCACAAACAACCCGTCAGACAAATAAAAAATCCTCTTCTAGAGGCTGCAAGCCGAGGCCACGATAGTATTCCAAATCAAAGCGTTTGAGCATGAGGAGAGAGATTTTTGTCGCGCCCGAAGGCACAACAGATGCTCGCGATTTTGACTCGAAAAAATCATGCCCCGCCCCGCAGCCCACAAAAGAGGATGGGTACCGAAAGTAAAGTATACGTGATTTTCAGAATGAATCAACATCTTTTGGCTTCTGCCTGCAACCAATTGTTCCAAGCACAAGAAAAAGT
>ERZ1292640.3306-Hain-H43-02um-R1-3306-length-12571-cov-22_pt1 | contig 12571 bp, 14 predicted proteins | sample MGYA00564404_ERZ1292640 | MGnify/ENA primary metagenome ERZ1292640 (study PRJEB36523, sample SAMEA6512636) | groundwater metagenome | collected 2019-01-08 | study: AquaDiva: Metagenomics assemblies of 32 groundwater samples | reverse complement strand
CTTGTCGCTGCGCGGTTTCTCAGCTTGCTCGGGACCAACGTTGGGACACTACTGACCGGGGATACCTGACCGGGGGGCGTGCCATAATGAGGCTGCCTTCATGAGCATGGAAATCCCGCGATCCAAGCCTACCCCGATCGATCTCGGTGATATCGGCGCGACCACGCTTCCGGCCGCGGTCTGGAAGCGCCATTTCTGGGCCCTCGTGGTCACATGGACGGTCGTCGCGGGAGGGTTCCTCGCGTGGGAGCTTCACGATCAGAAGGTTGAGAACGAGGCGTTCATCCGGCACACGGCAAGACTCGTGTGCCAGAAGAATATCCTCATTCGCCGGTGGGCGGCGGGCCACGGCGGCGTGTACGTGCCGGTGACGAAGGAAACTCCTTCGAATCCCAGCCTTGCCGGCGTGAAGGATCGCGACATCGTCACTCCATCGGGACGAAGACTCACGCTCATGAGCCACGCCACCATTACCCGCCAGCTTCGCGAGCTGGAACTTCCGGAGGACAGTGTGCTGGTCCACCTCGCGAGCCTGAAGCCCCTCCGGCCTGCGGATGCCGCCGACCAGTGGGAAGTTGCGGCACTCCACCGGTTTGAGCGGGGCGAGACCGAGGTGAGCGAGATGATCATCACCGGCGCCGGTGCCCATATGCGGCTCATGCAGTGCATGAAGGTCGAGCCCGGGTGTCTGCGGTGTCACGGTCAGCAGGGCTACCGGGTCGGGGACGTGCGGGGCGGGGTCAGCGTAACCGTGCCGATGGCGGCCATGTTCCTCCCGACAAATGCGAACTCGATTCGGCTGCCGGCGACCACGGGTGTGCTCTGGCTGGCGGGAGTGGTCGCCATCTGGTTGCTGGCGCGACGGACTGGACAGCAGTTCCGGGCGCGCGAGGAGCTCATCGACCGGCTCACGCAGGCGATGGCCGAGATCGGTTCCATTACCGGTCTGCTGCCCATCTGCGCGTGGTGCAAGCGGATCCGCGACGACCGGGAAGGCTGGATTCAGGTCGAGACCTATGTCAGCAAGCACACGTCGGCCGAGTTCACGCACGGGATCTGCCCCGATTGCGAAATGAAGGTCCGGGCCGAGCTGAAGATCTAGAGGGAAGCCGCGCCGGCGGCCGACCCGGGGCCGTCATTGGTAGAATACGGCCCAACATGAGCACCGCCCCGACCGCGTTCTCCTTTCCCACCCAGATCAGATACGGAGCCGGCACGCTGTCGGAGTTGCCCGACCGGCTGGCCAAACTCGGGGTCACGCGGCCGCTGGTCGTGACCGACCCCGGACTCCCGCCGACCCCGGCGTTCGCGCTCCTGCGCCGCGCGCTGGGGGCGGCGGGAGAGGGGAAGACCTGGAAGGTCTTCACCGGGGTCCGGCCCAACCCGGAGGAGGCTGACGTGGTCGCGGGGGCGAAGGCGTTCCGCGACGGCGGGTGCGACGGCGTGGTCGCATTCGGCGGCGGCAGCGCGCTCGACGCGGGGAAGGCGGTCCGGCTGTTCGTGAAACGCCCGGACCTCAAGCTCAAGGACTACGACTGGGCCGCGGACTGGTCGGGGCTCGCGCCCTGCGTCTGCGTTCCCACGACGGCGGGAACCGGAAGCGAGGTCGGGCGCTCGTCCGTGATCGTGCCCGAGGGGCGGAAGGCCAAGGGCGTCTTCTTCCAGCCGAACCTGCTCGCGGCCCTGGTCATCCTGGACCCCGAGGTCACGCGCGGGCTCCCGCCGGCGCTGACGGCGGCCACGGGGGCCGACGCGCTCACGCACTGCATCGAGTCCTACACCTGCCCGGTCTTCCATCCCATGTGCGACGGGATCGCGCTCGAAGGGATTGCCCTGGTCGTGAAGAACCTGCCCAGGGCGTTCCGCGACGGAGACGATCTCGAGGCGCGCGGGGCCATGCTGGTCGCCGCCACGATGGGCGCGGTGGCCTTCCAGAAGGATCTCGGGACCGCGCACTCGCTCGCCCACGCGCTGTCCGCCGTGTGCGGCATGCACCACGGCGCGGCGAACGCGCTCGTCCTGCCCGAAGTCATGCGGTGGAACGCGGCCCGCAAGCCCGGCCTCTACCGCCGGGTCGGGCTCGCTTGCGGGCTCTCGGTCGTCGACGATACCGGCGCCGACGCCGACCGCAAGACGGTGGCATTCATCACCACGTTCCTCAAGGGGCTCGGGCTCGGGGATGGGCTGGCCGCCCGCGGGGTGCGCGAGGAACAGCTCGAGGCCGTCGTGGACGTGGCATTCGCCGATCCGTGCCATAAGACCAACGTCCTCCCCGTCACCCGGGACGATCTCAAAGCCCTGCTCAAGGAGGCCCTCGCATGAACAGTCCCTGGCGTCCCTGGATCGACGGCAAGGAGGCGGGCTCCTCGACTCCCCGCGCCCTGATCAACCCGGCCACCGAATCGCCCTGCACTGACGTGGTGCCGGCGGGGACGGCCGAGGTCGAGGCCGCGGTGACGGGGGCCCACCGGGCTTTCCGCGGCGGGTGGCGCGACCTCGCGCCCGGCAAGCGTGCCGGGATTCTGCGGGCGGTGGCCGCGAAGCTCCGCGAACACGAGGAGGAGCTCGCCAAGCTGGAAACGATGCAGATGGGGAAGGCGATCGCGGATTCGCGCGACGAGGCGGGCGGCGCCGCGGGCGTCTTCGAGTATTACGCGGGGGCGGTGACCCGGCTCTATGGGGCCACGATCCCGGTCTCGCGGGGCGGGTTCGATTACACCCTCCGCCAGCCCATGGGGGTCGTGGCCGCCATCGTGCCCTGGAACTTCCCGCTCCTGATCGCGTGCTGGAAGGTCGGGCCGGCGCTGGCGGCGGGCAATGCCGTCGTGCTGAAGCCCGCGTCGTTCTCGCCGCTGACCGCGATCCTGCTGGGCCAGCTCGCCTCCGAGGCGGGCCTGCCCGACGGCGTCCTCCAGGTCCTGCCCGGGCCGGGCGGATCGATCGGCGACGCGCTCGTCGGCCACCCCCTCGTTCGCAAGATCGCGTTCACGGGGTCCACGGAGGTTGGTTCGCATCTCATGGAGCTGGCGGCGAAGGGGATCAAGAGGGTTTCGCTCGAGCTCGGGGGCAAGTCTCCGAATATCGTCTTCGCCGACGCCGACGTCGACCAGGCGGCGGCCTCCTCACCCATGAGCGTCTTCGCGAACACGGGCCAGGACTGCTGCGCCCGGAGCCGCATCTTCGTCGAGCGCAAGGTGTTCGACCGGTTTGTCGCCGGGTTCGTGGCGGCGACGAAGGCGCTCAGGATCGGGGATCCCCTGGACGAAGCCACGCAGGCGGGGCCGCTGGTCTCCGCCAACCAGCGCGAGATCTCGGAAGCATTCCTCAAGGAAGCCAGGGGCCTGGGCCGCACGGTCCTGGCCGGGGGCGACCGGCCCCGGCCGAAGGGCTTCTACCTCAACCCCGCGGTCGTGACCGGGGTAGAGCCCGCCGACCGGATCTGGCGGGAGGAGATCTTCGGTCCCGTCGTCTGCATCCGGCCGTTCGACGGCGAGGACGCCATGCTCGAGGAGGTGAACGCGAGCCCGTACGGGCTCTCGGCGTCGCTGTGGACCAACGACCTCAAGCGCGCGATCCGGGTGTCCAACCGCATCGAGAGCGGCGTAATCTCGGTGAACTGCCACAACTCCGTCCACCTCGACGCGCCGTTCGGCGGGTTCAAGACCAGCGGCCTCGGTCGGGACCTCGGGATGGAGGCGCTCGCCAACTACACCGAGGTCAAGAACGTCTACGTCGCCCCGTAGGAGCGACGCGTAGAGCCGGGCCGGCCCGGCCGGATGCCGTCAGTCGCCCAGGCGGTAGTCGAGCCGGTATCCGGAGGCGATCAGCATGCTCAGTCCGCAGACCGCCTCGGCGGCCCGCGGGCCGTGCGCCGTGAGGACCAGCCGCGCCCCGGCCGCCGCCCCCAGCGCCGCGAGGTCCAGTGCGTGCTTGGCGTCGGCGACCTGCCGGCCGCGGGCGACCAGGATTCGGCACGGGAACAGGGCCGCCGCCCGGGCGAAGTCGATCGCCTGACCGATGCCCAGCCATGCCGGGTTCACCACCGCGGCCCGCTCGACCGCGGTTCCCCCGGGGAGCACGACCGCCCGGCCCGGCCCGAAACGGGCCGCTCCGGCCTGCGGCTCCAGGATTCCCACGCCTGCGGTTCCGGTCTGCTCACTCATGGCTTGCCTCCGTGCGATTCAGGACTTCCGGCTGTTTCATCGCCCATATTCTGGCCGCGGGCGGGCCGGGAGGCCATGGTGCGAAGGGGAATCTTCTGCGACAACGAGGTGACGGCGGCGTGACGGACCCCCCCCGCCTCCCAGCCGCCGGTTCACAACCCGCCCCGGGAGGCGTATCATCGGAGTTCATGAGCAAGGTCGTGCTCATCATCGAGGACGAGAGCGCAATCGCGAAACTGCTCGCGGTGACGCTTCGCCGCGAGGGCTATGCCGCCTTGGTCGCCGGGGACGGGGAGGCGGGCCTGAAGAGGTTCCGGGAGGTCAAGCCCGATTTCGTGATCCTGGACCTCATGATGCCGAAGAAGAACGGGATCGAGGTCTGCAAGGCCATCCGCGAGACCTCGCAGGTGCCGATCCTGATGCTGACCGGCAAGAAGGACGAGATCGACCGGGTGCTCGGGCTCGAGATCGGCGCGGACGACTACCTGACGAAGCCGTTCAGCGTGCGCGAGCTGGTGGCCCGGGTCCGGGCCATACTGCGCCGCCCGGCCGCCCTCGAGAAGCCGGTGGAGGTCCGCCGGGGGCCCCTCGTGATCGGGGATCTCGAGGTCTCCTTCGAGGCCTACGAGGTCAAGGTCAAGGGCGTCGCGGTCTCGCTCACGACGAAGGAGTTCGACCTCCTCCGCGCGCTGGTCGGGGGGCAGGACCGGGTCTTCGGCCGGGAGGAGCTGCTCGAGACGGTCTGGGGCTCGCAGCACGCCGGGGAACTGGACACGCGCACGGTGGATCAGCACGTGGCGCGGCTCCGGAAGAAACTCGGGCACGAGGGCGCCCGGCTGGTGACGGTCACGAACCGAGGATACCGCTTCAAAGCCTGAGCTGGGTCACCGCCGCTGCGGCGGCAACGTCCGGCGCAGGCCAGCCCGCAATCGTTAACGCCTCCGGCGGAGCACGCACTCACTGACCCAGTTCGCGACCTCGAGTTGGCGTGACTCCGTGACGAGGATGTCGTCCCCGATATCCAGTTGCCAACGCAGGTCCTTGCGATCCGGGTTCCTTGCGAGCGCCTCCATCAGCCCGACGTGCGCGGCCAGCTCGCGGTGGTTCCGGTAGAAACCCTCCTTCACGAGTTTGCCTTCCCGCGCGACGATGAGCCGCGCCATGTCGTGCAGGTCGTACTCGGGATGGTACTGGGTCGCCCAGAAGACGCCCCGGCCGTGCCGGATGGCGGCCGCCTGGACGCGCGAGAAGTCGTTGGTCGCGAGCCAGGTCGCGCCGCGCGGGAGCCGGGTCACCATGTCGAGGTGGCTGATGAACCCGGTGAACACCGGGGTGCGCCCGCGCAGGAACGGGTGGCGAGCGCCTTCGGGGGTCAGCCGGATCCGGCGGGCCAGCCCCATCTCGCGGCCCTTCGGGTTCGCCGCGACCTCGCCGCCCGCGGCGACGGTCGCCATCTGGATGCCCCAGCAGGTTCCGAACTGCGGCGTGCCGGCGGCGTACGCACGCCTCGCGAACTCGATCTGCCGCGTCACCCGGTCGTCGTGGTGGTGGTAGATCGTGAGGTTGCACCCGGTCCACAGGATCCCGTCGTAGGTGCCGGGACCCTCCCCGTCCGGCAGGTCCGCCGTGTCGCTCGGGAGCCATACCCGCGTTTGGGCGCCGCGGAGGTGCCGGCGGATCATGCCGTCATAGAGCTTCCACGCGGTCTTCATCCCCGCGGCTTCGAGCTCGTCGCGGCTGGCTTTCGGGTATCCGTCCACGATCAGGATGCGAGAGCGCCGGCTCATGGGTGTCCTCCTGCTCCGTCGAGCGATTCGAGAATGCCTGCGAGGTCCAGGAAGTTCCGGCAGATCGCGTCGGCCTTCGTCGTCGCACTTCCGCGGTCGAGGCCCGCCGTGAGTAGAATCGCCCGGGCGCCGACGGCGTGGGGTCCGCCGACGTCGTTGTGCTCGCGGTCGCCGACGTGGACGAGCTCCTCGACCCGGCAGGGCACGAGGGCCGCCGCCCGGCGGAAGACCTCGGGGTGGGGCTTGGACCGTCCGCACTCGTCGGAAAAGACGAACCCGCCGAAGATCCCGAGCAGCCCGTAGCCGTCCAGGATCTCGCGCAGGGCGCGGCCGGGGGAGAAGATAGCGTCCGAGACCGCGATCAGCGGCCGGCGCCCGTGGAGGGCCCGGAGCGCGTCGGCGGCGCCGGGAACGAGGTCGGGGCGGACCCGGAGCTCCATGTCCTCGTGAAGCCGGACGAGCTCAATGAACCGGTCGGGGGGGAGGTCGCGGCCGAGCGCGGCCAGCACGCGGCGCAGCCGGTCGGCGACCGTCCAGGTTACGTGCTCGTCGTGCCAGACCCGGCGGAACTCGGCGTCGGTCTCGTCGTAGGTGCGGTCGATCAGGTCGCGGGCGGGCGCACCGGCGCCCAGGAATCGCTCGACCAGATCGCGGCGCTCGACCTTCTTGGGGGGCAGCCCCATCGCCTTCCGCTTGGGCTCGTCGGAGTCGTCCAGGAAGACGGTGTCCCAGAGGTCGAAGGTTACGGCGCGGATCGGCGGCATGGCGCCATTATACGGTGGGGCGCCGCCCGGGACGGGGGCGGCTAGCGGAGGATTTCGACGGCGCCGGATTCGAGGTGGTACAGGGCCTTCACGATCCGGACCTTGCGGGCCCCGACGAGATGGCTGAGCGGTGCGCTGTCGCGCAGGAGGTCGGCCACCGCCTGCTGGACGTTCGCCCGCACCGCGAGGTCCAGGAGGTTCGCCTTGGCGTCGAGGGCCGCCTGCGCCTTCGCCTTGCGGACCGCGGGGGCGATCCGGCCCAGGATGACCCCGATATTGCCCTCGGCCTCGCCCTTCGCCTCGAGCGCGGACTGCACGGCTCCGCACCCCGAGTGCCCCATGACGACGACGAGCGTGACGCCCAAGTGCTCGGCCGCGTACTCGAGGGAGCCGAGCACGGCGGCGTCCGCGATGTTGCCCGCGACGCGGACGACAAAGAGGTCGCCGAGGCCCTGGTTGAAGATCAGCTCGGGCGGGACGCGGGAATCCGAGCAGGTGAGGATGGCGGCGAACGGGTGCTGGCCCTTGGCGAGCTCCGCGCGGCGGTACCGGTCCATGGGTCGCGGCTCCGGGTCGCCCTTGATGAACCGCGTGTTCCCCTCGGTCAGGGGGATGAACGGGTCCGTCCGCGGCCCCTCGGTCGCGGTAAAGGACGTCGCCACGAAGACGATTGCGAGGAGCCATCCCAGCCGCTTGATCATGCCGTTGCCTCCTGTCGGGAAAAGATGAAGGCACGATCATGAGGCAAAACGCCCGCCATGTCCAGCCCCGGGAAGGCCAACCGGCCCCCGCCGGTCCGCGGCTGTCTTGAAGGGGTTTGGGCGCCGGTGCTAGGATCGAGATTCCCCAATGAAACCCGAGAAGGCCGGCTCCCGCAAACCGAAAGCCCACGACTCCTGGATCACGTACCGCCCGGAGATCAAGGTGCTGGACGCCACGGTCCGCGACGGCGGCCTCATGAACAAGCACCGGTTCGACGACGTCTTCGTGAAGGCCGTCTACGACACCCTCGTGGCCGCCGGCGTGCACTACATGGAGATCGGGTACAAGGCCTCGAAGCGGATCGCCTCGCCGACCGAGTTCGGGGCGTGGAAGTTCTCGGACGAGGACGCGATCCGGCGGATCATCGGGGACAACCCGACCGATCTCAAGATCTCGGTCATGGCCGACGCGGACCGGACGGACTATCACACCGACATCCTGCCCAAGAAGGACAGCGTGATCGACCTCATCCGGGTGGCGACGTACATCCACCAGCTCCCGGCCGCGCTCGACATGGTCAAGGACGCGCACGACAAGGGCTACGAGACCAGCCTCAACCTCATGTCGGTGTCGGTAATCAAGGACAAGGATCTCGGCGAGGCGCTCGAGGTCTTCGCCAAGAGCCCCGTGGACGTCGTCGTGATCGTGGACAGCTTCGGGGCGCTTTACTCCGAGCAGGTCCGCGAGCTGACGCAGAAGTACCTCAAGGCCGTGAAGGGCACGGGCAAGCAGGTCGGGATCCACATGCACAACAACCAGCAGTTGGCCTACGCGAACACGATCGAGGGCCTGATCCTCGGCGCCAACCGCGTGGACGCCACGATCTACGGGCTCGGCCGGGGCGCCGGGAACTGCCCGCTCGAGCTCCTGCTCGGCTTCCTCCGGAACCCCCGGTTCAACCTCCGTCCGGTGCTCCAGTGCATCCAGGATGTCATGCTGCCGCTGCGCGCGAAGATGGAGTGGGGGTTCACGATTCCCTACATGATCACGGGCCAGCTCAACCTGCACCCGCGGGAGGCGATCAAGGTCCGCGAGAGCGACCAGCCCGACGAGTACGTCGAGTTCCTCAACAAGATGGAGGACGGGGCGACGTGAGCCGCGGCCGGATGTTCGCGCTCGCGGCGGCGTTCGGCCTGGTCTCCACGTGCCAGGCGATGGGCACCAAACCGCCGGATCCCTCCTGGTCGTCGCTTCCCAGATGGCGCGGGTTCAACCTGCTCGAGAAGTTCGGCAAGGAGTGGTCCAACGGCCCGTTCATCGAGGACGACTTCAAGCTCATCCACGAGTGGGGGTTCAACTTCGTCCGGCTCCCCATGGACTACCGCGTCTGGATCGTGAACGGCGACTGGCGGACCTTCGACGAGAAGGTCCTGCGCGAGATCGACCAGGCGGTGGCGTGGGGGAAGAAGTACTCGGTCCATGTCTGCATCAACTTCCACCGGGCGCCGGGGTACACGGTCGCCAAGCCGCCGGAGGCAAAATCGCTCTGGACCAATCCCGAGGCGGAAGAGGTCTGCGCCCTGCACTGGGGAACCTTCGCCCGGCGGTACAAGGGGATTCCGAACCGCGAGCTTTCGTTCAACCTGTTCAACGAGCCAAGCGATATCGACGCCGCGACCTACGTCCGGATCGTGAAGCGGATGACGAAGGCTATCCGGGTCGAAGACCCGGATCGCCTGGTGATCTGCGACGGGCTCTTGTGGGGCGGCCGGCCGGTGCCCGAGCTCAAGGCGCTCAAGGTGGCGCAGGCCACGCGCGGCTACTCGCCGACCTGGCTCACGCACTACCAGGCCTCGTGGATGGGCGACAACGCGGGCTGGCCGCTCCCGACCTGGCCGGAGAAGGCGGGGCTGAACGGTTTCCTCTACGGGCCGGAGAAGCCGGAGCTCCGGGAGCCGCTCGTCCTCAGGTTCGAGGGCGGACTCGCGAAGTCGGCGACACTGAGCGTCCGCGTCCACACCGTCTCGGCCTCGTCCACGCTCGTGGTCGCGGCCGACGGCCTCGTGATCATGACCAGGCGCTTCGTCAATGGGCCGGGCCAGGGCGAGTGGACGAAGGCGGTCTGGCGCGAGGAATGGAAGGTCTGGCAGAACGTCTGGGACCGCGACTACACGGCTCCTCTTGCCGCAGGTACGCGCGAGGTCACGCTCGAGAATACCGGGGGCGACTGGCTCGAGATGACGGGGATCTCGGTCTCGCCGTTCGGCGAAGGGCTGGTGAAGTTGAGCGGCGGCCGGTTCGGCTGGGGTGACCGCCAGCCCGGGGCATACACGCTCAAGGCCGGCGGGATCGTCGAGGCCGAAAGGCCCGTTCCGGGGGCCAGCCGCGCGAGCTTGTGGCGCGAGAACGTGACGCCGTGGGTCGAACTCCGGAACTCCGGGGTCGGCGTCATCGTCGGCGAGTGGGGGTCGTACAACAAGACCCCGCACCCGGTCGTGATGGCGTGGATGCGGGACTGCCTCGAGAACTGGCAGCAGGCGGGACTGGGGTGGGCGCTCTGGAACTTCCGCGGCTCGTTCGGGGTTCTGGACTCCGACCGTTCCGACGTGGCCTACGAGGACTTTCGGGGCCACAAACTCGACCGCCGGATGCTGGATCTCTTGAGAGCGCACTGAAGGAGGCATCGCAATGAAGAGCCTGAAGGGAACGAGGACCGAGACCAACCTGCTCAGGGCCTTCGCCGGGGAGTCGCAGGCGCGCAACCGGTACACGTACTTCGCCTCGGCGGCGAAGCACGACGGGCTGGAGGCCGTCGCCGCGAACTTCCTGGCGACCGCGGAGCAGGAGCGGGAGCACGCGAAGCGGCTGTTCAAGTTCCTCGAGGGCGGATCGGTCGAGATCACGGAGAGCTATCCGGCCGGGATCATCGGGACCGCCGCCGCGGATCTCAAGGCCGCCGCCGCCGGCGAGCACTACGAGCACACGACCATGTACCCCGGGTTCGCCGCGATCGCGGACGAGGAGGGCTTCCCGGAGGTCGCGTCGGCCATGCGGGCCATCGCGGTCGCGGAGAAACTCCACGAGGAGCAGTTCCTGGCCCTCCTGAGGCTGATCGAGTGCGGGGAGATGTTCAAGCGCCCGGCGCCGGTCAAGTGGTACTGCATCAACTGCGGGTACGTGCACGAGGGGACAGAGCCGCCCAAGTGCTGCCCGGCCTGCGCGCACCCGAAGGCGTTCTTCAAGGCCTTGGGCTGAGCCTGCGGCGTCCATGTTCCACATCGAGGAGGCATCGCGATGAAGAGTCTGAAGGGGACGAGGACCGAAACCAACATCATGAAGGCGTTCGCCGGCGAATCGCAGGCGCGCAACCGGTACACGTTCTTCGCCTCGGCGGCGAAGAAGGAAGGCTACGAGACGGTCGCGGCGAACTTCCTGCTCACCGCGGACCAGGAGAAGGAGCACGCCAAGCGGCTGTTCCAGTTCCTCGAGGGCGGCGCGGTCGAGATCGCGGACTCGTTCCCCGCGGGGAAGATCGGCACCACGGTCGAGAACCTGAAGGCCTCCGCCGGAGGCGAGAACCACGAGTACACGTCCATGTACCCCGGGTTCGCCAGGATCGCGGAGGAGGAGGGCTTACCCGCGATCGCGTCGGTGATGCGGTTCCTCGCGGTCGCCGAGAAGCACCACGAGGAGCGGTTCCTGAAGCTCCTCGCGGCTCTCGAGGGCGGGACGATGTTCAAGCGCCCCTCGCCGGTCCGGTGGACCTGCCGCAACTGCGGGTACGTGCACGAAGGGGCGGAGCCGCCCGCGGCCTGCCCGGCCTGCGCGCACCCCAAGGCGTTCTTCGAAGCCTTGGCCTGACGAGGTTTCACTGGTAGCAGGCTCTTCCGGATCTTCTGTGGGGTGTGCCCTCGGCACGTGGCTCAGATGTCTCTTCAGTCCGTACCCTCGCCCGTTTCGGGAGAGGGTAGGGTGAGGGGTCGGTTGACCTTCGTCGGCATCAAGCTGGTCGTGCGACCAGAACCCTCACTCTCTCCAGGTCATACTCCCTCTCCCGCTTTGCGGGAGAGGGAGTCCAAAGGCCAACCGTACCCGCAGAGAATCCAGAAGCGCCCAATGGGCCACATACATCCCCCTCCTGCATCCCGGAGGAAGGTCAAGGTGAGAGGTGAGACGTTCTGGTCGGCGAGGAATCTTAACCCAGGGCCAGGGTACGCTCGGTGGCGAGCCAAGCCGCGTATCGCGCGGCCTCACGCACGTCCTCGATGGTCAACTCCGGGTACTCCCTGACCACGTCGCCCGGGTCGCGCCCGTCCGCGATCAGCCGGAGGACGAAATCCACGGTGATACGAGTACCCTTGATCGTCGGCTTGCCCAGGCACACGGCCGGGTCGACGGTGATCCGCTCGAAGTTCATCAACCGCATGATAGCACTCCGGGGCGAACCTGCAGTCCCTGTTCGCACACCGAGGCGTTCTTCGAAGCCTTGGCTGACCGCGCTTCTCTAAGGTCACAGTTTGTGACCTTAGAGAACCCCTTCCCGCCTCGTCCTCTTGCCCGTTGGGGGGGCGATTCCGGTTGCCCACCGTGTGGCGAAACCGGGTTCCTCCCTCTTCCTTCGGCGTACGATCGTGCGACCATGAGATCATGAGATCAGGAGATCAGGAGGGGCCCATGGTCGATACACGGGTGTCAGTCAGGCAGGTGGAACACACGATCCTCATGCTCCGCGGGCACCGGGTGATCCTCGACACGGATCTGGCGCTCCTTTACGGGGTGGAGGTCCGGGTCCTCAACCAGGCAGTCGCGAGGAACGCCGCTCGGTTCCCATCGGATTTCATGTTCCAGCTGACGGAGCAGGAGTACCGGTCTTTAAGATCACAAACTGTGATCTTAAAGAAAGGCCGTGGATTCCATCGAAAATACCGTCCTTTGGCCTTCACGGAGCAGGGGGTGGCCATGCTGTCCTCGGTCCTGCGGTCCGATCGGGCCGTCCTCGTTAACGTCGAGATCATGCGGGCGTTTGTACGGCTCCGGCAGATGCTGGCGTCACACGTCGATCTGGCGCGCAAAGTCGAGGCGCTCGAGAAACGGTATGACACAGTAGTGTCCCAACGTTAAGTGAACAACGACAACTGATTTGGGGCCTCGGCCT